>ENA-ORCT01001218-ORCT01001218.1-marine-metagenome-genome-assembly--contig:-NODE-1218-length-10398-cov-2.331363_pt1 | contig 10398 bp, 9 predicted proteins | sample MGYA00248632_ERZ508511 | MGnify/ENA primary metagenome ERZ508511 (study PRJEB26182, sample SAMN06268839) | marine metagenome | isolation source: Tt an P1-techrep anaerobic enrichment on pine from sediment... | reverse complement strand
AAGCCGATGTTCGAATTCATTGTCGCTGTTCAGGACATCTCCATGAAGATCATCGAGTGGACCATGAAACTGGCGCCCATCGCCGTTTTCGCGCTGATCTGCAACATCACCATGCGGGTGGGGATTGGCGCCATTGTGGGCATGGCTGCCTACATGGGTGCGGTGATTATCGGCCTGTTGTTGTTGCTTTTGCTATACCTGTTTATCGTCTGGGCCCTGGGGAAAATGTCTCCCCTTGAATTTCTGAAAAATATCGGCAGCGTCCAGTTGCTGGCGTTCTCCACGTCCAGTTCGGCGGCGACCATTCCCCTGGCCATGGCCACTGCCGAAGAACGCCTGAAGGTGGATGGGCCGATCGCACGCTTTATCATCCCCCTGGGCGCCACCATCAACATGGACGGAACCGCCCTCTACCAGGTCTGTGCCACGGTCTTCCTCAGCCAGGTATACGGCGTGGCAATGGGTCCGGCAACGCTGGCCGCCGTGATCATCACTACCGTTGGCGCTTCCATCGGCACGCCGAGCACACCGGGGGTCGGCATCGTCATCCTGGCGACCATTCTTCAGGGAATCGGGATTCCACCTTCGGGCATCGCCCTGATCATCGGTGTAGACCGGATTCTGGACATGACTCGCACGACCGTGAACGTCTCCGGTGACCTTACGGCCAGCGTAGTGATGAACCGGCTGCTCAAAAACATTGAGAAATAGTCCGACCCATGGGAACGGCAACATTTCCGAATCGTCACTTTCCCCCCGTGAACGCTTCGCCGCCTGTCTCAGAGGGGCGATGAAACATGCCGTGATGCAGAAAATGGATGGTCTGCTCTGCGACGGCTTCTTTTTGCATGATGAATGGATGGGAAAAGGGAAGCTCTAAAAAATCGGTCATGCCCTCCACCTTGGCCCGCTCAACGGAAACCTTGCCGTCGTCGTCCCCGGGAATTTTGCTGGCAAACCAGGCGTCGAAGATGGCATGCGTGTTTCCGGTAATCACACCCACCGGGTAGTTGACCGGTCCCAGGCCGGCGACAAAGCTGTCCGGGCCGGTACCCAGTTGCAGTCCGGCCGGACCGTGATACCATTGATAAAGAGCGTTGTCTTTCAGTTCATCGACAAGTTCACTCCCCTGGTTCGGGGGACTGAGCATGACCGCCCGCCCGAAATTCTCAATGGAGCGTTGGGTCAGGTAGTAGCGCAGCAGAATGCCGCCCATGGACTGGGTGACGAAATGGAGTTTCTTCGCCCCCTGTGCCCGGCAATGCCGGATCCCGCGGGGAATGATATCCATGGCAAGCGTTTCGACAGAAAACTCGCGGGAGGGGTAATCCAGGTTGATGGTATCGAAGCCGGCATCTTTCAACGCCCTGGCCATATCGTCCATGGAATCGGAGGTGCGGCCCAGCCCGTGCAGCAAGATGACGCATTCGGGATACGCCTCGGGCTTCGGACCGGTCGCCTGTAAAGGCAGGCAGGACAGTCCGGTAAAAATCGCGACACATGGCAATACGAAAACCACGATCAAAAAAATGAGCCGAAAAATCATATTGGTCATTTGGCCTGCCGAGTTGTCGATATCGTTCGCTGGGAAAATTGTTGCGGCTCTTTTTTTTAGCCTGCAATGGTTATGGATGCAAGTCTTAAGGCTAATCCGAACAGAAGGGTCTGTGCGGCAGGTCAATTGACAATTCCGGGTCAGTTGGGTACATCAAGGAGAAATCGTACGTTTTCTCTTTATTTACCGCCTGATTCCCCTGCAACCGTCAAGGTCTTACGATGAAAAAAGCGTGGAAATACCTGCTGCCCCTATGCGCGGTCTTTTTCTGGCTCGCACTGCCTGCCCATGCCCAAATGGACAATGAGGCATCCGTGCCTTCGGAGTTGAAATGGCCGCGCGCAATTGAAACGCCCGAGGCGAAAATTGTCATTTATCAACCGCAACTGGAGGATTTCACCGATAACCGTGTGCAAGCCCGTTTTGCGGCCTCCGTCCAGGGGGAGGAAATGGAGGATCCGGTATTTGGTGCGGTCTGGCTGGAGGCCCTGATCGAAACCCAGCGGGACGAACGTACCGTCCATCTGCTTGCCATAAAGAATGTGCGCTCCCGTTTTCCCAACAGCACCTCAAAAAAAGAAAAATGGTTTGCCGATGTCCTCAAACGGGAGATTCCCAAATGGAATATCGTACTCTCCATCGATCAGCTTGTCGCCAGCCTGGAGATGGAAGAAGAGCGGGTGAAAACCGAACAGGCCCTGAACAACACGCCGCCCAAAATTCTTTATGTGAACGAGCCCGCGGCCCTGGTCCTGGTGGATGGCCAGCCGATATTGAAGCCCATCGCAAAAACGGAATTGATGGCCGTGATCAATACCCCGTTTCCCATTGTCTTCCGCAAAACGGACAAAACCTATTATCTGATCGGCAAGGAAACCTGGTACCGGTCTAAAAATGTATTGGGTCAATGGGAGGAGACGAACAATCCGCCGGCAGATGTGGCCGCGTTGGAGAGAGAAGCGTCCGACGATGAGGAGGTGGAATCGTCCGTCACCGCCGGTACAGTCGTGTTTGGCGCCACGGAGCCCACGGAGATTCTGTCTATCCACGGAGAGCCCCGGTTCGTTCCATTTGCCGGCAACAACCTGATGTACGTGGTAAACACAGACAACGACCTTCTGTACGAGGTCGATACTGGGAAATACTACCTGCTGCTTTCCGGGCGCTGGTACAGGGCCGGGAATCTGGACGGTTCATGGTCGTATGTTCCACCGGATCGATTGCCGGAGGCATTTGCCGACATCCCCTCCGATTCGGGAAAAGGGGATCTGCGGGCCAGCGTTCCCGGAACCGACGAAGCCCTGGACGCCGTGATGGATGCCCAGATTCCGGAAACGGCCGCCGTCCAGCGCTCCGAAGCGAAGCTGACCGTGGAATATGACGGAAAACCGGAATTTGAAGCCATCAAGGGTACCGGGATCGATTACGCCGTCAATACGGCAACTCCGGTTATCCGGGTTAAAGGGAAATACTACGCCGTAGACAACGGGATCTGGTTTGTGGCCTCTTCGGCCAAGGGCCCCTGGGTTGTGGCCGATTCCGTTCCTGCCGAGGTTCAGGACATCCCGCCATCCTCTTCGGTGAATCATATCAAATACGTTTACGTCTACGATTCGACGCCGGAAGTCGTCTATGTGGGATATACGCCCGGTTATGTCGGCTGTTATATCCATCACGGCGTCGTCGTTTACGGCACCGGATATTACTATCGACCCTGGTATCGGCATTACTATTATCCGAGGCCGTTTACTTATGGATTCAGCGTCCATTACAGCTCGTATTATGGCTGGAGTTTCGGTTATTCCTTTTTCCACGGCCCCTTCAGTTTCCATTTCGGGTATGCCTGGGGACCGCCACGCTGGGGAGGATGGTGGGGGCCGCCACGCTACCGCCCCCCCTATTACCGACCGCCCCACCATCGTCCGCCACCGCAGCGACCTCCCGGACATCGTCCTCCGGGGAACAGGCCGCCGGTGGCCAAACCACCCATCGCCAAGCCGCCGGGCGGAGGAAAACCCGTTCAACTGCCGGCCGGCCAACGCCCGTCCAATCGACCGGCCGGCGGAAATCTGTATGACAAACGCCCCGGTCCGCCGACCGGTGACCACGATCGCCCGGCCGCAGCGGATCGTAAGACCAGACAACAGGCCGGCAAACCGGCCGCGCTACCCAACGATGTCTATACGGATCGACAGGGCAATGTGTATCGGAAAGGCAAGGAGGGATGGGAACAGCGCCAGGGCGATCAATGGCAACGGCCGACGGAAAGCCGACCGTCCACTCCATCGCAGAAACCGGAGCAACGTCCTGCCGGTTCGGGTCAGCGTCCGGCGCAACAGCCGACCCGGCCTTCTTCCGGAGAAAAACGGCAGGCCAGCGAAAGACCATCCCGGAATGTTCAACAGCAGCCGTCAAGGCCACAACAACCATCTCAAAACAACCAGCACCGTTCTTTGGAACAGCAGCAGCGTTCCAGAGACCGCGGGAACCGGCGAACCCATCAGTACCAACAGAACCGACAAAGGAATTCCGGCGGCAGAAACATTCAGAGGCAGGGAAACCGGCACAGGGGTTGATGATCGGAGAAAGATCAAAAATCGGTAATGACAAGATGATAGCTCGAGAATTATCATGTGGCTTCGGTTGATCGTCGTACTCACCCTGACCCTTGTCGCAACGAACGGCGGGTCACAGGAGGCATCGTCATTATCCGACGCGCCCCGTTCATCTGTTCAAAAAGCCGACCGGGTGGTCGTGAAAAAGGAAGAACGAATTCTTATGCTGATGCATGGGGACCGGGTTCTGTCCGTTTTCGACATCGTCCTGGGAGGCGCCCCGGAAGGAGACAAACTGGAGGAAGGGGATTGGCGCACTCCGGAAGGCCGATATATCATCGATTGGCGAAACCCCGGGAGCCGTTTTTATAAATCTCTGCACATTTCCTATCCAAGCCCCACGGACAAACGGCAGTCAGCCGCCGAGGGCGTCGATCCGGGCGGCATGATCATGATCCACGGCTACCCGCCTGAAGCCAAAACCAATCCTGAAAAATATGAGGGACAGGATTGGACCGATGGCTGTATCGCTCTAAAAAACAAGGATATGGATATTCTCTGGGACGCTGTGGGCGATGGCACGCCGATCGAGATTTACCCGTAGCGCATGCAAGTGGCACGAAACATGGGAGGAAATCGCCCATGTCGGAAAGGTTCGTACATGAACCCAAAAGTGACAAATCCATTCGCGTCCCGGAACATCGGGCCCCCTGCCTGCCCTTTTGGACGTACATGGCGGGGCCTGGACTGCCGGCAGTCATACCGGCAATGAAATGATTGACCTGCACCTCACTGCCAGCGGCGGTGACGCCTACCGTACGGCAGGCGGTGTGATCGAGCGATCGTGGTTACCGGACATGCCCCACGGATTTACCAGCAAGCCGGGGACCGAATCAGACCGGGCGTTGGAAATCATGAAAGACTTTGTCTTGCGCCAACAAAGCCGGCCGGCCAGCTTTTTGAGATGACACCCGCTACCGAACCTGGGGAGAAAACGGCATGCGACAGGTTTGGAAGAAAGCCATATTTTTCAACAGCATCGAAAAGAGTATCTCCATGATTCACATTCCCCGGACACAACGGCGGCAGTTTGCCAGAGACCTTTTGTTGGTATTTTTGCTGCTTTCTATGACGGTAATCGGATCGGTGGCATTTTTCTCATCCCAGGCACGGGAGGATATCGCCCAAAAAACCATCGACAACGCCATCGCAAACGCAGTGCGCCAATTCGGGGCCATGGTCGATTCCATAACCCGGTCACTTGAACTGACCGGGGACTGGATCGGTTCAGGCAAGCTGTCGTTCAATCGTGCGAATGCAATCAACGACCTGCTGCTCCCTCTGCTGAAGCGCGAGCGTATCCTATACGGTATTTCGGTGGCCGACACGCTGGGGAAAAGCTACTACCTGACCGCCCACGGCGATGGCTGGCGAGAAAGAAGGATCGAAAACATCGGAGGACAGCGCCAATCCGTACTGTCTTATTGGGATGCCTCTCATCAAAAGATTTCGGAAGAAACACAACCGACCACCTATGACCCGCGAAACAGGCCATGGTTTTCTCCAGCCCTGTCGATCCAAGGAGTATTCTGGACGCGGCCCTACATTTTTTTCGATCGCAAAGTGGTCGGTATCACGGCATCGATTGCCCGGGAGGCTGATGCCGGCAATGCCAAGGTCGTGGTGGCGCTGGATCTTCAGCTGGATGACCTGTTCAATGAAATCCAGCAGATGGGCCCGACCGGGCACAGCCGCGTCTTCGTTTTCAGAAACGATGCCCAGATCTATATTCCCGGAAGCGGCAACCACGATCCCGACTTTTCCTCTTTTGGCGAGGTTAACGATCCGTTGATCCGAAAAATGGCCGCATCCTGGGAGGGACGGCATTTGCCATCCGGGGAGGTTTTCTTCATTAAGCACGAAGGGCAGACGTGGTGGTACGGTCTTCAGGCGATCAATAGCACAAATCGCAGCGTCTGGGTGGGTGTTATGGTGCCGGAATCGGACATTATCGGCGGTGTCAGCCAAAGGCGTACAGGGCTCTTGGCCATCGGTGCGGTGGTTTTCTTGTTGGCCGGCGCACTGGCATTTTTCATGATCCGCCGCTACGGCCGGTCGTTTGACCGGCCCGAAAATCCCTTCGACGACCGGCATCCCGAAGAGAGCATCCGGCGGTTGATCGCCAAAGGCGAAGGACGCACGATCGAGTTCAAATCCACCATGCGTATGAATCTGCATACCCAAAAACCGGGCAAGGAGATCGAAGTCGCCTGGCTCAAGGCGGTGGCGGCCTTCATGAACACGGATGGCGGCACATTGCTGCTCGGTGTATCGGATGACAGTGTGATCAAGGGCCTGGACGCAGATGGGTTCGCCAATGATGACAAATGCAGGCTGCACTTCAAGAACCTTATCAACCAACACATCGGAGCCGAACTTTATAAATATCTGCGCTTCGACCTCGTCAGGGTTGAGGGCTGCCTAATCGGCGTTGTCTCCTGCCGCCGCTGTGTCGAACCGGTCTACCTGAAGACGGCCAAATCCGAAGAATTCTACATCCGTAACGGTCCTTCCAGCGACGCACTGCCTGTCAGCAAAATCATGGCCTACATTCAGGGCAGAAGCTGACCGGTATCCTATTCAGGAGGACGGATGGGCGGTTTTCCGCCACAGGGTCGTTGGTGCGTCGAGAGCATCCAGCAGCTCCGGGTCCCGTCCGTAAATGTCCGGGCGAAATGCAACGTTACCCTTTGCATCCACCGACACCGTACCGTAAAACAATATCACCGGAAACGGATCGTTCAGGTTGATCCGCCCCGTGCGACCGGATTTCAAAAGCGTCTGAAGGCGTTCTTCATCCTCTTGGCCATCGAGCCGCATGAGAATTGCGGCCAGTTCGAAGGGATTTTCGATGCGGATGCAACCGGCACTTAAATCCCGCCGTTCCAGATCGAAAAAATCGCGGTCGGGCGTATCGTGGATAAACACGAAATCGGGGTTGGGAAAGATGAACTTGATCCGGCCCATGGGATTGTCCGGCCCGGGCCGTTGGACCAATCGGTAGGGCAGTGTCCTGCCCGTGTAGCGGTTCCAGGGAATTTTGGCCGGATCATCAACGGGTTTTCCATTGCGATCATAGACAACATAGCGTCCGAGCCGTTTTGCATGGGGATCTTTTCTCAGTCCGGGAAGCAGGCTGCTGTCGAGAATTCCCGGCGGCACTGTCCAGGTGGGATTGATTTCCATAAACCGGATCTTTGACCGAAACACCGGGGTCTTGCGATAAGCGTCGCCCACCTGGACGCGAGATCGCCAGATCATTTGATCCTCATCGACCAGGACCACGCTGAAATCCGCGATATCGGCGATCAGGTAGGTCGAGGGAAGATAGTGAAGGACCCATCTGGCCCGCTCCAGATTGACCCGGATCTGGTCGATGCGATGCGCCACGGGAACATTCATCTGCTCGCGGGTATCCTCCCCGACGGCGCCATAACTATCGTCGCTTCCGGGGGCGAAGGTATCGATCCGATGCCGGTCCTGAAATCTGGCGGTCGCATCCACGAGATCCTCGTCAAAGTAGTCTCCGCGGTGGACGGATGTGGCCGGCAAATCACCTGTGGCCAGAAGGCGCTGCCTGATCAAAGGGACCCGCGGGTCCCGGTCGCCTTTTTCGATCAACGGCCCGGCCGGGATCTCGGGCCATCCGCCTTTATCGGCGATGGAATGATATCGGGAAAGGGCCGTCACCAGACGGCGATACACAAGGTGGCTGGGACGCAGGCTGCCGATGAACGCATCGATCCGCCCGGCGGCGATCTGCCGGGTCAGAAGTGCGGCTGCCTTCTGTGTGCCGATATACGCCGGAAGCGGCCAACGCGAATTCTGTGCGCGCGGGTCGACTTTGCCGAAGTACAGGTTGAACGATAAGCGGATCAATGCATCGCTGAGTACCAGTTCGCGTTCGGCGGTTTCGCTGGCCGTGTGGGTGCCGGTCGCCGCACCCGACACGACGGATGCCAAAACATGATAATGATAATCTTCCGGTTTCAGTCCGTCCAGCCGGCTTTGTTCAATCTCGGCAATCAGCTTCCGAACCGTGGATGGTTCCTGCCACAACGCTTGGTAGTGCGCCCGGGCATACATATCGATCAGAACCCGGTTTGTCTCGATCTGTATACCCAAAGCCGACAGCTTCCCGTTGATCTGGAGCTTGTCGGCCATCGACTGCAGGCGATCCGAAACCAGCGGTGACATGTCCGAGGCGCAGGCGCTCCCGGCCGTCAGCAGACAAACTGCGGCGAGCGCTACCAATCGATAGCCTCGAAAGGGAGTTGAAATAGAACTGTACTTCAAAAATAACTTGAGCACTTTCCTGCCCACAGCAAAAATGGTTGCCCGGAAGAAAGCATTAGTCTGTTTTGAAACCATCTCGCTCTTTTCATCCCAGCCGGCAAAAGACAATTGATCGATCAATCGAAAACCAAGAGCAAAATTGAACTATTCGTAGCATCCTGCGGCACTCCCCTCAAGCTGCATCATGGATTTGTAAATGTTTTTTTAGTGTTTACAAAGTTTCAGAACGCAACCTATAGTTGGATTTTATCCGCTGGCGGAATTGACCGTTGTACCCTGCCCCGAGCTGTTTCTACCCCGCCCGATATTCGTTGCCCAGGTGTTTGCGATTTTCTGTATTTGGTTATGCCGATCCAACCATAAGCGTGCGTACATAAGGAAAGCCAATGGCCCGGCGAGCCCCCATGAAATTGCCGATAGACGGCCTTCAGGCGTGTTGCTGCGTCTGAAGGCCTTCGCTAAACCGTATGAAATACCCAAGGATGCCGGCAGGGTATCCATTACCACGCACCAAGGAGGTGAATGATGGTTATCGTCAACTCGATCCGCTTTCCCCAGGAAAGCGCCAGTCAAGTAGGAAAACGCTTCCTCGAAATCGCCCCGCCCCCGGATTACATGACCATGCAGGGGCCCTATATCAAAGGAACGGATCAGGGCATTAAGGCATTTGAGATATTCAGTCTGGACGAATCCAAGCTGGCACTGGGCCTCGATTATGTGACCCAGCGCTGCGTCTCCTATTTCGGGATACCGGGATATACTTACGAAATCAACGTCTATTTCGAAGCCCAGGAATCTCTCAAACTGATCGGTCTGGCCTGACAGGAACCGGCGTATTCATTGGGGCGAAGTTCAAAAGCCGGCCCTACCCGATCCGTCTGAAATACATTTTCACATCCGGGCTCAGGGCTTGGCGCGCCTGATATTCCCGTCGGCTCTCCTGGACGAAACCCAGGCGCAGATATAGCGCCTCGAGACGGGGATTGTTGGTCAGGGAGATCAGGCGCGTATATCCCTGGGCCTCCATTTCGGCCATAAATGATTTCACCGTGTGCACACCCACCCGCTGGTTGCGGAAGCGGGTGGAAATGGCCAACGCACCCATCTCCACGGTTTTCTCATCGATGATCTTCTTCTCCACGCTTCCCACCACGATTCCGTCGATGGCGGTAACGTAAAAAGCATGGCGGTTTTTACTCAGGTAGGCCTTGTTGCGGGGTTTTAAAAACCCGGAGCGTTTATACATATTGAGAATACGGTGAACGATAGCCACGTCTTCATCGGTGCTTACCTGTCGGAAATGCTCCTCGAAGTTGTTGGCGATAAGGCTGCCGGAGCCTTCCACGGTAAACAACTCATGCTTGACGGCATTTTTCCCCGCCTGGAGGATGTGCACCCGGTCGCACTCCCCGGCCTCGATCTTACGGCAGACCGACTCCATGGCCCCTTTGAAATTGACATTGGCGATCAGATCCCCCGACGCCTCGAAGGATTGGCGCGCCCGGCCGGTGGTCACCGCGTTGATCTTATTTCCCTGGCTATCGATGAGATAATGCCGTTCCAGAAAAATGACCTTGAACATGGAGCGGCGATAGTCGAGAACCGCTTCGTAAAAATCGATTTCCGGCGAGATGCGCACGATGCCGGTGGTAGCCAGCCGCTGCTCCAGCCGGGTGATCCACTGGCGGTTGGCGAACCGGTTGGGCAGGTTGTGCAACAAAGTGGTGCGGGCTCCATGGCGCACGAGGAATTTGATGTCGGCGATGATCTCCTGAAAGTGGTCGCGAAGGATACCCTCCCGGCAGGCGATGAAAACCTGCTTGCCGGCAATGGCGCGTCCGTATTCTTTGAGGTAGAATTTGGGCATGGATAGTCCTGACGGCTTCGTAGAACGTCCGATATCGGCGTTACGCTTCATCCCTCGTCACTGCG
>ENA-ORCT01001217-ORCT01001217.1-marine-metagenome-genome-assembly--contig:-NODE-1217-length-10400-cov-2.916207_pt1 | contig 10400 bp, 9 predicted proteins | sample MGYA00248632_ERZ508511 | MGnify/ENA primary metagenome ERZ508511 (study PRJEB26182, sample SAMN06268839) | marine metagenome | isolation source: Tt an P1-techrep anaerobic enrichment on pine from sediment... | reverse complement strand
CTGTCCGGGTCAGGCAGGTGGATAAAGTCGAAATAATCGCCCCCGGTTTCGTCGCAATAACGGCAACGTCCGGCGATTTCAAATCCGGGCAACTGAGGCGCCTTACTGGGAAGCAGGTTTTGCTGAATGGCGCGAGCCAGTGCCAGTGACCGCTGCGTTTTTTCATGCTCGGCCAGCTTGGGACCAATTCCGTTAAAAATTTCGCCCAATCGCTGTAATTCATCGCTGGTGCTGACATCGGCTCGGGCGGCATAGTCACCCTGAGCCAGTTGATTGGCGGCTGCAGCCAAGTTGTTAATGGGGTGAGTAAATCTTCCGGCCATAATATAGGCGAGGATCGCCGCAATGATCACCACGGCAAGGATCAATAGTCCGGTTCGCCGCACTTGTTTAATATTTTCATCAATCAGTGTTGACTGCGTCTGTTGTGCCAATTCAAGCACGACATCGAAAGGAATAATCATGATCAGGGCCGCCTTTCGACCGATCCGGCGGCTATAAGCCCAGATCGCTTTTTTGCCTTTACATGTCATCGCCTTGACACCGGATCGATCCGCTTTGAGATCGTCGATCATCTGATCGAATAATTCCTGATCTGAGGATGTCAACTTCTCCAGTGCAGGCGTCTGTTGCCAATCGGTTACTTTCTGGACATCGGCCTGTTGGGCCTGATTATTCCAAAAAACAACCAACTCATCCCCGATCGGCGCCTCTGGTAAGCCCAATCCAACTAAATAAAAGCCGGCTTTATTTTGCAAGGCTACCGGAATTTTCAAACTGTCAAAATAATCTGTCATTTGACGGTCGATCGCGGTGACGCCCGCAAAGTGTCCATCCGAACCAAAAACAGATTTGGCCACCGTCAGCACGATTTTATTGGTTGTTGCGTCGATGCTAACTGTCGATACGATTTGACCGTCCGGGCTGTCCTTGGCAAGTTGATACCAAAAACGGTCCCTGGGATCATAATGATCGGGCAGCATCACGGATCCTCGCGCGGGATAGGTCGCGAGTTGGCCTTTATCCAAGGCGGTATAGTGCCACAATGTTTTACCTCGGTTGGCTTCATACAATTGATGGTAAACACCGGTCATAGTCCATAAACACGCAATATCCTGAGAGGTATTGGAGTCGGTTTCGCTGGGAATAAAAACCTGTTGATATTGAAAGTTCAACTCGTTTGAAAATGGGTGATGTAATCGCCACCGCTCAGCAGGCAAAGGAAGTGTTTCATCGAAACCGAAAGGATTGTTCCCATCGATTAGAATGGATGGCGCTGTTGACGGTTCGGACAGTCGCTTTTCGACTTCATTGGCCTGCAGCTGCAGCGCCAGGACAAGTGAATTATTCGCTCCAAGGATGGCTTCCCGATAATTGTGAACATGGACTGAAATACCTTCGACCGCATCTCGAAATTCCTTGGCTTCGATATCACGAGAGATTTGAAAAGAAAGTCGCTTAATGGACAGGCGCGTCAGGACAATGGTCATAAAAATCGGAATCAGCGACACTGTCAACAGCAGAACCAGTAATTTATGTCTTATTTTCATCGGTCATTTACTGTGTTGAATCGAACGATCCGTCTTCCTGCATTCGCTGTTGTATTTTGATCAGGTAATTGTCCATTTCTTCGAAATTCTCAAATACAGTCAACGCCGGAAGCAAACGTACGATTTCAAACACCTTTTTGATTTGCGGCTGCATGTTGAGCATCATCAGTTCTCCCGCCCGGCGGGTCAGCATGATCTGCGTTTTCATAATCACCCCCACCCCCGCACTGGTAATCATCTCCAGCGACGCCATGTCAAGAATCACTATTTTCACCCCTGATTGAATAAAATTTTGAATCTTTTGATCAAGATCACCGGACGTGTGTGAATCCAATTGGCCGGTGAGTGTAATCTGGGCAGTGCGAGTGTTTGTTTGAATAGCGTTGATTTGCAGTGACATAGTGTCTCCTTATTTTACCGGGTTGTTACTTTTCGCTTGATCAGAATAAATATCAGCATCAGGCCAAAGACAGCCAATACAAGCTGGAATAATCGCCACACGATATGGTCAACGAGGGACCGCATTTCCTGTGGAATTCCCGTCTTGGTACCGGAATCGATTGCGGTCTGAAGCTGAGCGACAGTTTGGGTCACCTTGTCGGCCGTCTGACCGGCATTGGTCAACATGGTGTTGAAATCATGCATTCCAAACGGCGGGGGATCATCGGGACTACGCGGATTTTTCGTCTTGAACAGCATGACCAAGTCCTGAATAGCATTCGATGCTTTTTCCCATGCAACCGCAGTTTCGGTGGCCTGTGCGGCTGTATCATTGACAGTTGTTGTCGCCTTTTGAAGCTCGCCCAGGGTTTGTTCAAGCTGAACAGCGGTTTGCTCAGCGGTTTGCATTGTTTTTTGTAACTGTTGCTGGGTTTGATCTGACTCCTCCAAAACGGTTAACAACTCGTCCCTGAGTTGTGCAGGCATTGCCTCCAGTATTCCAACCAATTGAGCGCTGCTTTGAGAAAACTGATCCAAGCTGGCCAGAAAGGATTTGGTCATTTCTGATTCTTCAAAATCATCCATCAAAATTGACGTTTGCCAGCGTGCTGACTCCGGGAATTGCTGTGCAACATTTGTAAAATGATCGACCGAATCACGCACCCGATGAATCGCGGTGGCAGTATTGTCCACCCCTTCCATCGCCCGAATTGGGGCCATGGGAATACTGAGTGTTTTCAAAAACAGTCCAACTTCTTTTTCTTCGATTTGTGTCGCATAAACGACCAGGTTCGAATACGTTCCTGTAATCGGATGTGCCTGTGCAAAGGTTTCTAAACCTGCTTGAACCTGTTCAAATTGTTCCGGCTTGAGAAACAACTGACCGATGTTTATAATATCCTCTTCGGCCTGATGAATAAAGTTCAGAGCGATGGGCTGCTGTTGACCATAGAGCGCACTGCCGTCACCTTCTTCCAGGTAAAGACGCAGACGTATGATCAGCCCCCATGTGTCCATAAAAACCACCACCGGATCATCAGAAGCGTTCATTGCATAAATTGCTTCAAGCATGCGGATGCGAGTTTGGTAACTGTTTCGTTTTGTCCTCGCAGTTGAGGACGCAGCATTAATATCTCCGGCCGTCTGCTTGACTGATGTGATAAAAGAATATTCAAACCGATCCAGTTCGTCACGCAGTTCCATTTTACTGATCAGGCCGCTGGACGGGGCTTTCTGACGTCCAATTTTAGTTCGGGATCCACTCCGGCAACCTGAAAATAAACATACTGCCAGTAACACCATTATTATCAGTCTTCGCATGGTATATTCTCCCGGTATTACAGTCTGTTTGCGGTTTTTGGCTCGCCGGTTCTGTTACTCCAGCGATCCGGCGACCCCTTTGGCCCTCCAGTGCAAAGATGTATCGGGCCGCTGGCGCTTGGCGTCAGATGGCAGTTCATCATCTTTGACCAGACGATAGCCCTTTTGCTCCATGCACTCGGTAAGAAATTCGAATTCATAGTCCCCCGTTCCGACGAAGTCGGTCCGCTTTGCAAGTTCATCAAAACATGCTCGACGGTCCTGCTGACACTGTTGGAATGTTTTCCCTTCCTGGTACCAGTATTGAGCACAACCGGTTAAGAACGGAGCCATAACAATGAACCATAATGCTGCTTGCTTATTCATATGTGTTCCCTTAAATAATGAATTAGGAATTGTGATCAGAATTGTCTGGATACAAGCGATCAAAATCCGATAAAAAAAAACCATTTTTCTCCCTGTCAATAACACCCTTACTTACTATCGCGTTCTGAACACACCGGTATTGGGCGTGACATCATAAATTTATTTTACCACCCTCTCTATACGTCCTTCAAGCAATACTTTGTTCTTTTACCGATATAAATATTCAAAAAAGATAAAGAAAATCGTCTTGTCAGAAACGTATTATCGGACGCGCCTTCTATTTTTCGAAACCCATTTCATCTTTTATTTATCAAAATCTCCGATGAATTTGTTCTAAAAACAGTCATTGGTGTCCCTTTACGACCCTCCAACATCCAGCCCATCTCAAAACAACTGTAATTTTATCGGACAAATCACGCATAATTAACATCCATTACAGCTTTTTGACCCATTCAATGTTGTTTTCTACATTTTATGTGGAGTCGCATACTGCTTCACAGCAGGAGTCCTGATTGTATTGTTAATTTGGTTGATCAGATAGACGAAACAGCTAGGGATACGCCTGAGCAATTATATCATTCAGATTGAATTGACAGGAACGAACGCCCTGCAAAACCGGTGAACTAAGGGAATATGTATGTTTGGCATGAATGGAAAAAAAATGGGCCCAATCGGGGTTGACCTCGGAAGCGGCTATTTAAGGATGGTTCAATTAGGCAAAAATGGTCAGGGTTTGTTTATGCAGGCAGCCGGATTGAGCACAAAACCGGAATCGATTGATTTTCGAAGTCCCGCCTGGCAGCATTGGGCCTGCGAGTCTACGCAGCAACTTCTTCGGGAAAACGATTTCAGGGGAAAATCCATCGTCACGGCACTGCCTTCAGACGATTTTTTTATTGATCCGATTCCCATTTCCGCGTCCTCATTGGGCCGGATTCAGGAAATCCTGCCGCAAAAACTGCAAAAGCGGCTTCCGTTCCCCGTCGAAAACGCCCTGTTCCAGCATGTTGTCATCAATCCCGGTGAAAAAAGCAATTCCGACGTTGTGGATGTCTTGACGATTTCTGTCAACCGCGAATCCATCAACCAGCACCTGGCGATTTATGAAAAAGTGGGCCTGGACGTGGCCTCGATCAGCATCTGGCCGACAGCCATGATTAACAGTTTTGTCCAGTTCTTCTGCCGCCGCGAAAATGAGTTCGATATTGCCGCCATTTTAATCAATGTCGGAACCAATCATACCAATGTCGTCATCACCCGCGGTCCCAATTTATTATTCGGGCGGTCTCGATCGGATACACCCAACTCGAACAGGGACAAATGGTGCAGCGGCTGTTTTCTGAAATCGACGCGTGTGTGCGATATTTCGAAGACAGTGCAGGCACATGTCAACTCGGCCGGATCGTATTCCTGGCCGGAACCGGAGCCAGCCGAACCCTGTGCGACCGACTGGCCGGATTAGCTCAAACTTTACAAGTCCCCGCGCAAATCGGTGATGTAATCAGCGCGGTTGAAATTAATCATGGTCCGAAATGTATTATTGATCGGCGCAACTGCAAGGTCGATTGGGCAACGGCATTCGGATTGAGTCTGGATGGTTTAAATTAAAGAATAAGGTGGATACTTATGGCTACAATTAATTTTGTCCCGGATGATTACGTACAACAGCGGCGAGCCAGCCGTGCGAATGTTCTGTACCTGATGCTGCTGATGGCCATGCTCGGCGCGATTGGGATTACGTTTGGCTTCATCAAGATGCGGCAGCGTACCGTGCAGGCGGAATTGACCCAGTTAAATGTGCGCATGACCAAGGCACAGGAACAGATTGCACAGTTGGAAGAACTCAAGCTGAAAAGCAAAGAAATGATGAAAACCATGGTGATGACGGCGGAACTGCTGGAGCCGGTTCCCCGCAGTATTATCCTGGCTTCTCTGACCAACAATTTACCTTCGGGTGTATCGCTGGTGGATTTTGAGCTGCAGGAAAAAGAGATCAAAATAGTTCAGCGACGGGCTGCCACGAAAACCAGCGGCAGTCAGTATCAGAAAAAAAGCACCGCTTCGGCCGAACCGGCTGTACCCGAAAAGATTGTTGAAACCAGTCTTCAGATCAAAGGCATCGCCCCCAGCGACATCCAGGTCGCCGGTTTTATTGCCCGCCTGAGCGGATCGATTCTTTTTGACAATGTCTCGCTGGTCGAGTCCAAGGAAATCGAAGTGGAAAAGGTGAAATATCGTGAGTTTCGCCTTAAAGCCATGATTAAAAACGACTTGACGCTGACAAAGGAAGATATTGACAGCATCCGCAAACAGCGTGAACAAACGAGCTAACGAATGAATATTGTAACCGAAATCCTTACGAAAGGATCCTGACGATGAATAGCAGTATTCGATATTTCATATTTTTTATTTTGATTGCAGGAATGGCCTACGTGTCCTGGGCCTATATGATAAAACCGGCTAATGAGCACCTGGCCAAAAAGCGTTCCGAAATGGAAATCATGCGCAGCAAACTCAACGAGCTGGAGAAGGCGACGGCCAAGGCTGAAGACCTGGCCGCCCAGCTCAAGAAAATCGAAGATGCCATTGAGGCCTTTGAAAGCAAGCTGCCCCCCAGCAGTGAAATTCATACGGTGCTGGAAAATGTCACGCTGATCGCACAGCGTCACGGTTTAACCCCCAAGAGCATCCGCACGCAGCAAAATAAGGACAATCGCGGATATATCGAACAGCCCCTGGAAATGGAGTTGGACGGTAATTTCAATTCGTATTACGCGTTTCTGCTCGAACTGGAAAAGCTTGACCGAATCACCAAGATTCGTGAATTAAGCTTAAAAAAGACCGAGCGGGAAGGACAGACACAGGCAAAGTTCATTATGAGCATCTTCTTTCAGAATGCTGCCTGATCAACCTTAACTTTCGCGGAGAGTAACCATGTTATCGTATTTAAGAGAAGACAAACAGGTCCCTGCTTCCTCGGAAATGTCCGAGGATGGGAGCGCAACGACCCAACCGCAGGATTACATGACCGTATCCGGACACGGACAAAAACTTAAACAGAGCACGATTGTACTGGTGGTGCTGTTCAGCATCGGAGCTTTGGGCATATGGTTTATGGTCAAAAAAACCACCCCTGTCGCTGCTGATGCCAAAACAGCAGAAGATTCCACACAGCTTGACCAGGCTCTGGCGCAGTTAAAAACCATGCAATCGGAGATGGATACACAGATGAATTCCGTTGCCGGACGATTTTACCAGTTCAGTAATGTCGAGCAGGTCGCCGTCGACGAATTGAAGAAGAATCCCTTTAAGCTGGAGTTGGACTATTCTTCAGAAGGCAATTCAGACAGCAACCGAAAGTTTGAACAGCTGCAGCAGGAAGCACAAGTGCTCACCATGGGACTGGAACTGTGGAGTATTACAGCCACTCCCAAAGGCATGTGCTGTATGATCGATGACAAAGTCCTTTACGTCGGCGACACCTATCGTGACATGACCGTCACTGCGATCGACGAGAAGACCGTAACCCTGACATATAAAGATGTCCCTATTGAACTGAAGTTGGACCAATGAAAAAAATATTCGGAAAAAAGACAGAATCACAGCCGACCGATTATTCAGCTGTCCTGGAACTGGATACAGGTCAGACAGACCTGGCGCCGGGCTTGCAAAATCTGTACAGTCCCCAGGCGACAACACAAACGCGTATCCGCGATATCGCTGATATTCTCTGTGAACAGCAGTTATTGAGCGGCGAGCAGCTCGAGCACATCCATGAGCAGCATCGCAACTCAGGCACAGACATCGAAACACTCGTCGCTGAACAGGGTATCGAAATTGATCAGATCCTGCAGGCCAAAGCTTCATTGTACGGGTATGAGTTTAGAACCGTCACACCCGAGCAGATCGATCACAAGGCCTTCGCTTTGCTTGATATTAAGTACATTCAAACCAATCAGATCATGCCGATCAGCATCGATGAAGACGGTGTCTTATTAGTTGCGACAACCCGGCCGGCTAACGTTTTTGCCATTGACGATGTCAAACGGCAAACCGGCAGAGCGGTTGATGTCGTCGTGTGCAGGCTCGAAGATATTGAGGCGGCTTGCGAAGAATATGACGACAGCAAGTTTGACTACAATGTCGATGATCTCATGACGGAGATGGACGACATTGAGCTGATTGAAGATGACGAAGAAGATGTCGAAGACCTCGAAAAAAGTGCCGGGGAATCACCCGTCATTAAATTCGTCAACTTCCTGCTCAGCAATGCACTTCACGAAGGGGCCAGCGATATTCACATCGAACCGAAGGAAAAATACACGAAGATTCGATACCGTATCGACGGTATTCTGTTTGAAACCAAGCAGGCACCCTCACGGATGCACGCAGCGATTGTCTCACGTCTGAAAATTATGGCCAACCTGGATATTTCTGAACGACGTGTGCCCCAGGACGGTAAGATTGCCGTCATCATGGGCGGTCGCGGCGTGGATTTGCGTGTCTCGGTGCTTCCCACCAGTCATGGTGAAAAGGTGGTGATTCGTCTGCTGGACAGCAAGAGCATCATGATCGGGCTGGAAGATTCGGGTATGCAGCCCCGGATTCTCGAGGCCTTCCGTGAGCAAATTGTCCAGCCCCACGGCATTTTGCTGGTGACCGGTCCCACCGGTTCTGGTAAAAGTACAACACTGTATTCGGCGCTGGCCCAGATGGACAGTGAACGGCTGAACGTTTCTACCGTTGAAGATCCGGTCGAATACAATCTTGAGTATTGTAACCAGGTTCAGGTCAACGAAAAAACCGGGCTGACCTTCTCCGGGGCATTACGTTCTCTGCTGCGGCAGGACCCCGATATTATCATGGTCGGCGAAATTCGTGACCAGGAAACCGCCCGCATTGCCGTACAGGCAGCCCTGACCGGACACCTTGTTCTGTCCACCCTGCATACCAATGATGCTCCCAGCAGTGTGTCCCGCCTGGTGAACATCGGTATCGAACCCTACCTGATCGCGGCGTCGCTGAACGGCATTCTGGCCCAGCGACTGGTTCGCCGCATCTGTCCGGACTGCAAGGAAAATTTTGAGGCCCCTGAAAACCTGCGAAAATACCTGGACATGGCACAGATTGAACCCCATGAATTGATGCACGGCAGAGGATGTGACACCTGCCGCAACAGCGGCTACTCCGGCCGATGCGGAATTCATGAATTGCTGGGAGTCGATGAGGAATTCAGACGAATTATCAACTCCGATTCTTCGGTGAACAGTATGCGAAAAGCATTCCATGAAAGCGGCTGGCCCACGTTGTTTCAGGACGGTTTGCAAAAAGTCAAACAGGGCATTACGACCATTGAAGAAGTCCTTCGAGTCGCTGAAGTGGCCGACGCGGTTGACACGGAAATGCCTGCTGATGATCAACAGCCCGTTGAGGCATATGCAGGTCAGGAAAACGAATATAACTAAACTCATGCGGGGACAAATTCAGCCCCTACAGGTTGCCTGAATTTTTTGGAGTTTGAATATGATTGATACGAAACAAATGCTGGCACAAGCCATTGAAAACGGCGCATCAGACGTACACATCAACGCCAATATGCCGCCGATCATGCGAATTAACACTGAACTGATCATGATGGATTTGCCCGAGTTGTCCAATGATGATGCCGGAAAAATGATTCTTGAAATGATTGGTGAAGAGAAGTTCAAGAAATTTCTCGAAAAACGGGATGCTGACTTTTCAACGATGATCGAAGACGGCAGTCGTTTCCGTGTGAATGCACACTTCCAAAAAGAATCGTTCGCACTGTCCTTTCGTGCGATTTCCAATCATATCCCCGATATGGATGACCTGCACCTTCCCGAGGTCGTCAAAGAATTGACGGATCTGCCTCGTGGACTGGTGGTCGTCACCGGGCACACCGGTTCCGGTAAAAGTACCTCGCTGGCCTCCATGGTGAATGTCATCAATCAGAAATATCGCAAACGTATCATTACACTGGAAGATCCTATCGAGTACCTTATGGAAAACAAATCCTGCATGATCGAACAGCGGGAAATGGGGGCTGACTGTACGTCGTTTGCATCCGGTCTTCGCCATGCCCTGCGTCAGGACCCGGACATCATCCTGGTGGGTGAAATGCGTGACCTTGAAACCACCAGTTCCACAATTACGGCGGCCGAAACCGGTCACCTGGTATTCTCGACCCTGCACACCGTTAACGCCTCGCAGACAGTGGAACGTATTATTGATATTTATCCCGCCAGCCAGCAAAACCAGATTCGAGCGATGTTGGCGAACACCCTGCAGGCAGTGATTTCACAAACCCTCTTCCGCCGGGTCGACCAACCGGGGATGGTACCCTGCTGCGAAATCCTGCTGTGTACGTCGGCGGTGAGAAACTGTATTCGTGAAAACCGCATTTATGAAATTCCCAATATTATTGAAACGTCTCGGCGGCTGGGCATGCAGAGCATGGACCACAGTATTCAGCAAAACTACATGAAAGGTTTTCTGGATCGTGAAGAGGCCATCATGCGTTCCAGTAATCCCGGAAAAATGGAAAAAACACTGCCTGCAACACCGGAAGGTGCTCTGGCTGCACAGTCTTAATGAAAACGGAGTTATGCGATGTCGTTTTTAGAAAAACTCAAAGCACAAGAGAAATCAGAATCGGAACAGCGTAATCAGCACGCCGCCGCGGCGATTGCCGCCGCGGGCCGG
>ENA-ORCT01001216-ORCT01001216.1-marine-metagenome-genome-assembly--contig:-NODE-1216-length-10407-cov-3.598935_pt1 | contig 10407 bp, 11 predicted proteins | sample MGYA00248632_ERZ508511 | MGnify/ENA primary metagenome ERZ508511 (study PRJEB26182, sample SAMN06268839) | marine metagenome | isolation source: Tt an P1-techrep anaerobic enrichment on pine from... | reverse complement strand
CCCAGCGAGTGCAGATGCTCGGCATACGAGTTAAACGCATCCGGCCCGCCGTAGATCGTCAGATTGCCGGCAAGGTGCGCGGCGAGAAAACCCACGAAACTGAAACCGGTTACGGCCATCATCAGCTTTTTCCCGACCGACGTTCCCAAGGTGTTAAAAAACCAATTCATACCATCCTCCACATTTCCCTGAGTTCTACGCGTCCCGGGTAGGTTACGCGAAAATCAATCAACCTGACCCAATTGGTTCAATGGTATTACTACAATACTATATCGCGTTCAATTTATTTATGATGATTTTTTAGTTTTCGATGAGGATCCTGGTAGGTTTTCTGCCACCAGGAATCCCGTTCGGTTTTCATGATGTTTTCCGCCAGCGCCTTTCCCGTATCGGTTTCCAGTCGCTCCAGAACGGCCGGCAGCCATTTTGACGGTGACGGGTGACCCAGATCGATAAGGGCTTTGAGTTCCAGGATCAGTGCCAGTTGATCGGCGTCCCGGGCAAGACGGGCTTCCAGAGATTCACCCGAGCTGAATTCGTTTACCAATTCGGTCAGCTTTGCACCGAACGGCAGCCCATCGGCCATATCCTTCAGGGCCAGACCTTCATCCGGAGTGAGGTATTTTTTCTGGACGTAGTTGAGATCTCCGATTCGAGCTTCCGGAAGATCGTGAACCAGGCACATTGAAATCAACCGGAGCGAATCGATCTCCGGTTCCATCTGGGACATCACGTAAGCGATGAAGGTGATGCCAAAGCTGTGTTCGGCGATTGATTCACGGCCTGCCCCTAAAAAGTGATAGCCCGAGCGGGGAATTTCTTTCAGTATGTTGGCTTCGAAAAGTAAATCTGCTATTTCTTTCATCTTTGTTTTACCGGTGTTGGTGTTGTGGGTGCCTTCGGGGCCCCGTTTGATGCACAGAAAATACGTTGTAAGTGCAACATAGCTCAAAATCAAGTCTAATGTGTTCGAAGTGTCGTCCGGGTAAATCTGTTGACACTCCTTCTCAGTTCGTATATTCCAAAACACTTAAAATCGGGGAGTTATGCGGTGTTCGCCTCCCCGGGAATCCGTTGTCGGTGATGGGGCGCCTGTCGCCCCGACCAGTCGACGAAACCCAAATAAACGGAGTTTTTTCTTCATGATTCCCAGCGATATCGATTTGATTCAGATGATCAGCAATGCCGGAACGATGGTTCAACTGGTACTGTTGCTCCTTCTGTTTTTCTCGGTCACTTCCTGGACCATAATGATCATTAAGTTTCGGTATCTTCGCCGGGCGTACAGAGAGTCGGAATTTTTTATCGACTTTTTCTGGAAAAGCAGAGATCTGGCCGATGCCTTCAGCCAGGCCAAACAACTTAAGGGAAGCCCTATTGCCCGGATTTTTCGGGTTGGTTATGTTGAATTGAAAAAAATGAGCCAGCCCGCCGGCGCGGTTTCCCAGTCTGACGGTCGTCGGGATTCGTTCGGTCGCCACAACGGATTTTCCGGTGTAGACAATGTTAATCGGGCGTTAAGGCGTGCAATAAACGCTGAAGTCACCCGTATGAGCCAGATGGTGCCGTTTCTCGCCACAACCGGCAATACTACACCTTTTATAGGGTTGTTTGGTACGGTGTGGGGGATTATGAATTCCTTTCATGGTATTGGCCTCAGGGGGTCTGCGAGCCTGGCCGTCGTTGCTCCCGGGATTTCCGAGGCTCTAGTGGCCACCGCCGCCGGACTCGGTGCTGCTATCCCGGCAGTCATAGCCTTTAATTATTTCATGCAGCGGATCCGAGTAATTGAATCCGAGTTGCAGAATTTCTCCGCCGACTTCCTGAACATTATCGAGCGTGATCTGATTCGCTCGGAAGGAGGGCGTCATGATGGCCGGCAATAATCACGATGGCCTGATGTCTGACATCAACGTTACGCCGTTTGTCGACGTGATGCTGGTTTTGTTGATTATTTTCATGGTGACTGCCCCGATGATGGTTCAGGGCGTCAACGTGGCTCTGCCCGAAGCCACGGCTGAGGATATTCCCTCCGAGAAGGAACATCTGGTGATTTCAATTGATAGAGAAAATAAGGTGTATATCAATGATTATCAGGTGTCGCTTGATTTTCTTCAGGCGAAATTGGTAAAGATCATGGAGGGGCGATTGGACCGCGACGTGTACCTTCGCGCGGACAAGAACATATCCTACGGCTTGGTCGTTAAAGTCATGGCAGAAATCAAAGGGGCAGGTATCGAAAAGCTTGGCATGATAACCTTGCCGGCCGGTTCTGATCAGGATGAGAACGATCGCGAACAATCCGCCAAAAGCTGATAAGAGGATTATGAAAGCCCGTTCGTACCTGATTCGGGGGGGGGATGTGGACCCCCTGACATTCGCCGGGATATTTTCGGTCTCGCTGCTGGGCCACATGGTGCTCTTTGCTGCAATGATCCTGGCTCCTGCCAGGGCGCCGGAAAAGAACGCCTTTCAGGCCATCAATGTCAGCATGGTTTCCCTTTCGGATGTCGTGGAAATCAAGGGGGTGGAGCCTGCGGCAACTGCGGCATCACCATCACCGGTTGTTGAATCCCGGCCGTTACCTGAACCGGTTCCGGAAAAAAAGCCCGCACCAGAGCCACCCCCCAAAGAGACTGTTGCGGCGCCGTTACCGGAACCAAAGCCGGAAGCTGTGCCGATCGGTTCGAAAACCCAGCCTGAAAAACCCAAACCAAAGATCAAACGATCGCTTAAGAAAAAAACGTTCAAACCTAAACGCGCGGTTAAAAAAGCGATTGCAAATATTGAAAAGCGGGTCGATCAGAGCCGGCCCGATCCGCTTGCGCAAGCCTTTGATCGGCTGAGGCAGAAAGTTAACACCGCTGAAGCCGCCCAGGCCTCTGAACCGGTGAAATCGTCCGGCCGCAGCTCAACAGGGGCCGGACTATCCGGCGGCAGCGGAGGAGATGGAAAAACCACTCTGGAACTGATCGACATATACCGGCAGGATATTGCCCATCAGGTCCAGAAAAATTGGGCCTTTTCAGAGCAATTGGCTGGTTTGCGCAACGATTTGAAGGCAAAGCTGGTTTTCAAGGTCATGCCCAGCGGCGAAATTCGGGATATATTTTTTACTGATCGATCCGGTAGCGCCTATCTGGATGAATCGGCCGCCCGGGCTGTCATGAAAGCAAACCCGGTCAGTCCCCATCCGGATGGCCTGCGTAAGCCGTTTGTTCTTGTAGGGCTCCGGTTTGGTCCCAAGGGCCTGGAGTAAGGGGCCGCACATTGAATCGCAGAATCCTGCTTGCCATCTTCGGCGGGGGGGCAATGGTACCATACGGCACGGTGTGCAGCGGCTAACACCTTGAATATGAAACCAAATCCAGGTCGCCATTCATACAACTATTTTGATCCGCATTCCACAGAGAGGTTATTTGGTTTGCAGGCCTTTCGGAGCTGCTGCAGTGGCACAGCCGGGTCCGAATTGCCAAGCAGGGCCGTAAAAAAACCTTGCCCTGATCACCAGCCACCATCTGGCGTATCCGGGAAATTCACAAAATTTCGTGGACCCTTAAGCCTTCCCGGCAATGTGACTGGACGTCGATCGCGGACATTCCTGAACTGAAATCGTTGGTTAAACCGAGACGAGGAAATGTGATGGCCGGATATCTTTATCGAGTGTGTGTTACGTTGATTTTCTGCTTTCTTGTTTTCACCGCAACCGCGCGAGCTGATGTGGAATATATCGATATTACGGATCCGTCACTTAAAAAAATTCCTCTTGCCATCCCCTTGTTTAAAAACATTTCCGGCCAGCCGGAACACGCGCCTGTTGCCATTCAGGCGGCGGATTTTGTGGCGGCGACTCTCGACTTTACCGGATATTTCAAAATGCTGGACAGAGGATCCTTTCTCGCTGATCCGGCTTCCCCCAATATCGTCGCATCAACCATAACGTTCCAGAACTGGACAGCTATCGGTGCTGAACTGTTGATCACCGGCGGATACATGGTTACCGGGGATTTTATCGAAATGGAACTTCGGTTGTTCGACCCCTTTAAATCGCGTTTGCTCGTTGGGAAACGCTATAAAGGTGCGCTTGACGATCAGCGAAAGATTATCCGCCGGTTCTGCTCGGAGGTGATCTATCGGTTGACCGGAAATCGGGGTATTTTTGACAGCGAAATCGCCTTTGTGTCCAATGGATCCGGTCACAAGGAAATTTATATTTCCGAATTTGATGGGCACAACCCAAAACAGTTCACCCGAACCCGGAACATTACCTTGTCACCGGCCTGGTCCTCTGATGGAAACTGGATTGCCTATACCGGATACAAAGGCAATCAGCCTCGCCTGTACATCAAACATCGGCGGGAACAGCGGGGCGCTGTCTTTGCTCAGGACGGGGTGAAAATCGATCCGGCCTGGGTGCCCGGACGATTTGAGTTAGGTGCTACATTATCTTTCGAAGGCGATCCGGAAATTTACCTGTTGACCGGAAAAGGTAAAATTATTAAAAAATTGACCCGCAGCAGGGGGATTGATCTTTCTCCTTCCTGGTCGCCGGACGGGCGGAAAATCGCATTTGTTTCCCGTCGGCACGGATCCCCCCAGATCTACATAAAGGATTTGAAATCCGGCAATGTCCGGCGCCTGACTTACCGGGGACGCTATAACCAGCAGCCAAGCTGGTCTCCGGCAGGAGATCGGATTGCCTATGTTTCAATGGTAAATGGGCGCCTGAATATTTTCGCAATTGACCTCAATGGAAACACTCCGGTCCAACTCACACACGGGGCAGGGGACAATGAATCACCATCCTGGTCGCCGGACGGCAGCCTCATTGCTTTCAGCTCTACCCGGGAAGGTCCATCGAGAATATACGTCATGTCTGCCCATGGAGGGGATCAACGGCGATTGCTGACATTGAACGGTGAGCAATCCAATCCATCCTGGTCGCCGCGGCAGTCCGGTGATTGAATGGAAAAAATCGATAAATCGGAGGGCCTGTTAGTGGAGCCTGTTTTCAAACAGGCTCTAAGGCTTTGAAATAATGAATATCTTGGACACACTTACTGGAGGAGGAAAAAATGACCCAACGATTGTTCACTGGTCTCACGCTGCTGCTGGTTATTCCCGCATTGCTGTTAACCGCATCGTGTGCCAAGAGAACCGTGACCTCGGAGGCCCCGGTTACCCAGATCACTGATGATGAGGCGGCGCGGCTTGCCGCTGAAAAGGCCAAACAGGAGGAACTGGAACGTCAGCGGGCGATCGAAGAAGCCAAACTTCGGGACGACGCCGCAACGAAAGCGCAGATGTCTGAAAAAAAACAGTTTATTAACGAAGATATCTATTTTGACTTTGACAGCGCGTCGCTGTCTCCGTCTTCCGTATCCGTATTGCGGAAGAAAGCGGATTATCTTCGTCGTAATCAGACGGCATCAATCATCATCGAGGGGCATTGTGATGATCGGGGGACCAGCGAGTACAACCTGGCTCTTGGCGACCGGCGGGCAGAAAGCGCTAAGGCCTATCTGCTCAACGCAGGCATTTCCGGCAATCGTTTAAAGACGATCAGCTACGGCGAAGAGCGTCCGGCTGATACGGGTAATAACGAATCGGCCTGGGCCAGGAACCGACGGGCCCATTTTGTGATTGAATAGACCCTTTAACGGGCAGATGGTTTTTTTTCGTCGCAATCATTTCGTCTAATTTTCGGCCCGCGCGTTTCGGGCGGGCCGAAATTTTTAATAAAAATATTGAGAATGCGACTCGTATTTTTCACTGGCCTCACCTTCAATAGACCAAAATATCGTGCCGTCATGAAAAATTTCTTAATATTTTCCGTTTGCTGCCTGGTAATGCTTTGCGGGTGCGCATCCCAGCAGGATGTATTTATACTTGAGGACCGACTGATTCGACTGGAGCAGCAATATGCCGCTCTGGAGCGGGAAAATCAGGTGCTGAAATCCAGGTTTCAAGATGACGCTCAGTCACGGGATCAGTCCGATCTGAAGCAGCGCGATCAATACGCCGGATTCTATGTCCGACTGGAGAACGCCCAGGAAGAGGTCCGGAGCCTCAGAGGCAGTATTGATGAAACGAATGTTATCCTGAATCAGAGGCTGACCGCCTTGGAAGAAATTGATCGGGAGCGGGGCAGTCATGTCGCCCAGGTTGATCGGGTTGCCACGTTGAACCGAGAGCGGGTGGAGCGGATCGAGGATTACCTGAACCTTGAACCATCGAAGACAAGCACTGCCTCCACTGAAAAATCGCCGGCTGGAGCGGAAAAGTCGAGCCAGACTAAAACGCTCACCGAGGACGAGCTGTATGCCGGGGCCAAGGAGGCTTTCGACCGGGGACTTGCCGAAGAGGCAAGAAAAGGATTTGAAACGCTGATTAAGAGCTTTCCCAATTCCAAGAATGCGGATAACTCACAATTTTGGATCGGCGAAACCTATTACCGTGAAAAATGGTACGAAAAGGCCATCCTTGAATATCAGAAGGTCATCGAAAAATATCCAAAGGGGAACAAGGTGCCGGCAGCGTTGCTGAAGCAGGGGTTGGCATTTTTCAACTTGGATGACCAGGCCAATGGGCGGCTGATCCTTAAGGAACTGGTCAAAAAATATCCCCGGACGCCCGAGGCAGATGTGGCCCGAAAGAAGTTGAACCGCTCTCAGAATTGATGGATGAATCAAGATCCGTTCCGAAATGATCCGCAGGGCCGTCTGTATTCCGGCCCTCGGCAAACGTTTTTTTCACGACAGTCGGTGCGGCTGGGCGGGGCCTGCATGGCAGATCGGAAATAAAATCGACATGCTGAAGATCATCGGGATTGATCCGGGACTTGCCGATACCGGTGTTGGCGTAATTGCGGGGACGGGAATGCGCGTTGTCAACTACTCGTATGGCAGCATACACACCACCAAAGCCTGTTCGCTGCCTGCCCGCCTTAACACCATATATACCAAGCTCAGGGAACTTCTGGAAATCGAGAAACCCGACCTGATGGTCGTGGAAGACGTCTTTTCCCTGGATAAATATCCGCACTCCGGAATTACTCTGGGAAAGGTAACGGGGGTTATTTTGCTGGCCGGTTCCCAGATGGGGCTGCCGGTCACCGAGGTTCCCGTCCGGCAAGCCAAACAGGTTCTGACCGGCAATGGCCGCGCCAGCAAACAGCAACTCGAGCGGGCGGTCCGCCAGGTTTTGAACCTGCAGCACCCGATTCGTCCATACCATGCTTCAGACGCCATCGGGCTGGCCCTGATCGGGCTATACCGTTATGAATCGACGTCACACACAGGCAGGTAGATATAGATCCGGGGGGATCAGCGATCAACGCCAATACACGCGAACTGAAGCAGATATAGAGAATAATGTCATTTTATGGTCGGTAATTGTTAATTTTGCGTTTCAATGCCGAGCGAATTTAATCTCCAATGTCAAAATATCTTACGGGTATCTCAAGAGTGGCAGATACGTTGAAAGCCGCTGAATCGATCACATGGGGACGCTATGATCGGATATCTTGAAGGGAAATTGCTGAAAAAGGAAGATGAGCGGATTCTGCTGCTGGTGAATCATGTCGGGTATGAGATCATCCTGCCCGCCGTGGTGATGGAAAGCCTGAAGTCGCGGAAAACAGGCGATGATCTGTCGCTGTACATCTATCACATTCAAACCGAACGGCAGCCTAAACCGATTCTTGTCGGGTTTAATCTTGAGGCGGAAAAAGAGTTTTTTCAGTATTTTATTTCCGTAGAAGATATCGGGCCGCTCAAAGCGGTGAAAGCGCTGAGTATGCCGATTCGGGAAATTGCACGGGCCATTGAATCGAGGGATTCCGCAAAACTGAAGCAACTGAAAGGAATTGGGACCCGAACGGCACAGAAAGTCATTGCCACTCTCGAGGGTAAGATGGGTAAATTTGCCCTGATCCGTAAATCCGGGGATGAACCCTCGCCGGATATCGATAATTTCGTCGAACAGGTGATGGATGTTCTGGTGAACCAGTTGGGGCATCGGAGCGGGGATGCCAAGCGTATGATTGCCAGTGCCCTGGAGCGAAACCAATCCATCGCCACACCGGAAGCTCTGATTGAAGAAGTGTATAAAGGTGAGGTCGCTTCATGACCGGCGACGTACTGAAACACTCCGGCGAAACCCAGGGTATTCTCACCGGAAAATCGCTCCCTGTTGACAGCGAACCGGAAATCCTGTCCCTGCGCCCGGAAAGCCTGGACGACTACATCGGCCAGGAAGACGCGGTTGAGACACTGAAGATCGCAATCGAAGCCGCCAAACTCCGCAGCGAGCCTCTGGATCATGTGCTGTTTCACGGTCCGCCCGGTCTTGGAAAAACGACCCTTGCCCACATCATTGCCAATGAAATGGGCAGCAGTCTTACCGTTACCTCCGGACCGGCCCTTGAGAAAGGGGGGGATCTGATCGGTATTCTAACCCATCTTCAATCCCATGATATTCTTTTTGTTGATGAAATCCATCGAACCCCCAAGACAGTGGAGGAGTTTCTGTATCCGGCCATGGAGGACTTTGCGGTCGATATCGTGTTTGATAAAGGCATCCATGCCCGGAGTCATAAAATCCCGCTCAAGCGCTTTACCCTGGTGGGTGCAACCACCAGGGTCGGGCTTCTTTCCGCCCCGCTGCGGGATCGTTTCGGGCTGTTCAGGAGTCTTGATTTTTACAGCGTCGACGAACTGGTCCTGGTAACCCGTCGTTCCGCGGCGCTGTTGAATGTCGCAATCGACAGTGGCGGGGCGATTGAACTTGCAAAACGCTCCCGGGGAACGCCTCGAATTGTCAATCGGTTGCTCAAGCGCGTTCGGGATTATGCACAGGTTCGCGGTGACGGAGCCATTGACAAGGAAACCGTTGACTCCGCGCTTGCATTGGAGGGTGTCGATGGGGAGGGGTTGACGAATCTCGATCGCCGCTACATGAAGACCATCATCGAGTTTTACAAGGGCGGACCTGTTGGAATTGAGGCCATAGCCGCCACGCTTCAGGAAGAAAGCGACACGCTGGTGGATGTCGTTGAGCCATATCTTCTGAAGATCGGAATGATCATGCGGACATCTTCGGGCAGAAAAGCATCCGATAGCGCGTATCGCCACCTGGGGTTTTCGGTTCAACGAAAAATGTTTTAAGGATTTTTGGGGCTATCGATGTCAGTTATTACCTTGCTGACCGATTTCGGTCTTCAGGACGAGTATGTTGGCGTGATGAAGGGCGTTATCGCCGGTATTTGTAATGAAGCGAGGGTTATTGACATCACTCACGGTATTGCACCACAGAATGTCCTCCAGGCAGCCTGGGTCCTGGAATCTGCCTGGAGATACTTTCCTGCCGGGTCAATACACCTGATTGTTGTTGACCCGGGAGTGGGAAGTTCCCGCGCCATAGTGGGAGCCCGTGCAGAGGGGCACTGCTTCATAGCTCCGGATAATGGCGTGTTATCGCCTGTATTTGACGCCGGCAGAGTCGATCGGCTGGTCCGTATTGAGAATTCAAATTTTTTTTTAGATACCGTCAGTTCAACTTTTCATGGCCGGGACATCTTTGCACCGGTTGCCGCTCATCTGGCTGGTGGGCTGCCGCTGGTGGAACTGGGAACTGAAATTGCTCCCTCTGATGCGGTCCGTCTCACGAACTGGCAATCGATTTCCTCCCGGCCGGGAGAAATTCAAGGCCGGGTTGTCAGTGTCGACCGGTTTGGAAATCTGATTACCAACATCAGCAGGAAGCAACTGGATGCTCTGATCGGCACAGCACCGGGCCGAGAGGTCGAGATCCGTGTTGGAAACGGCCGGATTGTCGGTTTGTCGCCGAACTATTTCAGCGGCAAGGGGCTTCGTGCGCTGGCTGTCATCGGTAGCCGGGGGATGCTGGAAGTTGCCGTGTATTGCGACCATGCCGGCCAAGTACTGAGTGCGGGGTCCGGCGATTTAGTCAGGCTTAAGCTGGTGTAGTGCGAAGAGCCAGCCGGATGGCTCGATTTTGGAAACACGATCTGGTTTCAAGTTGACAAGGAAAAGGAGGCTGATCTTGGTTGCTGGACAAGCAGGTCGGCTGATTCACTTTTTGGGGTTTGTGTTTGCACTGGTGGCATCAGCCTGCGCATTTGCCGAAACGCCCTCGATCGATTCCGCTAAACAGGTTCTGGATTCGATTATTTCGCTGGGTGCGGCCAGCGGGATGGAATGCGCCATAGTGGTGGAGAAGGGAACCCAGCAGGTCTACTGCTTTACCTATGACGGGGTATTTCGTGAACGATACCGGCTTCGGTGCTCAACCGGCAAAGTGGTGGGGGACAAAGCGGTCTCAGGGGATAAAAAAAAGCCGGAAGGCATTTATTTTGTAACTAAAAATTGCCCGAGTAAATATTTG
>ENA-ORCT01001215-ORCT01001215.1-marine-metagenome-genome-assembly--contig:-NODE-1215-length-10411-cov-3.378072_pt1 | contig 10411 bp, 8 predicted proteins | sample MGYA00248632_ERZ508511 | MGnify/ENA primary metagenome ERZ508511 (study PRJEB26182, sample SAMN06268839) | marine metagenome | isolation source: Tt an P1-techrep anaerobic enrichment on pine from sediment... | reverse complement strand
GAGAGCTCGTCGAGGATCCTCGGCAGCGCGGGGCCTTCGAGCTCGGAAAACAGGGAGGGCAGGATCAGGTTGATCTTGCGGGTCTGGGCATAGGTTTCCAGCTCGCGGGCCAGGGCCTCGGCCGTTGTGGTGCGCAGGTTGTGCAGCGTCGCCACGTTTCCGTTCTGGTGAAAGTCCGCCAAGCGTTTCCCTCCCGTTCCCTAACTGCCTCGTTCAACCATAACCTGCAAAATTGCGTCATTCCAACCCGCGGGTCCGGGCAGGGTGGTGCGGCGGATGCGCCCCTCCGCCTCGCCCTTCAGCGGGGGCAGGGGCGCGCGGTGCGGGTTGGCGACGACGATGCCCAGATCGGCGCGCTCCAGCATCTCGACATCATTGGGGGCGTCGCCAAGCGCCACGCTGAACGGGTGGCCGTAGCGGGCGAGGATGTCCTCCATCTGTCCCGCCTTGGTGCCGCCGAAACTGAGCGTCAGGAACCGCCCGCCCTCGCGCGCGGTGATGCCCCGCGCCGCGAGCGCCTCGACGAAGCGCGTCTTGTCGGCGGCGCTGCCCGTCCACAGGCCGGGTTCGGAGAACTGCCGCTGCGCCGCGCGGGCGGCCTGCTCACGGGGCAGGCCGGTGCGCTGGGCGATGCCCTCGGGGCCCCAATCGCCGAAGCCCTGAAAACCCGCGCGCAGATCGGCGGGCAGGGCGTCGAGCATTTCGCGCAGCTGGGCATATTGCCCGCCGGGCGGGGCCTCGCTGCCCGGCTCCAGCAGGCCCGCGCCGTTTTCCACGATGGCCGGCACATGGGCAAAGCCCAGTTCGGCGCGCAGCGGTGCGATTTCGGCGGCGGTCTTGGACGAGGCCAGCACCACCGGCACCCAAGCGGCCCGCAGCCGCGCCAGCGCCGGCTCGGCCGCGGCCGGGCTGTAGCTGTCGTGATCCAGCAATGTGCCGTCGAGATCGGTGAACACGATCAGGGCGGGTTGCGGCATGGTGAAATCCCTGCTCCGGGCCTCGGGGCATCCTAGGGGCTGCGCGGGCCGATTGCACCCGTTTCCCCCGCGGTGTCACAAAACTTTTTCTGTTTCTGCGCGACCGCCATGCCTAAACCCGTGCCGGAACAGGAGATTGGCAGGCATGGATGGGCGAAATCCGGATCCGGTGGATCTGTTCGTGATCGGAGGCGGCATCAACGGCTGCGGCATCGCGCGCGACGCGGCGGGGCGGGGGCTCAGCGTGACGCTGGCGGAGATGGCTGATCTGGCGCAGGCGACCTCCTCGGCCTCGACCAAGCTGTTTCACGGCGGGTTGCGGTATCTTGAATATTTCGAGTTCCGCCTGGTGCGCGCGGCGCTGAAGGAACGTGAGGTGCTGCTGCGGGCGATGCCGCATATCAGCCGGCCCCTGCGCTTCGTGCTGCCCCTGCATCCCGGCATGCGGTTCGCGGGGGGCACGCCGACATCGCGGCTGCTGACGCTGGTCATGCCCTGGATGAAGGGGCGCCGCCCGGCCTGGCTGATCCGGCTGGGGCTTTTCCTGTATGATCACCTCGGCGGGCGCGAGATCCTGCCGGGCAGCCGCGCGCTTGACCTGGCGCAGGACCCGGCGGGCGCGGTCCTGCAGCCGAAATACAGGCGGGCCTTCGAATATTCCGATTGCTGGGTCGATGACAGCCGGCTGGTGGTGCTGAACGCCCGCGACGCCGAGGCGCGGGGCGCGCGTATCCTGACCCGGGCGAAGGTCGTCTCGGCCGAGCGCGAGGGCGGTCTGTGGCGCATCGCGGTGGCGCGCGGCGGCGGGGTCGAGACCCATCGCGCCCGCGCCCTGGTCAACGCCGCGGGCCCCTGGGTGGGAGAGGTGATCCGCGAGGCGCTGCACAGGGGCAGCCGCGAACAGATCCGCCTGGTGCGCGGCAGCCACATCGTGACGCGGCGCCTGTTCGACCATGACAGGGCCTATGTCTTCCAGGGCGAGGACGGGCGGATCATCTTCGCCATTCCGTATGAGCAGGACTTCACCCTGATCGGCACCACCGACCACGATCATCGGGGAGATGCGGCAAGCCCCGCCTGCACCGCAGAAGAGCAGGATTATCTCTGTGCCTTCGCCTCGCGCTATTTCGCGCGGCCGGTGACCCGTGCAGATGTGGTCTGGACCTATTCCGGCCTGCGCCCGCTCTACGATGACGGGGCCAGCTCCGCCACGGCTGCGACGCGCGATTATGTCTTGTCGTTGGATGAGGAGGGCGGCGCGCCGGTCCTGAACGTCTTTGGCGGCAAGATCACCACCTATCGCCGCCTAGCCGAGGCGGCGCTGGCGAGGCTCGCCGCGCATTTCCCCGGCGCGGGCGGGGCGTGGACGGCGGGCGCGGCGCTGCCGGGCGGTGATTTTGCTGTGGACGGCGTGGAGGGGCTGATCGCGGACCTGCGGGCGGGCCATCCCTTCCTCGACGAGAAATGGGCCCGGCGGCTGGTGCGCGCCTACGGGACCGAGGCGGCCCGGATGCTCAAGGGCGCGACGGCGCGCGCCGATCTGGGCCGCGATTTCGGAGCCACGTTAAGCGAGCGCGAGCTGCGCTGGATGATCGACCGGGAATACGCGCGCACCGCTCAGGATGTGCTCTGGCGCCGCTCCAAGCTGGGGCTTAGGATGCGCGCGGAGGAGGTTGCCGCGCTGGAAGCGTGGATGGCGGAACACGCCCCCGCGCGCGGCTGAGTTTGCCCATGCCCCACGTGCTGGCCATCGACCAGGGCACCACATCGACCCGCGCCATCCTGTTCGACGCGTCGCTGCGCCCGGTGGCCACCGCGCAGGAGGAATTCACCCAGCACTACCCCGCCTCGGGCTGGGTCGAGCACGACCCGGAGGAGCTGTGGCAAACGACGCTTTCCACCTGCCGTGCGGCCTTGGCGCAGGGCGGAGTGGCGGCGGGCGGCCTGGCCGGGATCGGCATCACCAACCAGCGCGAAACCACGCTGGTCTGGGACCGCGAGACCGGCCGGCCCATCCACAACGCCATCGTCTGGCAGGACCGGCGCACCGCCGGGCTCTGCGCCGGTCTGCGGGAGGCGGGGCAGGAGGCCGCGATCACGCGCAAGACGGGGCTGCTGTGCGATCCCTATTTCTCGGGCAGCAAGCTGGCCTGGCTTCTGAACACCGTGCCCGGGGCGCGGGAGAAGGCCGCGGCGGGCGGGCTGCTTTTCGGCACGGTGGACACGTTCCTGATCTGGCGGCTGACCGGCGGGCGCGTTCATGCCACCGACGCCACCAACGCCGCGCGCACGATGCTCTATGACATCCGCGCCGGGCGCTGGGATGATGACATTTGCGCGCTTCTGGACATCCCCGCCGCCATGCTGCCCGAGGTGCGCGACTGCGCCGACGAGTTCGGCCTCACCGACCCCGCGCATCTCGGCGCGGCGGTGCCCATCCGCGGCGTGGCGGGCGACCAGCAGGCGGCGACCATGGGGCAGGCGTGCTTCCGGCCCGGCATGATGAAATCGACCTACGGCACCGGCTGTTTCGCGCTGCTCAATACCGGCGCCACGCTGGTGGAGTCGCAGCACCGCCTGCTGGGCACCATCGCCTACCGGCTGGGGGGCGAGGTCACCTATGCGCTGGAGGGCTCGATCTTCATCGCTGGCGCCGTGGTGCAATGGCTGCGCGACGGGCTGGGGCTGATCGGGGCGGCCCCCGAGACGCAAGGCCTGGCCGAGGCGGCCGACCCGGCGCAGGAGGTGATCCTCGTGCCCGCCTTCACCGGGCTGGGCGCGCCCTATTGGAACGCCGAGTGCCGCGGCGCGATCTTCGGGCTCACCCGCAACACCGGGCCGAAGGAGCTGGCCCGCGCGGCGCTGGAAAGCGTGGGCTTCCAGACCCGCGATCTGTGGGAGGCGATGCGCGCTGACTGGGGCGGGGCGGCGGACGCGGTGCTGCGCGTCGATGGCGGCATGGTGGCCTCGGACTGGGCGATGCAGTTCCTCGCCGACATCCTGGGGGCACCGGTCGACCGGCCCGTGCTGCACGAGACCACGGCGCTGGGCGCGGCCTGGCTGGCGGGGATGCAGGCGGGGCTTTATCCCGACGCGGCCGGGTTTGCGGAGACCTGGGCGCTGGAGCGGCGCTTCACCCCGCAGATGGACGCGGCCGAGCGCACCGCCCGTTATGGCCGCTGGCAGCGCGCCGTGCGGGCCACGCTGAAGGTCTGAGCGCGGGACGGTTGTCCCGGCGGGGCCTGCCGCTCAGAGCTGCTGCCGCGGCGCGCGGGGGCGGATGACGGGAATGTGGACGAAGCGGAGGTTCTCCGGTGCCCGGCATAGGCCGATCGCGAGCATAAAGGATGTTGCAGAGAGTCTGCCGCCTATTCCGCCGGTTCCGCCGCGTGCAGACCCAGGAACGAAACCACCCTTTCGCGGACTTCTGGGATATTCCCCAGAAGCAGATGCCCTCCTGTCTCCAATGCCATGAATTCCGAACCTGGAATGTTGTTCGCTGTGTATTCGCCGAACTCGAATGGATTTATCCCGTCATCTCGCGCATGCACCACAAGCGTCGGGGTGGTTATCCCCTCAAGATCGTAGTCCGTCCCCGGGTCAACGGCGGCCACCTCGTTGCGCAGTCCCGCGGTTCGGTCGGTGACCGGCAGGAACGCTTCCACCAGTCCTTCGACGAACGCCGAGTCCGGTCCGCTCATCTGGGCCCGCGCCTCAGGGCTCACGTCGAAAATCCTGTCCAGGCTTGAGGGCGCCAGCTTGACCACCGCCCAGAACAGGAAGTCGGAGTTGAACAAGGCCTGATAGAGCCAAGCGGGGATGGGCAGGTCTTGCTGGCTGGCCTTCAGGGGTGAAAAAGGTGCGCTTGAAAGCAGGACGAGGGCGGTCGTCCGCTCAGGAAACAGTTGTGCGAATTGCAGCGACGGCGGCACTCCGCCCGACATCGCGACAATTGCAGCGCGGTCGATTCCCAACTTGTCCAGAAGGTCGGCAATGGCTTCGGCTTGCGCCGAGGTCGATGGATCTTCTGGCAACGAGGAACGCAAGTAGCCGAAGCGCGAAATCGAAATCCACTCGTATCCGTCGCTGCCGAACATCTTGGGGATCAGACGGCCCTGATCGTAGCCACCACCAGCGCCGTGCACGACAATGACCGGTGGTCCATCGCCCCATCGGGTAAATTCCATCGGGCCGTGGCGGGTCTCGACGATCATGCTTTCGCGTGCAAGGCGATCGCGGATCGCTTTCATGTCACGCGAATAGAGACCGTAGACCGCGATGATCGAGAGAAGCAGAACTCCGGCTGTTACGATCAACACGTGCCTCGTCTTTTGCGGTCTCCGGGGCATTGCAGACACCTTCCGATCGATAAAGCCAAAGGTATCACGTGAGATGTTACCTGTCCTTGAGTTTGCCCAGATCAAACCAGGAGCTCATCCGAAAGGCTGCCATCGAGACCAGAACAGGCGGTGGTGGAAGCGTGGCGGAGGCCGGCTATGGGCTGAATTCCGTTGTCCGCCGCGACGCGCAGGAACGGCTGCGCGCACCAAGCGCCACCTCTTCTGCATAGATGAAACTGGCCGTTCCCCTGCGCTAGTGCTGGAACACATAGGTGCCCGGCGCATCCTCCAGTGCCGGGTAGCCCTTCTGGGCGGCCCCCATCGGCGGCGGCGCCACCTCGTCGCCCGAGATGGTGTCCAACCAGTCGTTCCAGGCCTCCCACCAAGAACCTTCCACCGGATCGGTATGGCGCAGCCATTCCTCGTGCCCGATGCAGGGTGAATCGGCGCGCTTGTGGGTGATGCGGTAATGGCGGTGGGGGTGGCCGGGCTCTGAGACGATGCCCGCATTGTGCCCGCCATTGGTCAGCACGAAGGTCACGCTGGTGTCCACCAGCTGGTGGATCTTGAACACCGAGGTCCAGGGCGCGACATGGTCGTGTTCGGTCCCCACGACGAAGAGCGGCACCCGGATGTTCTGCAGCGCGACGGGGTGGTTGTCGACCATCAGCCGCCCGGCGGCGAGGTCGTTGTTCAGGTAGAGCTGCCGCAGGTATTCCGAATGCATCCGGTAGGGCATGCGCGTGGTGTCGGCATTCCACGCCATCAGCGCGTTCATCGGCGTGCGTTCGCCCATCAGGTAGTCATGCACCAGCCGCGACCACACCAGGTCGTTCGAGCGCAGCAGCCGGAAGGCCCCCGACATCTCCCCGTCGGAGAGATATCCGTGGCTCCACATGACGCTTTCGAGGAATTCCATCTGGCTGTGGTCGATGAAGAGCGCCAGTTCCCCCGGCTCGGTGAAATCGGTCTGCGCGGCCAGGAGCGAAACCGAGGCCAGCCGGTCATCCTGCTGCCGCGCCATGGCGGCGGCGGCGATCGACAGCAGCGTTCCGCCCAGGCAATAGCCGGTGGCGTGGATCTTCCGCTCGGGCAGGATGCGCCTGATCGCGTCGAGCGCTTTCATCACGCCCAGGCGGCGGTAGTCGTCAAGCTCCAGATGCCGGTCCTCGGCAGTGGGGTTGCGCCAGGAAATGGCAAAGACCGTGTGGCCCTTTTCAACCAGGTAGCGCACCATGGAATTGTGCTTCTCGAGATCGAGGATGTAGTATTTCATGATCCAGGCCGGGACGATCAGGATCGGCTCTTCCTTTACCGTTTCGGTAGCCGGTTCGTACTGGATCAACTCCATCAGGTGGTTGCGGTAGACAACCCGGCCGGGCGTGGCGGCCACGTTTTGGCCGACCACGTAATCCTCGGTGCCGACAGGCGGGCGGCCGGTGGCGGCGCGGCTGACGTCATCCCACCAGTTCATGGCCCCCTTGAGGAAGTTCTGCCCGCCGGTCTCCATCGTCTTTTTCACCACCGCGGGATTGGTGAAGGGCAGGTTGGAGGGAGAGAAGATGTCGAGGACCTGCCGCGTGGAAAAGGACACCACGTCCCGGTGATGGGGCGAGACGCCGGGCACGCCGCAGGCGGCCTCCTCCATCAGTTCCTCGAGCAGAAGAAAGGCCTCGGCATAGGCGCGATAGGGCTGCCTGGCCCACGCCTTGCCGCGGAAACGGTGATCATGCGGGCCGGGGGTGACGGCCGGCGGCGTGTCCTTGTCGACGAACTGAGCGTTGAACTGGCTCAGCGCCAGCTCGCCGATCCGGTTCGCGGCAGTCTGGGCCAACTCCAGCGACCGGCCCGGTGAGGTAGCCAGATGCATTGCCCAGTCGGAATAGGCCAGTGACAGCGCGATGGGCGAGAGCCCGCCCGTCAGGTTCGAGGTCATGGCCTGGCGCATGCGGTCCATGGCGCGGAAAGCGCCGTGGCCGATGGGCCCTTCCGCCCCGTTACGCGAAGACTGCGTCATGGTCTACCTTCCTGGCCCGTCCTGCAGGCACGCTCTTTCTGCGGGTGCAAAATAAAGGGCGGGGCCGCCCTTTCCGTTGATACAGATCAAGGGCAGTCGCACAGATCTGTGAAGATTCTGTGGCAGGCGGGACGCGTGGCTCTCCTGCCCTCAGCGCGGGGCGTCCGCTGGGTCGGTGCCCCGGCAGGGGACGGCCACCGGCGTCTTGCCCAGCCCCTCGGGGCCCAACCGGCGCAGAAGCGCGATCGCCTCGTCGACGGCGGCCTCGCCCAGCCGGGCGCGCAGGGCGCGGTCGTAGTCGAGCGCCGCCTGCCCCAGATCCTCGAACACCGCGCGGCCCGCGTCGGTCAGCGACAGGCATTCGCTGCGGCGGTCGGTCTCCAGGCTCTTGCGGCTGAGCCAGCCCTTTTTCTCCAGCGCATGCACGGCGCGCGAGACCTTGGTCTTTTCAAGCTGGCCGCGGCGGCAGATCTCGGTCGCCGTCATCGAGCCGAACCGGCCCAGATTGGCCATCACGCGCCATTGCCCGCGTGTCATGCCATAGCGTTTCTGGTAGATTTCGGCGAAGGCGTGGCTGGTCGCCTCCGCTGCCTGGTTCAGCAGGAAGGGCAGGAAGGTTTCGAGATCGAAATCGCGGCTTTCCATGTCAGCGTCCTAGTCGCGGCCGGGGCGAAAAGCAACTGTTTCGGGTGCAACTATCCCTTGATTGTTGCATTTGAAACTATTATCAGGCCGGCAACTTGCTGTCGAATCCGAGGGAGGCGCGCGATGGACGGACATATCCAGGCCAACACCACCATGAAAGACGTGAAGCTGGCGACGGGCTACATGCCCGGCTTCGGCAACGATTTCGAGACCGAGGCGCTGCCGGGCGCGCTGCCGCAGGGCATGAACAGCCCGCAGAAATGCGCCTATGGGCTCTATGCCGAGCAGCTTTCGGGCACCGCCTTCACCGCCCCGCGCGGCCAGAACGAGCGGACCTGGTGCTACCGCATCCGCCCCTCGGTCAAGCATACGGGGCGCTTTTCCAAGATCGACGTGCCCTACTGGAAATCGGCGCCGCACGTGGACCCCGACGTGATCAGCCTGGGCCAGTACCGCTGGGACCCGGTGCCGCATACCGAGGACAAGCTGACCTGGGTCACCGGCATGCGCACCATGACCACCGCCGGCGACGTGAACACCCAGGTGGGCATGGCCGCGCATATCTACCTGGTCAACGCCTCGATGGAGGACGAGTATTTCTATTCCGCCGACAGCGAGTTGCTGGTTGTCCCGCAGGAGGGCCGCCTGCGCTTTGCCACCGAGCTCGGCGTCATCGACCTTGAGCCCAAGGAAATCGCCATCCTGCCCCGCGGCATGGTTTATCGCGTCGAGGTGCTGGAGGGCCCGGCTCGCGGCTTCGTCTGCGAAAATTACGGCCAGAAATTCGACCTGCCCTCGCGCGGGCCGATCGGCGCCAACTGCCTGGCCAACCCGCGCGACTTCAAGACGCCGGTCGCGGCCTACGAGGACCGCGATGCCGACAGCCGCGTGGTGATGAAATGGTGCGGCCAGTTCCACGAGACCTTCATCGGCCATTCGCCGCTGGATATCGTGGCCTGGCACGGCAACTACGCGCCCTGCAAATACGACCTGCGCAGCTTCAGCCCCGTGGGCGCGATCCTGTTCGATCATCCCGACCCGTCGATCTTCACCGTGCTGACCGCGCCCTCGGGCGTGCCGGGCACCGCCAATATCGACTTCGTCCTGTTCCGCGAGCGCTGGATGGTGGCCGAGAACACCTTCCGCCCGCCCTGGTATCACAAGAACATCATGTCCGAGCTGATGGGCAACATCTACGGCATCTACGACGCCAAGCCCGAGGGCTTCGTCCCCGGCGGCACCTCGCTGCACAACATGATGCTGCCGCACGGGCCCGACGTGGACGCCTTCGAGGGCGCCTCGCGCGAGCCGATGGAGCCCAACTACCTGGCCAACACCATGTCCTTCATGTTCGAGACCCGCTTCCCGCAGCACCTGACCGCCTTCGCCGCCAAGGAGGCGCCGCTGCAGGACACCTACATGGACTGCTGGAAGGGCCTGAAGAAACGCTTCAACGGCACCCCCGAGGGCGACTGGTCGTAATGGCTTCGGTCGCGCTTCTCGGCGTCAAGGGCGGCCCGGCCATCCGGCCGGGCTCGTCCATGCCCACATCGCATCTGCTGCGGCTGGGGGGCAGGACCGTGCTGGTCGATGCCGGGCTGGGTGCCTCGCAGGGGGTGATCCGGCAGGGCGCGGGGCTGCATGGGCTGGACCTGATCGTCATCACCCATCTGCATTCGGATCATTACCTCGAGCTTGGGCCGCTTCTGCTGACCGCCTGGACGGCGGGGCTGAAGCGCCCCATGCGGGTGATCGGCCCGAAGGGGCTGGCGGCCTATTTCGAGGGGTTCTGGGCGGCGATGGATTTCGACATCGAGCTGAGGATCGAGGACGAGGGGCGGCCGGATATCCGCGATCTGGTGGTTCTGAGCGAGATGCACGAGGGCGAGGTGCTGGACGAGGACGGGCTGCGCCTGCGCGCGATGCGCAACGTCCACCCGCCGATCGAGGACAGTTTCGCCCTGCGGTTCGAGGGCGAGGGCAAGGCGGTGGTCTTTTCCGGCGATACCGCGCCCATGGCCGAAATGGTCGAATTCGCCAAAGGTGCCGATCTGCTGGTGCATGAGGCGATGCTGCTCGAAGGCGTCGATGCGCTTTGCGCCCGGGTGGGCAATGGCGACCATCGCATGAAGACCCACATGCTGCGCAGCCACACCCCGGCGGGCGAGGCCGGGCGGATCGCCACGCAGGCAGGGGTGGGCGCGCTGGCGCTCAACCATCTCATCCCCAATGACGACCCGGATTTCACCGAGGCCCATTGGCGCGAAGCGGTGGCGCCGCACTGGTCCGGCCCGCTCCATATCGGGCGGGACGGCATGGTCATCGAATTCTGAGGGACCGCGCATGAAACTTTACACCTACTGGCGCTCGACCGCCGCCTACCGCGTGCGGATCGCGCTGAACCTCAAGGGGATCGCGGCCGAGATGGTGCC
>ENA-ORCT01001214-ORCT01001214.1-marine-metagenome-genome-assembly--contig:-NODE-1214-length-10412-cov-3.370295_pt1 | contig 10412 bp, 9 predicted proteins | sample MGYA00248632_ERZ508511 | MGnify/ENA primary metagenome ERZ508511 (study PRJEB26182, sample SAMN06268839) | marine metagenome | isolation source: Tt an P1-techrep anaerobic enrichment on pine from sediment... | reverse complement strand
GACCTCGGGGATCTCGATCACGAAATGCTCGGCCAGCTTGGCGCGGTAGTCCTTGGCCAGGTTGGTCATGGCGTCGAAGTCGCGCACGCCCTTCTGGTAGATCCACTGCCAGATCTGGTTCACGCGCATCTTGGCCTGTTTCTCCGGCGTGCCGGCGGCGATCAGCGCCTCGCGCAGCTTGTCCCGGGTGAGCCCGACAAGGTTCACCTTTTCACCCTCCGGCAGCTTGCGGGGGATCGTGACAACATCCTGAGTGATCGGGGCCGTGGCCGTCATATCGCGTCTCTCCAAAAGGAATAGCCGCCTTCAATATAGGATTCGGCGGCGTAAATAAATACGCCGCCGGTCAAAGCTGCCATTCGCCAGGGTGTCAGCCGCCGCAGCGGGCCTCGGCCTCTTCCATCGCCGCGGTGAAGCCCAGCAGCGAGAAGGTGTCCTTGGTTCTGGTGCCGCGGCTCGAGCGCGCGCTCAGCACCGCGTCCGCGCCGCGCTTCATCGCGGTCAGGATCTTGGCGTCGTCCGCCTTGGAGGCAGGCCAGGCCCATTCCCCCTTAGTGAACAGCTCGTAGGTCTGGTCGCCGATCGCCATCTCCACGGTCGAGCCCTCGGCAAAGGGATAGCCGCCGGTGAAGGACACCTCGCCCTCCACGCCCGAACCGGGGCGGAAGGAGACGAACAGCAGAATATCGCCGCGCCGCACGGCGACCACGCGGCCGTCGCGGGTGTTCACGGTCTCCTTGGGGCTGGAAACGCCCCAGCATTCGGTCGGGTCATCCTCGACGAAGACGGACCAGTCGGTTTTCGCGGCCACGCGGTTGGTCGATTCCTGCGCCTGTGCCGAAAAAGCGGTCAGCGCCAGCAGTCCCCCGGCAATGCCGCGTCGCATCCAAGATGTCATGTGTCCCACAGCCTCCAGCTGTCCCTTGCCTCTGCTGCACGCCCGTCAGGGCCGTTCCTCGCACCTTTTCCAGTGGCGGCGTGCATTTCAACTCGATATGCCGGAGATTAACGTAAACCAGCCGATTTTTGAAAGCCCCGTTGGCAGAAAATCGCGCATGCGTGAGGAAAGAGGACGAGATGGCGCAACCGGTAGAGATGGTCGAGGTCTGGCGCGGCGATTTCCTGGAATCGCGGCACCGCGGTCATGCGGTGATCTGCGATGCACAGGGCAATATCGTGGAGGCCTGGGGCGACCCCGACGCGGTGATCCTGCCGCGCAGCTCGGCCAAGATGATCCAGGCGCTGCCGCTGGTCGAAAGCGGCGCGGCCGATGCCTTCGGGCTGGGCGTGGACCGGCTGGCGTTGTCCTGTGCCTCGCACCAGGGCGCGCCGATCCACACCGGCATGGTGCGGACATGGCTGGGCGAGCTGGGGCTCGACGATGACGCCTTCCGCTGCGGCGCCGAGGTGCCCCGCGACACCGAGACCAAACATGCGATGATCCGCGCGGGCGGGGCGCCCTGCCAGTGGCACAACAACTGCTCGGGCAAGCATTCGGGGTTCCTGACGCTGACCCGGCATCTGGGCGCGGGTCCGGAATATGTCGACCCCGGCCATCCGGTGCAGCTTGCCGTGCGCGAGGCCTTCGAGGATGTGACGGGGATGGAGAGCCCCGGTTTCGGCATCGACGGCTGCTCGGCCCCGAATTTCGCCACCACCGTGCATGGGCTGGCCCGCGCCATGGGGTTCTTCGCCGGGGCCAATATCGACGGGGGCTCCACCCGCGAACGTGCCGCCGCAAGGCTGCGCGACGCGATGCGCGCCTTCCCCGAGCTGGTGGCGGGCGAGGGGCGCGCCTGCACCGAACTCATGCGCGCCATGGACGGCCGCGTGGCGCTGAAGACCGGGGCCGAGGCGGTGTTCGTGGCCATGCTGCCCGAACAGAAGCTGGGCATCGCGCTGAAGATCGTGGACGGCGCCACGCGCGCCAGCGAATGCGCCATCGCGGCGCTGCTGGTGAAGCTGGGGGCGCTCGCTGCGCGCCACCCGGCCACGCTGAAGCGCATGAACGTCCCCATCCGCAACTGGCGCGGGATCGAGACCGGGATCATCCGCCCGGCCGAGGCGCTGCGCTAGGCCGCGAATTCGTCGCGGGCATAGCCCTGGATATAGAGCAGCGCCGTCAGGTCGCCGTGGTTGATGCGGATGTCGCATTCGGCGGCGACCACCGGCTTGGCGTGCAGCGCCACGCCCGCGCCCGCGAGCCCCAGCATGCCCAGGTCATTCGCCCCGTCGCCCACGGCCATCACCGCCTCGTGGCCCAGCCCCAGCCGGGCGCTGACCTCTTTCAGCGTGGCCACCTTGGCCTCTCGGCCCAGGATCGGCTCGGCCACCTGGCCGGTCAGCTTGCCGTCCTCGATCAGCAGCGTGTTGGCGCGGTGCTCGTCAAAGCCCAGCTCCTCGGCCACGCGGGAGGCGAAATTGGTGAAGCCGCCCGAGACCAGCACCGTATAGCCGCCCGCGGCCTTCATCGTGGCCACCAGCGCGCGGCCCCCCGGCATCAGGGTGATGCGCTCGTCCAGAACCTGGTCGATCACCCCGGCCTCCAGCCCTTTGAGCAGGCCCACGCGCTCGCGCAGGGCGCCCTCGAAATCCAGCTCGCCATTCATGGCCCGCGCCGTGATCTCGGCCACGCGGGGGCCGATCCCGGCCACCACCGCCAGCTCGTCGATGCATTCCTGCTGGATCATGGTGCTGTCCATGTCGGCGATCAGCATCTTCTTCCTGCGCCCTTTCGCGGGCTGAACCACCAGGTCGATGCCCAGCTTCTGCATCTCTTCCCAGACCTGCCAGCGGTTGCCGGGCAGCTGCGGCAGGGCGAACTCCGCCGCCTCGTCCGGGGCCAGCCAGACCGCGTCACCCCCGCCCCAGGCATTGCGCAGCGAATCGACCAGCGCGGGGTCGAGAGCGCGGGCGGAGGGGGCGGACAGGAGGGTGGCGATGAACATGGGCATGTTTCCGATAGTGAACAGAATTGTCGCTTTCAGGCGCTCGAACCGCGCAATATCGCAGCTTTCGCGCTTGTGCCAGCGCAGAAAGAGCCGTATCTGCGTCCGTGGGACACCCCTCCCCAACGAGGGGCATATATCTGGAAGGATACCAGCTATGGCTATCGAAGCTCCGGCCGCGCGGCCGGCCAATCCGCGTTTTTCTTCTGGCCCCTGTGCCAAGATCCCCACATTCTCCCTCGACAAGCTTGCCGATGCGCCGCTCGGCCGCTCGCACCGCGCCGCGGTGGGCAAGGCCAAGCTGAAGGCCGCCATCGAGACCACCCGCGAAGTGCTGGGCATCCCCGCCGACTACCGCATCGGCATCGTGCCCGCCTCGGACACCGGCGCCATGGAAATGGCGCTGTGGTCGCTGCTGGGCGAACGCAAGGCCGAGATGCTGGCCTGGGAAAGCTTCGGTTCCGGCTGGGTCACCGATGTCGTGAAGCAGCTCAAGATCGACGCCGAGGTCAAGACCGCCGACTACGGCGAGATCGTCGACCTCGCCTCGGTCGATTTCAACAATGACGTGGTCTTCACCTGGAACGGCACCACCAGCGGCGTGCGCGTCCCGAACGGCGATTTCATCCCCGCCGACCGCGCGGGCCTGACCATCTGCGACGCCACCTCGGCCGCCTTCGCGATGGACCTGCCCTGGGACAAGCTCGATGTCGTCACCTTCTCTTGGCAGAAGGTGCTGGGCGGCGAAGCGGCCCACGGCATGCTGATCCTCTCGCCCCGTGCTGTTGAGCGTCTGGAAAGTTACACCCCCGCCTGGCCGCTGCCGAAAATCTTCCGCCTGACCAAGGGCGGCAAGCTGATCGAAGGCATCTTCGAGGGCGCCACCATCAACACCCCGTCGATGCTGGCGGTCGAGGATTACCTCGTCGCGCTGGACTGGGCGAAATCGGTGGGTGGGCTGACCGGCCTGATCGCCCGGGCCGACGCCAACACCGCAGTGATCGGGAAATTCGTGGCCGAACATGACTGGATCGACTTCCTGGCCGTGGAGCCGGCGACGCGGTCGAACACCTCCGTGTGCCTGAAGTTCACCGACGACCGCATCGAGGACGGCGCCGCCTTCGCCAAGGCCGTGGCCAAGCGGCTGGAGGGTGAGGGCGTGGCGCTCGACATCGGCGCCTATCGCGACGCGCCGGCCGGCCTGCGCATCTGGTGCGGCGGCACGGTCGAGACCGCGGATGTCGAGGCGCTGATGCCCTGGCTGAACTGGGCCTTCGAAACCGAGATCGCCGCCCAGGCATAACGGCGCGCGGCTCCGCCCGCGCAGATATGACATGCCGGGTGCGCGGAAAGGCGCACCCGCCCCCCATCCCATATTCCAAAGGACCACGACAATGGCTCCCAAAGTTCTCGTTTCCGACAAGCTCTCCGAAACCGCCGTCCAGATTTTCCGCGACCGTGGCATCGAGGTCGATTTCGACCCCTCCATCGGCAAGGACAAGGAAAAGCTGCTGGAGGTGATCGGCAATTATGACGGCCTCGCCATCCGCTCGGCCACCAAGGTGACCGAGAAGGTGCTCGAGGCCGCCACCAATCTCAAGGTCGTCGGCCGCGCCGGCATCGGCACCGACAACGTCGACAAGGTGGCCGCGTCGAAAAAGGGCGTGATCGTCATGAACACCCCCTTCGGCAACATGATCACCACCGCCGAGCACGCCATCGCCATGATGTTCGCCGTTGCCCGCCAGATCCCCGAGGCCAGCGCCTCGACCCATGCGGGCAAGTGGGAAAAGTCCAAGTTCATGGGTGTCGAGCTGACCGGCAAGGTGCTGGGCGTGATCGGTGCCGGCAACATCGGCGGCATCGTCTGCGACCGCGCCCTGGGCCTGAAGATGAAGGTCATCGCCTTCGACCCCTTCCTCAGCCAGGACAAGGCCGACCGCATGGGCGTGGAAAAGGTCGAGCTGGACGAGCTGCTGCACCGCTCGGACTTCATCACCCTGCACGTGCCGCTGATCGACAGCACCCGCAACATCCTCGGCCGCGGGAACCTGCTGAAAACCAAGAAGGGCGTGCGGATCATCAACTGCGCCCGCGGCGGCCTCGTGGACGAAGTGGCCCTGGCCGAGCTGCTGAAGGACGGCCATGTCGCCGGCGCCGCCTTCGACGTGTTCTCGGAAGAGCCCGCCACCGAGAACCCGCTCTTCAACCTGCCCAACGTGGTCTGCACCCCGCATCTGGGCGCGGCCACGACCGAGGCGCAGGAAAACGTGGCCCTGCAGGTGGCCGAGCAGATGGCGGACTACCTGCTGACGGGTGCCGTGACCAACGCGCTGAACATGCCCTCCGTCACCGCCGAGGAAGCCAAGGTCATGGGCCCCTGGATCAAGCTGGCCGGCCACTTGGGCGCCTTTATCGGCCAGATGACCGACGAGCCGATCAAGGCCATCAACATCCTCTATGACGGCTGCTCGGCCGAGATGAATCTCGACGCGCTGAACTGCGCGGCGATCGCCGGCGTGATGAAGCCCGCCAACCCGGATGTGAACATGGTCTCGGCCCCGGTCATCGCCGCCGACAAGGGCATCAAGATCTCGCGCACCACGCAGGGCAAGTCGGGCGTGTTCGAGGGTTACGTGAAGCTGACCGTGGTCACCGACACGCGCGAGCGCTCGATCGCGGGCACGGTGTTCTCGGATGGCAAGCCGCGCTTCATCCAGATCAAGGGCATCAATATCGACGCCGAGATCGGCTCGCATATGCTCTACACCACCAACCGCGACGTGCCGGGCATCATCGGCGCGCTGGGCGCGACCATGGGCGCGCACGGGGTGAACATCGCCAACTTCACCCTGGGCCGGACCGGCGTGGGCGAGAGCGCGATCGCGCTGCTCTACCTCGACAACCCGCTGCCCGAGGACGTGGTCGCGGCGCTGCGCGAGACCGGGCTCTTCGTGCAGGTGCGCCCGCTTTCCTTCGACCTCTGAGGCCGCAAGGCTTGCAACACGGGGCGGCCCGTCGCATCACTGCGGCGGGCCGTTCCCTTTCCGGCAAGAGGTAATCCATGCGCAGCTATGCGATCGGCGACAGTCACGGGCAGCTCGACTACATGCGCGCGGTGCACCGCTGGATCGCGGACGACCGGGCGCGGGTGGGCGACGACAGCGCGCCGGTGATCCACCTGGGCGATTACGTCGACCGCGGCCCGGACAGCCGCGGGGTGCTCGATCACCTGCTGGGCGGGCTGGCCGAGGGGCAGCCCTGGATTCTGCTGAAGGGCAATCACGACCGGATGATGTCGCTCTTCCTGCGCGCCCCGGAGGAACGCGACCCGCGCCGCCCCGACCTGCACTGGCTGGAGGACCGCATCGGCGGCCGCGCGACGCTGGCCTCCTATGGTGTGGATGTCAGCCCGGCCCGGCCGGTGGAGGAGATCCACTCCGAGGCCCGCGGCAAGGTGCCGCCCGAACATCTCGCCCTGCTGGAGGAGTTGCGGCTGAGCTATTGCAGGGGCGGGGTGTTCTTTTGCCATGCCGGTATCCGCCCCGGCCTGGCGCTGGACCAGCAGGTCGAGGATGACCTGGTCTGGATCCGGGGCGAGTTCCACGACGACATGCGCGACCACGGCGCGCTCATCGTCCACGGCCATACCCCGGTGGAACATGTCACCCATTACGGCAACCGCCTGAACCTCGATACCGGCGCGGCCTATGGCGGGCCGGTCTCGGCGGTGGTGATCGAGGGGCAGGAGGTGTTCCAGCTCACCCAGGAGGGGCGCTGCCCGATCCGCCCGGCGCGCTGGGTGTTCGGGGCGTCCTGACCCTCGGGATATCCCCGGCCGCTCTGCCCGCTCACTCCCGCCGGATCACCCCGGTGATCGCCCCGGCACCCAGCGCGGTGACGACCCAGCCCACGGCCTCGGCCACCCAGCGCAGCCACCAGCCCGCCCGCCCCCAGGGCGAGCGCGAGGTGGAGGGTGACCAGCCCGCCTCCTGCCCGAGCGAGACCAGCGGGATGAACAGGTCGGCGGCATAGGCATAGGCGTGGAAGCTCTCCCAGTCCTGGCCGGCCTCGCCGGGCGAGGACCAGTAGGCGCCGGGGTTTTCCGGATGGCTCCGGGTGGCCGCGATCCAGGGGGCGGAGGTCAGCACGGGCGCGGAATTCGGCACCATGTCGCCGGCGCGCCAGCAGCGGTCGAAAAACCAGCCCAGCGCCAGGATCATCACCGCCGCCATGACCAGCGCGCGCACCGGGCGGTAGCCATAGCCGATGGTCAGCCGCAGCAGCGCGTCGCCCGCCCAGGCCCCGGCCCAGCCCAGCCCCTGGCCGCGCGCGGCCATCAGGCGGCGGCGTTTCTCGGCGTGCAGCAGCCGCTCCTTGTGCATCAAGACGGTGCGTGCCTCCTCGTGATGGCCGATGCGGGTCAGCACATTGGCCAGATGCACATAGGGCTGGGTGGTGAAGCGCATGCCTTCGGGGCGGCGGGCGAGCCAGGCCAGCCGGGCCTGCACGCTGATGTCGGCATGGCGCGAGAAATCGTGGTAGCGGAACCCGTCCAGCCGGATCGGGTAGCTTGCGCCGGGCCCTGTCGGCTCGTCGCTCAGACGGGCGGCCTCTGCCCCTGCGAGACTCACGATTCCGCGGCTGATCTGATTGCCGCGCAGATAGAGGATGCCGCCGATCCGTGCGCGTGCCAGGGACAGGGCGATATCGGGGCCGTGCTCCTCGATCGCGCCGAATATCGGGCGGCCCAGAGCGCTCTCGGTCAGGGTGATGGCTGTGTTGGAGATGAAAAGGTCATGCTCCACATGCGCTGAGGAGAGGAACAGCATGCCCTGCGCGGCCAGCGCCGTCTCGCCGTCGGTATAGGGGTAGTTCCCGAGGAAGACCGATCCCTCCACCTTCAGGGCCGGCGCAAACAGCGCGTCCTGCCCCGCGCTGTGGATCTCGGCCCCGCAGATCTGCAGATCGCCGCCCAGCCGCACGCCGGCAAGACCGATCTCGCCCAGGCTCACGGTGCCGTCGCGCAGATAGAGGCTGCCCGAGAAACTGGCGTTGTCGGCCGCCAGCCCCGCCAGCACCGTGCCGCTGAAATGCAGGCCCCGCAGGTGGGCGTTGACCAGGTTCATGGCGTCGTCGATCCGGCAGTCGGAAAAGGTCATGTCGTGGAGGCAATCGCAGCCCTGCAGGTCAAGCATCCCGGTCAGACGCGCCCCGCGCAGCCGCAGCCCCTTGTCATGCAGGCGCGGCGCGCCGGGCCCGCCCAGCAGGATCAGCCGCACCAGATCGGCGCGCAGGGCCGCGGCCTCGTCATCCTCGGCCGGCAGCTCCCCGTCGCCGAAGACGATCCGGTCGGGGCCCGAGCACTCGTCGATCAGCTTGCGCTCGGCCTCGGACAGGGGGGCGAAATCCTCCAGTCTCATGGCGGTGATCCGGTCAGGCGCGCGGGCAAGGCGGTCAGCGCTGCTTGGCCAGCGCGATGGCCTGGCTCAGCACCTCGCGGTCGCCGATATGGTTGGCCAGGATCAGCACCAGCTGTGCGTTCAGCTCCGCGGTCTGGGCCGCGTTCAGGCCCTCATGGGCCTCCAGCAACTCCTCGTAGAAGCCGTCGGGATCGGGCAGGTTGGGGGTGTCGATCAGTTTCACGGGCGTCCCTCCCACATGGCTGTGATGGCGGCGGTGATGGTGCCGGGTTCGGCCGCAACCCAGCGGGCGGCGACCACCTGGTCGGGCCGGATCAGGTAGAGCGCGTGATCCGCCTCGCCCAGGTAGCGGGCGCGGGTGGCGTCGTTCAGCTCGGCCTCGATGATGCGCGGGCCCAGATCGGGCGCCGCGCAGCCCAGCGCCAGCAGGCTCGGCGCGCCGGCGAGCCGCGGCAGCAGCCAGCCATTGCCCTGCGGCGCGTCGGGCGCCACCGAGCCGGGCCGCGCCCCGGGCGGCAGGCGGGAATCGTCGGCGCCGGAACAGGGGAAGTGGCTGGAGGCCGAGAGGCGCCCCGAATCGACCATTGGCCGGGCGAAGCCGGCCTTCGCGGCCAGCGCCAGGACCTGGTCGCGGAACATCTGCTCGGCCCCCGGGGCGGGGCTCATGAAGCGGCGCGTGCGCGCGGTGCTGCGCAGGTTTTCGTCGGCGGCGAGCCCGCGTTCGCGGTCATAGCTTTCCAGCAGGCCGGGCGTGGCGCGGCCCTGGATCACCGCGGCCAGCTTCCAGCCCAGGTTGTCGACATCCTGCAGCCCGCCATTGGCCCCGCGCGCCCCGAAGGGCGCGACCACATGCGCCGCGTCGCCGGCGAAGATCAGCCGGCCATGCAGCAGATCGGCCAGCCTGCGGCACTGGAAGGAATAGACGCTGACCCAGTCCAGCCGGAAATGCTCATGCCCCAGCATGGCCGCGATGCGCGGGCGCAGGTTGTCCGGTTTCACGGCGGCGCCTGCATCGTCTTCGGGGGTCAGCTGCAGGTCCAGCCGCCACAGCCTGTCGGGCTGCTTGTGCAGAAGGGCGGTGCGCCCGTCGTGGAAGGGCGGCTCGAACCAGAACTGCCGCTCGGCGGGCAGGTCGGTCTCCATCTCGATATCGGCGATGACGAAGCGGTCTTCGGATTGCACGCCCTGGAAATCCAGCTTCAGCCGCGACCGGATCGACGAGCGCGCCCCGTCGCAGGCGATCACATAGTCGGCGCGCAGCCCGTATTGGCCGTCGGGCGTTTCCACGGTGACATGGGCGGCCTCGTCGCTCTGGTCGACGGCCAGAACGCGGTTGCGCACGCGCAGGTCGACCAGCTCCAGCTCCTGGATGCGGCCGATCAGGAATTCCTCGACATAGTATTGCTGCAGGTTGGCGAAGACCGGAAAGGCATCGGGCGGCGGCGCGGCGCCATCCGTGGATTCGAGATCGGTCTGGAACAGCTCCTTCTCGCCGTGGAACATGCGCCCGCGGCGCCAGGGCACGGCCTTGTCCATCACCCGCCCGGCGATGCCCAGCCGGTCAAAGATTTCCAGGCTGCGGCGCGACCAGCAGATCGCGCGCGACCCCATGGAGACCACGTTGTTGTCGTCCAGCACCACCGAGGCCACGCCGTGATTTGCCAGCTCGATCGCCATCGCCAGCCCCACCGGCCCCGCGCCCACGATGATCACCGGCTTGGCCGGTTCCGGCGCGCTCAGCCCCGGCGGCTTGGTGTAGGGATAGGGGCGGTAGGTATAGGGCATACGGGCCTCCTTCGACGGCAGGATACACAGTTGCGGGGGCTTGCACAGCCGCTTTCCGGGCTCTCCGCGACGCGACGTTTTCCTGTGCGTCGCCGCTCCGCGCCATTAATCTGTGCAACAAATCCAACGGGAAATCCGGGAGGCCCCCCATGAGTGATATCGTCATCCTTTCCGGCGCGCGCACCGCCATCGGCACCTTCGGCGGGGCGATGGCCGGCACCCCGCCGATCGAGCTGGGCCCCGTCGCCGCCCGCGC
>ENA-ORCT01001213-ORCT01001213.1-marine-metagenome-genome-assembly--contig:-NODE-1213-length-10413-cov-3.782508_pt1 | contig 10413 bp, 6 predicted proteins | sample MGYA00248632_ERZ508511 | MGnify/ENA primary metagenome ERZ508511 (study PRJEB26182, sample SAMN06268839) | marine metagenome | isolation source: Tt an P1-techrep anaerobic enrichment on pine from sediment... | reverse complement strand
GGGGCGACGAACCCGGGGCCGGCTGGCGGAAATCATATCCGATTTTCAGGGTGACGTTGATTTCACGTTCCTCGAGGGCATGGACATGGTGGATATTGAAGCCACTCTTCGCACCCTGACGACGGGGGACCTGGTATTCTATACGATATTTTCCCGGGACAGATCCGGAAAATTTTTTGAATATGATGAAAGCATCCGGAGAATTGCGCAAAGCAGCCCGGTTCCGGTCTATGGCACGTGGGATTTCAGTCTGGGATACGGCATTGTTGGCGGCATGCTCACAAGCGGCTATTTTCAGGGAGAGACCGCCGGAAAAATTGCCCTTCGCATCCTTCGCGGCGAAAGTGTCTCAGAGATTCCAGTCGTGGAAAAAAGCCCCAATCGATACATGTTCGATTACACGCAACTCGCTCGATTCGGCATCGATACGTCATCTCTGCCGGAATCCAGCGTGGTTATCAACCAGCCCTTCTCGTTTTACAGAGAGTACCGGGAGCTTGTCTGGACAGTTCTCAGCGGCTTTTTCGGGCTTCTGCTGATCATCGCGCTGCTGTTCGTTCACATTGTTCTGCGCAAACGAACCGAAGCCAGAATCCGGAAAAATCAGCAGCACCTGACCACCATACTCGAAACGGCTAATGAGGGCTTCTGGAAAATCGACAGTCAAGGGGTGACGCTGGACGTCAATCGCGAGATGTGTAAGATTCTCGGTCTTCAGAAAGACGATATTATCGGGCGCAATTTTCTCGAATTTGCCGATGAAAAAAGCGCGGACACCGCTCGCTCTCAATTGAATCCGAAAAAGCGGCTGGAAAAAAACACTTTTGAAATCACCTTGCAACGAGGGGACCGTTCAAAGGTGATCTGTCGATTCAACTCTTCGCCGCTGTTCAATGGGAAACGGCATTATCGAGGTGCCTTTGCCATGGTTACGGACATCACCGAGAAGAAACATGCGGAAAAGGCACTCCTGGAAAGCGCGGAATTACTCCGGGCAACGTTTGAATCCACCGGCGATGGAATTCTTGTCGCGGATCAGACCGGCCGAATCAATCAGGTAAACAAACGGTTCTCGGAAATCTTCAGAATACCGGAATCGACCACCGGCCCGAAAAACCGGTCAGAACTGCAGCGCGCCATAACCGACCAGCTTGAAAATACGGATATCGTTCTCTTTCAGGAAAATCGTTCAGCCAACTTTTCGCAAAAAGATGTCGACATTATTCGATTCAAAGACGGCCGCATCATCGAAGAGGCAACATGCCCGCTGCTCATAGATGGCCATGTTACCGGCAGGGTCTGGAGCTTCAGGGATATCACCGAAAAAAAGAAACTGGAGGACCGGCTGCAGCAGGCTCAAAAAATGGAGGCCATCGGCACCCTGGCCGGCGGCATTGCCCATGATTTCAACAATATCCTTGCTGCCATTATGGGAAACACGGAATTGCTGGGGCTGGATCTTCCTGAAAGCGGGGAGATGCGCGAGAGTATCAATCAGGTAATGACAGCCTGCCGTCGCGCCAAGGATCTTGTCCGTCAGATACTCTCATTCAGCCGGCACAAAGCTATCAAGCCCCAGCCGACGCATCTCATTCCGTTGATTAAAGAGGTCCTGAAACTGTTGAGAGCGACGTTTCCCAGCACGATTGAAATTCGTCAGGATATCAAGGGCGGGCCGGACACGATCCAGGCGGATCCAACCCAGATACATCAGGTTCTGATGAATCTGTGTACCAACGCCTTTCATGCCATGCAGGAAACTGGGGGAATTCTGACGGTTCGGCTGAATATGACGGAAATGGACAGCTCACCAAACACCATGGGGCATCGGCTGAGTCCGGGGAAATACCTGAAACTGTCAGTCGAGGACACCGGTTACGGCATGGACATGGAGGCGCTTAAACGGATCTTCGATCCCTATTTTACGACCAAGCAAACCGGTAAAGGCAGTGGTCTCGGGCTTTCAGTGACCCATGCCATCGTTCGAAAACACGGCGGAGACATTGATGCCCACAGCGAACCGGGAAAAGGCAGCGCATTCCATATCTTCCTCCCCCTGATTGAAACAGAGGCAAAGCCGAATCTCGATTCACCGGGCACTCTCCCCAGAGGCAAAGGGCGCATCCTGTTTGTTGACGACGAAATCCCCCTCGTTCAACTGGGCAAGGGGATGCTGAGCCGTCTTGGCTACGGGGTAACCACATCGTCAGATCCCATTCGGGCGCTGGAGATTTTCCAGGAGATGCCGGATCAATTTGACCTGGTAATTACCGACATGACAATGCCCAAAATGACCGGAGTCATGTTGGAGAAAAAAATACGGGAAATCCGACCGGACATTTCGGTGATTCTGTGTACGGGGTTCAGTGAATCCATCGCAGAGGAAACCGCCGACGATTCAGAGATCCGGGCCATTGTCATGAAACCGGTGACCATCCAGGAGATGGCGAAAACCGTTAAACGCCTTATTAAAGAACCACAGTCGCCGGACAGGATGGAATTCGAGTCAACGCAACTGTATGCAGAATCAGCGCTGTAAAAATTTGGTTTTCAAGGTCATCCGCTGCTTGTGAGAAAATCGGAAAACGGGTCAATATAAATCCACGTTTTCCACATCGGGCATGCCGACCAGTCACCGGTAAATCCGGGGCACCCGGGCCATCAATGTCGATACGACCTCGTAGTTGATGGTGCCGAGGGCGGAAGCCAGTTCATCGGCAGAAATGCACTCTTGTCCCCGCGTGCCGAGAATGACTGCTTCATCGCCGGGCGCTACATCCGGAATGCCCCCGACATCGAGCATGGTCTGATCCATGCAGACCCGACCGACCACAGGCGCCCGCCGGCCGCGGACCACCATCTCACCGCGGGAAGACATCGTACGGGAATAGCCGTCGGCGTACCCCACGGGTACCGTGGCGATGCGGGTGGACGCCGGGGCCCGCCAGGTGGAGCCGTAGCTTACGGCAAAGCCGGGCGGCACGCTCTTGACCTGGCCGATGCGGGCCTTGACCTGCAGCGCCGGTTTAAGGTTCGCCCGCGATCGGTCCATTTCCCCGGACGGATAGAGTCCGTAAAGCATGATCCCTGGACGGACCAGATCAAAACAGGCCTCGGGCATAAGATCAATGACAGCCGCGCTGTTGGCCGCGTGAATCACATCCGGGCGTATACCGGCTGTCTCCGCCGCTGAAACAAACGCACAAAACCGCTCCAGCTGGTTTTTGGCGCTGGTCTTATCCGCACTGTCACTGGCGGCAAAATGAGTATAAAGCCCCTCCATAACAAGGCCATCAAGGCCGGCGATGACCATCGCCTCACCCACTGCAGAGCAACCGGCGGAATCGCTTTTCTTTCCCCGAAGGGCATCCGGGACAAGCCCGAGCCGCCCCATACCTGTATCGACCTTGAGGTGGACAGACACCGCAGCCCCGGCGCTCGTTGCCGCTTCAGATATCGCCTTTGCCATGGCGACAGAACTGACGGTCTGGGAAATCGAATATCGGGCCAGCACAGGTGCCAGCCCGGGGGGCGAGTACCCGAAGACAAGTACGGGCTGCCGGATGCCGGCCTTGCGCAGGGCGATGCCTTCAGCGGCCCGGGCCACGCCGAGCCACTGCGCCCCGTTCTCGACAGCGGCCCGGGCCACGGGCACGGCACCGTGCCCGTAGGCGTCGGCCTTGACAACGGCCATGATCCGGGCCAGGGGTCCGGCCAGGCGTTTTACTTCGTTCAAGTTGTGAACAATGGCCGAAAGATCGACTTCAGCCCATAGAGGATGATCGTGCATTGTCTTTCCTGTTGCACCCGCAATAGGGTGCGATAAAGGACTCTAAAGCCCCACGCCAAAGGTTATCGCAGCTCTTCCATAGGGGTGCGAAGCAGATCGAAGGCGTTCGAAACGCCATTGCGGGTGGCCTGCTGCCGATGCGGTCTCACACCTAATCCGGACTGCAGCATCGACTCGGCTTTCATACCGAATCACTGCTGCAATCAGTCAACCCGTTCACAGGCTTTTCAAAAATTCTACCACCTTCGGATTCACGCGATCGGCCTGTTCATAATGGGGAAGGTGTCCGGCGTTCGCAATCGGACAAAACTGTGCATGGGGAATGGCAGCCCGGACTTTTTCGCTTCCGTCAAAGGGGATGATACGGTCCTCCCGCCCCCAGACGAGCAGTGTCGGGCAGCCGGTCTGACCAGCCCGGCGATAAATTGGCAAACCGTTTTCCAGCATTCCGCAGCGCAGGGTGGACAAGAGCGCCCGCTTAAAACCGGGGAATGCGAGCTGGGTTTCGAACATGCGGAAATAATCGGGGAAGGCCTCGGGGCGAGCGAGGTCATCACAAAGCCCCTGCCGGCAGACCCTGTTTCCGAGCAGGCCCATCCACATTTCTCCTACGCCGGGAAGAATCCGCAGCCGCATTGCACTGGAAAGCCGCGACGCCACAGCGGCCGGATCGAAGAGCATCAGCGCCCGCACCCGATCCGGGTACCGGGCGGTGTAGCCGGCGGATATGACACCGCCCATGGAGAGCCCGGCAAGGCTCACCGGACCGGATACGTCCAGAGCATCGAGCAGTTCGGTAAGCTGGACCTCAAAAAGCCGGTGATTGTAAAGAACTTGCGGCCGGTCGGAAAACCCCCGGCCGTACAGATCGTATCGGATGGTCCTGAACCCCGCCTCACCCAGTGCGGAAAAGGTCGATTCCCAGATATAGCCGGGCACGGTAAATCCGTGAATCAAAACGACCGTCTGCCCGGTATCCGGGCCGGTCACCTCATAGTGGACCATTCCCTTTGACAGTTTGACAAACCGGCCGGGTGCTTCCTTCCTGGCGGCGTCGTCCAGCTTCCGCCGTTTTTTACGGCAATCTTTTCCATTGTTTTCCATTTAATGCACTCAGGTTCTCTCCTGCCCGGTCAACAGGTGCCGAAACGGCCCTCAGGTGAAAGGCAGGTCATGGATTGTTTTGTGGTTCCTTAATTTGCAAAACCGAAAAGCCTTGGCAGAAACAGCGCCAGATCGGCAAAATAGGTGGTGGCAAACACCACGGGCAGCAGTCCGAACACCATCAGTATAATGGCCGGCTTCAAGTACTCTTCGATGGAGCAGTTTCCAATGCGTCCGGCCAGGTACAGAATAGGCGCCGTGGGCGGAGTCATGTTCCCCAGGCCGAGGTTTACACCGAGAATGGCTGCAAAATGAAGCGGGTGAACCCCGACGGACTTCATGATGGGGAACAGAAGGGCCGAGCCCAGAATGGTGCCGCTCACGTCGTCCATGATCATGCCGATTACCAGCAGAAAAATGTTCACCATCAAAAGGATAACGTATTTGTTGGAGGAAAAATCCATTATCCAGGCCGCCATTTCCTGAGGCAGTTGCTCCAGGGTCATGATCCGGGTGTTGATCATGACAAAGATCAGCATGATGACCAGCACACCGGTGGTTGTGGCGGCGGACACCAGCGCCTTGCCTAACCCGCGCATGGTAAGCGATTTGTAAATAAACATGCTCACCGGAATAACGTACAACACGCCAACGCAGGCCGACTCGGTGGGGGTGGCGATCCCGCCATAGATCCCGCCAAGCATGACCAGTGGAAGTAAAAGGGCAAAAAACGCCTTGCGGGTGGAAAGGCCGAATTCGCGGCGGAACGTTTTGAAATCAGCCTTTGGCATCACCTTCAGTGGCATCTTTTGGGTCAGAACAAAATTTATTATGCAGAACATCACTACCGTCAGGATGCCCGGGCCCACTGTTGCGAGCCAGCAGCCGGGTATCGACTGATAGGTGATCAGGGCATACAATATCATGGCGACGCTGGGAGGAATGAGCTGCCCGAGAATGGAAGAGCAGGCGACCAGGGCGGTTGCATATCCCCGGGAATAACCGTTTTCCTCCATTCTGGGAATCATAATGGTCCCGATGGCAGCAACTGCCGATGAACAGGTGCCGCCAATGGAACCGAACATGGCGCAGGCCACAACCGTAACCGCCCCCAGCCCCCCCCGGATACGGCCGACCAGGGTGTTGACAAACTCAACCAACCGGGCAGCCAGTCCGCCGCTGCTCATCAGGCTGCCGATCAGGATAAAAAACGGGATAGTTAACAGAACAACGGACTTGACCTGATAAAACGCCGTCGGTATCAGCAGCCTGGAACTGGTTTCAAACATGGTTGCCAGAAAAATGGCCATGGAACCGAACGCCATGGCAACCGGCACACCCGACACCATTAATACGATAAGAATACATAAGCCGATCGCTAAAGTTCCCAAATCACTTCTCCCTTACTCCAGAGCCGAGGGTTGGTGCCAGGCCTTGCGAGCCATATCCAGGGTTTCAACCAGAAAATATACGACCATCAGAGCGGCACAGATCAATATCGATATCTGAAAAATTACCGTGGGGATCTGAAGGGTCGGTGTGACTTCGTGCTTGAGGATGCTCCACTTCACATACCCATAACTCCAGACGGTCATGTATCCGGAAACCACTACGGCTATTGCCGTGGAAAAGGTTCGAATCCACCCGAGAATCTTCTGGTTCTTAATAAACAGATGCATCATATCGGCCTTGATCTGGGTTCGCTCATAGGTCCCGTAAGCCGCCCCCATCAGATACAGCCATACGGCGGTATGTCCGGTAAGTTCATCCAGCCCTGAAATGGAGACCTGGAAGACATACCTGGCGATCACCTGCAGAAACATGGTGCAGGTGGCCATGATGGTGACAATGATGATGATCGTCTTCATGCCATTGGCCAGCAGCCAATCGCCCGTTTTCAGAAAAGATTTGAATATTTGCATGTTGATGCCTCTGCGTTGCGGCTTTCAGATGGTCAGGAGCAGGCATTGAATTAATTTTAATTTATTCAATTCGCGTTCCCTGACGTTGCGTCAGAGTGCCATGAGCGGCCATCGGTTCATCTTCTTCACATAACAGCGGAATAATGTGTTTAGGAACGCGGATTTAATTAATTGCAAGAATATTGCGCCGAATGGTGGTTCATCTTCAAGGCGCGTCAGCGGTTTCATACTGTACGTATGAGGCCGTTGACGCAACGCCGAAGATGGGCCACCAGGCAAACAAGAAATTGTAATTAATAAAATTCGCGTTCCTTAGCTCTTATTATCCGGCAATATCTATGGTGAAGATAAAAGAAACCGGCCGGAGTCGGGCACTCCCGAATCCGACCGATTCAGCCCGTTATTCCACAGGCATTCCAACGGCTTTCCTGATGTTGTCCATCCAGAGCTTGCCTACGATATCGTTCAATTTCACCCAGCATTGACGGGCAGCATCCCTGGCTGCCGCCAGCTTTTCAGGATGATCCGCCAGGTCGACGATCTCAAGTCCGCTCTCGCGAAGCTTCTGCAGATATTCGTTGTCCTCTTTTTCAGCGCCTTTTATTCGCAGAGCGACTTCCTCCCTGACAACGTCCCGGAAAATTTTCTGATCATCGGCGTCGAGCTCGTTCCACGTGTCCAGGTTGAAGGTATAGCCCCACACCTCTACAAGATCACGATAGAACACGAAATAGTCGTTCAGATCCCGACAGCAGCTGTAGGCCTGGAAAGGACCGCCGCCGGCCTGACCATCGACAATTCCGGTCCCGATAGCGGTGGGCACTTCACTGTAAGGGATAAGGCTGGGCGTAAATCCCAGGGCTTCCCAGTAGCATTCCAGTGAAACAATGGGGGGGACCCGCACCTTGAGGCCCTTGGCTTCTTCCGGGGTGGTGGCCGGGCGTTTGCTCAGGGAAACGCCGGTAAATCCCTGAACCCAGGTTCCCAGCCACACCATGTTCATGTCATGGGCCCATGTATTGAACATTTTATGCATAAACCCACCTTCGCCAAAGGCATCACCGGCCTCCTTGTAGGATGTGACGATATAGGGGGTGGCATTTGCGTTCCAACGCGGATCATAGCTCGGGGACATGGGCGAAAGCATCATGTCGATATCGCCGCGCATCACCATTTCGTTCACCTCGGCCCAATCCGCCAGTTCCGGGCCATAGATTTTGAATTTGATCCGTCCGTCGGTCCGCTCGGTAACTTTTTTGGCAATGCGGTTTACCGTGTCCATATGGGCACTTGGTGCGGGGTAGACGGTCTGAGCGATCTTGATTTTGTGTTTTTTCTTGCCGGCCATGGCAGTCGGTGCGGCAACGGCCAGGCATAGAAAAGCGATCAGAACTGCTGTAAAAATACCGGTGATTGGTCTGCGCATAACTTTTTTTCTCCTTTACTAATGCGTTGGTTCCAAGGAGCCCATTCATCGGGCGTGAATCTGTTTTATACCGGAAAGGGGCTGTCTGAAATCTCAGCAACAGCGCTATTGTCCGGCCCTTTGCATACCGGAAATTGTGCACACAATTCCAGGAGTTTTGGTTTTATGCTATCCAGGACAGCCTCGTTTTCTGTGTTGCGAAGGGCCTCGTCCATCAGCACTGCGATGCGGTCAACTTCCGCTTTGCCCATGCCCCGGCCGGCAATGGCGGTAGTGCCCAGACGAAGTCCGTTGACCGAACCGGGGGTGGTGCCGTCGGTAGGGACCACGTTGCGGTTTGCAACGATTCCTACCGATTCGAGTGTTTTCTCCGCGACGCCGCCGGTAATGCCCTGGCCGGTGAAATCCATCAGGACCTGATGGTTATCGGTGCCGCCAGTGACGATCCGGTAGCCCAGTGCTTGCAGGCGGGCCGCCAGCTCATCGGCCAGTTCCAGCGTGGTCGCCTGAAGCTGCCGGAACTCGTCGGTGGCGGCAATCTTTAGGATAACCGCCTTGGCGGCGATAAGGTTGACCGCACTGGTACCCTGGCAGCCGGGAAATACCGCACGGTTGATCCTCCGTTCATACTCCTTTCGCGAAAGGATCACGCCACCACGGCCGCCCATCATGGTCTTGTAGCAGGTAAAGGTGACAAAATCGGCGTGGGGAACTGGGCTGGGGATGGCTTTTCCGGCCACCAGGCCGCCCAGGTGGGCCATATCCACCAGGAAATAGGCGGAGACCTCCCGTGCGATCTCGGCAATGGCCGGGTAGTCGATGAGCCGGGGGTACGAACTGGCCCCGGCAACAATCATTTTAGGCTTGAATTCCAAGGCAATTTCTCTAACTCGATCATAATCGATCAACTCGGTTTCAAGGTCAACGGTGTAATGCTCGAAATTAAAACATTTGCTTGTTATTGACGCCTTATGCCCATGAGATAGATGGCCGCCATGGGGAAGGCTCATGGCCAACACTCGGTCGCCGATATTCAAAACACTGAAATAGACCGCCAGATTGGCGGAGGTTCCGCTATGGGGTTGGACATTTACATAGTCAGCGCCGAACACCTGCTTGGCCCGTTCAATGGCCAGGTTTTCAACTTGGTCCACATATTCGCAGCCGGCATGGAAGCGGTGTCCCGGGTAACCTTCGATGGTTTTGGTGTTGAAAATGGACCCCATTATTTCCATTATCGATTTGGGGGCATGGCTTTCGGCCGCGATCAGATTCAGTGTGTTTTCTATCCTGGCTTCTTCTTTCATGGCCAGGTCGGCAATTTCCGGATCATCTTTATATATGTGTTTCATCAATCCTTTTTCCCTTTTAAGAAATGTATGAATAGTTGAGAGACAATGAAGCGCGTATCTTTTCCTGGGGGTTGGATTATCAATGATTGTGCCAGAATTCAGATCTCGCCCACGGTCACAGCAATTGGCCATGGGCAAGGATTGATGTTGTAAAATTACAGGTGGTTAGTGATTGTCTTGGGGATCTGAGGCCATGGTTCTGGGGATACCCGGGTTTCTCAAATATGATAAACGGTTTTTGGGAAGTGGATTTAGAAATGATATTTAATGTGCATTTACTTGTGGTTATTATTTATGAGAATGTTGTATGGATAAATTCTTGAATGTGATAATGGGGCTGGCGAGCTAAAAAACAGGACCACATGCATCCAACGTTGCTTTACGGAGAGTCGCGATGATAACCATAGCCGGCAATCATTCAAATACAATCAATGGGTTAAAAGATATTAGGGATAACGTGCAACATGTTGTCAGCGCGATCTCGGCAGCCCTGGGGGCGGAAGTGGCCGTTGTCGATACCGACTTCGAGCTCGTGGCAACCAGCAAAACCTTTTTGGAAACGCGCGGAACCAATATCAATGAAAAATTCATCCGCGGGATATATCGCAAAGGGATGGCGGTGATTACCAATCCCGGTCATCACGAGCTTTGCAAGGGGTGTTATTATGAGGGCAATTGTCCCGAGACGGCTGAGGTCCTGCGGGTAATCGAGCAGGACGGCAAGCGCTACGGCGTTTTGCTTATGGTTGCCTACACCCAAACCCAGAAGGAGAAGTTTCTGAGCAATACCGGAGAGCTTCTTGAATTCATCGGCGAGAT
>ENA-ORCT01001212-ORCT01001212.1-marine-metagenome-genome-assembly--contig:-NODE-1212-length-10417-cov-3.561509_pt1 | contig 10417 bp, 8 predicted proteins | sample MGYA00248632_ERZ508511 | MGnify/ENA primary metagenome ERZ508511 (study PRJEB26182, sample SAMN06268839) | marine metagenome | isolation source: Tt an P1-techrep anaerobic enrichment on pine from sediment... | reverse complement strand
GCGGTTGCCGAAGGCATACATCATCGCCGTCGACAGGTTGCGCGGGCCGGACCACATGGCGATCCTCATGCGCCGCGCCCCCCGCAATGTTCCTGCACCAGCGCGGCGTAAAGGTCGCGGATGCGCTCGGTCACCGGGCCCATCCGGCCGGCCCCGATCACCCGCCCGTCGATCTCCGACACCGGGGTCTGCGCGCCGAAAGTGCCGGTCAGGAACGCCTCGTCGGCCCCGTAGGTGTCGACCAGCGAATAGTTCTTCTCATAGACCGGGATGCCGCCCGCACGGCAGACATCGATCACCTTGGCCCGCGTGATCCCGTTCATGCAGTAATCACCGGTCGAGGTCCAAACCTGGCCCTTGCGCACGATGAAGAAATTGCAGGCGTTGGTGGTGTTCACGAAACCATGCACGTCCAGCATCAGCGCCTCGTCCGCCCCGGCCTTTTCGGCGGCGATGCAGGCCAGGATGCAGTTGAGCTTGGAATGCGAGTTCAGCTTGGGGTCCTGGCTCATCGGCAACCCGCGGATATGCGGCACGGTGGCCAGCCTTATGGGCCGCGGGATCGAGGGTTTGGAATGTTCCACGATGATCACCATCGTCGGCCCCTGCCGCGACAGCGAGGGGTGCTGGAACGGCCGGGTCTTCACCCCGCGCGTGACCATCAGGCGGGCATGGGCGTCGCTGTGCATCCCGTTGGCCTTGCGCGTCTCTTCCAGCGCCGCGATGACGCCCGCGCGGTCCATCCCGATCTCCAGGTCGATGGCCTTGGCCGCCTCGAACAGCCGGTCGAGATGGTCGTCGAGGAAGGCCCAGCAGCCATCGTAAAGGCGCAGCCCCTCCCACACCCCGTCGCCCAGCATAAAGCCACTGTCATAGACGCTGACCGTGGCCTCCGCCTTGGGCAGGATGCGGCCGTTCACATAGATCAGGATCGCCTCGTTGCGGGCGTCCTCCTCGGCCTGGTGGGTGGTGACATGGTCGGTCATGGCGCCTCCTTTCCCGGCCACGCTAGGGCGGCGCGGCAGGCGGCGAAAGGGAAATGTTTCACCGCTTTCAGGGCTTCGTGAGGTCACGGGCTTGTGCCTTCCGCGTGGGCAGGGCCCGGGCGTAGGTTGAGGCCATCCGCGAGAAGGAGCAGACCCATGTCCCGCACCCTGCAAGATTTCAAGGCCATCGCCCTGTTTTCCGCCATCCTGCTGGCCGTCGCCACCCATTGCACCGCCTCCCGCGCCGCGCCGCTGGAAACGGCGGTGGTCGCGGGCGGCTGTTTCTGGTGCGTCGAGGCCGATTTCGAAAAGGTCGAGGGCGTGACCGAGGTGATCTCGGGCTATACCGGCGGCAGGGTGAAGAACCCGACCTACAAACAGGTCTCGCGCGGCGGCACCGGCCATTACGAGGCGGTCGAGATCACCTATGACCCCGACAAGGTCAGCTATGCCGATCTCATGCGCCTGTTCCTGCGCTCCGTCGACGTGACCGACGCGGGCGGCCAGTTCTGCGACCGGGGCGACAGCTATCGCACCGCGATTTTCGTCTCTAACCCGGCGGAAAAGGCCTCTGCCGAGGCCGCCGTGGCCCAGGCCGAACAGGCGCTGGGGCAAAAGGTCGTCACCCCGATCCTGCCCGCGGGTCCCTTCTACGAGGCCGAGGCGTATCACCAGGACTACTACAAGAAGGACGAGCGAATCCTCACCCGCTTTGGCGTCAAGACCAAGGCCGAGGCCTACAAGCGTTACCGCAAGGGCTGTGGCCGCGACGCGCGGGTGCGTCAGCTCTGGGGCGACGCCGCTCCCTTTGCCGGGTCCTGATCAGGCGCGGGCGAGAAAGGCCAGAACCTCGTCCCGCAAGGGCATGGCCTGCGCCGTGCCCGCGCGCGTGACCTGCAGCGCGGCGGCCGCGGCGGCATAGCGCAGCGCCTCTTCCCGCCCCGCGCCGGCATCCAGCGCCGCCACCAAAGACCCAATGAAACAGTCGCCTGCCCCCGTGGTATCCACAGGCGTCACGGGAAAGGCTGAAACAGTCACTGTTTCACCGGAATTCGCAATCCATTCCGCCCCATCGGCGCCGTGGGTCACGATCAGATCGGGGCCCGCGACATCGCCCAGCGCGGCGCGCAGTTGCGCGGCCTCGACCGCGTTCACGACCAGCAGGGACAGATGCGGCAGCACTGCCTGCACCGCCGCCACCTCGAAGGGCGCGGCGGAATAGACCACGCGCATCCCCCGGTCGCGGGCGATCTGCGCGGCCTCGGCCTGGTGCGAGGTCTCGTTCTGCAGCAACAGGCTGTCGCCGGGGCCGCCACCGGCCAGCGCGCGGGCGATGGCCGTCCCGCACTGCGCCCGGTTCGCCCCGGGGAACAGAAGGATGGCGTTTTCGCCCGCCGGATCGACCGAGATGATGGCGTGGCCGGTGGGATGATCCACCTCGGCCACATGCGTCACATCCACGCCGAACCCGGAGAGCTGTTCCACCGCCCAGCGCCCATCGGCCCCGACCGCCCCGATATGGCAGACCTGGGCGCCCGCGCGGGCGGCGGCGACCGACTGGTTCGCGCCCTTTCCGCCCAGCATGGCACTCAGCGCGTGGGCGGCCAGAGTCTCCCCCGGGGCGGGCAGATGCGGCACGCGATAGACGTGATCCACATTGACCGAACCGAGGGTGAAGACCGCCATCAGCCCACCTTGCAGGCCGCCAGCAGCGCCATATGGGTGATGTCGTTCACGGTCGAGCCGGTGGAGCAGATCTGGATCGGCTTGTCCACGCCCGACAGGATCGGGCCGATCACCGTGGCGCCCGCCATCTCCTGCATCAGCTTGACCGAGATCGAGGCCGAGTGCCGCGCCGGCACCACCAGTACGTTGGCCGGGCCGCTGAGGCGCGAGAACGGGTATTTCGCCATCGCCTCCATATTCAGGGCCACGTCGACCGTCATCTCGCCCTCGTATTCGAAATCGACCCCGCGTGCGTCCAGCACCTGCGGCGCCATATGCATCTTGATGGCGCGCTCGCTGACCGGGTAGCCGAAGGTCGAGAAGCTGACGAAGGCCACGCGCGGCTCCAGCCCCAGGCTGCGGGCGACGCCGGCGGCGCGCTCGGCGATATTGGCCAGGTCTTCTTCGTCGGGCCATTCATGGACCAGCGTGTCGGCGATCATCACGATCCGCCCCTTGTGCAGCAGCGCGGTCACGCCCACCGCGCCATCCGCCGCCGTGGCGTCGAAGACGTGGTTGATCAGCTCCATCACCTGGGCCGATTTGCGGGTGGCGCCGGTGATCATCCCGTCGCCGTGGCCATGCGCCAGCATCAGCGAGGCAAAGACATGGCGGTCGCGTGCCGACAGGCGGTGCGCGTCCTGCATGTCAAAGCCCTTGCGCTGCAGCCGCTGGTAGAGGAAATCGCGATAGGTATCGAGGTGCCGGGTATTGGCGGCGTTCACCACCTCCAGCTCGCGATAGGCATCGCCCAGGCCCACGCCTTCCAGCTTTTCCTTCACGTCGGCCTCGCGGCCCACGACCAGCGCCTTGCCGTAACCGGCGCGCTGATAGTTCACCGCCGCGCGCAGCACGCGCACGTCGTCGCCCTCGGCAAAGATCATCCGGGCCTGGGCCGCCTTGGCCCGCGCCGAGATCGAGCTGAGGACCGAGGCGGTCGGGTCCATCCGCGCCTGCAGGTCCTGCACGTAGCGGTCCATGTCGATGATCGGGCGGCGGGCGACGCCGGTATCCATGCCCGCGCGCGCCACCGCCGGCGGGATCCGGTAGATCAGCCGCGGGTCAAACGGCGTGGGGATGATGTAATCGCGCCCGAAGCTGAGCTTCTGGCCATAGGCCATGGCCACCTCGTCGGGCACGTCCTCGCGCGCGAGTTCGGCCAGCGCCTCGGCGCAGGCGATCTTCATCTCGTCATTGATGGCACGGGCGTGGATGTCCAGCGCCCCGCGGAAGAGATAGGGAAAGCCCAACACGTTGTTCACCTGGTTGGGATAGTCGCTGCGCCCGGTGGCCACGATGGCGTCGGCGCGCACGGCATGGGCCTCCTCCGGCGTGATCTCGGGGTCGGGGTTGGCCATGGCGAAAATCACCGGGTTGTCGGCCATCTTCGCCACCATCTCGGCCGTCACGGCACCCTTGACGGAAACGCCGAGGAACACGTCGGCCCCCTCCATCGCCTCTTCCAGCGTGCGCAGGTCGGTGGCGGCGGCATGGGCCGATTTCCACTGGTTCATGCCCTCGGTCCGGCCCTGGTAGATCACGCCCTTGGTGTCGCAGACGATGCAGTTGTCGTGCTGGGCGCCCATCGCCTTCAGCAGTTCGATACAGGCGATGCCCGCGGCCCCCGCGCCGTTCAGCACGATGCGGCAGTCCTCGATCTTCTTGCCGCTGAGATGCAGCGCGTTGATCAGCCCCGCGGCGCAGATCACGGCGGTGCCGTGCTGGTCGTCGTGGAAGACGGGGATGTCCATCTCTTCCTTGAGCCGCTGCTCGATGATGAAACATTCCGGCGCCTTGATGTCCTCAAGATTTATGCCCCCGAAGGTCGGCCCCATAAGGCGGACCGCCTTGATGATCTCTTCCGGGTCCTCGGTGTCGAGCTCGATATCGATGGCGTTGACGTCGGCAAAGCGCTTGAACAGCACCGCCTTGCCCTCCATCACCGGCTTGGAGGCCAGCGCGCCAAGGTTCCCCATGCCCAGGATCGCCGTGCCGTTCGACACCACGGCTACCATGTTGCCCTTGACGGTGTAGTCATAGGCGGTTTCCGGCGCATCGGCGATGGCCTGCACGGGCACGGCCACGCCCGGGCTATAGGCCAGCGACAGGTCGCGCTGGGTGGTCATCGGGACCGACGGGGTGATGTCGAATTTGCCCGGGCGCGGTTCTAGGTGATAGGCCAGCGCCTCTTCGGGGGTGAACTTGGTTTTGTTGGACATCTTGCGTCGGTCTCCTCCATTCCGGCCCGTGCGTCATAGCGCCCTAGGCGGGCAGCCTCAACAAAAGATGAAAACCGGCTTTCGCAGGATTTCCACGATTTGTAAGGTCCAGACGCTGCAACCCCGGGGGATGATCGTGAGCAACGGCAATGTCACGCCGATGATGGCGCAATATCTGGAGATCAAAGAGGCGCATAAAGATGCGCTGCTGTTCTACCGGATGGGCGATTTTTACGAGCTGTTCTTTGACGATGCCGTCGCGGCAAGCCAGGCGCTCGACATTGCCCTGACCAAGCGGGGCAAGCATCTGGGCGAGGATATCGCCATGTGCGGCGTGCCCGTGCACGCGGCCGAAAGCTACCTGCTGACGCTGATCCGCAAGGGCTTCCGCGTGGCGGTCTGCGAGCAGCTCGAAGACCCGGCCGAGGCCAAGAAGCGCGGCTCCAAATCCGTGGTGAAGCGGGGCGTGGTGCGGCTGGTCACCCCCGGCACGCTGACCGAGGAAAGCCTGCTGGAGGCGCGGCGCCACAATTTCCTGGCCGCCTACACCGAGGTCCGCGGCGAGGCGGCGCTGGCCTGGGTGGATATCTCCACCGGCGCGTTTCACGTGATGCCCACCCAGCCCGTGCGCCTGTCGCCCGAACTGGCCCGCCTCGCCCCGCGCGAGGTCCTTCTGTCGGAGGCGCAGGAGGCCGATCTGGCCGAGTTGGTGACTGACTCCGGGGCCGCGGTCACGTCGCTGTCGCGCGGCAGTTTCGACAGCGCCTCGGCCGAGAAACGGCTGTGCAGCCTGTTCAAGACCGGCACGCTAGAGGCGTTCGGCAGCTTCTCGCGGCCCGAGCTGGGGGCGATGGGGGCGATCGTCGACTACCTGGACCTGACGCAGAAAGGCAATCTGCCCCTGCTGCGCCCGCCGGTGCGCGAGGCCGCTTCGGGCGTTGTGCAGATCGACGCCGCGACCCGACGCAATCTGGAACTGACCTCCAGCCTGTCGGGCGGGCGCGACGGTTCCCTGCTGTCCTCTGTCGACCGCACCGTCACCGCCGCCGGCGCGCGGCTGCTGGAGCGCCGCATCTCCAGCCCCGCGCGGGACCTGACGACCATCCATGCCCGCCTCGACGCGGTGCGTTTCATGGCCGAACGCGCCCACCTGGCCGAGGATCTGCGCAACGCCCTGCGCAAGGTGCCCGACATGGACCGCGCGCTCTCGCGCCTCGGGCTCGACCGTGGCGGCCCGCGCGATCTGGCCGGCATCCGCAATGGCCTGGCGCAGGCCGGCGAGATCGTCGGGATGCTGGAGGGCGCCACGCCGCCCGCCCTGCTGGCCGGATCCGCAGGCACGCTGCATGGCCATGACGAATTGCTGGACCTGCTGGACGCCGCGCTGGTGGCCGAACCGCCGCTGCTGGCGCGCGACGGCGGCTTCATCGCGCCGGGCTTCGACGACGACCTCGACGAGGCGCGCAAGTTGCGCGACGAGGGCCGCGGCGTGATCGCCGGGATGCAGGCGGATTATGCCAGTGAGACCGGCATTCCCTCGCTGAAGGTCAAGCACAACAACGTGCTGGGCTACTTCATCGAAACCACCGCCACCCATGCCGACAAGATGCTGTCGCCGCCGCTGTCGGAACGCTTCATCCACCGCCAGACCACGGCCAACGCGGTGCGCTTCACCACCGTGGAACTGAGCGAGATGGAGACCCGCATCCTGAACGCCGGAAACCGGGCGCTGGAGATCGAAAAGCGTCTCTATGACAGCCTGAAAACCGCCGTTCTGGACCGCGTGGCCGAGATCGGCCAGGCCGCCCGCGCGCTGGCCGAGATCGACCTTGCCGCCGCTTTCGCCGACCTCGCCCGGGCCGAGGACTGGACCGAACCCCAGGTCGACGACAGCCGCGCCTTTCACGTGGAGGGCGGGCGCCACCCGGTCGTGGAACAGGCGCTGCGGCGCCAGGGCGGAGAGCCTTTCATCGCCAATGACTGCGACCTCAGCGCCGATCAGGGGGCGGCGGTCTGGCTGCTGACCGGCCCCAACATGTCGGGCAAATCGACATTTCTGCGGCAAAACGCGCTGATCGCGCTGCTGGCGCAGGCCGGGTCCTTCGTGCCCGCGCGCCGCGCCCATATCGGGCTGGTGTCGCAGATCTTCAGCCGCGTCGGCGCCTCCGACGACCTCGCGCGCGGCCGCTCGACCTTCATGGTGGAGATGGTGGAAACCGCCGCCATCCTGAACCAGGCCGATGACCGCGCGATGGTGATCCTCGACGAGATCGGCCGCGGCACGGCCACCTATGACGGCCTGTCGATCGCCTGGGCCACGTTGGAGCATCTGCACGACGTCAACCGCTGCCGCGCGCTGTTCGCCACCCATTACCACGAGATGACGGCGCTGGCCGGGCAGCTCGACGGGGTCGATAACGCCACCGTGGCGGTAAAGGAATGGGAAGGCGACGTGATCTTCCTGCACGAGGTGCACAAAGGTGCTGCCGACCGCTCTTACGGGGTGCAGGTGGCCCGGCTGGCCGGGCTGCCGCACGCGGTGGTCGAACGCGCCCGCGTGGTGCTGGACGCGCTAGAAAAGGGCGAGCGCGAGGGCGGCAACGCGCAAAAGGCGCAGATCGACGACCTGCCGCTTTTCTCGGCCACACCCGCGCCGGCGCCGACCCAGGCCGCGGCGGAACCCTCTGCCCTCAAAGAAAAACTCGCCGGGATTCACCCCGACGAGCTGACGCCCAAACAGGCGCTTGATCTGATCTACGAACTGAAAGAGGCGGCCCGGAGCTGACCGCCTCTTTCTGAAAAAAACGTGCGCCTTGGGCGCCGCGCGATCACCCTGCGGGGGTCGAGGACACGCCCACCTGCGCCGGGCGCAGCAGCCGCTCATGCAGCATGAAGCCCTCGGCCATCACCTGGATGATGTCGCCGGCCTTGGTGCCGGGCACCGGGGCCTCGAACATCGCCTCGTGCATCTGCGGGTCAAAGCTGTCGCCCACCTCGGGCGCAATCGGCTGGATGCCGTGCTTGGAAAACACGTTCAGCAACTCGCGCATGGTCAGCTCGATCCCCTCGATCACGGCCTTGTTGGCCTCGATCTGCTCTTCGGAAATCGATTCCAGCGCGCGCTTCATGTTGTCGAAGACCGGCAGCAGGTCCCGCGCCAGTTTCGAGCCGCCGTATTGCTCGGCCTCGCGCCGGTCCCGCTCGCCGCGCTTGCGGATATTCTCGGCATCGGCCAGCGCGCGCATGAAACGGTCGCGCATATCGTCGCGCTCGGCGCGCAGCGACTCGATTTCCGCTTCCAGGCTCAGGCCTTCCTCGGCCAGCTCATCCAGCGAGTCCGTGAACTCTTCTTTCTTCGGTTCTGCCATTTTCTACCCCTTGCCCCGGTCGGAAATCAGCCGCCCGACCAGCTGCGCCGTGTAATCCACGATCGGAACGATCCGGCCGTAATTCAGCCGCGTCGGCCCGATCACGCCCACGGCACCGATAATCTTACGATCCGCGTTCATATAGGGAGAGACCACCAGAGAGGAACCCGAAAGTGAAAAAAGCTTGTTCTCGGAGCCGATAAAAATCCGCACCCCCTCGCCATCCTCGGCCAGTTCCAGGAACTCGGCGATGTCGCGCTTGCGCTCCAGGTCGTCGAACAGCTCGCGGATGCGCTCCAACTCCTCGGCCTCGGTGGAGCCCTCCAGCAGATTCGCCCGGCCCCGCACGATCAGCCGTTCCGAGGGCTGACCCTCGTTCTCCCACACCGCCAGGCCGCTTTCGACCATGACCCGGGCCAGGTTGTTCAGCTCCTGCCGGCGGGCCTTGATCTCGCGCGCCATCACCTCGCGCAGTTCGCTGAGCGTCCTGCCCTCGGCCAGCGCGTTGAGGAAATTCGCGGCCTCCCGCATCGAGCTCGGCGTCTGGCCCAGCGGCGGCTGGAAGACGCGGTTTTCCACGTTGCCATCGGCAAATACCAGCACCACCAGCGCCCGGTCGGGGCCGAGGCTGACGAACTCGATATGCTTGATCGGAGCCTCCTGCTTGGGCGCCAGAACGAGGCTGGCGCCCTGGGTCACGCCCGACAGCGCCGATCCGATCCGGTCCAGCATGCTGCCCATGTCGGGCTGGTTGCTGCCCAGCGTGGCATCGATCTTTTCGCGGTCGTCGACATCCACGTCGCGCACCTCGAGAAACCCGTCCACGAACATGCGCAGCCCCAGCTGCGTGGGCACCCGCCCGGCCGAGACATGCGGCGAGTGCAGCAGCCCCAGGAACTCCAGGTCCTGCATCACGTTGCGGATGGTGGCGGCGCTGACCTTTTCCTCCATGGACCGGGTCAGCGTGCGCGAGCCGACGGGGCCGCCGGTATCGAGATACCCCTCGACCACCCGGCGAAAGACCTCGCGGCTCCGGTCGTTCAGTTCTTCCAGAATGTTATGCCCGTCTCTCACGGCACATTCTCCTTGGCCCGGCCAATAAATGCGGATCGGCCCGGGGCGTCAATCGGGGTTGCATCACGGGCCATTGCATGGGAGCAAAGCGCCAACAAAAAGGAAGGATCTCCGATGCGCCCGTCTGGCCGAAATGTAAGTGAAATGCGCCCGGTTTCAATCGAGGTGGGTGTGACGAAACATGCCGAGGGCTCCTGCCTGATCAAGGTGGGCGATACCCATGTGCTCTGCACCGCCTCGCTGGAGGAGCGCGTGCCGCCCTTTCTGCGCAACACCGGCCTCGGCTGGGTGACCGCCGAATACGGCATGCTGCCGCGCGCAACCGGCACCCGCATGCGGCGCGAGGCAACGGCGGGCAAGCAGGGCGGCCGCACGGTGGAAATCCAGCGCCTGATCGGCCGGAGCCTGCGCGCCGGCGTCGACCGCGTGGCGCTGGGCGAGCGGCAGATCACCGTCGATTGCGACGTGATCCAGGCCGATGGCGGCACCCGCTGCGCCGCGATCACCGGCGGCTGGGTGGCGCTGCGGCTGGCGGTGAACCGGCTGATGAAGGCGGGCGACGTGATCTCCGACCCGCTGACCGACAACGTGGCCGCGGTCTCCTGCGGGATCTACGGGGGGCAGCCGGTGCTGGATCTCGATTATCCCGAGGACAGCGAGGCCGGTGTCGACGGCAATTTCGTGATGACCGGCGGCGGGCGGCTGATCGAGGTGCAGATGTCGGCGGAAGGCGCGACCTTTGCCCGCGCCGAGATGGACGAGCTGCTGGAGCTGGCCGAACAGGGCGTGGCCGGGCTTGTCGCCGCGCAGAATGCCGCCGTGGAGGGCTGAGATGCGCAGGTTCGACGGCGGGAAACTGGTGATCGCCACCCATAACAAGGGCAAGCTGAAAGAGATTTCCGCCCTGTTGGAGCCCTACGGCGTCGCCGTGGTCTCCGCCGGCGAGCTGGGGCTGGACGAGCCCGAGGAAACCGAGACCACCTTCGCCGGCAACGCCCGGATCAAGGCCCATGCCGCGGCCACGGCCACCGGCCTGCCCGCGCTG
>ENA-ORCT01001211-ORCT01001211.1-marine-metagenome-genome-assembly--contig:-NODE-1211-length-10419-cov-3.397409_pt1 | contig 10419 bp, 7 predicted proteins | sample MGYA00248632_ERZ508511 | MGnify/ENA primary metagenome ERZ508511 (study PRJEB26182, sample SAMN06268839) | marine metagenome | isolation source: Tt an P1-techrep anaerobic enrichment on pine from sediment... | reverse complement strand
TGTCGATGCCCAGGGCTTTTCTCTTGGCGTCGATATGGGCGATCATCTTCTGAGCGTGCTTGATCGGATCGGGCTCGAAATCCCATTTTCCACCGTAGACTTTCTCGAGATCTTCGAACAGGTATTTCTGGAAGACCGGAGCGCCGGAGGTCGGGAAGGTCGCGCCGAACACGGTGTAGACGCCGGAGGACACGAAGTAGTGGCCGATGCTGATGGCCTTTTCGCTCATCCATTCGGGGGCGCTTCCGGCAACCGGAAGATCGCTGATGTCATTGCCCAGCCCGCCGGCTTTAACGACTTCGGTGGCGGCCAGCAGGATGCGGCTGTTGTCCACGCACGAGCCCATGTGCAGAACGGGCGGAATGCCCACGGTTTCACAGACCTCAGCCAAGCCGGGCCCGCAGAATACACCGGCCGATTCAGGCGCCAGGAGCCCTTCCATGGCGCAGGCGATGCCGTTGCAACCGGTGGTCAGGACGATGACGTCGTTCTTGATCAATTCCTTGACGACCTGGATATGGCCTTCGTTGTGGCGGGTTCGGGCATTGTTGCAGCCCACCACGCCGGCCACGCCGCGGATGCGGCCGTTGATGATGTTGTCGTTGAGGGTGTAGTAGCTGCCCCGGAACGTGCCGCCCAGATGGTACTGAATGGACTCGACGCCGAAGCCGGCCACCTGAATCCCTTTCTGTTTTGGGATCATTACGTCGGGCCCCCGGTTGGCGAAGTTGTCGACGGCCATTTTGATGATGCGCTCGGCATCTTCCATGGCATGGTGCTCATCGAATTCGATGTGAATCACGTTCTCCTGTTCCATACGGGCGATGGGATGCGTGGTGATCAGTTTGGTGTGGAAACAGTTGGCCACATTGGCGACGTTCTGGAAGATGCACTGAATATCGACGACCATGGCATCACAGGCGCCGGTAATGATGGCCAGTTCCTGCTGCAGGAAATTGCCGGCCATGGGAATGCCGTGTCGCATGATAATTTCGTTGCCCGTGCAACACATGCCCACCACATTGATGCCACTGGCACCGGCAGCTTTGGCCCGGTCAATCAGTGCCGGATCGTTGGCCGCGGCAAGAATCATTTCCGACAGGACCGGCTCGTGGCCGTGAGCGACAATGTTGACCTGGTCTTCCTTGAGCACCCCGAGGTTGGCCTCGGAACGGACCGGTGAAGGCGTGCCGAAGAGCACATCCGAGATTTCAGTGGCAATGGCCGATCCGCCCCAGCCATCGGCAATGGAGGCCTTGAGTCCCTGGAGAATCAAATTCACCGGATCGTTATCCACACCGATGTGTGTGCGGTGCATGATCTCAACGATTTCCCGATCGATTCCCCTTGGATCGATCCCCATCTTCTTCCACTGCGCCACACGTTTTTCGGGCGCACGGCGGGTAAACTGCACAACCCCTTCCTGCTTGCCGAACTCACTGTAGACCGCCCGGGCCAGATCAAGTGCGATCTCCTCCTTGCTGCGGCCCTCAGTCGCAATACCGTACTCGTCAGCCAGGATCTTCAGCTTGGCCTCATCTTTGATCTCATATCCGCCGCCCTTACCCTCGGCCGTCAACAACAAGGTATGGGCCAGATCGCGGCCATGATCGGAATGCGCTGCAGCACCGCCGGCAATCATTCGGATCAGATTGCGGGCCACGATTATGTCTGCCGTAGCACCGCATATCGCCCGCTGGGGCCCTTGATCGCCAAACGGACTGATCCGGCACGGCCCCATGTTGCAGTTGCGGCAGCAGACGCCCAGTTCTCCGAAACCGCACTCGGGCAGCATTTTCTCGTACCGGTCCCAGGCGGTTTCAATGCCGAGCTGTTCAGCCCGGTCAAGCATCTGGTGCACCGTCGGATCGATGCTTTTTTCCAAAATTTTGTCGCTGTAGGCCATGGTATTACCCTCCTCTGTGTTAATGGGTGAATGGAAGATCAGGATATCCGCGAGGCTTATTGGTTAATGCAATAAAAAAGCCGGGCTGCCCCATGGTCGAGGCAACCCGGCTTCGCAAGTTGACGCTGTTCAATCCGCTATCCATAATCAGACCGCAATTCTCTGCAGGCCCACGGCGCCCTGCGGCATTCTTTCCACTAAGCCAAGAACCTTATTTTCAAACAGGCTTTGATAGCAGAAAAATTTACGCAATCCCGTTATGATCTTTATCTCATAAACAATAGAAGACCGACGCCGACAAGTCAAGGCGCAAATAGACTTTCCCCGGCATTAATTGGCCGCCATTTAAGCGCATAAACCATGCCGGAGAAGAAGCAATTGACAATAAAAAAGGGGCGCTCCAGATGGAGACGCCCCTTTTCCTGCTAAGTAAAAGCTCTATACCTTAGTTGTTACCCCGAACCGCTTACCTGGGCCGCGATGCACAATGGCCAATCGGCCAGATTATCCACGCCATTCGGTGTCATCCACGGTGGTTTTAAAGTCAGCCTGAACCACCTCCGGAAGTTCCTCGTCAGCAACGGCCGCAATATCCTCGGCCGTTGGTTTTCCGACGAAAATCAACCGGTTCCGTGTACATTTTTTACAGGCGGCCAGCAGCTCTTCACGTTTTTCCGGCGAATACGACTCATAGTTGATGGTAGACAGATTGTTTTCTACGCTGAACAGGTCCGAAACCCTTGTACAGGCCTTGCACCCCAGGCAGCCAACTTTGCAGACTTCCTTCACGGCCTTGCCGGCATCCTTGTTGGAGCAGGCCACAGCCAGCATCCGCTCGGCCTTGAACGGCACCATCGTAATGATATTGCGCGGGCAGGCCTTGGCGCATGCCCCGCAGCCGACACACGTCTCGTAATCGACCGTAGCGAGACCGTCGACGATGTGGATTGCATCGTAATTACAGGCCTGTGTGCAATCGCCGAAACCAAGGCATCCATAGGTGCAACCCTGGATTCCGGAAACCAGGTTGGCGGCTACACAGCGCTGTTCGCCCTGGTAGGGATGCCGCTTGAGACGATCTTCCAGATGAGCACCGCAATGGACAATGGGCCGGTAGGGCAGACTCTCACCCGCATCCACTCCCATAATCCCGGCGATGGAAGCCGCACAGCTCGATCCGCCGACGGTACATTTATTAACGCCGGCCTGACCGCCGACGACCGCTTCGGCATACTCTCCACATCCAACGTACCCGCAGCCGCCGCAATTGGCACCGGGTAATACTTCCAGAATCGCATCGACTCGGGGATCGACCTCCACCTGAAATGCCTTGCTGGCCCATCCCAGAATATAGCAGAAAACCATCGCCAGACCCAACAGGGTCGCAGCAGAGAGACTGATGGTAAGCAAATTCATACGGCTTCCTTCTCGGTAACTTGAAAATTATTCCTTCTCAGCAGGCCCGCCAGCGGTGAAACGGGCGTTCAGCACCCGGCCCACTGAGAAACATCTTGTAAACAGTTATTCTCGTGCTTCAGATATGCCGATCGTTCAGACCGGCTGAACCGTCAGCCAGCGCAGCGCTGGAAGCCGGCGCCACATCAGCGGCAGCTTCAATGGCAGGCGGGGAGGTCAACGCGTTCCGCAGCCCGCTGGCCACCCCGGTGAAACCCATGAAGGCCATCGCCAGAATGCCTCCGACAATCAGGGTAATGGCAGCACCCTCAAACGGCTTGGGAATGTCACACAGGGAAAGCTCCTCGCGGATACCGGCCATGATTACGATGGCAATGGTAAAACCGAATCCGCCGAAAACAGCCAGCGTCAGCGCACGACCCAGATCCCAGGCATCGGCAGGATTGTCCACGCCCACCACCTTGGCCATAATGGTCAGACAGGCAAACAGGATAGCACAGTTGGTGGTAATCAGCGGTAAAAACACGCCGAAGCTGCGGTAAAGCATAGGAAAAAATTTACGAACATACATCTCGACGAACTGCACCGAGGAAGAAATCGCAAATATGTACACCAGATAGCTGAGAATGGACAAATCAACCCGTGCAGCTGTCTCTGCCGGCACGAAAAACTCAGCTACCCAGCGGGTCAGCGGTGCACCGGGCATCAGCACGTAGGTGGTCATCACCCAACTCAGAAAAGCGGCGATGGTGATCACGAATGTCACCGCCGCTCCCATGCCGAAGGCCATTTCCACACGCCGGGACACACCGATAAAAGGGCAAATTCCGACAAAATAATACAGGACGAAGTTGTTGATCAGGGCAGCGCCCATCGCGATCAGGAAAATATCAATTAGGTAATTCATGGGTGTTCAACCTTAATGATAGCGTTGGTTGTCCTTGTTTGACTGAAGCCGGTTCCCGCGATAAAGGCGCGGTGGGCCAATACCGGCGTTCTGTTGCTGTCTGTGGCATCCATCGTGCTGGATGGATTAGCCTCGGGTCGCTTTTTTCTGTCGCATGTCGCTGAACCAGTTGACGGTTCCGAGCAGAAGCCCGAAAGTCAGAAAGGCACCCGGCGGCAGAACCATGATCACCCAATCCGGCCAGACTTCAGGCAGAACCGGAAAGCCCAGCAACATGCCGGTCCCCAGAATTTCACGTATGGCCGCAATGCTGGACAGTGCCAGGCCAAAACCAAGGCCCTGACCCACGGCATCGCCAGCTGCAGTGACCACGGACTGCTTGGAAGCGCAGACTTCACATCGGCAGATGATCACGCAGTTAACGATAATCAGCGGAATATAAGGACCGAGGGTTTTGCTCATCTGGTACATGTATGCGGCCAGAAATCGGTCGGCAATGGTGACGAAGGTGGCGATGGTCAATGTAAAAATGACAATTCGCAGATGCGGTTTGAGCAAATTCCGGATCAGGCTTGTGATGATATTGGCGCACAGCAGCACAAAGCCAACAGCTCCGGCCATGGTGAGGGCGGCCTTAAGCCCGTTGGTCACTGCCAGGGTCGGACACAGGCCGAGCAACTGGCGGTAAACCGGGTTTTCAGGCAGGATGCCCTGAACAAAACGTTCCAGTGCAGTCGGTTGATCAGCCATTGTTGCCTCCCTTGGTCGCCGCGGACGATTGCTTGCCGGCCAGCATCGGTTGCAGATCGCTGATAATGGTGTTTATTATTGCCGTTACGCTTCTGGACGAGATGGTGGCACCGGTAACCGCGTCGATCTCATTGGCGGCCTTGGCCCCGGTTTTAACCACGGCCAGAGCAGGACGGGTATTCTTGGCGGTAAACTGGCCCCGCCACTCGGGGGTGATGACTTTATTGCCGAGCCCCGGGGTTTCCTTCTGGTCCAGCACAAACAGTCCAGTAATGGTATCCAGCTGCGGCGACAGGCCGAGCAACAGTTCAATCTTATCAGCGTATCCCTGACCGGAGGCCTTGACAACCCATCCGCGCAAATCACCCTGATACCGGACTTCAAAGACCGGGTAGGATACCTGACGTCCGGCCTTAGGGACTGCAACCATCCGCGGTTCAATGTCCGGAACTTGTTCCTGGGCAGCCATTTTTTGGGCCAGCTCCTCGCCGAACACCAAAGCTGGCACCTGCTCCAGCGTCTCGTTGGCTTTGTTGGCCTCGATGGTCGGCCCCAGGCTCAACTGGACGCCGGCCAGTGCCGATCCGAAACCGATAACCAGCAGCAGCACCAGCCAGGCCTGGGCGATGTTACTGGCTTTTAGTCGATCCATCCAACCGGTGCCCGGTTGGTTTTCAACAGTTGTTTTCATGCCAATTCTTTCTGCTCCGATGGGTTTCAACCTGTTGTTTTCAATTCTTCCGATGCGCATGAGATGTGACCGGGCTGGCGGCGGTTCTGCCACGGCCCGGTGTCATGCGATTATTTTCCGCCAAACGGTGTGGGAATCGTCCAGCGGTTGATCAGAGGTGTTACAGCGTTCATCAGCAATACGGCGAACATGACCCCTTCCGGGTAGCCGCTGAAAACCCGAAGTAGCATAATCAGGGCGCCAACACCGCAGCCGAAGATAAATTTACCTCGAGGCGTCAGGGGACTGGTAACCGGATCAGTGGCAATAAAAAACGCACCAAACAGCAGCGCACCGCCAAACAGGTGATGCAGTACTGTCCACTCGGTTCCGGGGTTCAGCAGATCGCCTATGCCGCCGAGCACCAGCACGGCGATGATGACGCCAGCGGGAATTTCCCAGGATGCGGTCCTGCGCAGGCACAGGTAGATGCCGCCCAGCAGGCAGGCCAGGGCGCAGGTCTCACCAAGGGAACCGTTGGTGGTACCATAAAACAGCGCGCTCAACGAGGTGGTTACCCCACCTTGTTTAAAGGCGGTCAATGGAGTGGCCTGGGACATCACGTCCACCGTGCTGGCCGAGTCCTCGTAGCCTGAAGCCGCCATGGCGCCGGCAAAAGCGATCATCACAAAGGCCCGTCCGACCATGGCCGGGTTAAAGATATTCATTCCCAGGCCGCCGAATAACACTTTACCGATACCGATAGCCACAAACGAGGCGATAAAGCCCACATACCACGGCGCCGTTCCGGGAAGGGAAAGGGCCAGGATCACGCCGGTGACGGCAGCGGACATATCGATCAGAGTCAGAGGCTTGCCACGCATCGTGACAAAAAGCGCTTCAGCGGCAAGACAGCCGGCAACACAGATCACCAGCTGATAAACAGCGCTGAGTTGAAAGAAATAGACAGCCGCCACAATTACCGGCGCCAGTGCGAGAAGCACATCAATCATCATTCGACGCGTGGTATTGGCCGTACTGGCCAAGTGGGGGGACGGTGCCACGTGAATCAGAGGATCTACTGTCATCGTTGAGGGGTCAATACTTTGCTGATCTGGTTTCATCTGAGTCCATACTTGGGTATTGGCACGCTGTCGCAGAGGCTCAACGGTTCCAGGCGTCGACGCCGAAAAGTCTTCCGGTCAACCTGATTTTCCAAAGCCTCAGCGGACTTAGCGGCCGATTGAATTGTTTACTTACGGCTGGCGGCGGCTACGGCAACCTTACCGGTTCGAATCAATTGTACCAGTGGGAGTTGAGCCGGGCATACAAACGCACAGGATCCGCACTCGAAACAGGCCAGAATATTGTAACGGCGTGCCAGCTCGATATCCTTATGGCGGGATGCCAGTGCCAGTTTGGTCGGCACCAGGCGCATGGGACAAACATCGACGCACCGGCCGCAACGTACGCATTGAGTTTCTTCAGAACGGCTGACATCGTTCCGGGTCAACACCGTCAGGCCACTGGTGCCTTTGGTTACGTAAGTAGCCGGATCGGCGAAGGCAAATCCCATCATGGGACCGCCGGCAATCGTCCGGGCGGCATCAGGGGTCATGCCGCCGCAAAAATCGATCAATTCACCGAAAGAGGCGCCGATGGGGGCAAGAATATTTTTCGGTTCCCGGATACCGGCGCCGGTGACGCTGATCACCCGGTGAGTCAGGGGTTTGTCTCGCAGAACGGCGCGGGCTATGGCCGCGATCGTACCGACATTGCTCAAGGCCACACCAACGTCCGACGGCAGTCCGCCAAGCGGCACTTCCTCTTTGAGCACGGCCTTGATCAGGTGCTTTTCACTGCCCTGAGGATACTTGGTCTTGAGAACCGCCACTTTAACCGGAGTGCCGGCAGCGGCTTTGCGTATCGCTTCAACCGCCGGCATCTTGTTATCCTCGATGCCGATAACGATTGTGGATGCCCCTACCGCGCGCGCTGCCAGCAGCGCCCCGGTGATGATTGGCGCCGGAGCATCCAGCATCAACCGGTAGTCGGCCGTAAGATAAGGCTCACATTCACAGCCGTTGATCAGCAGCGTATGGATGGGCCGCTTGTCGTTAAACATGATTTTAACGTGGGTCGGGAATGCCGCTCCACCTAACCCAACAATACCCGCGGCGGCAATTTTTTTGCTGATTTCTTCCGGATCGAAGTCTTCCAGACCGGTGGTGGGCCACTCCCCGCCAAACATATCGTCCCACAAGTCCTGCCCTTCCAGTTGCTCGCCGTCAACTCTAATCGGCAGCGCCTGCATGTGGCGGCCGTTGGGCAGAGTGGTTACGGTCATTTTCTGAACCGTACCGGCGACCGGTGCGTGAAGACAGGCCGAAACAAAGCCCTGACCTTTGCCGAGAAGCTGGCCGTAAGCCACACTTTCCCGGGGTTTGACCGTGGGGGCACACAGACTGCCGATGTTCTGCTGTAACGGCAGGACTACCTGCGTCGGTGTAGGCAGGATCTCAATGGCCCTGTCGGCTGAAAAATGTTTTCGCTCCGGCGGGTGAACGCCATGGGCAAAACTACCGCTTCCTTTTAAACCAAGTGCTTGTAAACCCATATTCAATAAGACGCTTCATCAATTGGCGCAGTGAGTGCCGGATTCGGACCATAATAGTGTCACACGATTTGAGAATCCGCGGGCTCAAAACTGCAATGTTTAGTTGATTTCAATTTTGGACACAGAAAGCGCGAATACTCTATTTGCTTTACCGTGTCAAGCCTGAGCGATATTTATTATAAAAATTCGCTTAATAATCTCGCAGTTATTTTTAACCGGGCGGATTTCTGAGAAACCTCTGTTTACAGGTGTTTTGGATACTGTGAATATTCAGGTTGACCTCAATCGCAACTCCCTTTATTGTGGAAGTAGAATAAGTAATAAATCTGGCGGAAAGGCATACACATACTGCAATTATCAGCAAACGATGCCCCCTTATTCATCATTATACTACATATAGTAGTCAGTGTAGGGGCTTTACGGCAAACAGCAAAGGATATGCTATGGCAGATAACGTAGAGCGTAATCGCATTCTGGTAGCGGTAGACGGATCGGAACAGGCGCTGGAAGCTGTCAAATATGTTGGCGCCGTTTTCCCAAAAGAGCGCACCGAAGTCGTTCTGTTCAATGTAAGCAGTCCCTTTTCGCAAATTTTCTCGGAACTGGAAAGCAACCCATTCTACCAGTCCAAAACCCCTCAACTCAAGCGGTGGATGGCCGAGGAGCAGTCCGGTATTGGTAAAGTCATGGAGCGGGCGACGCGGGTTCTTCATGAAAGCGGCTTCCCGGAAACGGCTGTCAAAACCCACTGCAAACCGAAAAGCCTTGGAATTGCAAGAGATATCGTCAAGGAATCTTACAACGACTATCAGGCCGTGGTTGTCGGGCGAACCGGCCTGAGTCGCATGAGAGATATTCTCTTGAAAAGTGTGGCCATTAAACTAGTGGGTTATATCAAGCACATTCCGGTGATTGTGGTTGGCGGTGTTCCGGTTTCCAAGCGATTATTAGTGGCTTTTGACGGATCCCAGGGCGCCATGAAAGGTGTAGGCTGGGTGGGACACCTGCTGGGTGGTTCTTCATGCGAGATTGTTATATACAGTCTGGTGAGCAAGAACGGCAAATTCTGGCTGGGTAAACGGGAATATTTCCTGCCAACGAACGTCGCTGACCCGGTAGCCCATGCCCGCGAGCAACTCGAACCAATTATGGATCAGGCCATTGACCGCCTTCTGGAAGCCGGCGTGCCCGCATCACAAATAGGCAGCAACGTCGTTAGTGTCGACAGCGATCGGGGAGCCTTTATCGCCGAAAAGGCCGCTGCCTGCGGCTTTGGATCTGTGGTGGTAGGCCGCCGGGGCCTGGTTTCCTTCTTTGAAGAGGTCTTTGTGGGGCGCGTCAGCAGCACGGTGCTCAAAGAATCGGACCAGACAGCAGTCTGGGTGCTCTGAAAAACCTGATATAATTATCTGTTCTGAGATTAATGCCGCCTGAGGTGAAAATACGGCGGCCGGGTCAACAGCCGCCTATCCTCTACAGCCGTGCCCACGGTAAAGTGATACAAGCTTTGGCACGCCTCTCCGGTCAGGCCGATCATGGCGTGGACCGGATCGTCGAAAAAACAGCCAATGCCGGTACCGCGGAAGCCGTGGGCCTCGGCTTCCAGATACAGAACCTGGCCGATCATACCCGTCTCCCAAAACAGGTAACGATATCGATATGGCGCCTGCCGGACGGTTTGGCCGAAACGGGCTATCATCCCAAGGGAAAAGGCACTCATGCCGGCAATTTCCTGATGGCAGCTCACCTGCGTGGCCTCATTTCGAAAATCCCCCAGCTTCAGACAATACAGGGGAAAATCCGGCTCAACCGGTTTCCACAGCAGATCCGATGCAGCAAGGCGCCTGATCGTCTGCAGATCCTCACCGGTCCGGAGAAAAAAATACATCCCCTGGGAAAGCCCCTCCACGCCATGGACAAACAGCAGCAGATTCACCGCCGGATCTGACAATTCCATGTCAAACGGTGCGCAATATTTGCGCGGAAGCGTTTTATCCAGCATACCCATAAACACGTCACGGGGGATGGACCCCCTGGGGGTAAAGGCTACCGCGCTTCGCCGCTTCCGGATGATGGCGGCAGCGGGCAAGGAGGCTGAGCCCGTACCCCGGAATGGCAGATCCGGAAAAACAACCCGCCGTTCAGTTGTCACC
>ENA-ORCT01001210-ORCT01001210.1-marine-metagenome-genome-assembly--contig:-NODE-1210-length-10433-cov-3.278486_pt1 | contig 10433 bp, 11 predicted proteins | sample MGYA00248632_ERZ508511 | MGnify/ENA primary metagenome ERZ508511 (study PRJEB26182, sample SAMN06268839) | marine metagenome | isolation source: Tt an P1-techrep anaerobic enrichment on pine from... | reverse complement strand
TGGGGATGGCAGTTGACATGAGGAGATATCTGCCAGGGAAAAAGGCTAATTCGATTGCCAATTTTTCATCCCTCGAGCTTTTTAACTCTACTTTGTCAGATTAAAAATTGACAACGCTCTTTGATAAATCAGCAATCATTTGTTTATGGTAGGCATAATCAATGGACGCCTGCCTACGCCTGTGCCGCTCTTCAAGTTGGCGTATAACTTCCTCCAAGGTCGTAGCTCTTCGAGGAAGGAGAAAGTTCAGGATGCGAACGATATCGAAACAGCTCAGTAATGGATAATCGTCTTTGAAAAGCATCCGTTGCTCCAGCATGAACAACATGGCCATTATTACCATTGCCATATGGTGATGCCAGCTTTTCCATTTCCTGGCTTGATATTCACCCATTCCGCATTGGTTCTTGGCTTCCTGGAAGTTGCGTTCAATCCAATACCGTTGTGCTTGCATGTATGACAGTCGTCTATACGATGTCGATGCCGGGGCGTTGCTCAAGCTGTATTTCAGATCACCATTGGGATCGCGTCTTACGACTAGATGCCAACAATGAGCATTGGACTCCTCCCCATCCCAAAGCCAAACCCGTTGATGGAGAATCTTAACCCGGAGCTTCCCTTTTGTGGTATGTCGAACCCGTGTTCTTTTCCACCTTGTTGCCGGTTGCTGTTCAACCCATTTGTCGACCCGGATCGGTTCGCATTGTGCTTTCAATTTTGATGGCTTTCGTCCTCTTTTCGATCTCGGTTCCGGCACCGTCGGATCTGGATCTTCAAGATAGATCGTTTGGTCTTTTGCAACGTCCGCCATGAATGTTTCATCCATCAGATCCAGCATTCGTAGAAAGGCTGTGTCTTTTCCATAAAAAGAATCGGCACTTATCCATTCAAATTCGACGCCGAGCATGCGGGCCTCGATCACCAATTGAACAGCCAATTCCGGCTTGGTGAAAAATTCAATGGATTCATCTGGAATGCCAGCTTCTTTGCATCGGTCTTCGTCATCAACCCAACATTGTGGCAGATACAACCGGAAACCGACGGGAGCATAATTTTCGCCACAGCACAGCGTCGAAAAAACACCGACCTGGCAATTTTCGGTTTTTCCGAGCTGTCCACACCATTGCCGGGAAACGCCAACAGACTTTTTGCCCTTTTTCGGCAAGCCCGATTCGTCTAACAGCAGGCAGCTGTTTTTACGACCACCAAGAAGTTCGTTGGTATCGTAGGCGACTTGTTCGACAACCAATTGCTCATCCCGGGGAGAATTGGTTAGAAAGTGCTGCAAGGCCTGGTCATTGGAATCTGGAACAGCTTCGGCCACCCGTTCCATGTTTTTCTTGTATGCCTGAACCAAACCTTTGTAATATTGCTCGGCAACCCGATTGATATCTCTTGTACGTAGTTGAAATATTGGAGAAAATCTGCGATGAAACTCGACAAAATGAGAACCTACGCCCCCGAAGGGGCTGTTGTCATGAGTAGCTCCTTTGCGTTCTGTTCGATTGGGTTGGTGGGCTATTTACGCGAAGTTCAACACCCCATTGACTTCTTTTTTTCATAGCCCCTTTATTGCACAGTTATTGAGAAATAACAATATATTATGACTCCGTAAAATAGTATTTATGACAATCTGACAAAGTAGAATTAAAACTGGAATTTTTTGACTTATCTGTATTGCCCGCGAGAATCTGCAGGTGGCGGCATATTTATTTATTGACATATATATCGAACATCGGTATAAACTGATTTCGTATTAAACGGATTGTATATTGAGACTAAAATGCCAGTAGACAAAATAACAGACATCCAGGTTGAAAAATTCAACCGGGCCTTCCACACGCTTTGGTTCAAAATTATGATTAGCAGGCCGGAATCAAAGTCCGACAAACTAAAAGGCCTCACCTTTTCGGATCTGCATGTGATCACTATGGCCTATGAAGAGCCGGAGATCATTCTAAAGGACATCCGGGAAAGACTCCGCCTTCCCCAGACAACCCTGAGCAGTATTGTGGCTAAGCTTGAGAAAAAAGGGGTTGTTAAAAGGGTAATCAATCCCAGGGATTACCGGTCTTTTTCACTCAAAATTACCAATAGAGGGAAAGAAATGATGGTCGCCCATATGGAGATGGATGAAAAGCAGAACCGTCACATTCTAGAGTCCCTTGAACCAGACGAAAGGCAGGAGTTTATAAGGTTATTTGCGAAGGTGGCGGACAAATTTAATTTCTGATCAAGTGCCCCGGGTATAAAGAATGGCGGGGGAACAGCTATTCGGATTTTTTTTGGAATATTTACAACGAAATTAGAACAAAACGAATTTCAAATTAATTTGCCTTAGATGTATTACTAATATGTGATGAACGGAAAGGAGTTCAATATGAGTGATTCGTCCCCAGTTGGTCCGTTGACCGGTACAATCCGTACGTATTGTGCCCAGTGTTTCAACAATTGCCCAGTAGTGGCATATGTTGAAAACGGCAGATTCACCAAAGTGACACCGGATAGGGCCCATCGGTTTTACCGGCCTCTTTGCCCCAAAGGGCTGGCCGGCCCCGAGATTGTATATAACTGCGAAAGGCTTGAGTTTCCCATCAAGCGAACCGCCCCTAAAGGCGCGAATGATCCTGGATGGAAGCGGATAACATGGGAGGAAGCTTTGGATAGGGTGGCCGAAAAGATGCGACAAATAAAGGACCGATATGGCGCTCAGGCTTTTGTTTTTTCCCAAACCAATGTTTCATCACCCATGTGGGAAATTACCTCGTTCATAAGGCGGCTTGCTAACATTTACGGGACCCCCAACCACATGACAACAACCCATATCTGCAACTGGCACAGGGACAATGGATCTGCATTGACCTTTGGCAAACCCGGTGACGAGTTTGCAGCGGGATGGCCGGATTTCAAAAACAGCAGATCAATTCTTATCTGGGGCCATAATCCCAAGGCTACGATGAATGCCTACTACCGGCAAATCAAAACCGCTCGTAAAAATGGGGCCAAAATCATTGTAATCGATCCCCGGTTAACCGACGCTGCATCAAAGGCGGATGTCTGGTTGCAGGTCAAACCGGGTACTGACGGTGCCTTGGCCTTAGGAATGATTCATCTGATGATTAAGCATAAGCTATATGATGACGAATTTGTACGAAACTGGACGAACGCTCCCTTATTGGTGAGACACGATACCAAAAACCTGGTCCGGACATTTTGCGGAAACTCTTCCGGGAAGGCGATAGAGAAGTTCTGGGTGGTGGATGAGGACGACAACAAACCCGTTCGGTTCACACCCGGATCAAAATTGGATTGCCGTCCCCTACTTGAGTGGAATGCAAAGATGAAACTTGCCGATCAGGCGCCTGCTATCTATAAAACTGTTTTTTCTCTGCTCAAAGAAGCCGTGTCCATGTATACACCCGAGTTTGTTGAGGCCCAGACATCGGTTCCCGGCGCGCTTGTAGAAAAGGCGGTGCGTATGATGGCTGAAAACAGTCCCCTATCCTGGTTTTCGTTTAACGGTGTGGAGCAAAATTTAAACGCCACCCAGACCAACCGGGCCATATGCACCTTTTACGCACTTACCGGGGACTGGGATAAAAAAGGAGGCAACACCCTTCGTTCTCCAATCCCACCCCTCGACTATCCGTTTGGATTTGAGTTTATCACCCCGAATATGTTTGAAAGGAATATGGACCTGCCGGCTCATCCATTAGGACCTGCCGGCTCCATCATGTCGGTCCCTCCCTCCCTTGTATGCAAAGCCATTGAACAGGCAGATCCCTACCCAGTAAAAGGACTTATCGTCTTTGGGGCCAACACGGTCTTGGCCAACCCGGACAGCAAAATGACGGCAAACGCATTAAAAAAACTCGATTTCCACGTTCATATCGATCTAACTATTAATCCCACTGCTAAATTTGCAGATATTGTACTGCCCTCGGCAAGTTCTTGGGAGACAGGCAGGATAGGATATCCCCTTGATTTTCAGGAAGACCACATATTGCAGTGGCGTGAACCTGTTGCCTCTCCACGGGGTGAAAGCAAGGATGAACTGTGGATCATTTTCCAACTTGCCGAACGCTTAGGGCTCTCTGAATATTTTTGGGGCGGAAAAATTGAAGCTGCCTTTGAAAGCATGCTGGCTCCCCTTAATATTTCGCTTACGAATTTAAAAAAGGCAAACGGTGGTATCTTTGTCCAAGGCACACATGAGTATCAAAAATACAAAAAAAACGGCATAAAAAATATGTCCGGCCGTGTTGAACTATTTTCCCAGCACTTAAAAGACATCGGGCAGGCCCCTCTTCCTGAATGGACAAATCCGTATGATATTTTCCAGACCGCAGGAATCCGGGAATCCGACTATCCGTTTATCCTTATCAATTCAAAACTACGGGAGTATTGCCAGTCACAGCACAGATCCATTCCATCTTTAAGAAAACTAAATCCGCACCCTTTATTAGAGATAAATAAGGAAACTGCAAAAAAGATGGAGATTGCCGAGGGGGACCCTGTGAGCCTGGAGACTGTATACGGCAAAATCATACTGCGCGCCAAGCTTACCCACGGCATTGCTCCGAAGGTTGTCTGCACTCAGCACGGATGGTGGCAGGCATGCCCGGAACTGGATCTTCCTGGCAGCGACATTTTTTCACCTTCAGGTGCCAATGTGAATCTTTTATATAAAAATGACTTTTCAGATCCGATAAGCGGTTCCGTGCATATGCGTGGATTTCCATGCAGGATTAAAAAGCGTTAACAGTCATATGTTAAGTTCTCAACTTTCGGGATTCATTTTGCTGTATGTAATTTCAGTAGGTTATATACCCAGTTTCGATGAAATACGGTGATTTTGTTTAGCGATACGAAATGTATTTTCGAATTTTTAATACGGTTATCATATCGAAATCACATCAAAATATTAATATCAATGAATCCCAAAAGTTGAGTTAAGTAGTTTAAAAAGAGTAATCCGAGTCCGACTGGGATGTGTATTAAAGCATGCAGACAAAACGCATTGTCTCTGATTGAAATTAACGAACCCAGTCGCCCTATCCATTTATAAAGCATAAATTCTATGGATAAGGATTTCAAAAATATGAAAAACATGGTTACATTTCCACCTTTTTAATTTTTCAGTATTATTGCATTAGATTTTATTTTTTATCTTTTTTTTCACAGATTTCCACACATCCCTTTTCCTTTTAATTTGACTGGGCTATTTGGAATCATTGCCGGTTATTATATTGCTAAAAAAAGTTGCGATATTTTTAATTCCAGCAATACTACATTCAGGCTTGAAAGACCTTCCGTGTTTGTTAAAGAGGGGTACTATAACGTAAGCCGGAATCCAATGTACCTTGGCTTACTTATAATTATATTTGGTCTGTCAATTCTACTTGGCAATTTGCTTTGCATGACCTGCCCTCTATTGTTTTTTGTATGTATCAATTATATTTGCATTCCCCCGGAGGAAAAAATAATGGAAAAAAATTTTGGAGAAAGTTACATTCAATATAACAAAAAAGTTAGACGATGGATCTGACATCAATCCAATTATGCAATGGAGAACAGATGATCATTAAACAGGAAAAAATAGAACCAATCGAATTTGATCAGCTTAAAATTATCGATTATACAGCAGGGAAAGACAATAGTTCCTCGTTTGCTGAGATTACAGTCCCCATGGGTGTCGGTCATAAAATTTCTTGGTCGAATCGATCAGACAAATACTATTATATTAGCAAGGGAAATGTAAATTTCATCGTAAATGAAGAATCAAACAACCTTTCACCTGGTGATGCATGCATCATCCCAAAAGGTCATCGTTTTAGTTATACGAACATCGGTTCGAGTGAGGCTGTATTGATTTTAGTGCATACGCCAAGTTTTAGATTAGAATACGAAGTTTTTGAGGAGTAGTGCGCAACCCGTCAAATTAACTCTGATACAAAGTCTGCTACGCTCCATTTGCACCGGCCATTTGCAACGTTAAACTATGGAGACAGTGTTATAAAGATGGAAATAAACACACTAAAGCTTGTCTACTTTTCACCAACAGGAACAACGAAAAAAATCATTGAGGAGGTTAGATACGGAATCGGCTATGATACCGCTGAGGTGGTGGATATAACTAAACCCGCGGCAAGAAAGCAACGCTTGCAAACATCGAAAAATGAATTGCTGATTATCGGAGCACCTGTGTATGACGGTAGAGTCCAGATCAATGCCCTCAATTGGTTGCAAACGATTGAAGCCCATGATACCCCAACTGCATGTATTGTCGTTTACGGCAACCGCGCCTATGACGATGCCTTGATCCAGATCAAAAACACCTTAAAAAAGGATGGATGCGTACCGATAGCATGCGCTGCTTTCATAGCGCAGCACTCTTTCTCCAGTAGTAAAACACCTATTGCTCATGGACGTCCCGACGCCGATGATTTGAACCAGGCAAGGCTATTCGGGGAAGAAATCCGCGAAAAAATGTTATCAATCGAATCAGCTAACCAGCTTGCCGATGTAGAAGTGCCAGGAGATGCTTTTTTACAGACTAAATTGCACATGGGAAATGTTATTGCTGAAGGGCCTAGAAGTCTTTATGAACGAAGATGCTTTTTCTGTATTGATGTGGCCGAGAATTGCACACAATGTGGCGTCTGCTCTGACATTTGCGCTGTTTGCGCTATAGATCCTGAAAACAGCGCAGCAATCGATCAGACCAAATGTATCCAGTGTTGCGCCTGTCTTAAGTATTGCCCTGAGCAGGCGAGGACAAAATCTCTTACTCAATTAGGTGAACGGGTCACGTTAGGGCTAAGTAAATTACTAAAAATGGAACCGGAATTATTCTTGTAGAAACTGTAATTTTGGGTTTTATACACATAGTATGTGCTCCATGATAGCTGAAGTTTTATGCAAAAGAAAACGAAATCAACTATTCGTTTGATCATTCGTTTCACCGGGCTTTTTATCTCGCCGGTGAACTTGCACTGGAAAAGGAGAATAATGAAAATTTCAAGAGTCACCATTTTAACACTTAGCGTAGCCGATTTAAGTAAAGCTACAGATTTCTACAAAGCTGTACTTGGTACACCTCACAATATATGGGACGGGATTACTTTTATTGAGTTGCCCGGAACCTGGATCGCATTTTATCCTTTTGAAAAACTTGCTGAAGACATTTCTCCCGATATTCCTGTAACGCGTAGCCGATTTAGTGGAGTTACGCTTGCTCACAATGCTCGTAGCAAGGATGAAGTTGTTGAAATTTTAAGGGGCGCGAGGGCGGCTGGCGCCCGGATTATTAAAGAACCGCAAGATACTTTCTGGGGCGGTTTCAGCGGATACTTTGAGGATCTTGACGGTTATTACTGGGAAGTAGCTTGGGGACCCATGTTTGAGTTTGCAGAGAACGGTGAAATGAAATTCAAAGAAGACGCATAATTGCAACAAGAAAAATTTGTGGATAAAATGATTAATATCAAAATAAGAGATGCTCTTACTGAAGATGTTGATGAACTATCAAAGTTGTATCTCAAATCCGTTCATACGCATTTTAAAGGAACGCTTCCAGATGAAGAATTGGCCATGTGGAAACATGAAAGTGAAAAACAACGATTTATGAACCAAATAACTGACAAAAAGATGAGGATTCGCATAATCCAAGAGGGTAACAGTGAGCTTATAGGATTTACCCGTTTTGGCCTTGATCCAGATAGTTCGAATATTGGTAATTTAGAGTCAATTTTTGTTAAAGACATATTTCATAATAAAAAATATGGAACGCTGTTGTTTAAAGATGCACAAGCAGAATTGCTAACGATGGGATTCTATCATATGATTCTTTGGACACCAACTAAAGGCACTGCACATGGTTTTTATCGAAAGCTTGGTGGCATAAAATGCGGACAGAAAATCAATGAAATTCATTTTGATCTTACTGCATATTCATGGGAGCTAACCAAGCAGTGCAAGGGACAGCCAAGGCTAAGTTAGTGCAGATAATAGAGGAAAATAAATGGACATACTAATTAAAGTTGGAAGTTTTTACAATCTTATGTTTGCAATCTATCATTGTCTATTTTGGAAGATATTCAATTGGGATGAAGAATTAAAGAAAATAGATTTTTTAAATCGTGCGATTATGCAGGTTCTCAACCTCTGCCTTACATTTTGCTTTTTAATTTTTTCATATATTTCTTTTTTTCATACAGCAGAACTACTAACAACAGCCTTAGGGCATACGCTTTTGGTTGGGATTTCAATTTTTTGGTTGCTTAGAGCTATTGAACAAGTGCTGTTTTTTAAATTGAAACATTGGTTATCAATAATTTTCTTATTTACTTTTATTGCTGGGGCAGCATTGTATATCATCCCGATTTTGTAATAAATCATAATCAGGCGCTAACCTTTCAGTTCAAACATACAGCAAGGGCCGGGCCACTATGGAGTAGCCGTTCACGGGGTTGAAATGCCTGATGTGCCGCAACTGGCTGATCGGTAAGCGTTGCTCTCGTTATTAAAGCGTACCACCCCAAATTTTTAAAGAGCGATGAAGCTGGGGCATAAAATAGGCGATTTTATTTTTGAACAGCAATTTTGGATAGAAAATGCTGCGTGAAGAGAAATCTAACGACACCTTTGGTTGCGGCTTCAATAAGCGCAAATATGCCGGTGACGCGAAGCGTTGTAAAGAACTTGGGTTGGACTTCAACATTCACTGTATGGGGCCTGAACGCATCAAACGCTATCTAATAATGAAATACGACGTCGAGATAGAAATCGAAGGAAAGGACCGCTTTGACGTCACCCGAGAAGCCCAAGCCATCATCTACGGCTAAGAAGGAGGCGACAAAGAATGATCTGGATGCCTGAGTCTGCATACTTGCCGTGCCCTAACGGACCGGGCGGGAGTGCGCCTTTGTTAACCGCTGTCTTTTATCTACTACTTTTGCGTTCTGTTCGGATATCTCGATTCGCCGCCAAGAACGCTGAAAATTGCGTTGACAGTCAATGAGGACAGAGGGTTAAAGAATGAATGAAATGGAATGCAAAACGGTATCTTGCTGCCATTGTGACAAAAAACTCTCTGAAGACGATATTTATATCTTTGAGGGAAAGCATATGTGCGATGACTGTGCAATGAAAGCAGGTCTATTTCCTCTTGAGCATACAGGAGCACGAAGAGACAAAATTTCTGAAAGAGGTAGGCGCCTTACTATTCCAAAGCCATAATGAAATGGTCCTTTCACCAAGCGTGACTACTTTTTGTATCAAAGAATGCAATTTAAAAGAATAGCTCTATGCTTGCCAAAGTAGAGGACTGATATTTAGATACAAAACTGCCAACCAGACGCTTAACTTAGACGGCTAAGGTCATCCTGTGGGTTACGTTCTAACACCCCCGAAATGAAAAATCCGAGCTTGCCCCCACTTCATCGTTATTTGTTTTCCTGCGCAAGTGCTTAGGTCATTCGCTATTTTCCGGCTAACATCTTTGCGGCAGCCCTCATATAGGCCGGCAACTTGATTTCTCCAAATGGTGGAACATATGGAGTAGTAGAGAAGCACACACCAACGAAATCCCTTTCCGGATCAACGTAAATACCTTGCCCTAAGTTACCGTGCTTGTACATGGCCCCGTCCTTAAAAATGAAATCGAATTGATACGAACCTTTCACCGGTATTTCGTTAAACAATCCCATCGCCTGTTTTTCCTTGGCGCCACCCCTAAATGCCTTGGGGTCTCCACCCTTGCGAATACGATCTAATATCGCTGGGGTGACTATCCGTTCGGTTGCCACAGCTTTCCAGCTTGGCGTCCAAAGCACCCCAAACCTTGCCATATCCTGTAGGGTTGAAGAAATAATGGCCATATTCAGAGCAGTGCCGTCTGGAGCGAGATGAACAAGCAGGGGCATACGCGCCTTTAACTTACCCCAAATGCGTTTTTCCACCACATCCGCAAATCGCAAACCCGAGACATTCTCGATGACCATGCCGAGAACCTGCGTGTTGAGCGATGAATAACGGAATCTTTCTCCGGGCTTCTCGTTCTCAATCGGCTTTGCCTCACGCAAAACCTCCACCCAACTCTCTATTGGGAGGCTTCTGTCGATGGGAGCCATGGTAGCAGCGACGAATCTTACAAACATGGACTCGGGGTTAAGTATTGACTGGTTGGTTTCTTCGATATCGAGACCCGATGTGTGGTGAATCAGATCGATCACCCTCACGTTGTCCCAAGCGGTGCCGGCGAGTTCTTGTGCATAGGCCGTGACGGATTTTAGAGTGTCAATTTTGCCTTCTTCAGCCAGCATAGCAGCCAGGAGGCCGGTAATTGTTTTCGAAGTTGATGCCCACCAGTGGAAATCAACAGATGTCATTCCAGGGTATGTTTCGTAGACCACCTTGCCTTTATGCATCAT
>ENA-ORCT01001209-ORCT01001209.1-marine-metagenome-genome-assembly--contig:-NODE-1209-length-10434-cov-3.066235_pt1 | contig 10434 bp, 3 predicted proteins | sample MGYA00248632_ERZ508511 | MGnify/ENA primary metagenome ERZ508511 (study PRJEB26182, sample SAMN06268839) | marine metagenome | isolation source: Tt an P1-techrep anaerobic enrichment on pine from sediment... | reverse complement strand
GTTTTCCTCGTAGATGCTATCCAGCAGGCTGAAAATGATGTGCCCGCCGGGTGCAACCACGCGCGCCAGTTCGTCAAAGGCCGCGGCAGGAGCGTGCCCGGCGGTAAAGACGCCTACCGATTGACTGGCGCTGAACTGATTGTCAGGAAAATCAAGGCTTTCGCCGAGCACCATCTGGCGCAATTCACGGTAAGCGCCGGTTTGATCGGCCTTTGCCAGCATGCCTTGTGAAAGATCGATGCCCGCCAGGTTTCGATAACCCATCGCCATGAGTAGCTCCCCGACCAGGCCCGAACCGGCCCCGGCATCGAGCACAGGCGCTTCTATATCCTGTACATAGCGGCCCATCAGACCCACCGCTACGGCCGGACTCTTGTAGCCAAAGCCGGTGACATGAGCGTTGTAATCAGCGGCCCACTCATCATAGGCTTCTTCAAGTTGCGCATTCGTCCGGGCGGAATAGACTTTCTTCAAGATAGTGCTGCTGGCTTCGCTCGACATACAATCTCCTCTCGATAGGTTTATAATCGCCCCGCAATGAAACGAACAGCGGGGCCTCCGGCCACCCGCACGGGAAGCCGCTGAGGTGGCGATAATTTGAATGGTAGAACAGGTAAATCGGAAGAAAAAATTGCTACTGTTATCGCGCATGAAATCGTAATTGTCAAACCGGCCCATAAAAAATAGCGAATTGAAAGATGGAATTGACTGAAGAAACGGGTAGATTTAAGGGAAACATTGAGAAAAACAGTTCAGGAAGCAGATTGGCGTGGGTTAACGCAGATTTCTTCAAACAAACTGACCGAAGATAGAACCGGGCCGATAAAACGCAACCGCTGAATCTGAACGGATGGAATCGGCTCATCCTCGCCTTTCCGGACCGCAACGATGGCTGATTTTGGCAAAAATCGTCAATTTTTAAAAGATGCCCGGTATGAAAGACGGAAAGATGATCTGTAGGTCGGGTTAGCGCAGCGTAACCCGACAAAATCTTTCTGACCAAGGACGGAAATATTCCAATTTTCCGCCCGCGTGACCTTGGCCGAAGACTGCAAACTGCAATGAGCAACAAAAAATGAAAGAACGTTTAGTGAAAGTAGTGTTAGCCGCATTTCTGATTTGTTCTTTAGCCGGTTGCTCAGCCAGCACCAAACAACTTGCAGGAAGCCAGGCACAATTAGCTGAACTTGAAGCAAAAACCAATCAGGCCCTGCAGCAAAGTGCTGCTGCCAAAATTGATGGTACCACTGCGTTGCAAATTAGTACAGCCAACCAAGATCGATTAGATGAGCTTGAGGTAAAAACCAATGAGTCCATGCAGCAGAGTGCCGCTGCCAAGATTGATGCTGCCACAGCGTTGTACCTCAATACCGCCAAGTAAGGCAGAACTCTTTCGATGTAATTCTTCCAATAAAAACCATCCGTTTAATTCACGTCACCTTTTAGCCGCCCAAATGATCTACCGCCGGCCTACCAACCAATTGGGCCGGCGGTTATTCCCTTTCTATTGATTCACCTCATCTCATTTTTCATTGTTTTTCAGCCTTTACAATTTGCAAGAAGGCGAAATGTCAGGCGTTTTGTCCAATAGATCTAAAAAGAAAATCCTCGGCTTTTTGGCAGGCCCGTGGTTTTCTGGATTTCTGCTTGCGAAGGAATGACGGCCACGGAAAGAAAACTGCTTAATAAAGCGGAAACAACCGTTCATGTTCCTGACAGGGCGGTTTTTATTTGCAATTAAATTGAAAATCAATAGGATACGATACTTGAAAGGAGCATAAGGCAATTCTCGGGTTGAAAATTAGTGGCGTCCATTACAACTTCATGCCGATGAATAATGTCGGATTACGCTTTGCTAATCCGACAAAATTAGCTCCAAACCGTATAAGCGCAACTCCAATGCAAAAACAGCCCATAGTAGAAAATACAACATTATGCCGGAGACTGGTTTCGTTCCACCGTGGTCGGAGCAAAATGGAGGCGGCATGAAACCTGTCAGAACAGGCGTTCAACGAATTTTTCAGGCCTTGAGTTCAGCAATCCCAGGAGGTGCATTCACCAGCAATATCCTTAAAAAAGGGAGGATCCCCCATGACCGATCATTCGCAGGAGCAGTTTCCACAGTTCAAGATCCACAGCCGCACCGGATCGGTGCAGTTTACCCTGAAGCCGGCCCATTTCGCCGGAGAGACTTTCGCTTCCCAGAGCGGAGAAGTCCGGGTGTTAAAGAAGGGCCATCTGATGGTTGAGATGGCTAATGCTACCGGCAAGACCGACAGCCGAGGCAACCCCGTCTATGATTGGGCCAACAAGGTTTCGATGAAGCTGTCCGACGTGGACATTCAACAGATACTGGCCGGCTTGGAGGGGCAGGCCTGCAAGATTGTGCACGACCCGAACAAGGCCCGCGGCGACGGCAGCCTGCCCAAAAGCTGCCTCCAGTTGAGCAAGGGCGAGCGTTTCGGCTATTTCATGACCATGAGTCGGGGCGAGAAAAAGGCAAAATGCCCCATCAACGACAGCGATGCGGCCACCTTTCGCCTGCTGCTGCCCAGGGCCGTGGTGCGGATCTACGGCTGGTAACGAAATGTTCCGTGTCGGTCCATTCTTTCAAAAAACTGCTGTGTTGCACCACATAGAAGCCAACAGCGAATAAGCCGCAACCAAACACGCATCACCGGCGCAAAGAATAAGCGTCCGGTACATCGCTTGTCGGGATATGGTTCTATCGGGATCGCTATCGAAATCGATTTTCTCGATCCCATAACCTGCAGAACGTCGTATATCGCAAGGCGATATACATCCGATTTTGCGTGCCAAGTTCCGTGACATTTCGATTTCGATCCCTATCCCTATAGCGATTGGGAATAGCCAAACAAATTTTTTCTTTTTTTTGACGGAAGTTACTGAGGAAGGCACCAACGGTTGAGAGATAGTGATGCCCATCGCACCATTATGCCGATGGCGGGTGTCGGATTACGCTCCGCTATTCCGACCTGCGTGTTATCTATTTTTGATCACCCTGAACAGGAGTGGTATGCCTCCTTTCCTCATTATCGCCCAACAGAAATGCCCCCAGAGCACGATCTCTGTCTTGACTTACACATTATATTGTGGTTAAAAGCCCCCACTTTTTGTCTCCAAGTATCGTTATGGTATGGACTCTGGCTATCAGCCAGGTGTGAGCAGCATTATTCCGGATTGCTCTGAGGGATTGGGCTGGAATTTTTTAAGGAAGGCCAGATCAATTTTCGGAAAAATTCCGGTTTGAATGAATATGCAGCCTGACAGCATCACAGGCATAATGGCTGTCTGCGCCCGGATTCCAACGGCTTATAACAACCGCAAGGGACTGAAATGAAATCGATTTTACCGAAGTTTAGAAGTGACTTTTTCCTGCTTTTAACGGCTGTGGTTATAATGTCGGCAACGAGCGGGTATTCAGCCGATGAATGTTATACCCCTGAGGACGTGGCATTCATGCTGATGAAGTGGGATGTCAAGGGGGATGGAAAAATCGGTTTGGAAGAGGCGATTTATGCCCTGCAGATTGTAGCGGGGATGAAGCCCAATAACTTGCCGCCGTCGGCGCAGATCAGCACACCATCGGAAGGCGCAGCCTTTAACGAAGGCGACCCTGTAATCTTGGCGGGTTCAGGGATAGATGCAGAAGACGGCATTTTAACGGATAGCTCTCTGGTATGGCGCTCCACCCGTGATGGCGAGATTGGAACCGGCCCCACAGTTACGCGAAGCGATCTTTCAGTTGGCCTGCACACCATAACCCTGACCGTCACTGACAGCAATCGGGCGACCGGAATCGATTCGGTTACGGTAACCATCATGCCTTCACCGGTTGTGGTCTCCACCAGCCCATCGGACGAATCAACGAAAATTTCCGTAACAAGCCCCGTAACGGTAATTTTCAGCGAGCCAATGAGCCCATCGGACATTACCCTTGATACCTTTACGGTCAGTGACGGCGTCACATCAATCTCCGGATCCGTGAGCTGTGACGGCACCAAGGTGACGTTTATTCCGGCTGGAAGTTTTGACTACGATACGACATATACCGTGACCATATCCCGAATGATAGCAGATCTCGACGGCAATCAACTCGATGAGGACTATTCCTGGACATTTTCAACGGGGTCCCTTCAGACGTGGCACCTCGTAGGAGACAGCGGCTTTTCAATTGGTGAAATATCCGGCAGCGATCTTCATATTGAAAATGGCACCATTTACGTGGCTTACGTCGATACCGGCAACAACGACAAGGCCATGGTCAAACGATTTGATGGAACATCATGGGATGATGTGGGAAATACGGACGGCGTGTCGGAGGCGGGTTCAACATGGGTTAGAATCGATTATGATAACGATGAGCTATATGTTGCCTATGTTGATACGCAAACGGAGAGCAAATATGTCGTTGTCAAAAAATTCGACGGTTCATCGTGGCAAAACATCGGAGATGTTGCCGGTCATGCAATCCACTTCACCGACGTTTCGGTTTTCAGCGCAATCCCCTATGTTGTGTATGCAGATCCCGCTCATTCGGGCAAAGCTACGGTGAAAAGGTACACGGGTACAGCGTGGGAATCAGTCGGGACGGAAGGTTTTTCTGCTGATCCTGTGGACAGCGTGCGGATTGTCGTTGATAATGGTGTGCCGTATATAGCTGTTCGATCCCGCAGTGATCAGCATATCATGGGCATGAAATTCGACGGCGAATCCTGGATTACCCTGGGAGACACCGGTTCAATGTATTGCTGGCACCTTGACCTGGGTGTGGATAATGGGCTTCCGTATGTTGCCTATGACTATTGCTCTACCGTGAAGGTCATACGGTACGACGGTTCCTCCTGGGATACCATGGAGCCGGTTACTGCACTCGCTGGTTCTGGCAACAAATTCGATGTCTCGCTGTTTGTATCCAACAAGACACCGTATGTGGGCTATTATGATTTTGGATATGGCACCGGAAGCCGATCCATTTTTAAACGGTTTAACGGAGTGGGGTGGGACGCTTTGGGGAGAACGCCCACCTCTGATTCGTTTGGTACCGGTTTTGATATCTCCGTATTTGTATACAACGATATCCCGTATGTCGCCTATGAGGATTATTACAGCGGAAAACGAATAACGGTAAAAAAATATGAGTAATCAGCATCTACCCCTTCGCCCTCAGAGGGGTTGAAGAGGTGACGGATGTGCTTAGGAACGCGAATTTTATTAATTACAATTTCTTGCTTGCCTGGTGGCCCATCTTCGGCGCAATATTCTTGCAATTAATTAAATCCGCATTCCTTGGACGGATCGATTAGATCGGTATTTGCCAGTCGTAGTTTAAAAAGATTGTTTTTATTTCATCTTTTGGCCAGTTCGCGCGATACATAAAACTGGTTTTGTGCGATAAAGCCGTTACATACTTCACCGCGACGGATAACCAAAAAAGCCGCATTGGCATTGTTTTCGTTGCGGTTTCCACGCCGATTTTCTAAAATGCTCAACGCATTACACCGTTTACCCTGCCATTGAGAACCGATATCCGGGAAACTGGCGAATGATCCGAGATGATTTGCTGTCGCGAACCCTTCTGCTTGATTTGGAAACGACCCGATCCGGGCGAATTCGACATATCGGTGCGGTGTTAGGCGATACGGTGTTTGAAAAAAAATCGCCGGCCCATTCGCGGCATACCCTTGAACGTCTTGACGCCCTTGCCCGGCGAGCGGATTTTGTTCTGGGTCACAATCTGCTGGGCCATGATTTTCCCATCCTTCAGGCAACGCAACCCCGTTTGAAGATTCTGGCCAAACCGGTCATCGATACCCTTTATCTCTCTCCGCTGGCCTTTCCCCAAAACCCGTACCACCGGCTCGTCAAGGACTACAAACTGGTGCGCGCCTCCATCAACGACCCGGTGGCAGATGCCCGGCTCGCGGCATCGGTTTTTGTCGACCAGCTGGGGAGCTTTGAAAACATAAGGAAAAAACGGCCCCGTGATCTTGATTTTTTCCGCCTCTGTTTTGACCGATCGCTTTTTAACGGCTTCAGCGGTGAGGGCCTGGCAGCGGTATTCGGCGCCTTGAACGCCGGGCGGTTTGCGTCCGCGGATGCAGTCGTGGACTGGTTTTTAACAAGCACAACAGGGCTTGCCTGCCAGCAATCGATTCCGGCTTTTTTGCCGGATATCCTGAGCGATCCGATAAGGCGGCCGGTGCTGGCCTATTGCCTGGCCTGGCTTCAGGTCTCCGGATCGAACTCGGTTCTGCCGCCCTGGGTCCGCCATCGGTTTCCGGAAATCTCTACCCTGTTGAAGGCCCTGCGGGATGAGGCCTGCGGAAATCCGGAATGCCGGTACTGCCGGGAAAATCACAACCCGGATCTGCGCCTTGAGCGGTTTTTCGGCTTTCCTTCCTTTCGCCAAAAACCGGCCACAGCGGACGGTAGAAGCCTGCAACGGGAGATTGTCTCAAGCGGCATGAAGGATCTGCCGCTTCTGGCTATTTTGCCCACCGGCGGGGGAAAGTCCCTGTGTTACCAGTTGCCTGCGCTGGTGCGACACTGGCGACGCGGGCTGTTAACGGTCGTGATCAGTCCGCTGCAGGCGCTGATGAAGGACCAGGTGGACAATCTGGTCAAAAACACAGGCACACCCTTTGCCGAAGCGATCTACGGGCTGCTGACCCCGCCGGAGCGCGGGGCGGTGCTGGAGCGGGTGCGCCTTGGCGATGTGGCCATTCTCTACATCGCCCCGGAGCAGCTTCGCAGCCGATCGGTTCAAAACGTTTTGAAACAGCGGGAGATCGGATGCTGGGTTTTTGACGAGGCCCATTGCCTGTCCAAGTGGGGGCATGATTTCAGGCCGGATTATCTGTATGCCGCGCGCTTTATTCGGGAATTCTGCGTGGAAAACAACCAGATCATGCCGCCGGTCTGCGGCTACACGGCAACAGCCAAGCTCGATGTCATTTCCGAGTTGACCACCCATTTTCGCGATGAACTGCAGCAGGACCTGACGCTGTTTGCCGGCGGGGTGGAGCGGGACAACCTTGTTTTCGAGGTACTGCCCGTAAGTGGCGCTGAGAAATACGAGCAGGCCTGCCTTCTGGTCAATGCGGTGCTTGCCGGGGATACGGACGCCAGTGTGGTTATCTACGCGGCTGCCCGGAAACGGACCGAAGAGATCCGGGATTATCTGCGCCACCAGGGCATTGTGATCGAGGCCTTTCATGGCGGGCTCGAGCCCAAGGAAAAGCGCGATGTCATCGAAGCCTTTGTCGAGGGACGCATCCCCGTCATCAGTGCGACCAATGCTTTTGGCATGGGGGTGGATAAAAGCGACATCCGGCTGGTGCTGCACTTTGACATGCCCGGTTCCCTGGAAAACTACATCCAGGAGGCGGGACGCGCCGGCCGGGATCGCCAGCCGGCCCGATGCGTTCTCTTGTACGATCCGGAGGACGCCAATTTCCAGTTTGGCCTCGGGGCCATGTCTGAGGTCAAAAAACGGGAAATCCAGCGCATCTTGCGGGCGCTTCGGCGGGTGAAGCGAAACGATGCCGGCGAGATCGTGATCACCAGCGACGAGTTGCTCAGAGATGAGGAACTGGCCGATCTTTTCGAAAAAAAGCACGACATCCGTGACACCAAGGTTAAAACCGCCATCTCCTGGCTGGAGCGGTCCGGTTTTCTGCGGCGCAACCAGAATTTGACCGACGTGTTTCAGGGCCGCCCCCTCGTCAAAACCATGGATGAGGCCAAAACCGCGATGGCGCAGTTGAACCTGGCGCCTGCGAGAAAACGGCTGTGGCTGAATATCCTGCACGTGATTTTCAACAGCCCCCGGGATCGGGGGCTCAGTGCGGACCATATCGCCGAGGGCCTGTTTCCGGACCGGGAGCAGCTGAAACAGTTGGAAACGGAAAGCGGCCTCCGCCCCGCCCAGATAGTGATCCACGCCCTGCACGATATGGCAGACGCCGATCTGCTCGATCGCGGACTGATGCTGTCGGCCATTTTGCGGCCCAGAGGTAAAGGCAACGCCCTGAAGGTGCTCAGCGATGTTATTGAAATCGAGAACCGGCTGCTGTCCATTATGCGGACCGAGGACCCGGATGCGGAACAGGGCAACTGGGTGGCATTGAGTGTTCGCCGGTTGTGCCAGAAACTCAAAAACGACGGCATTGATACCGGCCCCCATGTGATCCAGAGCCTGATCAAGGGGTTTTCGTACGATGGCAAGGGCCTTGCCGCTGCTCAGGGCAGTTTCGAGCTGCACCATGTGAGCCGGGACCGGTACAATGTTCGCCTGCAGCGAAGCTGGGATGCCATCGGCAAGACCGTGACGATCCGGCAGAATGTGGCGTACACGCTGGTGAAGGCGCTCATCCGCATCGCCGAACGGCAAATGAAAGAGACAGGAACGAGCCGCGGCGAGGTTGATATTTCATTTTCCAGCAATGATCTTTCCGCTGCCGTCAAACAGGATATCGCCCTGCGCGCGCAGGTCAAAAAGGTCCTGCCGGCCATTGACCGGGCGCTGATGTTTCTTCACGAACAAAAAGTCATCCACCTTCAGGGAGGCATGGCGGTCCTCAGACAGGCCATGACCATCCGAATGGCACCTGAAGCCAGGCGCCGCCGGTACACCCTGGGAGACTTCAAACCGCTGTCCGTCCACTATCGCGAACGGCGCTTTCAGGTGCATGTGATGGTGGAGTACGCCAGCCTGGGGCTGGATAAGATCGCCGGCGCGCTCACCCTTGTGCTGGACTACTTTTCACTGGGGCGGATCCGGTTTATCAACAAATACTTTTCAGACCGGAAAGCGCTCATTGAAAAAGCCACCACCCAGGAGTCGTACCGCACCATTGTCGAGAGACTGGGCAACCCGGTTCAAATTTCTGTTGTGGGAAGCCCCACCGAGCAGAACATGCTCATCCTGGCCGGACCGGGTTCGGGTAAATCGACACTTATCGTGCACCGCTGTGCGTATCTGGTGCAGGTGGAGCGAATCCCGGCGCGCCAGATTCTGGTGCTGTGCTTCAACCACAATGCCGCGATCACGCTGAGAAAACGGCTCAACGCACTGATCGGCAAACAGGCCCGCGGGTTGACGGTGGTCACCTATCACGGCGCGGCCATGCGGATTGCCGGGATATCGGTCCGGGACGTAACGGAGTCGGAGAGCAGCGGCACAGTCAATTTTGATGCCATCATAACCGATGCCTTGAAGCTGCTCAGAGGCGGCTGTGATCTCGCCGGTGCAGAGCCGGACGCGTTACGGGATCAGCTCCTCGGCGGGTACAGTCACATCCTGGTGGATGAATACCAGGACATCGATCAGGACCAGTATGAACTGGTATCGGCCATTGCCGGAAAATCACTGGAGGAGGGGGAAGGGCGGTTGTCCATCCTGGCCGTGGGTGACGACGATCAGAACATCTATGCCTTTCGGGGGGCCAACGTCCAGTTCATCCAGCGGTTTCAAGCCGACTACCCCTCTCAGACGACCTATCTGGTGGAAAATTACCGGTCGTCCCGGCACATCATCAACGCCTCGAACCAGTTGATTAAACATAACCGTGACCGAATGAAAGGCGCCTATCCCATCCGCATCAACCGCGATCGGGAGATCTTGGCACCCGGGGGCAAATGGAGCCGACTGGATCCAGTGTCCCAGGGTCGCGTGCAGATCATCTCCGTTACGGATCCGGTTCACCAGGCGGTGAGCGTGCTGGCAGAATTGGATCGGCTGCGACGGCTTTCGCCGGATTTTAAATGGGACGAATGTGCCATCCTTTCCCGAACCCGGCACGTTCAGCCGCACGTCCGTTCGGCGCTGGAGCAGGCCGGCTGTCCGGTTAAGATAACGCTGGAGAAAACCCTTCCCATCCATCGCGTCCGGGAGGTGGTGGCGTTTATCGATTTTGTAAACAAGCAGGTTAACGGCACCATCAGGGCGTCCCGGCTGCTGTGCAGTTATGCCGAATTTGCCGACAGCGGCCGGGCCACGGTTTGGAATCGGATGCTGATCAAATTCCTCGAGAGCTATCGGGAGGAGACGGCCGATGCCATGCTCCCGGCAAAATGGGTCGTTGACAGCCTGTATGAGTACCTGGCCGAACAGCGGCGGGAAAAAGTCATTGGCGATGGCATTTTTCTGGGGACTGTACACTCGGCAAAGGGCATGGAATTCTCTCACGTGTTTATCCTGGATGGCGACTGGAAGCGGCCCGGCAGCCGGTATCAGTGGGAAGAAGAACGCCGGGTGCTGTATGTTGCCATGACGCGCGCAAAAGAGACGCTTGTGCTCATGCGATCCGCCGAGAAAGGCAACCCCTTTCTGAGCGAATTGAAAGGCGACAGCATTCTGCCACGTAAAAGTCAAACGTCGATCTCTGCGTGCGAGGATCGAACCTTTTA
>ENA-ORCT01001208-ORCT01001208.1-marine-metagenome-genome-assembly--contig:-NODE-1208-length-10451-cov-3.030364_pt1 | contig 10451 bp, 8 predicted proteins | sample MGYA00248632_ERZ508511 | MGnify/ENA primary metagenome ERZ508511 (study PRJEB26182, sample SAMN06268839) | marine metagenome | isolation source: Tt an P1-techrep anaerobic enrichment on pine from sediment... | reverse complement strand
CCATCATATTTGTGTATAAAGAGTAGCTTCGAAAAGGGAAGGAAATCCAACCACTTGCTCATGCGCAAACTTCAGGTCTCGTGGTTTTCAAACCGCGAGACCCAATGGGCACAACCCGCCAATAGATCCTGATCCGCCGGTTGTCGGACAGAATGACTCGTCTACTGGCGGGTAAAGGGTAAATCAAAAAAAAGAACATCGCCATACTGTTGATTTTCAGCGCCAAATTGCTTAAATTGAGTCTTCGTAAACCAACGCCATTCCTCTCAACCAAAAATCCAGGCTCTGCCCGGGCTTCCTTTTACTGCCAATCGCCCGTGGGGGCCAGTGAGCCCTGTTATTCTAATTGCTGATAATCCTTAAAACACAAAACGCATGGAAGCACATTTTATCGATCTGCACACCCACCCCGCCATCAAGCCCATGGGCAAAAGTTTCAACCGCAAACCCGGGTTTAACAATCCGAACCGCAACCGGCAAGACAGCCTTTGGTATGCCGATGCCCCCTCTCTGCTCGACAAGCTTGCCAACATTACCACCACGCTGACCAAGTTCAGGCAGGCCGACTTTACCAGCCTGGCCAAAGGGGGAGCACATGTGATTGTCGTTTCACTGTGCGGGCTGGAGAAAGGATTTGTGATGAACAAGCTCGGCACCAGGCTGCCCGGCGACCTGGTCGGCAACCTGGTGACTGGCATGGGGAAAAAGCGCATTGACCATGTGCAGCGCATGGACAATTACTTTGAAGACCTGGAACTGGAGTATGGATTTTACAGGCAACTGGACGGGAAGAAAGTAAAGATTGACGGGCAGTGGCACCAGTACAAAATAGTGGACAGTTTTTCGGAGATTGAAGCCAACCCCGAGGCAGGTATTCGTACCATCTTCGTGGTATTGTCCATCGAAGGAGCGCATGTGTTCAACTGCGGACTTCAGCGCATGGGCAAAACGGCCAATCCTGCCGAAGTGATGGCCAATGTCGACAAGGTGAAGCAGTGGGATCACCCGGTCTTTTTCATGGGGCTGACCCATCATTTCAGTAACGAGCTGGTTGGACATGCACAGAGTTTGCATGGTGTGGTGAGTAAGCTTTGCGACCAAAGCGAGGGTATGAATACCGGATTTACCGACCTGGGCTGGAAAGTACTGCGCCGGCTGCTTGACAATCAGAACGGAAAAAGGGTGCTGATCGATTTGAAACACATGAGTGTCCAGGCGCGCGAAGCGTATTACCAATTCCTGAAACTGGAACATCCCAATGAAGTCATTCCGCTGGTTGTCAGTCATGGCGCTGTCACTGGTTTTCGATCCCACAACCAACTCATCGAAGATGACCTGTTTAACTATGGGAAATACCAATCGAATGACATCAATTTTTACGACGACGAAATTGTAAGAATCGCGCAGTCAGGCGGAATTTTCGGAATTCAGTTCGATGAACGGCGGGTAGCGAGTAAATTTGAGCTGAAGAAAACAGGTCCTTTCCTGAGCCGCCGAAAAATGCTTTTTCACAAATCAAAGCTAATTTGGAACCAGATTGAACACGTGGCAGAAGTGTTGAACCGGCATAATCTTTTTGCATGGGGCATTCAAAGTATTGGCTCCGACTATGACGGGATGATCAATCCGCTAAATGGATTCTGGACTGCTGAGGACATGCCCATGTTTGACAGTTACCTGGAGAAGCATGCATTCAATTATCTGAATTCGGAACATGCCGGACCGTTGAAGGAATTCAACAAAATTAAGGCCTCCGACATTGTCGACCGGTTTATGCATGAAAATGCTTATGAGTTTCTGAAAAGGAATTTCTAAATCAGTTGCGACAAGCCATAAAAAAAGCCTGCACGAGGATTGCAGGCTTTTCGGTGTAAGTTAGTCAGGTCCATGACTAACATGCTATCAAAAAAGGTAAATTATCTGTCTGACATTTCGTTGACCATCTGGAAAATAACGCCCCAATCGGGCAGGCCTCCAATATTTCGGTCATCAATAAATAAGTCGGCATGGATTTTTCGCGGGGTATTTTGATCGAACCGCTCTTCGGGAAAACTTTTATTTACAGCGTAAAACTCCAGTCCTTTTGATTGACAAAACTGCACGGCCTCTTCCAGTTGTTTCCCTTCGCGATAGGTCCACAAAATCAGGCGGTGTCCGCGTTCCTGAAGCTTTTTCAGGGTTAGCGTGGCAAAAGGTAGTTCCTTACCAATTTTTGGATACCGGTGTTGAACAATTGTTCCATCAAAATCAACAGCAATAATCATAAATGTGTTTGTTTTTTCTCGATGATGCAGCTCAAAGTAAGCTGGGCGCATCAGTTATTTTTTTTTCTGAATTGAAAGAAAGTAGCGGAAGTAAAACAAGGCAGCCCGCAGGCTACCTTGTTTTGTCTAAGTAAAGAAATCATCCAGTATAACTAGGGCTGGAATCAAAGTAGTAATAACTACTATTTTTTCGGTGGCTGTAATCGGCCCCATAAGCTCCTACATGCGCGTGTTTCGACAGGTGAATGTCGTTCAGAATGATTCCGGCATTCTTCATGGACTTTTTCTTATTCACATGATCAATAAATCGCACTTCATTTTTCTTACTGTAGTCTTGCCGGGTTACGAACAAGTTAATGTCTACTTTTTGTCCAATAACAATTCCGTCAGAAACCAACGACAATGGCGGGTTGTCAAATACAATGTAGTCGAACAAATCGCGGCAACGCTCAATCAGTTCCTCAAACTTGCCATTTTCCAAAAGTTCGGAAGGATTAGGCGGAATAGGCCCTGCGGCAACGAATTGCAGATTCTCGACGCGTGTTTGCCTGAAAATATCGTCGAAAGAACTAAAGTCCGTCAGGTAGGTGCTTAAACCTTCTTTGTTTTTGTATTTCAGCCGGTTGTGCAAACTGGGTTTACGCAAGTCACAGTCGACCAAGAGTACGCGCTTGTTGTTCAATGCGATCATGGAGGCCAGGTTGGCTGAAGTAAATGACTTTCCCTCGCCCGGAATGACCGAGTTGACCCCGATAACCAGGCTCTTGTTTTTATGCTGCGGCAAGATAAACTGCAGGTTGGTTCGCAACTCCCTAAACGATTCGGCAATGGCAGATCGCGGATTGTCGATCGCTGCCAGATACTCGCTTCCGATTCCTGAGTTAACGATGTTACCAATGACAGGAATATCGGTGTATTCTTCAATATCTTCGGCCGATTTAATCCGATCATAAAAATAAGTAGCCAGCATAATGACCACAAATGGGATGAACAATCCGGCCATCACACCACCAGCAACATTGATGGTCAAAAACGGCCCCATCAACTTGGCCAATTCAGGTCTGGCCTCATCCAGCACTTCTGTGTCCGACACGTTGGAGGCATGGGTAATCGCAGCCTCCGCACGTTTCTTGAGCAGGAATGTATACAACTCATTGTTCAGATCATACATCCGCTGCATGTTCATCATTTGTTGCTCTGTTTTGGGGTGAGCCGACAATTGACGGTTGACACTTTCAACCCGACGGTCAAGCCCCTGAATTTGCACAATGGCGTTGTTTATCAGGTTCTTCAGATTTTCCTGTAAATTCCGCTTTACCATATCAATTTGGTTATTCACCAAAATCAATTTCGGATTTTTCTCCTGCACGGTGTAAGAAAAGACTTCACGCTGGCGGTAAAGATCACTTAGCTGGGTCACCAGGTTGTTCAGCGATTCGTCGACAATACCCACTACCGAGGGAGCAACTACTTCTTTCATTTTTTCTGTGTCACTCAAATATTTTTGCAGGTTCCGGTAGTAATCAAGATGCGACTGTGCCATTGAACGTTCCTTATCCAGATCGACCAGCCTTTGAACAATAATTCCGCCTTCCTGACCGATATCCACAATTTGATTTTGCGACCGGAAGGAAGTGAATTTATTTCCTGCAACCTGAAGTGTATCAATGACATCTTTAAGCTGCGAGTCAATGAAATCGATGGTCATCGCTGAGGTATGATTTTTTTCCCTTAACTCATAAGTCAGGTAGACACGGCTCAATTCATTCAAATAATCCGCACCCTTTTGTGGCACATTGTCAACCAAAGATAAATAGATCAGGTCAGCTTTATCTTCTGGCTCTTGAATGACCAATCTCCCCATGTAGCTTCTAATTTGCTTATCAAAATTATTGAAGGTGAAAAAATACTCCTTCCCGCGCTTAGCTGATTTTGGATAAAGGGTAAAATTGAAATAGTCATTCGTAAAGGGTTCACCGAATTTTCCTTTTTGGTTGAGTTCAATTTCCACTTCTCTGCCGTGAACAGTCTCTTTTCCTTCAACATGAACCTGAAAAGTCGTTGAGTCGAGCAACTGCACATGAATGGGAATCCCTTCCAGGTTCATGGCTTCACGATCGTACAAAACTTCAAAGGGCTCATTACCATACATCTCATCGTCCCTCAAAATCAACTCCTGGTACCAACTTGTTGACCAATCCAGGTTTTCGAGCACCTGTCGATTGATCGAATGTGATGTTAAGATACCAATGTGGTTCTGCAGGTTGACGCTCCCTCCCATACTTCTGGAGAACGGCAAATCCAATTGGAGCTGCGAATTGTCTTTATTCTTGATTAAGAACAGACTGTTAAGCTCATAGGTTGGCGATGTTATTTGCGTCAGCAAATAGCCACAAGCTCCTCCGATCATGCCAACGATCATAAACCAATACCAATTGCGTTTGAGTTTATGGAAAAACTTCTTGATCGCAAGCATATCCTCTCTCTCCAACGAATTGGAGAATTCTTCCATTGTTTTCATAGATAAAATCTTTACTTAAGTTTATAAAAAGCAACATTACACCCATCAATTTTCCTTTGGCCCTAGCCCCAAAGGAAGTTGATAATCAGCATAATGGTAGTAAGCGTAGATGCTCCAATCGTGTAATACGAGGCGTTCAATCTTACATTCTTTAATTTTTGTGGTCTCACAAAAACAACATCGTTCGATTGGAGATAGAAAGCTTCTGATGCCAAAATATCCTTCTTGGTCAGATTGAGCATGAAAGGCTGCACGGCGTTTTCTCCTCGTCGCACAACCAGAACATCTTTAATTTTGGCATAGTCAGTTGTACCCTGGGCCATACTAATCGCTTCGAGCACAGTCAACGTATTGTTATAGTTGTAGTAAACTCCAGGCGATCGGACCTCGCCCAACACACTAACCTTAAAATTGAGTAAGCGCACCTGAATATCAGCATCTTTTAGGTATTCATCGGCCCGCAGCTGTATCTGCTCCCTGGTTTCCTTCAAGGTACGACCGGCAACATGAACTGCTCCAATTACCGGCAGGATGATTTCTCCCTGATTGTCGACCTGGTAACCGTAAATATGCTGACCCGATTGCGAATTGTACATGTTTCCAGATCCCAGCCCTCCGTCATTTTGCGAAAACATGGCGTTAACCTCAGGATTGATGGTTTTAACGCTCACATAGAGGTTATCATTGGTCTTTACAACATAGTCCTTATCAGCCTGCTGTACCATGTTAAGATCAATATCTTTATCAAAATCCCGCAGGAAATAAGAATTTCGTTTGGAAACACAAGACGACAGCAAAACTGTCAAAGTTAAAAGCATAAAGAAACTTCTCTTATTTTTAATTGAAAATGTCATATTTGTTGTGTTAATTTTATAATTGATTAGTTGACAAATGAGTCTGTTTTTCTGAGTCATCGGCGAAATCACTTTCCTGTTCCAACAAGCAACACCTTCACGGTTTTTAAGATGAGCAAAGCATCCTGAGCGAGCGACCAGTTATCGATGTATTTCATATCCAATCTCATCCATTCTTCAAATGGAATATCATTCCGCCCTGATACTTGCCAGATACAGGTTATTCCAGGCTTCATGCTCAGCCGGCGTATCTGCCAACGTTTGTATTTTTCAACTTCGGATGGAATTGGCGGGCGTGGTCCCACAACCGACATTTCGCCGCGGATAACATTGTAAAATTGGGGAAGTTCATCAAGCGAGGTTTTCCGCAGGAAACGGCCCATGCGGGTAACCCTGGGATCCATGGTGATTTTAAACACCGGGCCTTCCTGCTCGTTTTGTCCCATCAGCGATGCTTTCAATGCTTCGGCGTTGGCTACCATTGTCCGAAATTTATAGCAATAGAAACGACGTCCGTTGAGTCCGACTCGCTCCTGTTTAAAAAATACCGGACCTCCGTCATCCAACTTAATGGCAATTGCAATGACGATAAAAATGGGTGAAACCAACAGGATGACAATCAAGCTGAAGAAAAAATCGAATGCAGCCTTTATTTTCAGACCCGCATAATTGTCGGGGGTAGTCATGTAAGTTACAAAGGGCAACTGGTTGATCAATGAAAAGCTTGAACTACGAATTCGCTTTCCATGCACCTTTGAAATCATGCCTGTGTAATGATGGAAGCTAATACCCACCTCGGCACACTCGAGGATGAAACGGGTGATTTCATCATGATTATAGTCTGTTTTGCAATAAATCACTTCATCAATGGTCTCCCGGTCCAGAACTTCTTTTAGATTCTTTCTTTCCGGAATCATTTTAAAACGATCCTTATACTTTGAAGTCAACAATTTGCAACCGGTCATTATTCCCCGAATATTGTACCCCCAGTCTTTTGTGTAAATGATTTTCTCGATGTAGTCTTCTGATCCTTTATCGGCAATAACGAGGATTTGACGAATGCTGTATCCCTTTCTCCTGAAGAAACGCATGACCAGAAAGAAGAAGTTTTTGTAGCCGGCCAGCACTGCCAAATTCAGCACACTGAACAGGAGCAGGTTGCTCACATTGAGGGCCTCATAACTTGAGATAATATTAATGGCAAATAAGAAGGCAACTCCAATAGCCACTAATTTAAAATAAGCAATGAACAACTGAAGGAAGCTGCTGGTGCGGACCATCTTTCCCAATCCAAACTGCTCCAACAACAAAAACCACAACAATGCAATAAATATCAAAGAGTTCTTGACTTCATTTATGGATTCCATTTGGACCTCGGTAGAGAAATTTGCCGACCACCAAACCAGGGTAAAACATCCAAGGCTCAGTAGCACCTGGAAGATAATACTCATTTTTTCGAGTGTATATTCACGTTCTTTAAGCATGATGGTGAAATTTTAGAGTAAAATAAGCCGTTCCGGCCTGTTCAACATGTTGAAGTAAAGACCAAACGAGAACTAAATAGCTGGAACTAAAAACAGTAAGCTAACCAGTAACGATTCAGACAATCTGTAAACCGATGAGTCTGGCGCGTTGGCATAGCTGCACATTGGCAGCGGACAAGCTCACAGAAAAATTGAAGAACAAAGCGATCTATTTTATTTCGAGTTTGATGCTTTGTGCCGGAATGCCTTGATGCGTTGCTCTTCACCTTTACTGCAGATCAGTAACACATTATTTGATTCAACCACAATATATTCGCTCAAACCTTGCACAACAACCACCTTATCCTCGGGCACATGAATGATATTGTTGGATGTTTCATACAGATAGGCATTTTCCGACGATACTGTATCCCCGGTGTACGTCCTGGTCGATCTTTCCCATAAAGCGGTCCAGGTTCCAAGGTCAGACCAGTCAAAGTGGGCTTTCTGGACATAAAGGTTATTGGCCTTTTCCAGCATACTGTAGTCGATCGATATATTTTCAAAAGTTGGATAAACCAAGTCAATAAAGCTTTGCTCCTTATCTGTGAAATAGATATCGTTCCCGTTGTCGAAAACCCGGGCCATTGCCGGCATGTAGGTTTCAAAAGCCTTTACAATTGATTTAACCGACCAGATGAAGATTCCGGAATTCCAGAGATAGTCTTTGCTTTCAAGATAGGATTTCGCGGTTTCAAGGTCTGGCTTTTCTTTGAATGCCTTCACCTTAGCTATTTCTTTATCCGAATGGCCCATTTGAATGTAGCCATAACCCGTTTCAGGCCGATGAGGCTGAATTCCGATCGTCAAAATCGCATCCCGATCCTTTACAAAATTCAATCCTTTCTGTAAGGTTTTCTGAAACAACTGCTTCTGTTCAATTAAATGATCTGAAGGCGTGACAATAATATTCGCGTTCGGATTTAATTTTCGAATCTTATAGCTCGCATAGGCTATGCATGGCGCTGTATTCCTCATGACCGGCTCTGCCAATACGTTTGACTCCGGAATCTCAGGCCCTTGCTCCAATGCAATATCAATATATTGAGCAGAAGTCACCACGAAAATATTTCTCATGGAGCAAATGTCGCTGAACCGGTCAATGGTATGTTGAAAGAGTGTTTTGCCGGTCCCCAACATGTCAAGAAATTGCTTCGGCTTTCGTTCGGTACTGACAGGCCAAAACCGACTTCCTATTCCGCCCGCCATGATAATTACAAAGGTGTCGCTTTTCATTTCGCTCTTCTTAATGTTATGTTTTTAACTATTATTTTACAGTAGAATGGAATTCATTTTCCCTGATATACCATCGACAAATTCTTGAGATTCCTTCATCAATCTGAGTCTGATGCGTCCAGCCCAGTCGATGAAGTTTTGAAGGATCTGTCAACTTTCGCATGGTACCGTCCGGCTTACTGGTATTGAAAATCAGGTCTCCTTCAAATTGAAGATGAGCCTTGATCAACTTCGCCAAATCGCCGATACTTAGGTCTATGCCTGTTCCGATATTAATATGCGTATTCCGAATTTCTCCGGACTCTTTTGATAGGGCATCTGCTTCAACAACATCTTCAAAATCAATATTTTCCATCACAAAAACACAAGCATCTGCCATATCTTCACTCCAAAGAAACTCGCGCTTTGGTTTGCCGCTACCCCAAATCTCCACGGATACTTTCGCAGTTCCTCCCTCAAGGGTTCGCTTAATTCCAAACGATTCAAGCGCAGCTTCAATCTGATCGATTGAGTTGAGTTCTTTCACGCCATTGACTGGGCGGATTTCAAAGTCGTGCCTGATCGCATCCCAGTTACCTTCATCCAAATATTTTCCCAACAGCAGCTTCCGAACCAAAGCCGGAAGGACATGGGAATTTGTTAAATCAAAATTGTCATTCGGACCATAAAGGTTGGTGGGCATCACCGAAATAAAGTTTGTCCCATACTGAATATTGTAACTTTCACACAGTTTGATACCGGCGATCTTCGCAATGGCATAGGGTTCGTTGGTATATTCAAGCATCGAGGTCAGCAGACTATCCTCCGACATGGGCTGTGGCGCGTTGCGGGGATATATGCACGTACTTCCAAGAAACAGGAGTTTTTTTACCCCATTCAACCAAGCCTGATGAATCACATTATTCTGAATCATCAAATTCTCATAAATGAATTCGCCCCGGTAGGTATTATTCGCCATAATCCCACCCACCTTTGCGGCAGCCAGAAAAACATACGCTGGTTTTTCGGTTTTGAAAAAATTGGCAACGGCCTGTTGGCTGCACAAATCCAATTCAGCATGCGTTCGCAGCACAAAGTTTTGATATCCCCTCTCCTTTAGTTTTTTTAGAAGGGCCGATCCAACCAGGCCCCGATGCCCGGCAATGTATATCTTACTGTTCTTATCCATCTTTAAAGCTGATTTTGCTGGCACACTCCTTATCAATTGATGAACTGGCCTGTGCTATATAATTTAATCCGCGCTTCACGTGCTGACCATGTTATTCGTCAGACATACTGAACGCTGAAAGATAAGCCTGCACCGGCCTCTGCAGGTGCAGCTCATACTTTCAGCTTTTTTACTCAGCGTGGACTATCTTTATTCGAAGAAATTCAGGATACGGTATCCTCCATTTCGGAGGTACGACTCTTTCTGGAAGAGCTTCACATCAGAGGCCATCATATCTGAAATCAAGCCTTGCAAGTCGTATTTTGGTTTCCAACCCAAAACCTCTTGCGATTTGGCGGGATCACCGATCAGCAAATCAACCTCGGTTGGCCTAAAGTACATGGGATCAACCTTGACAATCTCATTGTCTTTCGACAAGATCCGCATCCGGATTTCTTCAAGATATTCGTCCCCAACCCGCTCCCGGAATTTCATCTCATCAATACCAACCAAAATACCAATTTCGTCAGCGCCCTGTCCTTTGAAAGCAACTTCCATTCCGAGCTCCTCACAAGCCATCGTAACAAAGTCGCGAATAGATGTTGTTATACCTGTTGCAATCACATAATCGTCAGGCTTATCCTGTTGCAGGATAAGATACATGGCCCTCACATAATCTTTGGCATGCCCCCAGTCGCGCTTCGAACTCAAATTGCCGAGGTAAACCTTATCGAGCATTCCTAAAGCAATTCGGGATATTGCCCGGGTCACTTTGCGGGTAACAAACGTCTCGCCACGAATCGGCGACTCGTGATTAAACAAGATTCCGTTACTGGCGTGCATCCCATAAGCTTCACGATAATTGACTGTAATCCAATAAGCATACATTTTCGCCACAGCATATGG
>ENA-ORCT01001207-ORCT01001207.1-marine-metagenome-genome-assembly--contig:-NODE-1207-length-10451-cov-3.459611_pt1 | contig 10451 bp, 6 predicted proteins | sample MGYA00248632_ERZ508511 | MGnify/ENA primary metagenome ERZ508511 (study PRJEB26182, sample SAMN06268839) | marine metagenome | isolation source: Tt an P1-techrep anaerobic enrichment on pine from sediment... | reverse complement strand
TCAGCAAGCCATAATTGTCGCGACGGCCTTGTTGGCTTCGATTGGTGCAGCGGCAATTCCAATGGCCGGATTGGTCATGATTACGGTCATCTTAACAGCCGTCGGACTTCCGTTGGAGGGAATTGGCTTGATACTGGCTGTTGACCGGATTTTGGACATGTTTCGCACCGCAACCAACGTTTGGAGCGATAGCTGTGGTGCGGTCCTAATAGCAAAAAGTGAAGGAGAGTCGCTGCAAGTTTAGCTTTGACGGTAAAACTCGTTCAGTGAAATAATATCTTTTGACTGGCATACCGGACAACTCTTATCCGCCCCTGCCATATTAAACTTGGCATTGCATTCATTGCAACGATACCAGTTCTCGTCGAATTGGAAATTACCGCCACGAATCAGCAAATCCTTACCTTCAACCATGGACTGGGCTACTTTGTTACGGGCAGCTTCATAAATCCGGGTCAGTGTCGGACGGGAAACTTCCATACAAACGGCCGCTTCCTCTTGCGTCAGGTTGTCGTAATCGAGCAATTTAATGGCCTCATACTCTTCAAAGAAAAGGACCACTTGCTCTGCTCTGTTCTTCGGTCCAAACACTGAAAAACCTTTAACGGAAGGGGGCGCCAACAGGCGTCTTTGTCTTTTTTTTCGAGGCATTTAACTTTGATTTATTTTGTTTAACAAATAATGATCAGCAATAACCAGGGCTGCCATTGCTTCGACAATAGGAACAGCGCGTGGTAACACACAGGGATCGTGACGCCCTTTCGGGTTGATTGTCACTTCATTTTCTTCTTTATCAATAGTTTGCTGTTCTTTCAGCAAAGTAGCAATGGGCTTAAATGCCACATTGAAATAGATGTCTTCCCCATTGGAAATTCCGCCTTGAATTCCTCCGGAGTTGTTTGTTTTTGTTCGGATACCACTATCTGATTTGACAAAAACATCGTTGTGTTCTGAACCACTCAGCCGGGTTCCTTCAAATCCTGATCCGTATTCAAACCCTTTGACCGCATTAATTCCCAACATGGCATGTCCCAAATCAGCATGCAGCTTGTTAAAAACAGGTTCTCCCAGTCCAACCGGAACACCTTGAACGACCCCTTGGATAATTCCGCCAACAGTATCGTGGTTTTTTCCAGCTATTTCGATCCGGGCAATCATCTTTTCAGCAGTCTCCGGATCGGGACAACGAACAATGTTGCTATCGATCAAACTCAAATCCAACTCCTTATAGCTTTTTGTGAGTTCGACTTCTCCAACCCGCTTAACAAAGGCATCAACACGGATTCCGAGTTGCTTCAGCATCAATTTAGCGATGGCTCCAGCAACAACCCGGGCGATGGTTTCACGCGCCGAAGAGCGACCTCCCCCGCGATGATCCCGGCTACCATACTTTTTCAGGTAGGTGTAGTCGGCATGCGACGGACGGAACACATCTTTCAGGTTATTGTAATCGTTCGAATGCTGATCTTTGTTTCTGATCAGGAAGCCAATTGGTGTTCCCTGGGTTTTTCCTTCGAAAACACCCGACAAAAATTCAACCTGATCGGATTCCTTTCGTTGGGTCGTAATTTTTGATTGCCCGGGCTTACGACGATCGAGCTCGTTTTGGATAAACTCCAAATCAATGTCGATTCCTGCCGGGCAGCCGTCAATAATTCCACCGATCCCAACACCGTGAGATTCTCCGAAAGAGGTTAACCTGAAAATTTGTCCAAAGCTATTCATGCGTATCGATTAAAAAATTATTGCTCCTGAGGAATCAGAAGCAATAATGAGCATTCGTTTCCTTATTTTAGCAACCGCAGCCGCAACCTCCGGCACCAGCACTTTCGGTGGCACACGATTCGTCTTCACAACCACAGCCGCCATCATTGCAGCTACCACCGCTTCCACAGCCACAGCCTCCTTGAACAGTCGCTGCAATTTCTTCATCGGTTGCCTCACGGACTTCCAACACTTTGCCTTTAAAGAATAAATCTTCGCCAGCCAGCGGATGATTAAAATCCATTTTCACCACGTCGTCGGTAATCTCAAGCACCAAGCCATTCATACGTTGCCCGCTGGCACTCATCATAGGAACTGTATTGCCTACTTTAATGATTTCATCATCAAATTTTCCTTCCACCAAAAACAGATGTTTTGGAAGATCTACAATCGCGTTCTTATCAATTTGCCCGTAAGCTTCGTCGCATGACAGATTTATATTAAAGTCGTTGCCTTGTTCGAGTCCTTCAAGAAGTGCTTCAAATTTTGGCATCATCAAGCCCGCACCATAAACAAAGTTTAGTGGTTTCTCGGCCGTTGCCTGTTCAATCAATTCACCATTCGCTCCTTCAATCCTTAAATCGTAAGTCAAAGAAACCATTTTGTTTTTAGTAATTGCCATTTTAATCTATTTAGATTGATTTTGAATAATTATTGCAAAGAAATAAAAAACATTGATATAATGAAAAGCACACCCGGCCTTCAAATATCACATTTAATGATAACATCATAAAATTCTGTTGGTTTAGTATAAGATGGTCAAAATTCATCTTTTTACAATTTTGCACTGGCCATTTAAGTGAAGACTTGTTTTTTGAAATTGGTTTTTGTTTTTAAAAACAATTGCCCTGCTTTTCGGGTTTGAGTGAATTAATTCAATGAAAAGACATGAGACGTATAATTTTTTTGACTTACATAATCATCATTTTAAGTTCATTCAATTTGGCCGCACAGAAAACGGATGCCAATGTTTTTGGCGACGTGCAATCCGATGGAGAACATATGCCTTTTGTAAACATCTACCTCGATGGCACGAACTACGGAACCGTCACAGACGAAACCGGCCACTACTTGTTGGTGAACCTTCCCGTTGGGCAGCACACCTTGGTAGCCAAAATGATTGGCTACAAGCCTGTAGAAAAATCCATCAACCTGGTCAAAGGCCAAACGATCGAACTAAATTTTGAGCTCGAAAAACAAAGTTTGGCGGTAGACGAGGTGGTGGTAACCGGAACCAAAACCTTCAAACGAAGAACGGAGTCAGCAGTCATTGTCAATGTCATTGACTCGAAGATTTTTGATTACGTGCAGGCCAATACCATTTCCGAAGGGCTAAGCTTTCAGCCGGGTTTGCGGATGGAAACAGACTGCCAGACCTGCAATTACACCCAGTTGCGCATGAATGGCCTGGGAGGTGCTTATTCGCAGATACTCATTAACAGCCGCCCTATTTTCAGTCCGCTGACCGGGCTTTACGGGCTGGAACAAATTCCCACCGAAATGGTGGAACGGATAGAGGTTGTGCGCGGTGGAGCTTCGGCATTGTATGGCTCGAGCGCGATTGGAGGAACGGTGAACGTAATTACCAAATTCCCGTCGAGAAATGCCTACGACTTGTCCATGAGTCATGCAATTATCAACGGGCAAGCCAACGACAACCATATCAACGGGAATGTAACGGTATTGGGCACGCAGCGTAACGCGGGCGTAAGCATCTTTGTCGCGCGAAGAGACCGTCAATCCTACGATCACAATGATGATGGGTACTCTGAGATGCCCGAACTGCAGAATAATTCTTTTGGTTTTAACTCTTATTTCAGGCTAAATCAAAATCAGAAACTTGAAATAAACATGGCCAGTTTACATGAATACCGGCGAGGTGGAAATCGCAACGACGACCCCGCCTACCTGGCTGACCAATCGGAAGAACGAACCCACGATATTTTGATGGGAGGTGCAGATTATACACTCAACTTCGAGAACAACAGAACAAGCCTGGCCGCTTTTTTTGCCGGACAATACACCAAACGCAAACACTACACTGGTATTTTGCCCGATGATGAACCAGCCCTGACGACCCATTATGCTTTACCTCCTTACGGAAATACCAAAAACAATACGTTCATGGGGGGGCTGCAGCTGAACCACACTTTGTATGATTTTCTGGGAGGGCTCAACGTCATTACTACCGGGTTGGAGTACAATTACGATGATGTGATGGATGAAATTGAAGCTTACGGCTACCTGCTGGATCAAACTTCGAAAAACACCGGGTTCTATCTGCAAAGCGATTGGTCTGTCACATCAAAATTGACTTTACTTTCCGGAGTTCGGGCTGACCAACACAACTATGTCGACCGGCTGATTTTAAATCCGCGCTTGTCTGCTTTATATAAATTCGATCAGCAAACCCAATTCCGCGTTTCCTGGTCAACCGGTTTTCGGGCACCCCAGGCGTTTGATACCGATATGCATATTGCCTTTTCAGGTGGCGGCATTCAGCAGGTTCAGCTGGCCGGGAACCTGGAAGAGGAACGCTCGCAAAGTTTAAGCAGCTCACTAAACTGGGATCACGCTACGGAAACGCACATTTACGGTTTTACCATCGAAGGATTTTACACCGTACTCAACGATGCTTTTATACTGGAAGAACTGGACAATACACCAGAAGGAAACTCAATTCTTGAAAAGCGTAATGGTGGAAATTCGGAGGTGATTGGAGGAACTTTTGAGGCGCGCGCCAACTTTAACCAACAACTTCAGCTTGAAGCCGGGCTAACCCTGCAGAAGAGCCAGTATGAAAGTCCGGTAGCCTGGTCAACTGAAATCAGCGGAACCAAAAACTACCTGCGCACGCCCGATTCCTATGGTTACTGGACTGTTGCATTCACCCCTGAAAGCCCATTTACGGCTACCCTGTCGGGTTTGTATACCGGAAAGATGCTCATTCCACACTACGGGCTTCCTGGCGATGCCGGCACACCTGAAGAAGATATTCTGTTTGAATCGGATCCGTTTTGGGAAACCAACCTTAAATTATCGTATGATCTCGACTTACCACACCTGGACTCGAAGCTGCAGCTTTTTGGCGGAATCAGCAACATTTTTAATCAGTACCAGGATGATTTCGACCGGGGGAAATATCGCGACAGCAACTATGTTTACGGTCCGTCAAAACCACAAACCATCTTTGTTGGGCTGAAGTTGTTTAACTAGCCAGCCTTAATTGATGTTTCGATGAGGCATCGAGAGCTGTAGATGTCATACTTAGACGTATCGATGTGGCATCGAGAACTGTAACTGCCACACTTAGACGTATTGATGTGGCATCGAGAGATGTAACTGCCACACTTAGACATATAGCTATGGCACAGAGAGGAGTAATTGCCACACTCAGAGGTATAGGTATGACATCGAGAGGTATAAATACAATACTTAGACCTCTCGGTGTGACACTAAGAGATGTTTCTGAAACATGGATCAACGGTTATCGAACCAGCTGCGCTGCTTATCGATCTTCAGGTCTTTCAGCATGGCCGACGAAGCATTGATGGTAAAGCTATAGCTTTTGCGCTGCCCAAAAGGAACGAAGTTGAAGCTCATATTCCAGCAGTGCAGCCGCCGGTTTACATTGAAAGTAGTAAATGAAAATTCGCGGGCTTGCACGTCGAAGTTGGTGGTGAGCGACATGTTCCATTCGCGGGTCAAATTCAGACGTCCGCTAAAATTCAAACTCTGGTTGATCTGGGCATCGTGGTACGGGCTACGTTTGGAATAGCTCAAGCTGTAATCGAAACGAAAATCCCAGGGGATATCAAAATCGTAATATTCAATGTAGCCATCCGGGTGGACGATTTGCTCAACATTGTCTCCTTCTCCCTGCTCTTTGTTTTCCTCTTCTTTTTTCGACTTGAAGGACATTCCAAATGACAAGTTTGCATTGGTCAGGCGCCCCAGCTTCGATAAACCGGAACCTTCGTTCCACATGTACTTATTGATTTTGTTACCTTGTAAATCGGTCGCATAGGGATCCAGTGTTCCTCCAAAATTCAGGTTCACACCTTTAATGGTCGTGCGCCCGTTAATCCGGATATTACTCAGGTTTAACGAGTCGGCAATAAGATTATACGATCCGCTAAAGCCCAAATTGTCAATGATTTTCACCTTCTCAAATTTATCTTCATCTGAAGAAATGGTATCGCTTTTCGCGGCAACTTTGGCTTCCAGGTTGTTGGTCAAACCAAAATTGATCGATCCGGCCTCCCGTGCTGTGGCCGAGCCAAAAATACCGTCGCGAAACCGGTTATACGCGATTTCCCTGCCATTTTCGTCAATATAGGTATCCCAAAAGCCGTACTTCGGATCGGTAAAATCAGGATTGTAGCTCAAGCTCACCGATGGCGACATTTTGTGCCGGATAGCCTTCACCCTCGAATTGGGGTTCTTGATCAAAAACATCCCGTAAATATTGGTTTGGGTGCTCAATGAAAAAGAATAATTGTAGTTCCGTTTAAAGGCGTAAATCGTATCCTCCCACAGCGTTCCTTGTTCGGCCACATGGTCATAGGCATATCGCTGTTCGATGTAATTGGTGTACCAGCGCTCCGAATAGCTAATACTTGGACTTACATTAATATGTTTCAGCAAGTTAAAATTCGGCAGCGAAATCGGAATGGAGTGTTTCCAGCCGTTACGCCAGTCAGAAATCAACGACTTTTTCAGAATTTCTTCTTCATGCGCAGTGATTGAATTTTTAATGTTTCCGGTGTAGCTGAAACCGATTTTTTCGTACCATTTTGCTGCTCCTACCCTGCCCTTTTGCTTGAAGGGGTAGATCTTTGACATCGAAAAAGTTAATTCCGGAAAACTCAAGGAGATGGTAGAATCGCGCGAGTTTTGCGAATGCCTGAAACTGGATGACATGTTGAACGGCGAATTTTCCCATTTTTTGGAATAGGAAATACTCGATGATTTGGTGGTTTGCAAATAGCTTTGCACGTCGTTCGAGTTCTGCTTATCGTAACTTGTTGTCGACAGGTTAACATTGGCCGAAAAGGTTTGAAACGGATTGGCCTTGGCATCCTGCGAGTGCGACCACTGCAAGGAGAATCCCGGCGACCGGCTATAGTCGGGCAAACCCGGATCGCTGTATCGGTTCACATTGTATCGGAAGTCGAAGCTTCCTGAAAATTTGTAACGCTTTTTATAATTGGTATGCAAATTACTTCCCCATGAGCCTTTCGAATAAATATCTCCTTTCACCGTCAAATCGAAATACTGGCTGGCTGCCCAATAATAGCCCCCTTCGCGCAGGAAAAAGCCCCGGTTTTGTTCTTCTCCGTAGGTCGGAATAATAATTCCGGACGAATAGCTCGGTGAATTTGGGAAAAAACCAAATGGAATCATCGGAAAGTAAATCGGAAAATCTTCCAGCACCAGGTAAGCCGGACCAGTAATGATCTTCTTGTTCGAAATCACTTTAGCTTTGGTCATCCGTAAATAAAAGTGCGGATGGTCAGCATCACAGGTTGTGTATTTTCCTCTTCTCAGAATAAAAGATTCAGCATCAATCTTTTTTGTTCGGTCACTGTGCACATAACCATCGCCCTGCTGGGTTTTTACATCAGTAATAATTCCTTTTTGTGTCTCAAAATTATACCGCAGTGTTTTACTCTCAAATTCCTCGCTGCCATCTTTAAATACCGGTGTTCCCTGAACCACATCCGCGGAATCAGGAATTCCCTCGGCATAAACTTCCTTGGTTTGCAGATCCAACTCAATATAGTCCGCTTTCAGCTCAATGGATTGATAGTTAACTGTCGCCTCTTTATACAAAAAAACCTTTTTCCCGTCCAGCGAAACGACAATTGAATCGACCGCATTGTAGGATATTGGGGCTTCAAGAACGGTTTTCTCCCGTGGCTCAACTTCCGGAAGGCTATCCCTGTTCGCATTCATTTGCTCCAAAAGAATGGAATCAGGCTGTAAATCCTGCTTGGGTGCAACTACCGAAATTGTATCCGGCAACTCCTGCGCAAATGAGCAGAGACTCAATAAAAGAAATAAATATGTAATTCGAATTCTTGTCAAATCGGGTATAATGTTAGCCATCGCGGTCACATTGGTTTGCAAAAATATAAATTCAACGCAGACAAACGGGCCAACAAATGCAAAATAATTTTAATATTTCTATTTTTGTTTCTTTCTACAATCATGAATATGAAGATTAGTCAAAAGTTGATTCTTTTTTTTGCTGCCGTTATCTTTTCATTGCCTTCGGTTGTTCTGGCAAAAACCGCACCAGATAAACCATTCACGGTGATTATTGATCCAGGCCATGGAGGAAAAGATCCGGGTGCAGTATATAAACAGATCAGGGAAAAAGATATTGTTTTGGGAATCGGATTAAAACTTGGAAACTACATCCGCGAAAATCTGCCCGACGTCAAGGTCCTTTACACCCGCGATCGCGATGTTTTTGTGCCGTTACACGAGCGGGCTGAAATTGCCAACAAAAACAAAGCCGACCTTTTTATTTCCTTGCATGCCAACTATTGCGGAAGCCCTTCGATCACCGGAACCGAAACCTTTGTGCTGGGTTTGCACCGCACAGAGGAAAACCTGGACGTGGCAAAAAAGGAAAATGCCGTGATCCTGATGGAAGACGACTACTCCACCACCTACCAGGGATTCGATCCCAATTCATCTGAGTCGTATATCATGTTTGAAATGGTACAGGACGAACACCTGTATCAAAGTATCGATTTGGCAGCGGAAATTCAAAGTCAATTCAAAAATAGGGCTGGCAGAAAAGACCGGGGCGTAAAGCAGGCCGGATTTTTGGTTTTGCGTCGTACGAGTATGCCCAGCGTATTGGTTGAAGCCGGATTTTTAAGCAACAACAACGAAGCCAACTACATGAACAGCGACGATGGGCAAGCCTACCTTGCTTCTGCAATTTTCAGGGCAGTCAGGGATTATAAAAAAGCCGTTGACAGTAAAAGCGATTATAAACTTCTGGCGTCGAATGCGGCAATGGACGCACCTGCCCCCGAAGAGCCGAAACCGGAAAAGACAATATCCGAAAACCAGTTTGATGGTATTTACTTCCGTATTCAGTTGGCTGCAACCAGTAAAAAAATCGACCCGGAAGCCGCAAACTTTAAAGGACTCAAAAATGTGGAACGAATGCAGATGAATCCGGTTTATAAGTATTTCTATGGAAAAACGGAATCTTTTGAGGAAATACAAGTCATTAAAAATGATATCGTCTCCCTGTTTCCAGACGCTTTTATTGTCGCCTTTGAGCAGGATGTAACCATTCCGTTAAGGAAGGCACTCAGAAAAATAAAACCATAGTTCGCAGATCAATGTTTGTATACTATTGTAATGCTTACTAATATTGTATTTAAACAAGCTGAAAACAACTATGAAACTCTCCAGGTACACCAAATTAGGTCTGTTAATCGTCTTTAGTTTTGCCATCTTCATTTGGGGGATGAATTATCTCAAAGGCATTGATTTCTTCAAAAAAAACACAACTTACAGCGTTATTTATGAGCGCATTGATGGACTAATCGAATCAAGCGCTGTGATGATGAACGGCTACCAGGTTGGACAAGTAAAATCAATTGATTTTTCAGACAGCAACGATGGAAGTCTGGTCGTTAGCTTTTCGCTTGAAGGTGACTTCAGAATTCCAAAGGGTTCTGCAGCGCGAATCGTTTCTTCCGATATTATGGGAACAAAATCGATCAAACTGCAAATTATTCCGTCTAACTCATACTATCAACCCGGCGACACAATTCCGGGAAGTATTGAAGAAGATTTAAAAGAACAGGTCAGCATGCAAGTTCTTCCGTTAAAAAACAAAGCAGAACAGCTTCTGGCTTCACTCGATTCGGCCATTACCGTTATCACCTATGTTTTTAATGCCGAAGCCCGGAAAAACCTGTCTGAAAGTTTCACGCGAATCAACCAGACCATCCTGAACCTCGAAACGGTATCAAATGAACTAAGCGACGTCTTGGTTTCAGAAAAATCAAACCTCAAAGGAATTATTCAAAATACCAACGAACTGACGGCAAGCCTCAATGATAATACCGAGGATTTTACAAACATAGTCAGCAATTTTTCATCCATAAGCGATAGCCTTGCCGCAGCCGATCTGGCTAATTTAATTGTCCAGTTGCGCAGCTCAGCCGAGGGAGTTAATCAAATCATTGAAAAGGTCAACGCAGGCGAAGGGTCCGCCGGCAAGCTGCTCAGTGATGAGGAGTTGTACGGAAACCTGACAGAAATGAGCCAAAGCCTGGATCACTTACTGAAAGATGTTCGGAATAATCCGAAGCGCTATGTTCACTTTTCAGCCTTCGATTTAGGAAAGAATGTCTATGTCTCCCCGCAGGTCCGTGATGCAGCCAGCAAAAGTGAGTATGTTCTTAAAGTCCATCTGATTTCGAGTCCGACGAGGCTTTCTCCCGAGAATTCAATTTTCAGTGAATTTGATCAGGTCGAAGAAATTGAAGTTTCGGGTGTATACAGCTATTTGACGGGCAGCACATCGGATATCGCAAAAATTATGGAAACCCACACGGAAGCAAAAGTCATTTTTCCTGATGCCAGTATTGTGGCCTTTAAAAACGGACGAAAAGTACGACTGGAAAAGGCTCTGAAGAAATTAGGAA
>ENA-ORCT01001206-ORCT01001206.1-marine-metagenome-genome-assembly--contig:-NODE-1206-length-10474-cov-2.419640_pt1 | contig 10474 bp, 10 predicted proteins | sample MGYA00248632_ERZ508511 | MGnify/ENA primary metagenome ERZ508511 (study PRJEB26182, sample SAMN06268839) | marine metagenome | isolation source: Tt an P1-techrep anaerobic enrichment on pine from... | reverse complement strand
AAAAGGTTTTCTTTGCGACTTTGCGGCTTGAGCGACTGAAAGGAGCGGGCGTGAGAAGATTTTTATTGTTTTTAAAAAAGGACAGACCATATGACCGACAAACCGCGCATCCTCATCTTCACCGGCGACGGCAAAGGCAAAACCACCGCTGCCATGGGCATGGTTCTCCGAGCCAGCAGTCACGGCATGCGGATCAAGGTCGTGCAGTTCCTCAAATCCGACACCGGCAGCGGCGAAGTTGCCGCCCTGCAGAACCTGCCCGGCGTGGAGTTTGTGCGGCGTGGCATCGGATTCGTACCAAAGCGTCGCGATGACCCGCAATTCGCCGAGCACCGTCGGATTGCCGGAGAAGGCTGGGAACTGGCCCGGGAAGCTATCCTCTCGGGCAACTACGACCTGGTTGTGATGGACGAAATCTGCGGCGCCATCGCCGCCGGGCTGCTGGAAGAAACCGACGTCACCGATCTGCTAAAACATGCTCCTGCAGGCCTGCGCCTGGCTCTGACCGGCCGCCATGCGACCGCCGACCTTATCGAAATGGCCGACACCGTTACCGAAATGTGCTGCGTCAAACACGGCCTGCGGCAAGGCAGAACGGCCCAGAAAGGCGTGGAGTTCTGAACATGAGTTGTCCGAGACTGGTCATAGCCGGAACTTCCAGCGGGGTCGGCAAAACGTCCCTGACCCTGGGGCTGACGGCCGCCCTGTGCCGCCGGGGACTCAAAGTCCAGACCTTCAAGGTCGGTCCCGACTTTCTCGACCCCACCTGGCTGTCGTTGGCCAGCGGCCGGCCCTGCATCAACCTGGACGGCTGGATGTGCGGTGAAGACTACGTGCGGGACCGGTTTGCCAAAGCCACTGTCGATGCGGATATCGCCATCGTCGAGGGGGTCATGGGGCTGTTCGACGGGGCCGATCCCGCCGGAGCCAGCGGCAGTACCGCCGAAATCGCGCGCTGGCTCGACGCTCCGGTACTGCTGGTGGTCAACGCCCACGGCATGGCACGCAGCCTGGCGGCATTGGTGAAAGGTTATGCGGAATTCGATCCCGATCTGCATCTGGCCGGAGTGATCGCCAACCGCTGCGGCTCCCAGCGCCACGCCACTTGGCTTTCCGATGCCCTTTCCGCCTCCGGCATGCCGCCATTGGCCGGTGCGGTTCGACGGGATTCCCTGCCGCCGTTGCCCAGCCGCCATCTCGGCCTGGTGACCGCCGACCGACAGAATCTCTCCGCTTCGGCGCTGGCCGATCTGGCCAACGCGATCGAGCAGCAGTTGGACCTGACCCGCATTCTCGATCTGGCCGAGAAGATACCGTCAAAGCCCGTAGCTTCCACACCGAATGCCACATCGATCACAGATGACCGCCAGGTCCGCATCGGCCTGGCCTACGATGAAGCCTTTCACTTCTATTACCCGGATAACCTGCAGGCGCTGGAAGAAGCCGGAGCAAGCCTGGTGCGTTTTTCCCCGTTGCATGACCGCTTCGTGCCGGACGGTCTGGATGCCCTGCTTCTCGGCGGCGGCTATCCCGAGGAGTATGCCTCCATTCTGGAAACGAACCGCGACATGCGACGCGCCGTAGCGGCATTCGTGTCTTCCGGCAACCCGGTTTATGCCGAATGCGGCGGGCTCATGTATTTGTCCGCAGGGATCGAACTGCGCGATGGAACCCGGCACGACATGGTCGGGGCCCTGCCCTTCGCGACTCGCATGCTGGCAACACGCAAGCGCCTCGGCTATACCGAGGTCAGGCAGTTGCAGAAAGGTCCTTTCGGCGCCCCCGGAACCTGCCTGCGCGGCCATGAATTCCATTATTCCGAAATCATCGACAAAACCTCAACAAGTGGCGAAACCGCCGCCTGGCAGGTGCGCTATCGCCGCTCCGAAAGCCCCGTCGTGGAAGGTTTTCAACGCGGCAATCTGTTCGCCAGTTACGTTCACATCCATTTTGCCAGCCGCCCCGGTGCGGCCGAGGCTTTTGTCCATTTTGCCCGAGGACCCCAATGAAACCTTTGATTCACGACTTACTGGCCAATCCATTAAGCGGCGAGCAGATCGAAGCGCGTTCCATGGCGACCATCGACCGGGAAGCGCCGCCCCACAATTTTAGCCCCGAACAATGGCCGATTGTACGGCGTATGGTGCATACCACCGCCGATTTTTCCCTGCTTGAGCAGGTGCGCTTTTCGCCCGACGCCATCGATGCCGCCCGCAGCGCCCTGCGGGGAGGAGCTCCGATCTACGCCGATTCCAACATGATCCGCGCGGGCCTCTCCATGGCGCGCCTGCAGCGGGTCTGCCCGGACTACCGTGCGGAATCGATCCTGTGTCACGTAGCCGACGCCGACGTCGCGAACCAGGCGCGGCAAACCTCCCTGCCGCGTTCCCTGTTCGCCGTGCGCAAGGCCGCGGATAAGTTACAGGGGGGCATCGCCGTATTCGGCAACGCCCCCGTCGCCCTGCTGGAACTCAACCGCCTGATCGTGGAAACCGGCCTGCGCCCGGCCTTGATCATCGGCATGCCGGTCGGCTTTGTCCACGTGGTGGAAAGCAAACAGGAACTGATGGACCTGGACGTACCCTACATCACCCTCGAGGGACGGCGCGGCGGTTCGCCGCTGGCGGTCAGCGTGGTGCATGCGCTGTGCGAACTTGCTATGCCGTAAGTTCAAGTACTGAGTGCTGAGGTTCGCGGACGCGTTCCGACGGTTTTTAAAGGAAATCCGACTGCCGGAACAGGCGAAAAGATATCACCTTGCTCCACCCATCCAAAACGAAAGGAGGTGATTGAATGAAGCAGCAGCGCAAGGAAGTTATCGCCTACCGCAAGTCCTGCGCGGCGAACGGTACAGGTCTTTCCCATTACATACTGATGGACAAGAAGACCAAGTAGAGTACCAATCCGCGGGGCGCCTCCGGGCGCTCCGCACCCTAGATGTGTAATCCAGTTAGCAACCGCTCTTATGAGTGCGAAACTGATCACCATATCGACTATTGGGAGAGATTCCATGAACGAGACGAAAACCTTCGCCAACAAAGCCTCCTCGCGGGGCATCCACTTCAACACCGGCAACGGTCCGAGCCTGCTGCCGGTCAACATCGACCACCCCGAGTACCTCGCCCTGCTCGATCCCGATGCGGCTTTCTGGTCGCTGATCCAGAAAGACAAGTTGGGGGAGGCCCTGAGCAACGAAAGCTCGTTCATGCAGCAGTTTCTCAACCGCCGCGATGAATTCCTCGACGAAATCGACGCCCTGCGTTTCGGCCTGAAACCGTCGGCGGTCTATTTCAACCCCACCGACCGCTGCAACCTCAACTGTTCCTACTGCTACATCCCCGAAGAGATGCGCACCGAGGGCAAGACCATGACCCCGGAGGAATTGATCAAAGCCCTGGGGATTCTCAAGGAATATTTCAAGACCACCGTACCCGAAGGTCTCAAACCGCAGATCATCTTCCACGGTGCCGAACCGATGATGGCCCGTGAAGCCGTCTTTGCCGGCATCGACGCCTACCTGGACGATTTCCGTTTCGGCGTGCAGACCAACGGCACCCTGCTGGACGACGAAGCCATCGCCTTTCTCACCGAGCGCAACATCGGCATCGGCCTGTCCCTCGACAGCCACCTCGAAGAGATCTGCACCCGCACCCGCAAAACCTGGGACGGCGACAGCGTCTTCAGCCAGGTCGTCAGTGCCATGAACAAGCTCAAGGGCTACGCCAATTTCAACGTCATCTGCACCGTGACCCGCGAAAACATGGACAAGCTGGTGGAGATGGTCGATTTCTTCCACGAGCAGGAAGTCCCCATCTGCATGCTCAACCAGGTGCGCTGCACCCGCCAGGGCGCCCGCGACATCAAGCCCCTCGACCATGAAATGGCCGAGCATTATTTCAAGGCCCTCGACCGCACCTACGAACTCTATGAAAAAACCGGCCGCAAACTGGTGGTAGCCAACTTCGCCAACATCCTCGTCGGCGTCGTCGCGCCTGCCGCCCGCCGCCTGATGTGCGACATCTCCCCCTGCGGCGGCGGTCGCTGTTTCTTCGCCCTGTCCGCGTCCGGCGACCTGTTCCCCTGCAGCGAATTCGTCGGCGTCGAACATTTCAAGGGCGGCAACCTGTTTACCGACGACATCGACGCCGTTTTGCAGACCGAGGCTTTCCGCGCCGTTACCGAACGTGTGGTGGAAAACATCGATCCCTGCAAACGCTGCGCGGTGCGCCACTTCTGCGGCTCCCCCTGCCCGGCCGAAGCCCACGAAATGAACGGCGGCCAGAACGTGCCCGGCGCCTTCTGCGAGCTGTACGAAGAGCAGGTGCGCTACGCCCTGCGCCTCATCGCCGACGGCAAAGAGGATAGTTACCTGTGGGAAGAATGGGATGCGGATACCACCACCAGCATCGATTTAACCTCTTTGTAAGAAACGGTTCTGACAACCGGCGGGATGAACCCCGCACCTTCAAATTCAGTTTCTGTTCTTAATCCAAGAAAGGAGAGATCGTCCCATGTCCCATCGATTGAAGATAACCGCATTGATTCTGCTATTAGGTACCCTGGTCGGTTGCGCAACCGGAAAATCAGGTGTCACCGCACAAAAGGATAAATCCCTCAGCCAGAAAGGTCCCGCCATCGTGCTGGTGGCTTTCGGCACCACTTCGGACAGGGGCCGGGAAGTATTCGACGTCATCGAACAGGCGGCGCGAAACCGCTATCCGGAACACGACATCTTTTGGGCCTTCACTTCCCAGACCGTAGTCAACCGCCTCCGCCAGCGCGGGGTGGTGGTACACAACCTTCCGGAAGCTCTGGCCCTGCTGCAGGCAGAGGGTTACCAACAGGCGGTCTTGCAATCGCTGATGATCGTGCCGGGGCAAAAGGACGCGGAAATCGCCGAGGTGCCGACGGGCGCTTTGCAGGTTGTTTATGGGCAACCACTGATGGCCTCCCCCGCGGATATCCGTGATACCGTCGAAGCCGTCCGGAGCGACGTCGCCGCTGACAGGCCCACGGTTTTCGTAACTCACGGCAACGAAAAATACCCGCAATACAACCGGGCACTGCTCGATTTCGCCGCCGCCGTCGAAGGTCGTTTCACCGATGCCTTTACCTGCAGCGTGGAGGGCGAACCCGGCCTGACCCAGCTCGAGACCGCCCGGCAGCAGGCCCAAAAAGCCAATGCCGTACATTTCGTGCCGCTGATGCTGGTAGCCGGCGACCATATCGAAAACGATGTATTGGGGGACGAACCCGATTCATGGAAAAATCTGGTTGGCGCCCCGGCGGTCAGTTGCGCCTTGCCCTTGGGATACAACCCCGCCATCCTCGAGATCTTCTTTCGGCATCTCGATGCGGCCAAAGCCTCTCTGCAGGCCACTAAGGGATAGACGATGCAACGGATTCTTTTGCTTCTTCTGTTCCTGACACCCCTGACCATGGGGATACCGCAGCCTGCGTGCAGCCTGGCGGAGCTGAATACGCCGCCAACGGCGCAGGTTGCGGCCCCGAGGGGAGATAAGGTACGGGCCGAGGGAGAGCGCGGCCGCGCTCTGGAACAGGCACGCCTGAAACACAAAAAACAACCGTCGGCCTATGCCTCCTGGAAACGCAAACTCCCTTTCTGGCCGCGCAAAGCCGTGTTGCTGCTGGAACTGGCTCTTGTCATCACCGTCGGGATCCTCATCGGCCAGATTCTGGAGGTGGCCGGATGGATCAGGGTCCTGTCGGTACTGGCCTGGCCCCTGATCCGTCTGGGGCGGCTCCCCCGTGCCGCGGCCCCGGCCTTTATCATGGCCTTTCAATCGGGGGCGGTGGCCAACAGCATGCTGGTATCCTACCGGGACGAAGGGACACTGAACAATCGCCACCTCTACACCTCGGTGTTGGTGGTGTCCTGCATCTCGCTGTTCGCCCACCTGCCGACCTTCATCGTGCCGTTGGGTTTAGCTTTCGGCTGGATGGCCACCGGCGCCCTGTTCAGCGTACGTCTGGCCGCTATCGCGATCGAAATCGTCCTGGTGCTCATGGTTTCGGCCTGGTTGAGTCGACGGTGGAATGAAAACCGGGAGGAATTCACCGCCCCTGCCACGGCGATTCTTGACAAGCACCGGAAACGTCCGGCCTTTGTCAGTATGGCGTTCTGGCAACGGGTATGGAAACGTTCCCACCGGACCATACGCCGCCTGCTCCTTTATGTTGTACCGACCTTCGTGGCCATGGCCCTGCTGGAACAGTTCAAGGTCTTCCAAGGGCTGGCGACCTGGCTGCCGGGGCTATTCAAACCCGCGTTTCTGCCCTCCCAGGCGGTGGCCATCATCCCCGCCCAGGCGGTCAACATGTACAACGGCGCCATCGCCGCGGCCAACTTCGTCGACGCCGGCAGCCTGACCATCAAACAGGCCGTCACCGTCATCCTCCTCGGCTCGGTCATCACCGCCCCGATCCGCACCCTGCGTCACGCCCTGCCGACCTACCTGGCCACTCTCGGCGCCCGCCCCGGCGCGATCATGGCAGTAAGCGCCCAAGCCCTGCGGGTCACGTTCGTCCTGCTGTGTACCTGGGTAATGGTGATGGTTTGGTAAAGGGTGAAGGGTGAGGGGTGAGGGGTGAGGGGCGAAGCCCGAGGTTCGAGGTTTGCGGGACGCGAAAACACATGAAATGCAAACGGGACCGTCAAAGGTTTGCCCTTTAGGTTTTCCTCAACAACACCGACTCAGCCCGTTTGGCAAAAGAGTTAACCTTACGGACTTGCAACCAACGCCCAAAAGGGAGGGAGCCGCTGAGAAACCACCGGCAGTGGTGAAGTTAAATCAACAGCATCCTCTCGCCCGCTCCTTTCAGTCGCTCAAGCCACAAAGGCGTAAAGAAAGGCAAAAACTGGAAAAATAAGTGTCTATGTAGATAACTTTCCAAGGGATAACAGCATGACTATCAAAACTCAAAAATGCCAACCGGGCCATTTCTACGCCGTCGGCGTCGGTCCCGGCTCCCCCGATCTGATTACTTTGCGGGCCGCCGGCCTAATCGAATCCGCCGACACGGTAATCGTGCCTCGTTCGGAACTTGCCGGAGAAAGCCTGGCTTTGATTACCATCCGCGATTTGATTCATGACCAGGAAGTCATCGAACACGTCTATCCCATGAAGCGCGATTCGGCGCGGACAAGGGCCTGCTGGGCGGAGGTAGCCACTGAGGTTGCTGCACGAATCAGCGCCGGGCTGTCGGTCGTCCAGGTCACCATCGGCGACCCGATGATTTACAGCACCAGTTCCTACCTACTCGAAAGCCTTGTCGAGCTGCTTCCGCCGGAATGCATCCATGTGGTTCCCGGCATCAGTGCGTTTCAGGCGACGGCCTCCGTCTTCGGCGAACCCCTGACTCTGCAGGAGGACCGTTTAAGCATCATGCCCGCCACCGACCTGGCCGAGGTGGCCCGCGCTCTGGACCGCTGCGAAACCCTGGTCCTCTACAAAGTCGGACCGCGCCTGAGGCAATTAGGCGCCCTGCTTGAAACCCGGAACCTTATCGATCAGGCCCGACTGGCCTGTTATGTAGAGCAGAACGGCAGGGAGGCCATTTTCCGCGATTTCCGCGAAGCCCTTTCCGATGAGACTCACGGCTACATGTCGACGGTGATTGTTCGCCTTGGCCGCCGGTCCTGGGAGCAGACTACCGAGGCAGGGAAGGCCATCTGACCATGGGCGGTCTGCAGAGCGGATTCACCACCGGTGCCTGTGCGGCGGCTGCGGCCAAAGCGGCGGCCCTTCTGTTGTGCGGAGGAACCGTCCCGGAAAGGGTCTCCATACCCCTTCCGGACGGCACGCGGGAAACGCTCCCCCTGGTCTACTCCGACACCCTGCCGGATGGAGCGGAAGCCGCTGTGCGCAAATATGCCGGCGATGATCCCGATGTCACCGACAGCGCCCTGATCATCGTCCGCTTAGCCCCGACCGACAAAGGCGTGCAGTTTTGTGCCGGTGAGGGAGTCGGCATCATCACCAAACCGGGCCTGGCCCTGCCCCCCGGCGAACCGGCCATCAATCCCGGCCCGCGGCTTATGATCGAAGCGGCGGTACGGGAAGTGACGGATCGCGGCCTGCGCATCACCGTGACCATCCCGGACGGGCGGAAACTCGCGGCCCGGACTTTCAATCCCCGCCTGGGCATCGAAGGAGGCATTTCGATCCTCGGCACCACCGGCCGGGTACGCCCCTTCAGCCTAGAAGCGGTCCGCAAAACCATGGAATGTGCCTACAACGTTTCCCGGGCCGCGGGTGTCCATCACCCCGTTCTGGTGCCCGGGCACATCGGCGAACGAGCGGCGCGCAGACATTTCCGGTTAACCGGTGAACAGGTGGTGGAAGCCGGCAACGAATGGGGGTTCATGATCGACCTGGTGGCGCAAACGCCACCAGCGGCCCTTCTGGTATTCGGTCATCCCGGCAAGCTGGCCAAGCTCCCCCAGGGCCACTGGGATACCCATTCGAGCCGCTCTGCCAGTCCGGTGCCTTCGGTCAGGGAACTCGGGGCCAGAGTCCTCGGATGCCCGTTGGCTGAAGCGACCACGGTAGAAGGGGTGTTTGCCGATTTGATTCCGGAACAGCGAAAAAGCCTCGGCAATGCCCTGGCCGAAGCCGTTCGGCTCGCCATCAGTCAGCGCCTTGACCAGCACCCGCCGGTTGCCACCGTTCTCATCAATCTGGCCGGCGACATCCTCGGCTCCAGCGGAGATTTGACACCATGGCATTAACGGACAGACCGATCACCATCGTCGGCTGCGGCCCGGGCGGTCCGGCATACCTGACCGACGCGGCCAGGCATGCCGTGGAACATGCCGGGCTGTTGATCGGCGCCAAGCGGTTGCTGGAACTCTTCCCGGATGCCAAAGCCGAGCGGTTGGCCGTAGGAGCGGACATCGCAGCCGTTCTGCAAGCAATGGAAACCCGGCTGGGCCGGCTGCCCATGGTGGTGCTGGTCACCGGCGATCCCGGCATGCACAGCCTGGCCCGTCCGGTGGTGCGTCATTTCGGTCGCGCTCAGTGCCGCATCATTCCCGGCATCAGTTCCGTGCAGGCCGCCTTCGCCGCCGCCGGCCTCGACTGGATGGACGCCCGCATCCTCAGCGCCCACGGGAGCCAACCGGATATCGATCACGACGAACTCGGAGCCGTTGATAAAGTCGCCGTGCTGGCCGGATCACGGTCCGCCCTGCGCTGGATCAGCGACCTTGCTGAGCGCCTCGCCCCGCGATGCATCTTTGTCTGCGAGGAACTGACCCTGCCGGGCGAAACCGTCACAAAGGTGACGGCTGACATGTTGGCAATGATGGATGCAAGCCCCAGAACGGTGGTACTGCTGCTGCGGCCGGAGGTGTGGGAGGTTTAGGGGCGAGAGACGAGGTTCAAGGTTCAAGGTTCAAGGTTCAAGGTTCAAGGGACAAGGGACGCGGGACGCGGGACGCGAAAACCTATGGAATGCAAACGGGGCATTCAAGGGTTTGCATTTAAGGTTTTACCCAGCAACACCAGCGTAACCGTTTCGCAAGAGGCTGAATCAAGCGAACTTGCAACCAACTCCCAAAAGGGAGGGAGTTACTGGGAAATATCCGACGGTGCTCATCGGCACAACGGCTTTTACTTCCGGGTCCACACGCGACCATGTCGCCCCCCGCCAGGGGAAGCCCTTTTTTGCTTACTTTTTGTGGGCTTGGACAAAAAGTAAGGCGCCTGGCGGGGCGCGTCCCGCCGGTTTTGAATGGAGTACAAGATGTGCTCCGTGCCTCAACACATTCGAGGGATACCGGCATATCGCCAACCGGAAACATCCATTGCCCGCAAGGAGAAAATACATGAAAATCTACTTCATCGGTGCCGGCCCCGGCGACCCGGAACTCGTCACCCTCAAGGCCCAACGCCTGCTGAACTCCTGCCCGATCTGCATCTATGCCGGCTCGCTGGTCAACCCCGCGGTTCTCGACCACCTCCCGGCAAGTGCCGAACGCTACGATTCCGCCGTCATGAGCCTGGATGAAATCACGGTGCTGTTCGAAAGCGCCCGGCAGCGCGACCTGGACGTGGTGCGGTTGCACTCCGGCGACCCGTCCATCTATGGCGCCATCCGGGAGCAGATGAACGAACTCGACCGGCTCGGCATTTCTTACGAGGTCATTCCCGGCGTCAGTTCCTTTCAGGCGGCTGCCGCCGCCCTGGGCACGGAACTGACCGCGCCGGAGATATCCCAGACCATCATCCTGACCCGCACGGCGGGACGCACGCCGATGCCGGAAGATCAGGATCTGCTGAAACTGGCCAAAAGCAACGCCACCCTGTGCATCTTTCTATCGGCACATAAAATAGCCGAAGTGGCAGCTACCCTATCAGGCCCTTACGGCAGCGAGTGCCCTATCGCCGTGGTCTACCATGCCTCCTGGCCCGATCAACTTATTTTACGGGGCACATTGGCCGATATCGGC
>ENA-ORCT01001204-ORCT01001204.1-marine-metagenome-genome-assembly--contig:-NODE-1204-length-10478-cov-3.018844_pt1 | contig 10478 bp, 8 predicted proteins | sample MGYA00248632_ERZ508511 | MGnify/ENA primary metagenome ERZ508511 (study PRJEB26182, sample SAMN06268839) | marine metagenome | isolation source: Tt an P1-techrep anaerobic enrichment on pine from sediment... | reverse complement strand
CTGCAAGATGGACGCTGCCTGACCGCCCGCCAGTATTTGCTCGCTCCCCTGCCAGAGGGGATCAAACTGCCATCCACCACGGCATCTGCACTATCCGTTGCGCCAGAGCCACCACATTGGACCGTCTCTGGCCCTGCCCTGCAACGCCCGCCACTACTGGCCCGCAAAGCCATTCTGGACGGCGATCCGCCCTTGCGCCTGACCTGGTCCATGGAGGATTGCTCGACAAACCATGCTATAATCAAACCGGCCTGCGCTGCAGGCCAGTCAATACCGAGCATGGAATCACTGCAGCGACGTCTGGCAAGCCTGTTGCCCTTTTGCGATTTTCAATTGGACGAGGCGAATCGCCCTGCTACTCCAGTCGCAATTTCGGGCAGCCAGTGGCCAAGTTGTATATTGCCACGACCGATGGGCTCCAACGCCCTGCTTTGCCACGGCCCCTCGCTGCTGCCATCTGCCGGGGAATCCGCCGACCTGATACTCGGTCAGGCCGCCGCCGGTGTCTTGCAGAAACGTCTTGGCTGACATGGTTTACCCTTGCTGCAGATGGCAATCCCGCCAACCGACCGGACGGAAAAAAGGGTTGCAAAGGTCCGGAAAGCGTGCTACATATAGCCGCTCTAAATTTCCAGGAGGTTTTCAAAATGGCCAGAGTTTGTGAAATATGTGGTAAGAGACCGTCGACTGGCAATAATGTCAGCCATGCACAGAACAAGACCCGGAAGGTATGGTATCCAAACCTCCAGAAGATGAGAGCGCTGCACAAAGGCAAGGTTCAGTCCATCAAAGTCTGCACCCGCTGTCTGCGTTCCGGAGCCGTTACCAAGGCCTAACCGGTCGGAACGGACGATACAGTTCCAAATTCCACTAAAAAGGGGGAACCTTCACAGGCTCCCCCTTTTTTATTCTCGTCTAAAAACGAACACCTTCCTAAAGACAACCAACCGTTCAACAACTCCGGGCGATGCCCTCGATTTCCACCAGGGCGTTCTTAGGCAAGGCCGCCACCTGCACCGTGGCCCGCGCCGGGGCGATCTCGGGACGGAAATGGCGGCCGTAAATTTCATTGACGACGGCAAAATCCTGCAGGTCGACCAGGTAAATGGTGGTCTTGACCACCGCATCAAAACCCAGCCCAGCCGCCTTAAGCACGGCTCCGATATTGGCCATAACCTGCTCGGCCTGAGGGCCGACATCCCCCGCGACCAACTCGCCACTGGCCGGGTCAAGAGCTATTTGCCCAGAAAAAAAGAGCCACTCACCGGCCTTGACCGCCTGCGAATAAGGACCGATGGCCGCCGGCGCATCCTCTGTGGAAATAATCTGCTTATTTGCCATAACGCTCCTTTCGCCGACCGCGCAGTCAACACTGCTCAACCTCGCATCCGCTCAACCCTGGAAACCCCTTTGACCTGCTGCAAAGCCTTGGTAACTCGATTGAGGTGGGCCCGATCCTGAACATCGATGGTGAAATCGATCTGCGCCTTACTGTCGCCGGTAGTATGCACCTGGGCAGAGATGATATTGGCCTCGCAATTACTGACCGTGCCACTGATATTGGCCAGAATCCCTTTTTGGTCGAGGCAGAATACTCGAACTTTAACCAGATGGGAGGACTTCTTCTTCAGATCCCACTCCACCTCGATACACCGCTGAGGATCGCTGTTCACAACTCCGGGGCAATCGGCGGCATGCACGGTAATGCCCCGGCCACGGGTGATAAAACCGACCACCGGGTCGCCGGGCAGCGGGTTGCAACATTTGGCATAGCGCACCATTATGTCGTCGATCCCCTGAATCTTGATCGCACTGGAAGGCTTTCTATGAATCTTCTCCAGTACCTGCCCGATGCGCCCCTTCTCCTTGGGCGCTTCGGGCTTCAGCAGATCTTCCGGCACGACACGGCCAACAACCTGGCCGAGAGACAATTTGCCGTAACCGATGGCAGCCAGCAGATCGTCGGCAGTGTGAAAGCCCAACTCCTGCATGGCACTCTCCATCTCTGAGGACTGTAGCGCCCGCTTGATGCTGAAGCCGTATTTGCGCAGCCTTTTCTCGAGCAACTCCCTGCCAAGCAGGATGCTTTTTTCCCGCTGCTCGGCCTTGATCCACTGGCGAATCTTGCTGGCTGCCCGCGAGGTCTTGACGAACTTCAGCCAATCCTTGCTCGGCTTCTGTGTGGCCGAAGTGATGACCTCGACAATGTCCCCGTTGTGCAGTTCGGTCTTTAACGGCACCAACTTGCCGTTGACACGGGCGCCGCTGCAACGATTGCCGATATCGGTGTGCACACTGTAGGCAAAGTCGATGGGGGTTGCCCCTCTTGGAAAAGCTTTGACCGTTCCCTTGGGGGTAAAGACATAAACCTCGTCGGAAAACAGGTCGGTATTAAGAGCATCGAGCAGCCCCAAACCGCCTTCCTCCTGCTGCGCCCCAAGCACCTGCCGCAGAGATCCGACCTGCTCGTCGACTTCGCTGGCAGCAGCCTGCCCGGCCTGAACCTCCTTGTACCGCCAGTGGGCGGCGATCCCTTCCTCGGCAATGCGATGCATCTCTTCGGTGCGTATCTGTACTTCCATGCGCTCGCCGAAGGGTCCGATAACCGTGGTATGCAGCGACTGGTACATGTTCGGCTTGGGCATGGCGATGAAATCTTTGAATCGCCCCGGTACCGGCTTCCACGCAGCATGAATAACGCCGAGCACTGCATAGCATTCGGGCACTGTCTGCACGATCACCCGAAAGGCGATCAGATCGTAGACCTCCTCGAAACCGACCTTCTGCCGCACCATCTTGCGGTGAATCGAATAGAGATGTTTGTAACGCCCGTAGCAGATCCCTTTGATGCCCTGCCGACCGATTTTTTCCAGCAGCAGGCGTTTAACCTGATCAATGTAGCCGGAACGGCTCTTTTCGTTGCGGGCCACCTTGTCCCGCAAGTCAAAATAGACATCCGGCATGGCATAACGCAGCGAAAGGTCTTCCAGTTCGCATTTCAGCCAGCTGACACCAAGACGGTTAGCCAGCGGCGCATAAATGGCCAAGGTCTCCCGGGCAAAACGACGCTGTTCTTTTTCGGCAATTTTTTCCAGGGTACGCAGGCTGTGCAGACGGTCGGCCAGCTGGACGAGAATGACCCGAATATCTTTGGCCATGGAAAGAAGCATCTTGCGGAAATTTTCCGCCTGTTGCTCTTCACCGGCGGAATAAACCAGCCGGCGTACATTGGCCAGACTCGCGACCAGTTCCCCCACCTCGGCGCCGAACTGCTGGCGCAACGCATCGACATCGCTCAGCTCCTGATCGACAATATCGATAAGCATGGCGGCAACCAGAGTCGCCACGTCGGGTTTGAAACGGGTCAGAATCTGCGTAACATTTATCGCATGAGCCAGACAGGTCTCCCCGGAGGCACGATGCCGCCCGCGATAAAGCTTGACGCACAGGGCGTAAGCCTGCTGCAACTTGTCGATTTCCGTTGCCGGATCATGTTCGAGAAGCTGCTCAACGAGTTTTTTGAACTGCTGGGATGGACGCATGGCAAACGGCCCGAAAATCGCCACCGGCATAAAAAAGCGGGGCGACTAGGGCATAAAGGGGACCGGCCGGTACTTTAGAGCACCGGCCGGAAAATGTAAGATCAATTTTAATAGTTTGACAAAAAACCCAAAATGGCTAAGCGAAAATTTCGGCCCGCAAGGCGTAGCGGTTCTCAGGGGCGAAGGCAAACATGAGGCATGTCGAGCTCCTGAAAAAGGCTGCAACGAAGCAGGGCGGAATTTTTGCAATGCCATCAGCTTTTGCGGGTGGGGATCTCGTAATCGATCATGCCCGCGGCGACTTCCCGCAGGCCGAGAACGACTTTTTTGTTGTTGCTTTTGTTCTCGATCAGCGGCTGAGACCCCTTGTAGAGCTGCTTTGTCCGTTTGGCCGCAACCATGACGAGCAGAAAACGATTGGGAATCTCCTGCAGACAATCTTCTACCGTAATACGTGCCATAGAAATTTTTCCCCATTATGTGTTTTGTAAGGTGTTGTGGTTTAAATAAGTGACCGGCAACTCCCCGGCCGCTGGACTCTCTTCAATTGCTGATTTCGCCGAACAGATCCTGCACCTGCTCCTTGAGAACCTCGGTTCGGCAAGCTGCTGCCATAATGATGGCTTGCAGCTGTTGCCTTGCGAGATCAAAATCGTCGTTGATCACCAGGTAATCATACCAGAACATTTGCCCCATCTCGCTACGGGCATTACGGAGCCGCTGCTCGATAACATCTGCAGCATCGGTTTGCCGCCCTTTAAGACGCCGTTCCAGCTCCTGAAAGGAGGGGGGCAGCACGAAAATGAATATTCCGTCAGAGCAACGTTCCCTGAGCTGTGCCGCTCCCTGGCAATCGATATCGAGCAGCACATCGCAACCGGCGCCGCGCAACTCCTCCAGGCTGGCCAGAGCCGTACCGTAGCGATTACCATGGACCACCGCCCACTCAACAAAGGCGTTTTCAGCCACCATGGCATCGAACTCGGCGTCAGAAACGAAATGATAGTCCCGACCGTCCAACTCCCCTGCGCGAGGCGCACGCGTGGTATGTGAGACAGAGTGCCGCAGATTGGGCAGAATGTCAATTATCGCCTTGCACAGAGTGGTTTTACCTGCACCCGAGGGCGCGGAGATCACAAAAAGCAGTCCTTTACGCGACATGTTATTCCTGGTTAAAACAGAAGCCAATTCCGGCACCACCGACATCATTCGATATTCTGAACCTGCTCGCGGATTTTTTCCAGTTCGGCCTTGATAGCCACCACCAGGCGAGTCAATTCGACATCGTTCGACTTGGAACCCATGGTATTGGCCTCGCGGTTCAATTCCTGGACCAGAAAATCCATCTGCCGGCCAACAGGCTCATCGATATCGAACAGGGAAGCGAACTGCTGCAAATGGCTTCTGAAGCGGGTCAATTCTTCGCTGATGTCGCAGCGGTCAGCAAACAGCGCCACCTCCTGGGCTACCCGCTGGGGATCGAATTCGAAACCGTTCTCCAGGCGAGCGAGGCGTTCCTGAAGCTTCAGCCGCCATTCCTGCGGAATCAACGGTGCCCTTTGGGCCGCATCGGCCAACAGCTTTTCCAGGGTGCCGAACCGTTCTTCCATATCCTGACGGGTGGCCTTTCCTTCCGCGCGGCGCATGCCCTCGACGGTGTTCAGGGCTCCGTCCAGGGCCGTTTCCAAACAATGGCGAACATCCTCCACCGCCGGCTCCGCTTCCTTGAGGGTAATGACATCCTTTTGCGTGGCCAGCAGTTGCACGGTCACGCCGCCACTCAGTTCGAAGGATCGCTCCAGCCCTTCGAGCAACTCCAGATATTTCTCCGCCAGGGTTCGGTTAAGCACCGGCACTTTGTCGGCATCCGAAGCGAATTCCAGATTGATATAGACGTCGATGCGCCCCCGTTTGAGGCGCGCGCCGACCTGTTTGCGCACCTCCCCTTCCAATACCATCAGGGTACGCGGCACCTTGACGGTAACGTCTCCATAACGGTGATTGACCGATTTGACTTCCACAGTAAGGGAAATATCGTTGCGGGTGGCCTGGCCCTTGCCATAGCCGGTCATACTTTTGATCATGAAGTTTCCTTTGATTCGATATATGTGGTGCGTACCTTCAAAATGACTGGCAACAGATATAGTCGACCGCCGCCTGCAGATCGGCAAAGGATTTAACCCTGTTCGCAGACAACAGCGCCTGACGGGTTTCTCGACCGTAACCGGTAAGCACCAGCAAAGAGGTGCAGCCGGCCTTTTCCCCGGCTTCGATATCGGCCTCTTTGTCACCTACCATGTAGGAGCGAGAAAGATCGATGTTGTGCTCGGCGGCCGCCTGCAGCAGCAGGCCCGGCTCACCCTTGCGACATTTGCATTGTTGGCGCCAGGCACCTTGGCCTTCGGTAGGGTGATGCGGGCAGACGTAATACCCGTCGATCTTTGCCCCATACTCGGCCAGACACCCTGACATGTGGCGATGCAGGGCCTCTACTTCTGCCAGAGAAAAAAAGCCGCGGGCCACTCCCGACTGGTTGGTCACCACCAGCACCAGATACCCGGCCCGGTTGAGCTGGCGAATGGCTTCCGGGGCTCCGGGAATGAACTCAAAATCATCGATCCGGTGAAGGTAGTTTTTCTCGACATTGATGGTCCCGTCACGATCGAGAAAAACCGCCGGCCGGCCGGCCGCTTCAACCTTCTTCATAGCGATCGAGAATCCGCTCAATGATATTGGTCGTGGAACGGCCGTCGACCAGGTCGATCAATTCCACCCGGCCGCCGTAACTTTCCACAAGATCCCGTCCGACTACCGTATCCGGCGTGTAGTCGCCGCCCTTAACCAGAATATCGGGACGCAACATATCGATCAGATCGAGTGGCGTATCCTCATCGAAAATCACCAGATAATCGATACAGGTCAAAGCCGCCAGGATGTGCGCCCGCTCCTGCTCACCGATCAGCGGGCGGTTGGGTCCCTTGAGGCGACGAATCGAGTCGTCCGAATTGAGGCCGAGCACCAGCAGGTCGCCTTGGCTTCGCGCCTGCTGCAGGTATTTGACATGCCCGACATGCAGCAGGTCAAAACAGCCGTTGGTGAAAACGATGGTCTTGCCGCGCTGCCGCTCGGTTTCCAGGATCTGCTGCAACCGTTCGCGACGCTTGATCTTGGCGTCCCCTTCGAGAAACTGGTGGGAAAAAGATTCTCGAATCTCGTGGATGCTGACCGTCGAAGTGCCGACCTTGCTGACCGCAATTCCGGCCGCCAGATTGGCCATGCGCGAAGCATCCTCGATGCTCAGGTCGCAAGCCAGACCGACCCCGACCAACGACAGCACCGTGTCGCCGGCGCCGGTGACGTCGTACACTTCCTGTGCCTCCGTCGGCAGGTGCACTTCCTCACCGTTCTGAAAAAAGATGCTGATCCCTTCCTCGCTGCGGGTCACCACCAGAGTTTCCAATTCCAGCTTTTTGAGTAGGGTGCGGCTGGCAAGGCGCAAGCTGTCCAGATCGCTGATCGCCACCCGGGAAGCTGCTTCCGTTTCCTTGCGATTAGGGGTCAGCAAAGTCGCGCCGCGATATTTCTGATAATCGTTGCCCTTGGGATCGATGACCACCGGCAGCCCCTGATCTTTGCCGATCTGAATGATCTGCTGCAGCAGCCCCTCGGTCAACACTCCCTTGAGATAATCCGAGATCAGGATCACATCGAATTGGGCGGCATGCTCCCGAATGTAAGCAGCCAGGGTCTGTTCCTGCTCAACCGAGATCGGCTCCCGGCTTTCCCGGTCGAAGCGCATCATCTGCTGATGACTGGCCAGGATGCGGGTCTTGCGGCTGGTCTTGCGCGCTGGGTCGAAAAACAACCCTGCAATATCGACCTCAATGCCCTCCAGCATGCTACGCACCAGGTCGCCGTCCTGGCTGTTTCCGAGGACACTTGCGACATGCACCCGGCAGCCGAGGGTTACCAAATTGTTGATCACGTTGCCGGCTCCGCCAAGACGCAGATCTTCACTGGTAATGTCGACCACCTGGACCGGCGCCTCAGGGCTGATGCGCTCGGTCTTGCCCCACAAATATTCATCAAGCATCAGATCACCAACCACCAGGGCTCTGACGGTAGCGATCCGATCGAGAAACTGCTCTACTTCAGTTCGATTCATATGGAAATCCAGATGCAAGCTGCAAGCGGTAAGTTCATAGCTGTAAGGTTTTCTCCGCGTCTACGCGAACACCAGCCCTTAACCCACGAATTGGACGCAGATAAAATCTGATGCTTCGCATTCGCAGATCGAGCAAAAGCTGTGAACCGTGAGTGCAACACCGTGATTAATAAATCCGTGAGTGAGAATCCGTAATGCGTGATGGGTTAAAACCATTCACGGTCACACCCTCACGGCCTTTAGCCAGAGTGCGCTATTCCGCTACCATAAAGGGGAAATTTATGCAAGGTTTTCCGCTACGGCCTTATCCTATGTGATCGAGAACGGCCTGGGCAAAGAGCGGGATATTGATCTCGTGATGCCCGGTTATGGTGTAGCAGCGTCCGCTGCCGAGGGTCGGCCTTTTGACCGCATTGGCCATGGAGCGACTGGGCGAAATGCTCCCGGACGTTGATGGAGTATCGCTTGACCGCGGAGAAATCGATGGACATTCGAGCCTTATTTGTTCAAGTTTAAAATCTTCCAGAGAATAATTCGAGGTAACTTCTTCGGCCAATCACAGAACTTGAAAGCAAGCTAACTCTACCAAGGTCGAAATTATCAGTAACTGCCAGATCCTGCGATAACTGCCCGGAAGGTTTTAAATAGAATCAAAATATCTAACCAGATGGACCACCTGTCAATGTAATAAAGATCGAGACGAACAATCTCGTCAAAATCCTCGATTCGGTTTCGGCCGCTAGTCTGCCACATACCGGTAATGCCTGGTTTGATACTGATTCGCCGGCGGTGCCAGTTTTGGTACTGCGCTACTTCAGCGGGTGTGGGGGGCCTTGTTCCCACCAGACTCATCTCCCCTCGAAGCACGTTCCAGAACTGAGGAAACTCGTCGAGACTGGTTCTACGTAAAAACCTACCGACCCGGGTGATACGGGGATCGTCCTTGATTTTGAAGATGGCCCCTTTCATTTGATTCTGACCCATCAGTTCCTTCTTGCGTTCCTCGGCGTCAATGTACATGGAGCGAAACTTCCAGCACTTGAAGGGCCTGCCATTGGTTCCCACCCGCTCTTGACCAAAAAAAATCGGGCCAGGAGAATCCTTCTTGATGGCAACGGCGATGAAGGGAAAAAGCAGAACCGAAATGCCCAGTCCCACAAGGGCGCCAAAGATGTCAAGCATGCGCTTGATGAACAACTGTTGGACATCCAGCGACTTGGTGTGGAAAGTTAGAACCGGGAGGGTATCGTGAAAGAAACTTATATCTTTCTTACAATTGGGAATGTCATAAAAATCCAGCAACATGCGCACAGTAATCCCCAGGTCCTGCAAATCCTGCAAATAATCTTCGACCCCCACGACCAAGTCTTTCGGGATGGAAAAAACCACCTCGTCCACCGATTTTGACTTGCAGATCTCTTCCAGATCCTGAAGGTGCCCAAGTACCGGATGACCATCAATCTCATCATCGGCAATGGCATCAACTGCCTGCACAAAGCCGATGATTTTTAAGCCCCAACCCGCATGATCCTCAACTAATTGGTGAAACTTGCGAGCCTTCTCCTTTGTGCCAACAATCAGCAAATGTCGGGTATTGAACCCTCTCCGCCGCCAGAAGCCAAGCGCAAAGCGGACTCCGACTTTTTCCAGAAACAGAAACAGACAAGATGTGCAGACAAAAACCAGGTACAACCCTCGGCTATATTGGTCTCGGTCAATAAAATAGATAATCGACGCGGTGAGCAACCCACCAAAGAAGTGGACATTAACCAGCCTGCTAAGGATATCAAAAACCGTCCAGCGCCTAATAGATGCGTAAAGCCCCTGACGTTTGAGCAAGTAAAGCCAAAGGGGAAGGACAACTCCCAGAATCCAAAGATAGTTATACAGAGGTAACAGCCTGCCCTGGAATAGAGACCGAACCTGATAAGCAAGCACCAACGCGGTACAGATGACGAAGACATCCACCCACATGGTGAGCTTTGTAATCAATTTTGCCTGTTGCCGGAGCATGACACCCCCTCCAAACAGCCCTTAACCGACCAGATCTCTAAAAAGACCTAGAGGGTTTTCGGGGGGATTTAAAGCTTTTCTTGGAATTTGAAAAAAACAAGGGGTGCATGGTCAAGCGAGTATTTAACCACAAGGGAAATACTCTTTCGAGTTTACCCAACCTGAACCCTAGGTATTTTACAGCTGTCTTTAAAAAAACGGTGGGAAAAAGAAACCAATGCCGTGGCCAAATATACTTAAGTTCCGACTGGACAAAACGCTTACCCTCCCCCTCTGCGGCTCCAAAATTCTTCATTATCCAAGGTTCTCTGGAATGAAAAACGCCGATATCGAAGTATCTCCTGAATTCATTCCACAGACTGTAATTATGGGAATGATAGACTTTAGCTTCGGAACAATAAGCCACTTTCAAGCCATTCAAGAGCATTTTTGCTGCGACATAAGTGTCCTCACTTACGATACACTTTGGGGGAAATCCACCAATATCAGCCAAAGCCGTTAGTCTGTAGGCTGCAAATGAATTAGACGAAAACGTGGTCTTAATTCCGAGTGAATTTACATCTTCAATAGTCCTGACGACACTCACCGGCGGATAATTAAACAAACGGGCATGGGCCTCGACAGGCTTAGCATTTTTTCTTGGCAACTGCCTCCCATAGGCGACCCCAACTGTCGAATCCTCAAACGCCTTGACCAATTCATCAAAGGCCATCGAGTCGCTGGGAATCGCGTCCTGGGTCAGGAAAATTACGACATCA
>ENA-ORCT01001203-ORCT01001203.1-marine-metagenome-genome-assembly--contig:-NODE-1203-length-10482-cov-3.423354_pt1 | contig 10482 bp, 10 predicted proteins | sample MGYA00248632_ERZ508511 | MGnify/ENA primary metagenome ERZ508511 (study PRJEB26182, sample SAMN06268839) | marine metagenome | isolation source: Tt an P1-techrep anaerobic enrichment on pine from... | reverse complement strand
AGGCGGTGCAGCAGCGCTGGCGGTTGCTTCCGGACATGCAGCCCAATTCCTGGTGTTCAACACCTTGCTCGATCAGGGCGACAATTTTGTCAGTTCTCCTTACCTCTACGGAGGCTCCTATAATCAATTCACCGTATCTTTTAAGCGGCAGGGAATTGACGCACGGCTTGCTGCAGATCTGGAACCTGAGTCGTTTGAAAAGCTGATTGACGACAAAACCAAAGCGATTTACCTGGAAACGATAGGTAATCCAGCCTACACCATTCCCGACTTTGACGCCTTTGCTGCCTTGGCTAAGAAATACGATATCCCCTTTATCGTCGATAATACTTTCGCAGGTGCAGGCTATTTGTTCCGACCAATCGAGCATGGCGCCAATATTGTCGTGGAATCAGCAACCAAATGGATTGGAGGTCATGGCACCAGTATTGGCGGAGTCATTGTCGATGCCGGCAACTATAACTGGGGCAACGGCAAATTCCCCGGATTTACCGAACCATCACCAGGCTATCATGGACTCAAATACTGGGACATTTTTAATTTTGATGGCCCGTTTGGCAACATCGCATTCATCATTAAGGCGCGCGTTGAAGGACTTCGTGATTTTGGCCCGGCAATCAGTCCTTTTAATTCATTTTTATTGCTACAAGGATTGGAAACCTTATCTTTGCGGCTCGACAGACATGTGGCCAATGCGCAGGCACTTGCTGAGTGGCTGGAAAAGCATCCGAAGGTTAAAAGCGTCAACTATCCGGGACTGAAAAGCAGTCCATCTTACGAACTGGCAAAAAAGTATTTGCCAAAAGGAGCAGGCAGTGTCCTTTCCTTTATTGTGAAAGGCAGTGAAGACGACGCGAAAACAGTGGTGAGCAAATTGCAATTGGTGAGCCATTTAGCAAACGTTGGAGATACCAAAACACTGATAATCCAACCGGCCGCCACGACGCACCAGCAATTATCGGCTGAAGCTCAGCTGGCTGCCGGAGTTTATCCCTCGCAACTGCGTGTCTCTGTCGGTATTGAGCACATTGATGATATTATAGGCGACTTTGAGCAAGCCTTAAATCAAATTGGTTAACTAAACACTTCCCGGATGTCGGTCAGCCCACATCCGGGAAGTCATATAAATAAAGACAATGCCATTAAACATACCCGACCAACTACCTGCGATAGAGCTTCTTCGCGAAGAAAATATTTTCGTGATTGATAAAACAAAAGCTTCTCACCAGGATATTCGTCCGTTGAAAATTGTCATCTTAAACTTGATGCCTTTAAAAATTTCGACGGAAACCGACTTGTTACGCTTGCTTTCGAACACGCCGTTGCAGGTTGAAATTGATTTTTTGAAAATCAAGGGACATAAGCACAAAAACACCTCGGCAGAACACATGCGGGCGTTTTACACCACCTTCGACAAAATCAGGAAAAACAAATATGATGGCATGATCATTACCGGAGCTCCGGTGGAACAGCTTCCTTTTGAACAAGTAACTTATTGGGAAGAGATGAAGGAAATTTTGGACTGGTCGGTTCATCATGTCACTTCATCACTGTTCATATGCTGGGGATCGCAGGCGGCGCTTTACCATTTTTATGGTATTCCGAAGTATAGTCTCAACAGCAAGATGTTTGGTATTTTTAAACACCGCGTTTCGGACAACAAGATTCCTATTTTCAGAGGTTTTGACGATGAGTATTACGTACCGCATTCCCGTCACACCGAAATCAGAAAAGCAGATATAGACCGAGTTCCCGAACTGGAAATCATTTCGACCTCAGAAGACTCAGGTGTAAATATGTTGATGGCAAAAAACGGCCGTCAGTTCTTTATTACGGGCCATTCGGAATACTCACGAGATACGTTGAGAAACGAGTATTTCCGCGATCTGAAGAAGAAGCTTCCAATCGAAGTTCCGAAGAATTATTTTCCGAATGATGATCCGGATGAACAGCCAACCATGAAGTGGCGGTCGGCAGCAAACCTGCTATTTACCAACTGGCTGAATTACTACGTTTACCAGGAAACGCCTTATAATTTGGATGATATTGGGTAATGGGGACTCCAATTTTTGTTTAACTTTGAAAAACAAAATTCATTCAAAATGGTGACTATCATAAAAAAAGGAGCGACAAAAGAAAAGATTCAGTCTTTGCTTAAACTAGGTAAAAAGAACAAACCACGCAAGGGAATTGACCTACATAAATACTGTGGCGTATTGAAATTGAAAGAAGATCCTTTGGTTCTACAAAAAAAGTGGCGTGATGAATGGGAATAGTCTTCTCCTTGATTCAAATATTGTGCTCTATTTGTTAAACGGTGAAAAGACCCTTATTCCACTTCTCGAAGGGAAGCAGTTGTACCTGTCATTTATTACTCAGATTGAACTACTTAGTTATCACGAAATATCAAGCGCAGAAGTTGAAACAATTGATAGTTTTATCCAGGAATGCATTGTCAATGATATGACTTCCAGCTTAAAGGAACTGACCATTAAACTTCGAAAGAAATATAGGATCAAGTTACCGGATGCAATTATAGCCGCAACGTCACTTTATCTCAATTCTCCCCTTGTGACAGCAGATGCCGGTTTTAAGAAATTGGATGATGATATAGATATTATTTTCTATGAAAGGTGAATAGATTTCTCTTGACTCTTGAAAATTCACTAATTTTAAGGGAACAAAAAAGTATAGAATCATGTCAGAAAAGAAAAAAATAGCAGTTGTACTTTCAGGAAACGGTGTCTACGACGGATCTGAAATACACGAAGCAACCTTGACGCTATTGTCGATTGCCCGTCAGGGGGCCACCTACGAGCTCTTTGCTCCAGATATTAATCAAGCCCATGTTATCAACCATCTAACTGGAGAAGAGATGCCGGAAACCCGGAATGTGCTGGTTGAGTCGGCCCGGATTGCGCGGGGGAAGATTGCAAATTTGAAAGCCTATAAAGCCAGCCAGTTCGATGCACTCGTGTTTCCGGGAGGATTTGGAGCAGCCAAAAACCTCTGTAATTTTGCTTTCGAAGGACCAAATTGTACGGTCAACAAGGACGTCGAAGAAGCGATTCGGGAAACAGTAGAGGCAGGCAAACCGATCGGGGCATTATGCATTGCGCCTGCTGTCATAACGCGAATTCTGAAAGACGTCAATGTCACCATTGGAAATGACTCGGGCACAGCAGGGGCCATCGAAAAAATGGGCGGAACCCATACAAATGCTACACACGGCGAGGTAGTTTTTGACCCTAAATACAAGATTTACACCACTCCTTGTTACATGCTTGAGGCCAGCATTGATCAAATTGCCGATGGAACTGACAATATCATCCAAGCGATTTTACAATCACTCTGACTCATTGCTTTTTGAATCTGTTGAAACGATTTTGAACTCGGTGCGGCGGTTTTTTGCTCTTCCCTCTTCGGTTTCATTGGAGGCAACGGGGACCGTAAATCCATAGCCCTGAAAGCTTAATCGTGACCGCCCCACCCCATTTTCAACCAAATAGTCATAAACCGATTTGGCCCGATTCTCTGATAGCGCTTGATTCATCCCGGGACCACCAATTGAATCGGTATGCCCGCCAATTTCTATATTAACCTGCGCGTTATTCTCCAAGAATTCAACCAATTTGTCCAATTCGGCTCTCGATTGATTCAATAGCGTGTATTTCCCGCTCTCAAAAAAAATGTTACGCAAAACAGTCGCTCTGCCAATTTCAATGGCACTGAGCGGAATATCCAAAAGGATTGGATCTTCAACTTCACGAAGCTGTTTCAGTGCAAAATTTTCAGAATGAAACAAGTAGGCTTCTTTTGAGACGTTAAAGGCATATTCTTTCCCCACTGGCAAACACATCAAAAACTCGCCAAGCTCCCAGCAAGATTCCGTTTTGGCAACCAGTTCATTGCTATCCAGATCAATTAATTCAATTTGAGCACACAGAGCCTGGCCGGTTGAATCATCGAAAACAATGCCCTGAACATAGGAAACCGGCGTTGGACGAACCGCCGGGTAAAGTTCAAACTGGTAAATGTCAAGCCCCTGGGAACCGGGGCGGTCTGATGCGAAATAGGCTGTTTCACCGGCAGCATCCACAATCAGACCTTGTTCATCCTTGTGGGTATTGATTGGATATCCCATGTTTTCAGGCTTTTGCCAGCAAGAATCACCCATCAGGCGAGAATAAAAAATATCGGAACCGCCCAGCCCGGGATGGGTATCGGACGCAAAATACAGCGTGGTTCCATCAGCATGAATAAATGGCGAGGTCTCATTACCAGTCGTGTTGATGGAATCACCCAGATTTTCGGGTGCGCTCCACCGGGGTCTTCCAGACGCGGTGAATCCATCCAGACGACATCGCCAGATATCCATTCCTCCCTTCCCTCCTTTTCGGTTCGTCGCGAAATATAAATACTCACCGTTGGCAGAAATAGACGGCTGCGATTCCCAGGATCCTGAGTTGACAGGTTCTCCGGCATTCTGTGGCACCGACCAGCTACCGTTCCTGTTTCTAGAATAATAAATATCGCAACTGCCATAACCATCACTTCGCGAACAGGCGGTGAAAAAAAGCAGCTTTCCATCGGCCGAAATACTCTGTGCCCCTTCATTATTCGGGGTATTGATCGTCTGCATGGGGTGCGACTCAAGCCACGCGCCAGCCTCAAAAGCCGACATGTAAAAATCTTCCTGATACCGCAGAGAGCTTGATCCACTTGCCGGATTGAGCCTGGTAAAAACCAGCGTCTTCCCATCAACAGTGAGGCTGGGCCAGTAATCGTTGTATTCTGAATTGACCCGATCGCCCAGATTTACCGCATTCATTTCAACAGCATGTTTGTATAAGGAAATAGCAACCCGACAGTCGAATAATTTTGCCTGGGCTTTTTCGTAGAACGGATGATCAGATGATTCCATAGTAATAAAAGCCTGGTAAGCATCAAGTGCTTCCTGGTATTTTCCCAATCGATAGCAGGCATTTCCAAGCACATAATTAATTTTGGCAGTATGTTCAGACTCCAGTTTCAAGGCCTTTTTCAGATAAACAATCTGTAAACTATCCTCTTTGAGCTCATTATAAATATCGGCCATCAGCAACATAGCCTCCAAAAAACCGGCATCTGCCTTCAACGCTTTTTCCAACTCGTCAAGAGCGGATTGGTTAGCTCCCTGCTGAAAAAGATTCGTCGCATTGTGAAACGATTTTTCGGCCTTCTTACTCGAAGTTGATAACTCCTGGGCATTTGCTCCAAGAATCAGAAAAAGGGCAATAATGGTAGTGAATAGCTTCATTCGTTCAATTTTTACCAATCCAACAGACACCGCCGAACTCAAGCTCCATACTGATTGATTTGGGGGCAGTCTTTTTTTCAACTGACATACCAAAACTCAAATTACAGAATCCTCCAGTTTTTTAAGCTGGCAACGGAGTTCGTTTCACTTCGTTTTCTTTTGACGCCCTAATTTCATAATTTTTTACAAAAATCCATCAAAGAATCAGAATTCAATGATAAAATAATGAACAACTGACCTAACCGGACAAAACAAACGCAATCAAACGAAGAATATATCTATTTTTGAACTCTAAAAACAGAAAAATTGAGTCCGTTACGAAAGATATTTCATTTTAACCCAACCTGTGAACTGGCAATCGCCAATGGATCACCGTACTACCAGGCACCTGCCATCCTTCGCGAATTTGAGGAGGAATTGGCTCCCATCTTATTGCTTTTTGCGTCGTCCGGAGACCATGTGCTGAAAGAAGGACCAATCGCTGGTCGATATCTGGAACAAATCGGGGAATTGGGACTTTCAACCGCACAATGTCTGTCGAAAGCAAATTCACTGGAAACGGTGGAAAACGAAACTGTTCTCTTACAGCCGTGGGGATGGAGCCCCGCCGAATCACTTTATCTCTCTGATTACCAGCAGACACCAGACATTGAAGAACGAAACGACCAAATTGCCAACAGCGATCTCTTCCAACGGAAACATGCAGTTGAATTGGTTAACAACTTTTTGAATGAAAATCCCGAGCCCTTTTTTCCAGGTGAGGAAGAACGCCCGAAATTGCTTGATTCTCTTGAAGCTGTTGAAGACTACCTTTTCAGGCGTACACAAATTGTGCTTAAAGCACCTTTAAGTTCCAGTGGACGAGGCCTACAGGTTATCCGAAAGAGTAAATTGAATGACTCGAACATACGCTGGATTAAAACCAGGCTGAATCAGCAAAACTATTTGGTTGCAGAGCCGCTATTCAATAAAAAAACGGATCTGTCATTTCAATTTGAATTGAAGTCTTCGGAAGAAATAGTTTTCCATGGGGTGAGTTATTTCAAAACTAACAGCAACGGACAATACCTGGGGCACTACATCAATCCCATAGCTGACATGGCCTATCGTTATTTTCAGAAAAACGAACTATGCAAAATGGCACAACTCTTGACCGGCCAACTCCAAAAAAGCCAATTTCAGTCTATTTATCAGGGATTTATAGGTGTCGATGCGATAATTTACGAAGCAGATCGACAAATAAAAATTCAACCGTGTTTGGAGATAAATCCGCGATTCAATATGGGCATTCTGAGCCAGGCGATTGAGCAAAAAATTCATCCTGAAAGTAGTGGTGTATTTCAGACTTATTACCAGCCGAAAAGACCTTACAGGCAGTTTGCTGAAGAACAAGCAAAAAAAAATCCGCCTTTCATGGCTGATCAGCAACTGCGAAAAGGATTCATTTCACTTACTGCCCCAAAGGACAATAGTTTGTTTGGCGCTTATCTTCTGCTATCTTAAATATCGCTTCAATACTCCCACCAATGAATTCAATCGAATCGGCTTGGCCAGGAACTCATCGCATCCTGCTTCGAGACTCCTTTTTTCCTCGCCTGCCAGAACATAGGCACTTTGAGCAATAACAGGAACTTCAGGGCGCATTGACTTGATCTTTTGAGTCGCTTCAAATCCATCCATTTCCGGCATATTCAGATCCATCAAAACCAAATCAATCTGTTTGTTTTCGCTAAACAAGCGAATTGCATCCTTTCCGTTTTGAGCTGACAAGGTATTGACACCATATTTGTGTAAGGCAGCTCTAAAATAGCTGTCACTGTTTTTATTATCTTCAACAATAAGAACGGTCTTGTTTGAAAAATCCTCATTGAGAGTTGTCATAGTGGTTCTTTTTCGGCAAAAGTTACGTAAAAAAAAGGATTATCCCTTCAAATGGTTTTGAACAACATGATTCTGATCATTTGGTTTCAATGGCAGGTAGAAAATCCATTGCAACCAAACATCTGTTTATTTTTCATCATTAAAACACTCTCCGCCTGGATAGCCCAATCAGAAAGGTTTATTTAATGGTAAACCTGCCCGACCAACTTGCTTACAAGTCCATAAAAAAACTGTTCAACTTTAATAATTGAACAGTCGGGCTCAGAGAAAAAAAATATCGCAAATGACCTCGGACAACACTGGTCCTAGTCTGCTTTCCGCTTGATGCTACATCCAATTGGCTTGGTTTCAGCCTGTGCAATTTTCGTTCCTTCCGAAAGATTACCAATCGCTGTTTTCAGGTAAGCTTTTTTGACACCGGAAGCATCGTCATAATTGTCATCAATAGCTCCTTTGTAAACCAGTTTGTAATCGCTGTCGAAAAGGAAAACATGTGGGGTCGTCTGACCTCCAAATGCGTTGGCCAACAAACTATTTGCATCAACAAGGTAAGGAAAATTGTAAGCTTTTTCCTTGGCATGTTTCTGCATGGCTTCATACGAATCCACCCCATCCCTGTTCCTGTAGTTTGAATTTACAACGACCATTCCTACATCGTGATCATCGGCCCATTGCTTCAGTCCATTATACCGGTTTTCCCATTTCAGTACAAAAGGACAGGTATTGCAGGAAAATATCAGCACCAGTCCATTTTCATCAAGGGCGTCATCCAGCGACATTTTATCGCCTGAAACATCGAGCATCTTCACCGAAGTGTGCGTGGCTTTATCGCCAATTTCTAAATGGGGTTCTCCCGCATATGCCAGAAAACCTACAAAAATCAAAATAAAAGACAATAAGGTTCTCATATCTGTATGTAAATTGGTTACGGAAGAATAACAAAACCTTTTTGCAACTTGTTTGTAAATAATTCTAAACAACTGTAAATGCTTAGAGAAATTCGTAACAACTACCAAAAACATAAGCTGGAAGAAGCATTTCTTCCGGATGATCCAACTGCTTTGTTTGATCTTTGGCTGACTGAAGCAATACAAGGCAAAGTACAAGAGCCCACAGCAATGGTTTTAGCTACGGCAGCTAACGGCATTCCTGATGCGCGGGTCGTTCTGCTCAAAGAAATTAATGAGGGAAATTTTCATTTCTACACCAATTATAATAGTTCCAAAGCACAGCAGATCAAGACCAATCCCCAGGTGGCACTCAATTTTTTCTGGCCCGAACTGGAACGGCAAGTCCGGATAAAAGGCTCGGTTTCAAAGGTGAAAGAAGAGCTTTCAGAAGAATATTTCAAGATTCGTCCGCGCGAAAGTCAACTGGGAGCATGGGCATCAGCGCAAAGCGAAACCTTGGTTAATCGGGATGAATTGGAACAGCATTACAACAGATTGGAAAAACAATATGAAGGAGAAGTGATTCCCCGACCAGCCCATTGGGGAGGCTACCAGGTGAAGCCCAATGAAATTGAATTTTGGCAAGGACGTCCGGGGCGGCTGCACGACCGGATTCAATATCGCAGCAACATACAAGGGCGATGGACATTTAGAAGACTTTCACCATAAAAATGTAGTTTTGCCTTTCAGCATTTCGACCAAAAAATATCGATCAATATGAAGTTTGGAAAAGTAGATCATCCCGAGTTTATTGATTTCACCTTGCCGGAAGATGATTCCCGAACAAAGGAAATTCTTGAGAACTCCCAATCCAATCAGGATTTATCTGTTTACGTAGGCTGTGCTAAATGGAACCGGCAAGATTTGAAAGGCTTTTACCCGAGAGGCACAAAAGATGAATTGGCTTATTATGCCACCCAATTCAATTCCATAGAGCTGAATGCCACATTTTATAAAATTCCTGACGCTGCGCAAGTTCAGACCTGGCGGGATAAAACACCGGAAGCCTTTAAGTTTTTCCCAAAAATCAATCAGTCCATCAGCCATATGCGGCGATTGAACAATGTGGAACAATTAGCAGAGGCCTACTGCGACAACATCGTTCATTTTGAAGAGAAATTGGGCATGGTTTTTCTTCAATTACACAACAATTTCGGATTCAAGAATTTTGATCGGCTTGCCTCGTTTATTGAGAAATTTCCCAAAGCCATTCCGCTGGCCACCGAAGTTCGCCACCATGAATGGTTTGATGACGTGAAAGCTTCCAGCGCGTATTATGACTTGCTTGAAAAACACCAGGTGACCAATATTTTGGTGGATACAGCAGGCCGAAGAGATTTACTACACATGCGCCTGACTACGCCTACTGCTTTTGTGCGATATGTAGGTGCCAATCATCCCGACAGTGAATACAAACGGCTGGATGATTGGGTAGACCGGTTGGCGCAGTGGGTTGGTCAGGGCTTAACGAACATCTATTTCTTCGTTCACCAAAACCTGGAAAAGGAATCTCCTACACTCTCGGCTTATTTTATCAACAAAATCAACCAACAGCTGGGAACGAATTTAAAACCACCAACCCTTCCAAACGCAAGCGGGAGCTTGTTTTAACAAACTCCGGCTCAACTATTTTATACCGAAATAATTTGATTTTACTTTTCTGTAAGTTTTTCTTCGATGAAGCCGCCTAAAGCCAGGTAGTCTTCGTAAAGCTTTTGGTATTTGGACACGTTCTCCGCAATCGGATGATATTCGGTTTCAAAACCGCCACCCATTTTTTTCTGAGCCTCATGGGTCGTTGCATAAACGCCTGCAACTACCGCAGCCGCCATGGCAGATCCCAACGCACAAGCTTGTTCCGAACGCGCTACTTTAATCGGCATGTTCAGCACATCACAGACAATTTGCATGACCAATTTTGATTTTTTAGCCACACCCCCCAAGGCAATAACCCCGTCTATGCGGACGCCTTCGCTACGGAACCGATCGACAATGGCTTTAGAACCAAACGCCGTGGCTTCAACCAGGGCGCGAAAAATACGTGGCGCATCGGTTCCCAGGCTTAAGCCGGCGATAGCTCCTTTCAGGTTTTGATTGGCATCAGGCGTGCGCCGTCCATTCATCCAATCAATAGCCAACACACCACTTTCAGCAATACCTATTTTTTCGGCCTGTTTTGAAAGCTCAGCAATCATGTTGTCAGACATTTCTTCAATCAAAGCCTGACGCTGTTCTTCGCTCACCAAATCGCTTTTCGAAAGGATTTGCCCGGCCGGCCACAACAGTAGTCGTTTAAACCAGGCATAAATATCGCCAAAGGCCGATTGTCCAGCTTCCATACCCAGCATGCCC
>ENA-ORCT01001202-ORCT01001202.1-marine-metagenome-genome-assembly--contig:-NODE-1202-length-10483-cov-2.771286_pt1 | contig 10483 bp, 9 predicted proteins | sample MGYA00248632_ERZ508511 | MGnify/ENA primary metagenome ERZ508511 (study PRJEB26182, sample SAMN06268839) | marine metagenome | isolation source: Tt an P1-techrep anaerobic enrichment on pine from sediment... | reverse complement strand
GTCTTTGCCGATTCGGATGCCTGCGCCGGTCCGGATTGGCTCTCCCACATCGTCTATCCGCTTCGGCAGGAAAAAACCGGTGCCTCGGGCGGATATCGCTGTTTTGTTCCGCAAAAGAATAATCTGGCAACGATTGCACTAACCTCGATCAATGCCAAAATCTGCGAGTTTCTCGGCAATACCCGCTTTAATCTGGCGTGGGGCGGTTCGATGGCGATTTTGATCAAGAATTTTAAAGACCTTGGAATTGATACAACATGGGAAAAGGCCCTCAGCGACGATCTATCCCTCAGTAAAGCTGTCCGTGACAAGGGCTTGAAAATGGTGTTTGTTCCGGCGTGTATGATCGCCTCCTACGAAAGCACGACCTGGTCCAAGTTGTGGGAATTTGCCCGGAGACAATTTGTTATTACCCGCGTCTACACACCTAAAATGTGGCTTTTTGGCCTGTTCAGTGCTTTGTTTGCAGTGGTCGGCTTGTGGGGCGGTCTGGCCTTGGCCATCTGGGCAGCAAAGACCGACTATCCCTATAAAGGGTGGTGTCTCGCCGTCCCGCTGGCATTTGGGGCTTGTCAACTGTGTCGCGCGGTTCTCAGGCAAAAAATGATCACCAAATTACTGCCCGCAGAGAAAACACAACTCACCTCGGCTTCACGAGCGGATATCATTTTCTTCTGGTTCTGGGCGATCCTGTTGCTGATGATTATCCTCTCTTCGGCGATTGGACGAGTCATTACCTGGCGCGGCATTCGATACCGGCTGAATTCACCACAGGATATCAGCGTGCTTGACAATACAAAAAGCGGATAAAGTCGATTATCCCGGCAATTGCAGCCCTCGGTCTACTGCTTCGGCAACACGTTTCATTTTCATCATGAGTTCTTTCAGCACGTCCGGCGTAATCGATTGAGCCCCGTCCGATGCGGCGTGTTCCGGATCGGGATGACATTCGAGGATAACTCCATCGGCCCCGGCCGCGATGGCGGCAAGGCACATCGACGGAACCATATACGCATGACCGGTCCCGTGAGACGGATCAATGAGAATCGGCAGATGGGTGCGTTCCCGCAGGGCCGGCACCATCGCCAGCGGCAGGGTGTTGCGAACGTAAGATTCATAGGTTCGAATGCCTCGCTCGCACAAAATCACATTTGGATTGCCCGCATTTATGATATATTCAGCCGCCAGCAAAAACTCATCCAGTGTTGCGCTCATGCCGCGTTTGAGCAGTACCGGCTTGTTGGTATTACCGAGTGCTTCCAGCAGCGGATAATGCTGCATATTTCGAGCCCCAATCTGCAAAACATCGCTGTATTCAACCACCGGATCAATTTGCTCGAGTCCGATAACTTCGGTCACAATGGCCAATCCGGTCTCTTCCCGGGCTTTGGCAAGCATTTTGAGTCCCTCAACGCCGAGTCCCTGGAAACTGTAGGGGCTGGTACGGGGTTTATAGGCACCGCCTCGCAATCCAACACATCCGCACGCCTTGGCGACACGCGCAACGGAAAGAATCTGGTCAATGTTTTCCACGGCACAGGGTCCTGCGATAATCCCGACTTCAGTGCCGCCGATGGGAAAAGCGGCAGGGCCGATCGGGATTTGCGTTCGTTCCTGCTTGATCTCCAGGGATGCCCGCTTATACGGTGCCAGGATCGGTACGATTTTTTCGACCATGGGGGCGTTTTCGATTGCGCCCTTATCTACGGCACGCTTGTCGCCAATACAGGCGATGACCGTGCGATCGGTTCCATAAATCGGGTGGTCTTCCAGACCGTAATCGTGAACCAGATCAATCACATGCTGGATCTGCTGTTTCGATGCACCGGGTTTCATGACAACAATCATAGTATTTCCTCACCAAATGATATTGATTTTTAGATTTAACATCGAACAGTATAGCGTATCGAATTCAAAAAAACCAGTATGTCAAGATAATCGAATGAAAAAAGCTCGCAGAGTGTCATGTAGGGCTTTCAAGTTTGACAGAATCGGTTTTGCTGATAGAATGCTTTTGATGAAAAATGAAGCAATAATAAGAATTTTAGCCCTGTCCGACATCCATGGGAACATCAAGGATATTGCTGCTCTGGCCGATGTGGCCCAAGCCTGCGATGCCATCGTTTTAGGTGGCGATATTACCGATTTTGGGGGAACCGAACAGGCCATGGCGGTTTTAACTGAGTTGGATCAATTCAATATTCCCGTTCTGGGTGTCCCCGGCAACTGTGATTCACCCGAGGTGGCTAACGTTCTTCGTCAGCGGGGCGGCAATATTATTGATTCACCTGTTAAAATAGGTGGAGTTTTTTTTAGTGGATTACCCTATCGCGTTTCCGATGCATTTGCTGTAAAGACAGCCGAACGGATTGCCGCAGACGACGATCTCGAAAAAGTCGTCCTGGTCAGCCACGAACCGGCATGGGGGACAAATGTGGACCTTCAGGCATCCACCTATCACAAAGGCAGCCAGGCGGTCCGATCCTTCATCGAACTCAACCAGCCCGCGCTCGCCGTCAGCGGCCACATCCACGAGGCCTGCGGCACTGACCAACTCGGCGATACGCTGCTGGTTAATCCCGGCGCATTCCGAAACGGCCGCTATGCGATCATCGACATTACCGAAGAATCGGTCCACGCCAAACTGCATTGGCTATAAAATCAGAGCCGCGACAGTGATGGAGCGGGCTGCGTGACCCTGTGCTATAGGCTCCCTACACGGTGTCGCAATCGGACGGTTCGCGCTGTCGCGTTTTTGTCCACTACTACTGAGAACTGAAGACTGATTAAGGACACGTCCCCCAAACCGGCCGAGGTTCTGTCCAACTGGTGGCACCAGTATCAAAATCGGTTGGCCCCGGCCAGGGAATCTGTGAGACGCACCATCCGGAAAGGTCTTGGTTGAATGCCGAAGCATCGTAAAACATCCCGCTCATGTCTGTAACATTGGAAGTGTCCCAGGTGTCGATGTTTTGATTGAATGAGGTTGCACTTTCAAACATATAACACATATCTTTGACGCTGGATGTATCCCATCCACTGATATCCTGATTGAACGCTGACGCGAACAGGAACATCTGGCACATATCGGTGACATTGGAGGTGTCCCAATCACCGATGTCCTGGTTGAATGCTGAAGCTCCGACAAACATGAGACTCATGTATGTGACGTTAGAGGTATCCCAACCACCGATATCCTGATTGAATACCGATGCTTCCATGAACATGACGTGCATGTTAGTAACACTGGATGTATCCCACCCGCCTATGTTCCCGTTGAATGATAATGCTTCGACAAACATATAATTCATATCGATGACCTTGGAGGTGTCCCAACTGCCAATATTTTGATTGAATGCTGGCGCGTGACCGAACATTCCGCTCATGTTGGTGACGCTGGAGGTATCCCATCTGCTGATATCTTGGTTGAACGACGAAGCTTGGCCGAACATCCCGCTCATGTTAGTGACATTGGAAGTGTCCCAGTCTCCGATATCCTGATTAAATGCCGATGCACGCTCGAACATCCATCTCATATTGAGGACATTGGAGGTATTCCAATTACCGATGTCTTGGTTAAATGAAGATGCATTGCTGAACATAGCACTCATATCGGTAACGGCTTCAATTCCATCCGAAGTATTCGGTACTGAAACGAGGTTGGAACAACTTGCGAATGCGGAATGCATACTGGTGAAACCCAGTTGTCCCCAATTATCAACACTTATCAATTTTGCACGTTCGTAAATCGGACCGCCATTATCAGCACTATTGTACGCTGTTACGCTCCCGGTAACTGAAACGGTATAGATCCCGTCAATGTCATAAAAATGCACATGTGGACCGGGGGTAGTTACATGTTGTGCGGGGCTACCGTCCCCCCAGTCAATGGTTGCGTCCACAGTACCGGCTAGTGCGAGAGTAAGCTTAGGCGCTGGCACAGAGGTTGTATCCCATGTCGTTATGAAAGAGCCATCGTCCAACCACTGATCAGCCATGTCGGCAAGGTCGATTGTGTCATACACCGTCAGCCAGCCGGAGGCCAACATTGCCAAGTCATCAAGATTGACTTTGCAGTCGCCGCTGAGATCGGCGGTGGGGCATGCTCCCTCAGCGATGTTGCCAATACAAAGAAACACGGCAAGAATTGCTGCAAATGAGATAAGGTAGCTTTTCACGGTACCAACCTCCACGTTGGGATTATCCTTCTTATTCTTTTCATGACCCGAATTATACTACAAGTTCTATCCGAAAATCAATAGCAAAGTTCTGTTTTTTTTAATTTCATTATTTCCTAAGTCATTTTGAGGAAATGTGTTATGTCTTAAATGCGACGGTGTTGCAACTGCTCCGCCCGCTCCATGACTGTCGCGGCTCTGATTTTCTCGTTATCCCCGGGGGTGGAACTGTTTGTGGATGGTTCGGAGGCGTTCGTTGTCGACGTGGGTGTAGATTTGGGTGGTTTTGATGTCGGCGTGGCCGAGCATTTCCTGGAGTGCCCGCAGGTCGGCGCCGCCGGAGAGTAAATGGGTGGCAAAACAGTGCCGCAGGGTATGGACGGTCAGGTTTTTCGGCATCCCGGCCCGCAGCGCGTACTTTTTCACAATCCTCCACAGTTCGATGCGGTCCAGTCCGCGACCCGTGCGGGACAGAAACAGCGTTTTAGGGCTGTGCGGTTTTTCCAGTTGCGGACGCAGCTCTTTCAGGTAGTTCTCAATGGTCCCCCCGGCGGTCTTGCCCAGCGGTACAATCCGTTCCTTGCGTCCTTTCCCAAGGCAGCGGACATACCCGATATTCAGATTCACATCGCCGATTTTCAGCCCTACAACCTCCGACGCCCGTGCCCCGGTGGCATACAAAATCTGCAACAGGGCCTTATCGCGCAAATAATACGGGTCTTCCGGGCACGGAGCCGCCATCAGCCGGAACACCTGGTCTTTATTAGCGACCGCAGGGAGTTTTTTCCACAATTTCGGCCCTTCCAGCGAATCTGTAATATCCTCGGTCATCTGGCCGGTCATGGTTCCGAACCGAAGCAGCATTTTAATCGCCACCAGGCAGCGGCTGATGCTGTTTTCGGCCCGTCCGAGCTTGGACAGATTCCGCAGGTATTGATACACGTTGACCGGGATAATTTCGCTAAGCTGTTTGACGCCCTGGGCGTTGCAATACTGCGAAAATGCCAATAAATCCCGTCCATATGCCAGCAGGGTATTCTCAGATAGGCCCGCTTCGACCGTCAAATAGTCCAAAAAGGCCATCACGGTGGTGCCCAGCGGAGTCGCTTTCAGTCGTTCTCGTAATAATTGTACCTGTTTTGTCAGCATCGTATCCTCTAACGGTAATATCGGCCAACTTCTTGTTTTTCTGCCTGTTTTTAATTTGATAATGGATTTTCCGTAAATGTCATGCCGGGCTTGCCCCGGCATCCAGGGTGATACACAATGTCAAACGACAATATACCTGTGATTCAGTGATTATTAAGGAATGGACCGTCTGGACCCCGGATCAAGCCCGGGGTGACAATAGACCGTAGAAAAATCTCGGTTTCTGACTTGAGAGAGAGCATATTTGAAGCTATACTCACTTTGGATTGAAATATCGGACAATTTTACAAGGAAGGTTCTATATGCGAAAAGTTCTGTTTATATTAGTATGTGTCGGGGCGGGTTTATTGGCCACTGGATGCGCCGCTCAACAACCTGTCCAGGCTCCCGAGCCGGTTTGTTTAACCAATACGTTACCCGAACAGGCGATGGCTGCAGCACAAACGGTATTGGAAAAGATGCAATTTGAGATTGAAAAATACGATACCGATGTGATGTATGTCCGGACACAACCCCTGTCGGGGGCACAGTTTTTTGAATTTTGGCGAAAAGACAATGTTTCTGCCTATGACAATGCGCAAGCCAACCTGCACAGCATCCGGCGTACGGCTGAACTGACATTTACGCCAAACGGAACCACAACCTGTGTTGAGTGCCAGGTGTATGTACAGCGTCTATCCATCCCGGAGTCTCCGCTGATCAGCACCAGCCAAATGGGTGGGGTGCATACGAAAAGTCATACCCGTTTTCAAACCCTTAAAGTCGATGCCGAACGCATGGCGATGAGCGAGTGGGTAGACGAAGACCCGGACCACGCCCTGGAACAACGCATTCTTAATAAAATACACGGGCAACTTCAATAGAGGATAAGCCGATGAGAGTATTAGTATGCGGCGGTGCAGGATATATCGGAAGCAATATGACCGCGATGCTGGCCCGGGAAGGGCACAGTCCGGTGGTGTTTGACAACCTCAGTAAGGGGCACCGAGAAGCCGTTCAAAATGTCCAGTTTGTCCTGGGTGATTTTGGTGATTTCAATTTCACTATCGAGACGCTTCAAAAATACCGGATCGAAGCGGTCATGCACTTTGCGGCCTTTATCGAAGTCGGGGAGTCGGTCGAAGAACCGCTGCGTTATTATGAAAACAATGTCAGCAAGACCCGTACACTTTTGGCGGCAATGGAAAAGGCCGGTGTGGAAAAGTTTGTCTTCAGCAGCACCGCCGCGGTTTATGGGATGCCGGATACCATTCCCATCACCGAAGACGTCACCAAGGCCCCGATTAATCCGTATGGCGAAACCAAGTGGGCTTGCGAGCGGATGTGTCATTTCCTCAGCCAGACCGGCCGGATGCGATATGCAGCCCTGCGCTACTTCAATGCCTGCGGAGCCGGTCAAAACGGTACCATTGGCGAAGATCATCGCCCGGAATCGCACCTGATTCCGCTGATTATCCAGGCCGCGATGGGCAAGCGGGATAACATCAAGATTTTCGGCACCGATTATCCCACCGAGGACGGTACCTGTGTGCGGGACTATATCCACATCGAAGACCTGTGCAAGGCCCATCTACTGGCATTGAACAAACTCGAAAAAGAGCAGGAGTTAGTCTATAACCTCGGTAATGGGACTGGTTATTCTGTACGGCAGGTCATCGATACTGTTCGCAAGGTTTCTGGTAAGGATTTCAAGGTGGTTGAAACGGATCGTCGACCGGGAGACCCGCCCGTACTGACCGCCGACGCGTCCAAAGCACGACAGGAACTGGGCTGGGAGACTGACTTTCCTGAACTGGAAAAAATCGTCGAAAGCGCCTGGAAATTTCATAATGACAATCCGAATGGATATGCGGAATAAACGATGAAACAACTTCAAAAAAATGCGATTGATTTCTTACAGTCCTATGAAATGGATATTGATAATGTGGACTTTCAGCGTAATCTCGATGCTTTTGCCAACGAGATGCAAAAGGGATTGACAAGCCATGACAGTTCGCTCGAAATGATCCCGACATATCTTTCTGCGTCTAACGATGTGCCCTCCGATAAGTTTGTCATTGTTGCTGATGCCGGGGGAACTAATTTTCGTGTGGCGACTCTGCATTTCGATCTAAAAAATAACCCGGTGATCGAAAATCTAGAAAAATTCACCATGCCCGGTGTGGAAAAAGAATTAAATCTGAAAGAATTTTTTGAGGCGATGGCAGTCTATTTTAAGGATGTCGCACGTACATCTGAAAGAATTGGTTTCTGTTTCTCGTATCCGGTCGAAATGCAGCCCAGTAAGGACGGTCGGCTGATTCGGTTTTCCAAAGAGATAAAAGTCCCCGAGGCCATCGGCCAGATGATCGGAGAAAATTTGGTCAACACGATTGTCTCGATGGGATTTGGTTCAAAGAAAAATATTGTCATCTTAAATGACACCGTGGCAACCCTGCTGGCGGGTGTAGGCTATCAAAACAGGCAGTTCAGCAGTACCATCGGTTTTATTCTCGGCACTGGGACAAACACCAGCTATGTAGAACGCAATGCGAATATTACAAAGCTGGACGGGCTGGATCCGGACGGCACAATGATCATCAATGTCGAATCCGGCGGGATGGGCTTGATTCATCAGGGTAAACTGGATGCTGCGTTTGATGAAACCACGACGAATCCCGGCGTCCATGCCTTTGAAAAAATGATTTCCGGGGCCTACCTGGGTCCGCTGGTGCTGTTGACTCTCAAACAAGCCGGCGAAGATCATCTTGTCTCAGCCGATACAGCAACCCGCCTGAAAAGACTGGGTGACCTGGAGACGAAGGAATTAAACGATTTTATGGATTATCCTTATGGTGACAATTCTTTGGCGGCCTGTGCAAAAGGAAACGAGGATGATGTCCAGATTCTGTATACGATAGCCGATCGCCTGATCGAACGGGCCGCCAAGCTGACGGCGATTAACCTGTCAGCGATGGCCATCAAAACCGGGCAGGGGACCGATCCGTCGCGTCCGATCTGTATCGTGGCCGAGGGGACGACCTTTTATCACTTGAAAACATTACGGGACCGGGTCGGCTTTTATCTCAAGCAGCATCTTGAAGACGAGCGAGGGATTTACACCGAGATTGTCAACGTGAAAAACGCCACCCTCATCGGGGCGGCTATCGCGGGATTGATAAACTAAACATTTTGAAAGTCTTCATCTGTCAAGAGCGAGGGATGGGTTAGTGCATTTTGTCCTCTTCGGACAGCATCTCATTCAACGCACCGGAGCGAAATCCCTGCAAGTCCAGCGAAATGTATTGGAATCCGATATTTCTAAACGGATCGACGATTTGTTGCCGTATGGATTCTGATGCGATTTTTTCAATCTCTTCACCGGGAACTTCGATCCGGGCAATACTGCCGTGGTGCCGTACACGAAATTCCACAAATCCCAGCGACCGTAAAACGGCTTCGGCCTGCTCGACCTGGTTCAGTTTTTGCTCGGTGATGGTTTCACCGTAGGCGACGCGACTGGCCAAACAGGGCGAGGCGGGGACGTCTGCGGTCGGCAGTTGAAGATGTTTACTTAAATCGCGAATCTCCGGCTTCGTCAGTTCCGCATCCATCAGCGGCGTTCCGATACCCAGGGCCTGCACGGCCATGTTGCCGGGACGGTAGTCGTCTTTATCGTCGAAATTGCTGCCGCACAGGGTATGTTCGATGCCGTGTTCCCGGGCGTAGTCCTGGATCGTGCGGAATTGGCAGCTCTTGCAGTGAAAACACCGATCCGCTTTGTTCGCCTGGTAGTTTGCATCGTTCAACTCATCCAGCGGCAACTCGATCAGATCAACACCGATCAGTGCAGCCATGTCACGGGCCTGTGATAGCTGGTGTTGGGCCAATGATGGGCTGATCCCAATACACGCCAGTACATTCTCCGCTCCGAGCGCATCCACACAGGCCTTCAGAAGGAATGTGCTGTCCACGCCCCCGGAAAAGGCAACAGCCGCTTTTCCGTATGCTTGCAGCAGGGTTTTGAGTATATCATATTTTTGGGCCGTTTCGTTCATGCCTGCATTTTAAGTAAAATTGCGGCAGCAGTCAAATAATCCAATTCATTAAATCAACTTTTTAATGTCTTGTAGATTGTAAAACAGCCCAACAGGATGGTCACGATTGCAATGGCAAGCTTCAGCTTTCTTTCGCTGATAAACTTAACACTTTTCGCTGATAAAGGAACCGACAGTACTGCACCGAGAATAATCCAGGGTGCCAACCTCCAACTGACTTCTTTTCCAATCAGCAGGTACATGATCACACCGACCAAACAGGTAATGGACTCGGCCAATGAGGTAATACCGACAGCGCTTTTGCCTTCCACACCGGAAAGCACCTGGCCGGCGGTTACAACGGGACCATACCCGCCGCCGCTGATACCTTTGTTAAATGAGGCCAACAGTCCCATGCTCGTGATCTTGGTAAATGAAAATTTCAGCGTTCTGTTGTAAAAGATAAGAATTAGAATGCCCATCGACAAGACCAGTATGCCGATGTACATTTTGAGCCAGAATTTCGGGATATTGACAGCAACGAAAACTGCTGCGATGGCACCAACAGCACTGCAAACTCCGAACAGCAAAGCGATCTTCAAATGCATGGGGAACGAACCGCGAAGCGTGTTGAAATATGTCACCGGATGGACGATCTCATGAATCCGAAGGAATCCATTATTGTGAGGTTTGAAATTAACATTTCCTTCTGCATGGTGACAAAAACCGGCCAGCAGGCCGGTACAGAGTTCGCTGACAAGGATAGCCGGGACAATTTCGGCGACCTTAAAGCCCATCAGCATAAAAACCGGCGTCAGTGTTGTGCCGTACCCCATGCCCAGCGTTGAATCCATATATTCGCACGCAAAGGCCAGGATCATAATCCCGATAATCAATGCAAGTGTTAACTCCATAAATCCTCCTTATGTTAAGTCCTGTAAGGTTATTTTTTCGAGTTTATTAGCGATATAATCACGAATTTCCTGAAAGACAGACAGTATTTTGGTTTCCCTGGAAATGGGCGTATCCGAGTAAAAATAGGTACTGACTGATTCGGTCGGGGCCAGCGCTCCGTCCATCAAACGGATTACCTCGGCGAGTGTGATTTGATTGGCAGGGCGGGCCAGTTGATACCCACCC
>ENA-ORCT01001200-ORCT01001200.1-marine-metagenome-genome-assembly--contig:-NODE-1200-length-10490-cov-2.405071_pt1 | contig 10490 bp, 12 predicted proteins | sample MGYA00248632_ERZ508511 | MGnify/ENA primary metagenome ERZ508511 (study PRJEB26182, sample SAMN06268839) | marine metagenome | isolation source: Tt an P1-techrep anaerobic enrichment on pine from... | reverse complement strand
CCTGGCGCGGCTGGAATACGCGCTCAGCGCGGACACCACACTGTTCGCGGGCCTGTCCCGCTCGGTCCGCACCGCCGACGCCAGCGAGCGCGCCATGGGAAGGAGCAACTGGGTCGGCAACCCCGACATCAACCCCGAAAAGCATCACCAGATCGACTTTGGCCTGGAAACGGTGCGCAAGAACTGGAGCCTGAACGCCTCGGCCTACGCCAACCGCGTCGACGACTACATTTTGCGCGATGCCTTCTCGGTGCCGGACGTGACGACCTACCGCAACGTCCAGGCCCGCCTGGCCGGGGTGGAGCTGTCCGGCGCGTGGGAACGCAACGGCTTCGTCATCTCGGGCGATGCCACCTGGACCCACGGCCAGAACCTGACCGACGACCGCCCGCTGGCGCAGATCCCGCCGTTGAACGGGCAGATCGCCTTCTCCTACGGGCAGGATGCCTGGCGGGCAGGCGCCCGGGTGAACTGGGCCACCGAGCAAACCCGGATCGACCCCGCACGCGATCCGGGCAAGACGCCGGGCTACACCACGCTCGACCTGTTCGGCAGCTATGAGCTCAGCGACAACGCCACGCTGCTGGCGGGGGTCAACAACGTCACCGACGAGACCTATGCCAATCACCTGAGCCGAACGAACCTGTTCGACCCGGCCCTGACGCGGGTCAACGAACCGGGCCGCAGCGTCTACCTCAAGGTCGAGGCCCGCTTCTAAGACGACCGGGGGCGCGATGGATCCATCGCGCCCCTTCCGTCCGGGCAAGGGGCACGGCACGCCGCGCCCCTGCCCGGCCCCATCAGATATTGGGAGCACCTCCATGTTCGGGATGTTTCACGCTTTCGACCGCCGCGCCCTCATCGCCGCCGCCCTAGCCGCGGTGGCCCTGCTGCAGGCGGCACCGGGATCGGCCCAGACCGGCCCCGGCCAACCGGGCTTGCCCCTGCAGGACGTTGCGCCGCCCGCCCTGCAGGGTGCAGCCGCGACCGACGAAGCAGGCGTAGAGCTGGGCACCGTTGCCGACGCCCCCGTCCGGCCTGAAACCGCGGCCGCAGCAACGGTCGAGCCGGCAGAGGGTCCCATCGCATTGGAACCTGTCCCTGTCGGCGCGCCCCTGCAGGCCGACGCCGCCGGACGCCCTGAGACCGTCGCGGAACAGGCGGCCGCAGAGCCCACCCCCCTGACCGAGGCGTTGCCGACCAGCCGCTTTTCCCCGGAAAAGGCGGCCGCCACGGCCAGCCGTTTCCTGCGCGACGGCGGCCCCGCCATCTGGGCCATTGCCGCCCTCTCCGTCGCCACGCTGGCGCTGATCTTCTGGAAGGCCTGGCGCCTGGCCCTGATCGGAGCCTGGTCACGCGGCCGGGCGGTCCAAGCCGTCGACGCGTGGGAGCGGGGCGACATCCCCGCGGCCCAGTCCATCGTCGGCAACCGGCGCGGCCTGCGTGCCAGGGTCGTCGCCACGGCGCTGCGTGCGCGCCTCGCCCTGCCCGACCAGGCCGCCCGCGAAGACACCGCCCGCGTCGCCAAGCGCGAACTGGCCGAGGCCGCCAGCGGGCTGCGCGCGCTGGAGCTGATCGCCACCATCGCGCCCCTGATCGGCCTGCTGGGCACGGTGCTGGGCATGATCGAGGCCTTTCAGGCCTTGCAGGAAAGCGGCGCGCGCGCCGACCCCTCGGTCCTGGCCGGCGGCATCTGGGAGGCGCTGCTGACCACCGCGGCAGGCATGGCCGTCGCCATCCCCGCCGCCGCCGCGCTAACCTGGTTCGAAAGCGTGGCCGAGGCCACCCAGACCGACCTGGAGGACCTCGCGACGCGTATCTTCACCCATGCCGGGGACGAAGGGGCGGGCTGATGTTCCACTTCGCCGATCCGCGTCCGCCGAGACGGCCCAGCCTGACGCCGATGATCGACGTGGTGTTCCTGTTGCTGGTCTTTTTCATGCTGGCCTCACGCTTCGGGCTGGACGCCGTTCTCCCCCTGCCGCTGGCCGGCGGCGGGGCCGATTTCGGCGGCCAGCCCCGGCTGGTCGACGTGCTGCCCGACGGGCTGCGCCTGAACGGCATCGCACGCGACGCGCCGGCCCTAGTCCGCGAGTTGCGCCTGCTGGTGCAGGCCCCATCCGAAACCATCGTGCTGCGCAGCCAGGACGGCGTCGACGTTCAGCGCATCGTCACCGTCGCGGAGTTGCTGCGCGCGGCGGGGTTCACCGCGCTCGTCCTGGTGGAGTGAGCGATGGATTTCCGCCCCGCCACCCGACGCCCCCGCGGCGAGTCGATCCTGCCGATGATCAACGTCGTGTTTCTGCTGCTGGTCTTCTTCCTGATGACCGCCCAGCAGCGCCCGCCGGAACCGGTCGAGGTCGAACCTCCGACGGCGATCGTCACGCAGCCGCCGGAGGCCGAGCGGACCCTCTATATCGGCCAGCAAGGAACGCTGTATTTTCAGCAGGCCAGCGGCGAGGCCGTTTACGCCGCCCTGGCCGAACAGGCCGCAGCGCAGCCGGTTCTTCAGGTCCGGGCCGACGCGGGGCTCGACGCCGATCGGCTGGCGCAGGTCATGCGGCGGCTGGCTGCCATCGGTCACACCCGGATCGAACTGTCGGTGCAGACCCGGTGAGGCGGCTTGCAGAACTTTTGGCCTTCGTGGCGCTGGCGCTGGCGGCCCATCTGGCGCTCCTGGCCTATGAGCCGCCGCGCGGGTCGGATGCCGGCGGGGTGGGCGGCGAGACCGTGGTGACCCTGGCCGCGGCACCAGCGCAGATCGACGAGGTCTTGCGGGCATGGATGCAGGCGCCGGAGGCGGAGACCGCGGCGCAGGATCTGGAGATCGCCGAACAGGCGCCGCAGGCGCAGCCCGACCTGCCCGACCTCGCGATCGACACCGCGCCCCGCGCGCCGCTTCGCGTCGCGGCGATGACGGCCCCGGACCTGCCCAGCGCCCCGAAGCTTGATACAAAACCGCCCGCGCCGCGCCCCGAGCCCACGCCCGAACCCGAGAAAGAGGTCGAACCCGAAGAGGCCGCCAAACCTGCCCCCGCGCCCCCCTCCGAGGCGGCGGCGCAAAAGGCGTCGGGCGCCGGGCACACCGGTCAGGCGGGGCAAAGCGGCCCGGCCGTCATCAAGACAACCTCGGGCGGGCAGCGGGCCCGGATGATCGCGGTCTGGGGGGCCAAGCTGCGCGCCGGCATCGAGCGCAAGAAACGCTACCCGCGCGGGGCGCGCGGCAGCGGGTCCGTCCGCGTGCGCATCCAGGTGGCCCGCTCCGGTCAATTGCTTTCGTCGCGGATCGTGTCATCCTCAGGCGGCACAATCTTCGAGACCGCCGCGCTGGCGGCGGTTTCCCGGGCCGCCCCCTTCCCGCCGGCCCCCGAAGGGCTGACCGAAAAAAGCTACAGCTTTGTGCTGACCATGCAGTTCGACCGCTAGAGCTAGGCCTTGCGCCGGCTCAGCCGTCCTGTGCCGCGGGGACGGGCGAGGCCGGATCCAGGTCGGCCAGCCAAACCCCCTCCACCTCGCGGCAACGGAACGGCATTTCGTCCGGCCCGGCACCCAGAATGGACGCCCGCAGCGCCGGATAGAGTAACCCGGCCTCCTTCAACCCCCCCGCCACGTTGTGATCGCCGTGGCCGATCCGGAAGTGATGCAGATTGGGCAGGCGCGGGAAAAGGGCCAGGTGGCGGTTCTCGATGGGGTGGTCCGGGAAGAACGCGTAGTACTGGCAGGCGGGCGAAAAACATCCCTCGAGGGACGGCACGCGCCACTCGATGATTTCCGAAATGTCCCCGTTCCACCGCGGGTCGAACGGCGCGATGTCCGGATGAACCGAGAACTGCGGCGCGAAGCTGATACAGCGTCGCGCCCCCAGCCGCGACGACGCGAGGATCGCCAGGAACCCGCCCATACTCAGGCCCATCGAGATCACGGTGCGCCCCTCTCGCAGGGGCGCGGTCACCGCGGCGATGCGATCCACGTCGATCGCATTTCCCCAGCTCCGCCTCTTGTCGAAGATGAAGACCTGCGGGCCCCATTGCGGCCCGAGCTTGCGGAATTCCTCGCTCTGCTGGTCGATCCCGCCGAGCCCGTGTCCGACCCCGATGAAGGTCAGAACGCAGTGGTCCCCCTCGCCCGGCAAATGGGTGATCTTGAGGGTCTCGTCTTCGTAGAGCGTCGGGATCGCCGGATGATCGATGATCGATCCGACCGCAGGGATGGGGGCCTCGCCGGTGGTGGGTGCCGTCCCATCATCTGCGCCGATTGACCGGGGAACCGCCGTTTCAGCAGCCGCGGCGGGTTGGGCGACAAGCTCCTCGAACCAGCGGCGGTCGTTTTCGTATCCGAGCGAAATGAGAATGTCGTGCAGGACCGGAAAGCGCGTGAACTGCTCGATGATCCGCTCGCGGTGCTCGGGCGCCTTCCATTTTTCCTTTCGGGACACGTCCAGAGCCCGGACGCCGTTCATCGCGCTCTCGAGATCGCTGGAGATCTCCTGCCGGTGGAAATCCTGGAAGCTGCCCTCGAATTCCAGGTCCAGCTGTTCGGCCAGAAGCCGCTGCACGTCGTCGGGATAATCGACAAGGTCCTCGTATTTCAGGAAAAAGATGCCCTGCGGGAAAAGGCCCGAACCGGCCACCTCCAGGATGGCCTTGTGCACCGGCAGGAACCCCGGCGCCCTGAGTTCGGGCTTGCCCGTCGGCGGGATGAAGTAGCACAGGTCGGCCCCGTAGAAATAGTCATCCGGAACCCGGCTGTGCCGGCTGGTCAGGATGTCCCGGGGATCGCGCAGGGTGACGATCAGATCGACCCTCTTGCGGCCCGCCACCGCCCGCAGGATGTCGGGCATCTCGAAAATGTCGAAGGGTCGTTTGGTGCAGACGTTTCCGGGGGTGCCCAGCAGCGTCACGGCACGCGCCTCGGACTGAGGCATGTGGAACCGCTTCAGGGAATAGCGGAGCATGTTGTAGAACAGGGTGCTGCCAGCACGCCCCTGTCCCGCGATGATCAAATGCCTATCCGCCATGCATCGGCTCCGGTTGCGATTTCCCAATTGAGAAATTGCTGGCGGAGGTTTCCGCCAGGTTAAGGCGGACGATCGGGGCCGCCGGAGCTTTCAGCCATCCCCTATTGAATTCACGGCTCCGACCGGCATGGCCGAGGGCGTGTCCGGCACCGGGCGGACGGCAATGCCGGCCTCGCGCAGCATGGTTTCCGAGACGTCGAAGCTGTGGTCCAGCGCACCGTCATATTCGGGCTTTGGCGGAGAGCACACATGGGCGATGCCGCTTTGGATGATGGCGCGGGCGCAGTCGGCACAGGGGAAACGGTTCACATAGATCGTGCATCCGGCCAGGGGCACGCCCATGCGCGCCGCGTTGTAGATGGCGTTGCGCTCGGCATGCTCGAACCAGAAGAACTTTTCGCCGCTGGCCCGGTCAAACCGTTCATTCTCATCGTCCGCCACCCCGCGCGGCAGCCCGTTATACCCCGTGGCGCGGATTTCCCGATCCGGGCCGACGATGACCGCCCCGACATGGAAATCACGATCCTCGCTCCAGCCCGCGATATGGGTGCAGAGACCGGCAAAGCGTCGGTCCCATTCGGCCTGTTTCTGCGGGGTCATCGCGTCAGCCGGCGGAAGTCGCGCGCGGCCTTGAGGTTCGAGGTGCAGATGCCCGCCGATGGCCCGAATTCGGTGTCGTTGACCACCACCAGCGCCTCGTCGAAATCCGCACTCCTGATGACCGAGCCGCAGGGGCCGAAGATCTCTTCGCGATTGATCCGCATGGCATTGTCGGTGCCCAGGAAAAGCGCGGGGGACTGGTAGAAACCGTCCTTGCCCAGCTCCAGCCGTTCGCCGCCAATCAGGTTGTCATGCTTGTTCATCTTGCTCTCCTCATAACGCCGCATCGGTCACGGTGGGCTGGGGCAATTCGATCTCATCCAAGGCCGCCCGCGCCTCGGGCGCCAGCGGCCGGAAGGGCGGCAGGACATGCCGCCAGTCCGCCGCTTCCATGCGGCGGCCGACCATGTGCTTGATCGCGGGGATCAGGGGCCAGGCCGCGACCGCCTGCCGAAGGCCCGACACCTCCGCGATCAACGCCGGGTCGGGATGTTCGCGACGGGCCCAAAGCGCGCCGCAAAGCGGGGCACTGACATTCGCCGTGGCCGAGATGCACCCCGCAAAACCGGTTGTCACCGCCTCGCCAAGCGCCGCCTCGTTGCTGGGAAAGACCCGAAGGCCGGGAATCCGGGCGGTGAGCGCACGGCAATAGTCCAGATCGCCTGAGGAATCCTTGATCCCGCTAAACCGCCCGGGGTGGGCGTCGTGCAGCGTCTCGATCACCTCGATCGGGATCGGGAAACCGGTCATCTGCGGGTAGTTGTAGAAATAGAGCGCGATGTTCCGGTCGCCGAGCGCCGCGTGCAGGACCAGATACCAGTCGATGAGCCCCTCTTGGCTGGGCGGCGTGTAGTAATAGGGCGGCAGCACCAGCGCGACACGGTAACCCAGCGCATCCGCCCGGGCCGTCAGGTCAATGCTCTCGGCCAGTGCGGGCGTCCCCGTCCCCACCATCAACCGCGAGACGTCCAACCCCTCGGCGGCCCAGGCCATGATTTCCTGGCGCGTCACGGTGCCGAAAGAGTTCGCCTCGCCGGTCGTACCCAGGATGTTGAGCCCGTCGCAGCCATTGGCAAGGGCCCAGCGGCCATGTTCCAGAAAGGCGGCACGCCGGGGGCGGCCCGCCGCGTCGACCGGGGTGGGAACGGCTGCGATCACGCCTTCCATCATGCTCTCCTTGCGGTTTCGGGGAGGTCCCGGCGCGGCATCGCCGCGATGGCCTCGGGGTCCTTCAGGGGCGCGTCGCCGCGCGACCAGCCGCCGGGCTCGACCAGGCTGCCGTCCGCGGCGCGGAACGCCTCGGCATTCAGCGCGGCAAAGGCGGTGTCCGCACCCGCGAGGTCGTCGTCATAGCGGATTGCGTCGACGGGGCAGATGCTCTCGCACATCCCGCATTCGATGCATTCCGTGGGGTGGATGTAGAACATCCGCCCGCCCTCGTAGATGCAGTCGACCGGGCATGAGGTGGTGCAGATGCCGTCCTTCACGTCCAGGCAGTCGCCCTTGATCACCAGCGTCATGCTGCCTCACTTGCCGCGCCAGTCGGGCGCGCGCTTCTCGCGGAAGGCGCGGACGCCTTCCTCGCTGTCCTCCGAGACCAGGGCGGCGATCAGCTCCGGCGTCTTCAGCGCGCGCGCCTCCTGCGCGGTCAGATGGCCGGTTCCGCGGATCGTCCGCTTGATCGCCTTAACCGAGAGGGGCGCGCAGGACAGGATGTCCTTGGCCCAGGCATCGACCTCGGCATCGAGGTCGGCGGCCGGCACCACGGCATTGACCAGCCCGAAACGCGCGGCCTGCTCCGCGCCCATCATCCGGCCGGTCATCATCAGCCCGGCGGCGATATTGCGGGGGATGAGCCGTTGCAGCGCCACCATGCCCCCATCGAGCGGCAGGCGCCCGACCTTTGCCTCGGGCAGGCCGAAGCGCGCGTGATCGGCAGCGATCACGATATCGCAGCCCAGCACCATCTCCATGCCGCCGCCCAGGGCCAGACCGTTAACGCGGGCGATCACCGGCACGGTGAGGCTCTGGCGCAGCGCGATTCCGCCGAACCCGTTGGGGTTGAGATCCGCCCAATAGTCCAGCCCGCGCTTGCCGCTGTCGGATTTCAGGTCGGCCCCGGCGCTGAAGGCCTTGTCGCCCGCGCCGGTCAGGATGACACAGCGGATGCGGTCATCCGCCTCGATCTCGGCCCAGATCGCCTCGAGCGCGTCTTCGGTCGCCGGGTCCACCGCGTTCATCCGCTCGGGCCGGTCGATGGTCACCCGCGCGACATGGCCCTCCCTGTCGAAACGCACGCTCATCCCGCCGCCCTTTTCGTGTCAGAGCCGAGGCCGAATTCGGCAATGACCTCGTCGGTATGCTCTCCCAGCTGCGGCGGCACATGGCGCAGGCTGAGAGGCGCGGCGCTCAGATGCACGGGCGAACCCACCAGGGTCAACTCCCCGTGGAAGGGATGATCGACCGTCAGCAGCATCTGGTTGATCGCGGTCTGCGGATCCTCCAGCGCGTCGCCCAGGGCACGGACCGGCGCACAGAGCAGATCCTGCGCCTCCAGCCGCTCCAGCCAGTGGGCCGAGCGGTTGGTGGCGATCACCCTGCGAAAGGTCTCCTGCAGGAAGGGCTTGTTCGCGCGCTGGCTGGCCAGGTCGGGATAGTCCGGCGACAGGTCCTCGATCCCTAGCGCCGTGCAGATGTCGCGCAGCGGGTTGGCCTTGAACGCCCCCACGATCACGATGGCGCCGTCGGTGGTATCGAACACCCCCGTCAACGGCATCGCCGCCCAGTTCAGGACCTCGCGATGGGCGCTCCACTGCGCCGCTTCCTGCATCTGCATCGCGATCATCGAGTCGTAGAGCGAGACCTCGACCCTCTGCCCCTCGCCCGTCTTTTCGCGCGCCAGAAGGGCGGCGAGGATGCCCTGCACCAGGTGCATCCCCGCGGTGTAGTCGCACAGCGTGGTGGGGTAGATCGACTTGGGGATCGACGGGTCCTGGGTCTTTTCCATCACCCCGCTCATCGCCTGGGCCAGCACGTCCTGCCCGCCCTTGTGGGCATAGGGGCCGGTCGCCCCGAACCCGGTGCCCGAGGCGCAGATGATGCGCGGGTTGATCGCCCTGAGTTGCTCATAGCCAAAGCCCAGCCTGTCCATGACGCCGGCGCGGAAATTGTCCACCACCACGTCGGCCTGGCGCACCAGGTCATAGATCATCCGTTTGCCGGCGTCGGACTTGGTGTCGATCTCGACCGAGCGCTTGTTGCGGTTCAGCGAGGCGTAGACGACGTTGTTCATCGCCTTCTCATCCGGCTCGCCGAAGAAATTGCGCGAGAGGTCCCCGCTGCCGGGGCGTTCGATCTTGATCACGTCGGCGCCGAAATCGCCCAGCATCTGGGTGGCGCAGGGGCCGAGCATGACCTGGGTAAAGTCGATTACCCGGATACCGTCGAGGGGAAGGTTTGCCTGTGTCATTCTGATTTCTCCGTCAGCCCGCGAGGGCCTCGTCATCGATGAGAGCGTTGGCCGAGGGCACGTCGCCGGGATCGGCGCCCTGCGCGCGCATCTGTTTCTGGATGGCGCGCGCATCCACGTCGCGCAGCGCGCAGTCGCCCTGCAGCGCCAGCGAGACCGCAACGCCCGCCGCCTCGCCCTGGGCCATGCAGGGTGGGATCTCGCGCGACATCTTCTGCGCCTCGCTCTCGACCGAGTAGTGGCGGCCGGCGACGATCAGGTTGTCGACGCCCTTGGGCAGCAGCGCCCGGTACGGCGTGTAGTAGTCGCGGCCCCGGCAAACGCTGTCGGCGAAGTGGCGGCGCTTTTTCACGTCGTCCCTGGTGACCACGTATTCGCCCTGCAACAGCCGGGTCTGACGCACGCCCATCTGTTCGGCCGCGCCCAGCATCTTGGCGTTCTCAAAACCCGGCAGGTTCTCGCGCGCGAAGGCCAGCAGGTTCATCATCCGCTCGCGGCCCTCGTATTCGGCGGCGACCATGTCCTCGGGCGACAACCCGTCATAGCCCGGCATATGCGGGCAGTTGCACCAGACGATGCCGGGCAGCGGCGTCTTCAGCCACCACATGCCCCAAGCCCCGCCGATCACGCGGCGGGCCTGCCGGTCGAGCGCCTTGTAGTCCTCGGGGTGGTCGTATTCGTAGGCCTCGGCCCGCGCCGTATCCACATCGGCCAGCCGGAACACCGTGGTCACGATATACTGCCCCTGGACGAAGCTGGCCCCGGCAGAGCTGGCGACGTCGAGATCGCCGCTCGCGTCGATCACCATCCGGGCGCGGATCGCCTGACGGCCCAGCTTGGTCTGGCAGATCACGCCGGTGACCCGGCCGCCCTCGACCAGCGCCTCGGAGAACCAGGAATGCAGGCGCAGGTGGACGCCAGCCTCCTTCACCAGCTCCAGGCTGACCCGTTTCCAGGCGTCGGGGTCGAAGGCCACCGCATGGATGATCGGCTGCGGCATGCCCGCCTTGTGGAAATCGATGCAGCCCCAGCGCGACCATTTCCGCCACATCTCCCAGTTGGTCAGGCAGTCCTCGGGCGGCGGAAAGACGGCGCCGTCCTGCCGGGCCATTCGGTCGACGAATTCGCTGACCACGCCGGTGGTGACGACCTCGTTGCCGTCATTGACCATGTCGTCGAGCACCAGGACCATCCCGCCCGAGGCCATGCCGCCGAGGTGGTGGTAACGTTCCAGCAGCGTGACCGAGCAGCCGTTGCGCGCCGCCGAGATCGCGGCGCTGAGCCCGGCGGGGCCGGCGCCGACCACCACCACATCGGTGTCGGCAACCACCGGGATCTGCTCGGAGCGTGAGGTGACGTGGTCTTTCACTTGGGCAGTCATTGGGCGTACTCCTCCTGTTGCGT
>ENA-ORCT01001199-ORCT01001199.1-marine-metagenome-genome-assembly--contig:-NODE-1199-length-10494-cov-3.094269_pt1 | contig 10494 bp, 7 predicted proteins | sample MGYA00248632_ERZ508511 | MGnify/ENA primary metagenome ERZ508511 (study PRJEB26182, sample SAMN06268839) | marine metagenome | isolation source: Tt an P1-techrep anaerobic enrichment on pine from sediment... | reverse complement strand
CAAGGCACAGGACGCCGTCACGCGTCAATTCCTGCTCACCTACGAGCAAACCGTTTTAAACGCTCTCCGTGAGGTGGAAGACACCCTCAAAGCCTATATCGAAGATCGCGTGCGACTGGCGGCCCTTTCGCGTTCGGTTGCGGCCGCGCGCCGCAGCGTGAAACTGGCCACCGACCTCTACCGGCAGGGGCTGGTGGATTTCCAGCCGGTGCTCGATGCCCAGCGCGATCAATTCGACTTTGAAAACCAGCTTGCCGCTGCAAGGGGAAACAGCGCCGCCAACTTCGTCCGCCTCTATGCGGCACTGGGCGGAGGCTGGGATCCCGAACAGCGACTGTCCATGGCCAGTGCGACTGTCCAGCCAACCCTATCTTCGGCAAAAAATTAGGAAAGGAATTTCCAATGAAAACGATACACCGACACCGCAACATGTGTTCACTGCTGGTGCTGGCTGGCCTCTTTTCAATTCTGGCCGGCTGTTCCCGGGAACCGGCCAACGCGTCCCTTACCGCGCCACCGCCGCCGGCCGTGACCGTCAGCAAACCGCTTCAAAAAACCGTCACTCACTATGCGGAATTTTCCGGTACCACCGAGGCCCGCGAATCGGTCACCGTCCGCGCGCGGGTGGAAGGGGTCCTGGAAAAAATTCATTTCAGCCCGGGCGCCGTCGTCAAGGCCGGGGATCTGCTCTATTCCATCGATGCGCGGCCTTATGAAACCCGGCTGGAAGAAGCCAAAGCGGATCTGGCCATTCGAAAAGCCGAACTGCAACTGGCCGAGGCCACCGGCTATCGCCTGCAACGCGCCTTCAAAGACAAAGCCGTCAGCGAGGTTGCCGTTATCGAGGCCGAGGCCAACCTGTCCACTGCCAGGGCCGCTGTCGACGCGGCCCGGGCCGCCGTCACCAGGGCAACACTCGATCTGTCCTATACACGGGTCAAGGCACCGATCAGCGGCCGTATCGCCCGCAGCATGGTGGACACCGGCAACCTGGTGGGCGCCGGGGAGCGCACGGTGCTGACCACCATCGTGCAGGACGACCCCATCTATGCATACTTTACCGTCAGCGAGCGCGATCTGCTCTACTACCAGCAGCAGCTCGATTCCCAGCCGTCGCCGACCAGCGGCGATACGCCGGTATTTCTGGGACTCGCCAATCAGTCCGGTTATCCGTTCGAGGGGCATATCGATTACATTCACAACCGGGTGAATGCCGAGACCGGTACGATCCGCATCCGCGCCATTTTCCCCAACCCGGACCATCGGCTGCTGCCCGGCCTCTTTGCCCGGGTGCGGGTGCCCATCGGCAACGCCACCAATGAGTTACTGGTCCCGAATACGGCCCTTGGCCGTGATCAACAGGGCCATTATCTGCTTATCGCGGATGCGGAAAACACGGTCCGGCACCAGCCGGTGACCACCGGCGCCCTGATTGACGGCATGCGGGTCATCTCCAAGGGAATCGCACCGGACGATCGCATTATCGTCAATGGCCTTCAAAAGGCGCGACCGGGCGCACCGGTGACGCCTGTGGACAAAAATTTATCAGCCGTAATGCCAGAAGACGCTGCCGCACCGTCAGCATAGGAGACTAGAATGTTCAGCCGTTTTTTTATTAAGCGTCCCATTTTTGCCGCGGTGGTGTCTATCATCATTGTCATGGTCGGGCTGGTGACGCTCCGCTCGCTGCCCGTTGCGCAGTACCCGGAAATCGCTCCCCCGGTCGTCCGAGTCAACGCCGTCTATCCCGGTGCCAGCGCCGGGGTCCTGGCCACAACCGTTGCCCAGCCCATCGAGGAGAAGGTCAACGGTGTGGAGGGGATGCTCTACATGGCGTCCACCAGCACCAACAACGGGGAATACACCCTTGACATCACCTTCGAGGTGGGCACCGAGCTGGACATGGCTCAGGTGCTGGTCCAGAACCGCATCTCACAGGCCGAAGCCCTGCTGCCGGAAGAAGTCCAGCGGATGGGGGTCACCGTCGAAAAACGATCCAGCAGCATCCTGCTTTTTGCTGCGTTGACATCGCCTGACGACCGTTTTGACGCCCTGTATCTGACAAACTATGCCAACATTAACATCAGCGATGAACTGTCCCGCCTGGAAGGGGTCGGCTCGGTAACGACATTCGGGGCCGCCGATTACAGCATGCGCATCTGGCTGGATCCGGAACGGATAAAGGCCCGGGGCCTGACCACCGCCGACGTGGTCGCCGCCGTCAGGGAGCAGAATGTTCAGGTGGCCGCAGGCCAGATCGGGCAATCCCCGGTGAAAAACCGGCAGGACTTTCAATACACCGTCAATGTCGACGGCCGCTTGGATGAGGCGGCCCAATTCGAAGACATCATCCTGAGGAACCTGCCCGACGGCGGGATGGTTCGTGTCAAGGATGTGGCCCGGGTGGAACTGGGCGCGCAAACGTACAACATGGCCAACCAGACCAACGGCAAAGACTCGGCGGCCGTCGCGATATTCCTGCAACCCGGAGCCAATGCCCTGGACGTGGCCCAGCGGGTCAAAGCGCGCATGGCCCAGCTGTCTGAGAACTTTCCCCAGGGACTCGCCTACGATATCCCTTTTGACACCACCGCTTTTGTGGAAGCGTCCATCGACGAGGTGCTCGAGACTCTCTACATTGCCGTTATCCTGGTCATCATCGTCATACTGGCATTTCTCCAGAACTGGCGGGCATCTCTCATCCCGGTGGCCACCATACCGGTCTCCCTGATCGGCACCTTTGCCGTTATGGCCGCATTGGATGTCAGCATCAATATGCTCTCTTTATTCGGCATCGTTCTGGCCATCGGCATTGTGGTGGATGACGCCATCGTGGTGGTGGAAAACGTGATGCGCAACATCGATGAATCGGGGCTGAGTCCAAAAGAGGCGACCGTTCAGGCGATGCAGGAAGTCACCGGTCCCATTGTGGCCACGACCCTTGTGCTGCTGGCCGTATTCGTTCCCACCGCTTTTCTGGGTGGCATCACCGGCCAACTCTACCGCCAGTTTGCCCTGACCATTGCCACCGCCACGGTGTTTTCCGCCATTAATGCACTGACACTCAGCCCGGCGCTGTCCGCCCTGTTGCTGCGGTCCACACCGAAGCGCCGGAACCTGTTTGCACGGGGGTTCAACGGGGTGTTTGACCGTCTGCAACGCGTTTACGGGGTGGTTGTCAGCAGTCTGATCCGACGGGCGGTTGTAATGGTGATTCTGTTTGTGGGACTTTGCACGGCGACCTTCTGGGGATTCACCCGCCAGCCCGGCGGCTTCATTCCCAACGAGGACCAGGGCTGGGCCATAATCGCCATCCAGCTGCCCGATGCCGCGTCCCTGCAACGCACCCGGGATGTGATCGACACCGTCAACCGGCGTCTGGATTCCATGCCCGGTGTCAAAAGCTACGTATCGGTTGCAGGCTATTCAGTGATAGACAGCGCCCTGGCTTCCAATACCGCCGCCATATGGACCGTTTTTGATCCCTGGGAAGAGCGCCTGCCCGCAGGATTGAACCTCGATGCCATGCTCGGTCAGCTGTGGGGTGCTGTGGCCGATATTCAGGAGGCCCTGATCTTCGCCTTTCCGCCCCCGCCGATTATGGGACTTGGAAACGCCGGCGGCTTTGAAATGCAGATTCAGGACCGCGGCAACCGTGGCCTTGCCGCCCTTCAGCAAGCAACCGGGGACATGATGGTTTCAGCCAACAGTCAGGGCGACCTGCGGCAGGTCTTTTCCACGTTTCGGGCCAATGTCCCCCAGCTGCACGCCCGGGTCGACCGCACCCAGACCAAGTCTCTGGACATTCCGTTGTCCGACGTGTTTGAAACCTTGCAGGCCAGCCTGGGATCCGTTTACGTCAACGACTTCAATCAATTCGGGCGCACGTTTCAGGTGCGCGTTCAGGCGGATGCGGATTTTCGATCCACGCCCGACGATATCCGCCGGCTGGAAGTTCGCAACACCGATGGCGACATGGTGCCTCTGGGGACGGTCGTTGAGGTCTCCGACACACTGGGACCCCAGATTATCAGCCGGTACAATATGTATCCGTCGGCAAAGCTGAGGGGACAGGGCGCGCCCGGAATCAGTTCCGGCCAGGCAATGACCTTGATGGAAAACCTGGCAGATGATCATCTACCAGGCGGCATGGGGTACGAGTGGACCGGCATGTCCTTCCAGGAGAAAGCCTCCCAGGGGCAAACCGCCTTAATTTTTTCCCTCGCTGTGATGTTTATTTATCTCGTTCTCTGCGCCCAGTACGAAAGCTGGACCCTGCCGCTGACCGTCATCCTGGCGGTGCCGCTTGCCGTACTGGGAACGGTGATTGCCGTGGCCGTCCGGGAGATGGACATCAATGTCTATACCCAGATCGGCATCGTTTTGCTCATTGCCTTGACCTGCAAGACGGCGATTCTGATCTCGGAATTTGCCAAGGCGTCCCGGGAATCGGGCCAGAGCATCTTTGACTCGGCATACACAGCGGCCACACTGCGTTTCCGTCCGATTCTGATGACGGCGACAACCTTTATCCTGGGTGTGTTCCCGCTGGTGATCGCCACCGGTGCCGGCGCGGCCGGAAGGCAAGCATTAGGGACGGCGGTTTTCAGCGGCATGATCTCGGCCACTGTTCTGCTGATCTTCTTTGTTCCGGCCTTTTATGCGCTGATCCAGCGGGCCAGCGAAGGCGTGGGCAAACGGTTCGGATCCGGACGGAAGGATAGTGTCGGCCGAATAACGTCCGACGTGAACCTTGAAACAAGTTAAAATGGGGTGCATAAGCGGCTCGCAGCCGACTCTGGGCAAAAAACTCGATGAGCGCTGATAAAACCGCTTCATCACGAGCAGGGATCGACCTTTATCAGCGCTCACCGCCCAGTGAGCCAAGGGAGGCTTCAGCACAGATCCGATGAAATCATTCCATATCATTACCTGTTACCTGGTCTTCGCATTGCTTGCCGGCTGTTCGGCAAATCGCGAGTTAAACCGGCCATCGACTGTTCAAGAGACGGTTGTACTGATCCACGGACTGGGACGAAGTGCAGCCTCCATGTGGTTGCTGAAATCACGAATTGAAAAGGCCGGTTACAATGTCATCGCACTGGATTATCCGTCCTTGGGAACAGAACCTGAAGAAGTCATCGATTCCGTATCCACACAGATTAATGCGTCTTGCAGGAAGAAAACGAAAGTTCACTTTGTGGGTCATTCGCTGGGCGGTTTACTCATCCGGGTGTATTTTTCAAAGCCCGAAAACAAATCGATGCTGGGCAGGCTTGGACAGGTAGTCATGATCGGGACTCCCAACTCGGGAAGTGCTGTTGTGGATCACTTCCAAAACAGCTGGTGGATGCCGCTGCTGGGAGAGACGACTCTGTCCTTAGGCACAACTGCACACAGCCTTCCCGGACAATTGCCGCCTCCGCCGTTCAGGGCTGGGATTATAGCCGGTTCAAACGGTTTGTGGGTCAGCGATGGCATTTTTAATGAAGCCAACGATGGCCTGGTGTCGGTTGATTCAACCCGCTTGCCCAATATGGCCGACTTTATAGAAATAGACGTGAGCCATTCCATGATGAAATATGACAATGAGGTGGCCGATCAGACCGTTTACTTCTTAAAAAACGGCAAATTCAGCCACTGAGTGAAAGGTGTTTTTGCATTGATTATTCCCCCGTTGCCCGGGTCAACACCGTTCGATGTCACACGTGAAATAAAGACAGGGGATCTTACCCATCAAACCATCCGGCACCCTGCTCTGACAAAACGGCAGTGGGTCGCTGGAGACAGGAGCACTAAACCATGAATGGAAAGCAGGTCATTCTGACGGGCGCCACCGGCATGGTCGGCGGGAGTGCGCTTCGCATCTGCCTGGACAACCCGGATGTTGCCATGGTGACGGTCATTGGACGTCGCCCTGTCGGAATGAAACACACCAAGCTTCACGAGGTCCTCCATGACGACTTCATGGACTACGCTGCGATTGCCGATGCATTCAGGGGTCAGGACATCGCGCTGTATTGCCTGGGCGCTTACACCGGTGCTGTTCCGGATGATGTGTTTCGACAAATCACTGTCGACTACACCCTGGCGTTTGCCTCAGCCCTTTACAACGAGAGCCCGCAGGCGGCCGTCTGTTTTCTAAGCGGTCAGGGGGCCGACACGACCAAACGGAGCCGGGTGGCGTTTGCACGCTATAAGGGAGCGGCCGAAAACGGCCTTCTGGCGCTCGGCTTTCCGCGCGTACACATCTTTCGCCCGGGGTACATCTATCCGGTGACACCGCGCAAGGAGCCCAACGTTGTCTACACCATCAGCCGCTTTCTATACCCTGTGCTGCGCCGGATTTATCCCAATATCGGCATCGCGTCCGAAGATCTGGCAGCCGTCATGGTCCATGCCGGCCTGTATGGAACGGGTGAAAACGGCAATGCCATTCTGGAAAACAAAGCCATTCGATTCATGGTGAGGCGATGATACTCTTTTTGAAAATCCTCGATTACATGAATGCGGATGAGAACTCCTTTGACATGCATGCGGTGAACAGGTTAACCATCAAAGAAGAGTTGCCCAAGATACCTCTTTCAAAAAATCTTCCGGTAGTCCTGATGCACCACAGCCCCGTGGGCCTTGAGTATGTATCCCGGGCAGGCGTCGACCTCATGCTGTCGGGCCACACCCATGCCGGGCAGATATTTCCAGCCACACTGCTGACACCGTTCCTGTTCCCGCTCAACAAAGGGCTGCATCGACAAGACGATACGACGTTCTTTGTCTCACAGGGGGCCGGCACCTACGGCCCGCGGATGCGGCTGGGCAGTGCCAACGAGATCAACCTGATCCGGCTCAGGATGAAATCATGAAAACACTGAATCATATCAAGGAATGTTCACGGTTCTGGAAACCCTCCGTGGCGCGAAGGTTTACGATCTATTTTGCCCTGTTCGGGCTACTGGTTTTCTATCTGACATCGGTGGTTTACCTGATTGCCGCCAGAAAACATCTGGTTAATTCGGTAACCCGTATCGTCCAGGGGCAGCTATCAAGGTTGCCTGATGCAGGCCGGCCCGATTTCTGGTGGGGCCTTGTGGACAAGCAGCAGCCGGAGCTGGGCGCCATGGGTCAGACCATTTCCAGTCTCGCATCGGCAACTCACAGCATAGATGACATTTCAATTCTTGGACGTCTTCCGCAAGACGGTTCCTGGCATCGCCTTCACCTGATCGGTAAGGATATGCTCAGGTCTGAGCCCGTCAGCAGTCCCCGGTTAAAGAAACTGGAAACCAATGGGGGAAGCCGTTTTGTCGAAACGGGTTCCGGACTGTATGTGATCCCCGGCAAGGTTTTCGTGCTCGTCAACATCACCTCGCCCATGGATGAGGGACAATATTTTTTCCATATGGTGATAGCCCGACAGGGGTTCCTTTCAATTCTGGGAAACCGGGTGCTCCCTTTCATCGTTATTTCTCTTGCAGCGCTGATACTCTTTCGGATCATGGGGTATTTTTTTGCCCGCCGCCTTGCTGCACCCATTGAAATCCTCTCCGATGCCGCCGCAAAGGTGGCAGAGGGTGATCTAAGCCCCCAGGTACCCTCCATGGGCAGAAACGAAATCGGCACCCTGGGGCGTAATTTCAACAAGATGATCCTGGGCCTCAGGGAATGGAAGCGCATCAAACGGATGGAAATCGAGCTCGAAAAGGGGCGCGCAATACAGCAAGAGTTCCTACCCCGGGAGATTCCGGATATTCCTGACTGGGATATCGCCGCAAGCTTTTTTCCGGCCAGGGAGGTATCCGGGGATTTTTTCGACGTGTTTGATTTACCCCGTGGTCAGTTGGGCCTTGTCATCGCTGACGTGTGCGATAAAGGGGTCGGGTCGGCCCTGTATATGACCCTGATACGCAGTCTGATTCGTGTTTACTCAGAGCAGACATTGTCCGGCGGGCCATATACCGATTCCCCTGTGGCAGACGGACCGGACGCAGGATTTACCCTCATCGCCCAACGGGCACTTGAGGTCGTGCGACTGACAAACCGTTATTTACTCCGGCATCACGGGCATGAATGCATGTTTGCCACCCTGTTTTTCGGGGTGCTGGATTCAACGAGCGGCCAACTGGCCTATATCAACGGCGGGCATGAACCCCTTTATGTGATCGGAAAAGAAGGCGTAAAAGCCGAATTGCCGCCTACCGGTCCCGCCGTCGGGCTGATGGATGATATCCAATTTGATGTACTGCAGCTTCAGCTTGGCCGCGGAGATCTGCTTCTGGGTATCACCGATGGTGTGACTGAAGCCCGCAACCCGGAGGATGAGCTTTTTACCAGGAACCGCTTGAATGAACTGCTCGTTACGCCTGCGGTTTCTTCCAAAGAGCTTCTTGAAAGAATACAAAAACAGGTCTTTGATTTTATGGGAACGGCACCCCGTTCGGACGATGTCACCATGCTTGCGGTTCAACGTATGGCTTAGGCCATGCCGGTCACTGATCGGAATATCAACGTGGTCGTGGCGGGATTGCAAACCGGCTCAAAATTTCCTCATGCGGCACGCAGGCCCTCCTTCTTCGCCGCCTCGTGCTTTGAGGGCCCCAAATAATATAAATGATTCCCGCAAACAGACGGGAATGTAATACGGAGGTCAATATGCTTTACCGAAAAATACCGAAAACCGGAGACAAACTATCCATTCTGGGATTCGGCTGTATGCGCCTTCCCATAACAAAAGAAGGACAGATCGACGAGCCACGGGCAACCCGCCAGATCCGCCATGCCATTGACCGGGGAGTCAATTACCTGGATACCGCATGGCCCTATCATGCGGGAGAAAGCGAAAATGTCCTGGGACGCGCCCTTGCCGACGGCTACCGGGACAAGGTTAAAATCGCCACCAAACTTCCCTCCTGGATGATCAAAAGCCGCGAGGATATGGATACCTACCTCAACGCACAGTTGAAAAAACTCAAAACGGATCACATTGACTACTACCTGCTTCACGCGCTTGCCGGGGGGCCGTGGGATCATCTTGAATCACTTGGTGTGGCGGATTTCCTTGACACGGCAAAGGCAGACGGCCGCATTGTCAATGCCGGTTTTTCTTTCCACGGCAAGCTTGACGATTTCAAACGGATCGTAGATGGCTACCCGTGGGAATTCTGCCAGATCCAGTACAATTTTCTCGATGAGGAAAATCAGGCCGGTACCGAAGGCCTGAAATATGCCGCGTCCAGGGACCTTGGGGTGGTGATCATGGAACCGCTTCGCGGCGGCAATCTGGGGCTGTCCACGCCGCCGCCGGATGTGGACACCATCTGGAGGACGGCAGCCGTACCGCGAACGCCTGTGGAGTGGGCGCTGCGCTGGGTGTGGAACCATCCCGACGTCACGGTCGTGCTTTCCGGGATGAACGAGGAAACCCACATCGAAGAGAATCTTACCATCGCGGCACAGGCCCTTCCGAATTCGTTATCGGAAGATGAAATAAAGCTGGTTGAAGAGGCCAGCCGGAAATACAAATCGCTTATGAAAGTGAGCTGCACCGGCTGTGGCTACTGTATGCCCTGCCCCTCTGACGTCTCTATTCCCACCTGTTTCGAGGTGTATAACAAGATGCATATGTTCGGCAACTTAGAAGAAGGGAAATTCATGTATGCCATGCGCATGAGCGGCATTATCAGCGGCACCCCCGGCTTTGCCTCCCAATGCGTACAATGCGGCGAATGTGTGGAGAAATGCCCCCAGTATATTGAAATCCCCGATTTTCTGGAAAAGGTTGCCGACGAACTGGAAGATTCGGACATGGAAAAACGAATCGCCATCGGAAAGAAGATGCTCAATATCGACTGAAAAAGCGGTTACTGACGTTTCTCAACCCGACATAAAGAATAGAACCGATGTTTGACAAAGACGATTTCTTTCATAAAGCGACCCTGCTGATTTGCAGCAGTTTTCAGATCGAGCGGGCGCTTTACCGAATCTACACCTATCTTCGACATCATATGCCGGCAGAGCAAATGCATCTTGGTGTTCTGGAGCCTTCCGCCGCCCGGATCCGGGTGATCGCCAGTGCCGATGGGACCGGTGGCCTGCTCTGCAATTATAGCGTTCCGCTGTCGGCCGCCTCCTGCGCCCAGGCCCTCGGGGAACCTCCGCGCGATTGGGAGCGGCTCATCACCCCGGCCGAATATGGTCCCATTGCCCAGGACTGGATCCGATTTCACGGGCAGCCGCCAACGGCTTACCTGTCCATGTTGCTGAGCATGGAGGACGGGGGCTACGGTTTCCTGTCGGTCGGGACAGGCCCGAGCAGCACCTTTCAGCCCCAGCATAGAGAGCGACTGGCATTGCTGCGCAAGCCCTTTGAGATTGCCCTGGCCAATGCGCTGAAGCATGAGGGTGCTTACGACCCGCATATGATTCCCGATTCGACCGACCGAATCGGGGGCCCGGTGTTAAATGCCGTTGCCGAAGAAAAGATTATGGGGGCCAATT
>ENA-ORCT01001197-ORCT01001197.1-marine-metagenome-genome-assembly--contig:-NODE-1197-length-10495-cov-3.221828_pt1 | contig 10495 bp, 12 predicted proteins | sample MGYA00248632_ERZ508511 | MGnify/ENA primary metagenome ERZ508511 (study PRJEB26182, sample SAMN06268839) | marine metagenome | isolation source: Tt an P1-techrep anaerobic enrichment on pine from... | reverse complement strand
ATTGTTTTACAGCTGCGGCCAAACGTGCGAGCGAGGCGCTGCGTGCTTTGGCTGAATCGACTCAGACCATTGACGGCGACATCGCCCAGACAATGGAAAAACTGCGTTTTGAGGTCTATTCGTTAGAAAAGAACACTGTTCTGAAATCTCATACACGAACGAAATTCCAATCGGTGCGGCTGTATATCCTGATTAACGCATTGGGTGAAACGAACGAGAAAGATCTGCTGAACCTGGCACAGACGTGCGTTGAAAACGGCGCCGATTGCTTGCAGCTTCGCGCAAAGGGACTGGATGATCGAAGACTGCTGTCGCTTGCAAATCAATTTACCAACATCTGCAAAGCTTCAAATGTTATCAGCATTATTAATGATCGAACCGACATCGCCCTGCTTTCAGAAGCTGACGGTGTACACCTGGGACAAACCGAAATTTCTGTATCTAGTGCAAGGCGATTGGCTAAACGGCCCTTGATTGTTGGTGTCAGCACCCATAACAAACAAGAACTTCAGACAGCCATCGAGACAGACTGTGATTACGTGGGAATTGGACCCGCGTTTGCCAGTCTTACAAAACCAAGCCTTACCGTAGCAGGCATTGACTATATCCAATATGCCTTAAATGCGCTGCAGAAATCAGGAATTTTTCAAGTCGCGATCGGCGGTATCAATAAGGGCAATCTTAGTCAGCTACTGAATGTCGGCGTACAAACTGTGGCTGTCAGTGAAGCAGTTACTGCAGCAGAAAATCCGGCCCAACAGTGTAAAACATTAAAACACATACTCTTAACCGGCCAAAAATGAAGTTATCGACAAGGTTATCACCAACTTATGAACACCCGCAATGGTGTTTCTATAGCCAGAATCAAATCAACCGAAAATATTAAAATTATACCAACCGGTCTGTATATTAAAAGCATGGCAATCATGCAGAACCATATGCCATTGCTATTAAAAGACTTATAAACACTCTCTCGAAGCCTAGCCAAAAAGCCCCAATAACACCCTTATTAGACCCGTGTTTTTATTACGAATATCAGGGGCTTGTTTAATCTGTCTGGATATATCCCTTTAAGTTTTTAACAAGTTACCCACAATCCGATGTTCAAGAAGACATGATCATCCCTTTTTCTGGATTATTAGCAAAATTGTGCTAATAATTCAAATATTTCGATAGTGCATTCTTACTGATATTTCTATAATCAACCAGTATTTTCAAAAAACGTACAAGAATTTACTTTTTTTCTCCCTGGAGGCGATTTATGACAGGCAAACATCTGAAAAATTCATTCAAAAACGGTCGGTTTGCCGTCACCGTAGAATTGACCGGGGGGCTGGGTTATAATTTTTCCCCCTTTGAGCTTTTTCTTGCAGAGCATCAATCAAAAAAGTGTTCCATTCCCGAGACTTTTGATTTCGCCGGAATTACGGTCCCGCAAAATCCCGGCGGCGTCGCTAATATCGATCCTTCGGACGTTTTGGCGGTTATTGACCAAAAAAGCGTGAATTTACTTGATGATCTGGACTTTATCCCTCATCTGAGCTGCAAAGATACCAACACAGACAGTTTGATCAGCACGCTGGTGGGGTACCGCCAGCGTGGGGTTGAATCGGTGCTGGCGCTGACCGGGGACAAGCCCGTTTCTGCACAGGGCGTGTTTGAGGTTGAAAGCATCAGCCTGCTGTCGCTGATAAAGGATCTCAATAACAAGGCGATGACCAAGGCCAACGTCAAAACACTGGATACGGTTCACCAATTTACAGCCGGTGCAGCGGTATCGCCTTTCAAATACACCGAAGCATCGCTGATGCAGCAATATTATAAAATGGAAAAGAAGATTGCCGCGGGAGCTGAATTCCTGATCACCCAGGTCGGGTGGGACTGGAAAAAATCGCTGGAGTTGATGCAGTACTGCAGAGATAACGGCATTACCACGCCGCTGATCGGTAATGTGTACTGGTTGACAACGCTGACCCCGGCGCCGAGGTTGATGCATGATATTAAACTGCCGGGCTGTTTTGTGAGCGATGACTTGCTGGCTAAGCTGCAATCCGAAAGCGTGGATGAACACATTGAGCGTGCCGCCCAGCAGATAGCGATGTATAAGGCGATGGGGTATGCGGGTGTGGATATCGGGGGTGTTCATCGTTATGACACGTTCCTGAAGATACTCAATCGTGCTGCGGAGATCGGCAGCAATTGGGAGCAATACAAAGACAACCTGCATTGGCCAGCTAAAAATGGGTTTTATCTGTATGATGATGCCGGAAAAGAAGTGTCATTATCCAAACCCCGGAAAAGATTCAACGAAAAATTCTTTAACTTCATGCACCGTGCCATTCTGGATGCGGATTATCGCGGTTTCCATTGTTTCAAATGGTGCCTGAAGGCCACCGGCGCCAATCGGGAGAACTCTTTCACGAACAAGACCTTCAATGGAATCGAAAAAGTGTTCAAATACTGGCTGTTTGAGTGCGAAGAATGCGGGGATTGTTACTTGCCGGAGAACTTTAGCTACTGTACAATCGGCGGCTGCGAAAAGGGGCTGGATAATGCTCCCTGCGGCGATGCAACGGTTGACGGGTATTGCGGAAATAACCTGGATCGTCAGTGCATCGGTGAGAGAATCTATCATTCCGCGGCGGCTGAAGCGGGAGGCCGGGAAAAACTGCGAAAAATTATCAATAAACCCCGGATTGCCACACTGGAACACAGCAGTTCGCTGGTGAATTATTTATTTGGAAAGGATCATACAATGAAAACACCGCTTATCGGCATCGGCGAGTCCATCCACGCCTCTATTCCAAATACCGGGCTGGTGATGAAAGATTTGCACGCATTGGGGCCGGATGCTTATACAACCGACAGCGAACAACTGCAATACATTCGTGCCCTCATCGAAAGTCAAGCCGACGATGACGCCTCTTATATCGCCGTAAACCTGGATGCGTTTGGTGAAAGCGATCCGCAGCAGGCCGTCGACATGATGGTCGAATATACCAGACTCGTCCGCCAATGGGGCAAAGGTGTGCCGATCTGCATCGACAGCAGTAACGACACTGTTTTGACCGCAGGCCTGAAAGAATGGTACAATACTGACGAAGCAGTCAAGCCGCCGCTGATCAATTCCATCAAGACCTATACGGCGGACACGATGATGCCGCTGAAAAAGACCTATGATTTCGCCTTTATCGGATTGCTTGTCAGCGAAGACAAACCGACCGGTCCGGGTGGTTCGCATTCGGTGAATGAACTGTTCGCTCTGGCGAAAGAACTCTTTACTAAAGCGATGCAATTCGGCTTCAAACCGGATGAGATTTATTTTGATTCGACGGTGTTCCCCATCGCGATTGATATGCCGATGGAACCGGGTGTACCGGGGTATACCTATCGGGCTTTTGAGACAATCAAAAAGATTAAGAGCGATCCTCAATTGAAAGCGTGCCATTGCTCGCTGGGGATCAGCAACAGCTGCCGGGACCTGCCGGGACGGCGTATCGGGATCGCCCGAGCGTATGTTGCCAAAGCGATGGAATACGGCTTGGATGCGGGTATTGTCAACGTCGCTCACCGCTATGGCGAGAAGGATCCCGATCCGGAACTGGTCAAACTGGTCGATGCCTACGCTAAACTGGACGGAAGCATGGACAATCTGACTGTCGCCATGCAACTGATGGGACAATTCTGTCAGTCCTGCAAAAAACCAAGCTAATAATTCTGACCGGATTTACAGGATTCACTTTCGACAGGATTACAGGATTAACATTTTATTAATATCAAGGCGGCCATCGAGCCGCCTTTTTTATGGAGCCAGATAGGTCAATGGACTGACTGGAATATTTCTTGCGATGCCATAAGCAACGATCAGGCCAAAAATGATCCAAATCAAGCCGGCAGGAAGGAAAACGATCGGGATTTTAATGTCGAAGAAATATCGCAGGCCTTGGGCCAGCAGTCCGTAACCAACAAAGGGCAAGGATAGAACCATCATGAAATTAAGGTCCAGTGCCGCTAAGACATTACCATGTAACAGTTGATGCAATGCACGCAAAGATCCGCACCCGGGACAATACAGACCTGTCAACTTGTGGAAAGGACAGGGAGGGAAAATGCTGCTAACAGACGGATTATACATAAACAGCAACACCCCTGCCCCCATGATTAACATCACTATCCCAATGAGGAAAAAGGGCTTTTTAAATGCCTGCATGTTGTTCGCTCTTAGATTTTTATTGCTGGGTAGCCGATGCGAACCCCGCGCCAACGAGAGTCAGTATAACCTGGATTACGATAGCAGCTAATCCAAGACCAAACGCAACCCAACTCCATGTTTTTGCTTTTTGAGAACTGTCTATTGCCCCGGGAATATCTCCTGCGGTAATCTTCCCGTTGACCTGTGCCGCATAAACGATGGCAACAATTCCGCACGGCAGGCAGCATAACAATGTCACCAAAATTGATTGAACCAAGTAATTTGGAATATCGGGACGAACACCCTGCGGGGGTGCCTGCGCCATTAACTGCTGACCGCAACCAGGACATTGAACAGCATTATCCTCATTCTTCGTACCACATCTTGGGCAATACATAGCCGATCCTTTCTATTCGAGTCCATTCTATTTTATGCAAGCAGCGCCGATGTCACGAACAGTAACAAAAGGGCCGAAAAAAGCCCCCCGATAATCACTGCAAAGATACATCGACCCATTCCATGTTTTTCTGGATTTTTTCGGATATCGATAATCCCGATAATCCCGCAAATCAACGCCAGCGGAGCAGGCAGAATCAGCAACGAGAATAAACCAAGATAACCGGCCGCAATGGCCCACCAAGACCGTCCAATGGGCAATAATATCCTCATCCCGGCATCATTTTCGATAGAATAAGAAGGATAGATGGGCACATTGACTGGGGCTTGACATTGAATACACTTTATAGCCTGATCCGTATTTTGTGTGCCGCATTGGGTACAATACATAAATTCTCCTTGCTTTTGATCAAATATGTGCCCTTAAAATACTCTTTTGTGATCGGAAGTCAACCAAAAAATGGATATGACTTAACGAGTTTAACTTTTACGACGAATTCGTCCACTTTAATTGACAAATCCGACACCGTGTGGTAGATTCGGTTTAATAATGGAGTTTTAAGGGATTGTATAGTAACCTTTTAGGAGGCATGTTATGGACGAGAATATGGAAAACCAAATACCGCCACAGGATAATCAGCCGCCGGAAAATGAACCGCAAACACCGCCGCAACCGGAACCGCAACCAACCCCGGAACCTGTCCCGACACCCCCCGCGGCTAGCGATGAGATTAACAAGGACTCCAAAATGTGGGGGATGTTCTGCCATCTTTCTGCATTGGCGATGTTTACGAGTGTTCCGTTTGCGAACATCATTGGTCCGCTGATTCTGTGGCTGATCAAAAAAGATGATTTCACTTTTGTTGATGATCAGGGAAAAGAGGCGTTGAATTTTCAGATATCCATGTCGATTTACGGACTGGTTTCCGCGGTCACACTCTGTTTCCCGCCGCTTTTTGTGATCATTTTAGTGGGATTGATGATTACCAATCTGATCTTCATCATCATCGCCGCGATCGCCGCCAACAATGGGCAGGCCTATCGCTATCCGTTGAGTTTGCGGTTGGTGAAATAGCAATTGTGCGGCTGATGTAAAATCGTTGAATATGGACGGGCGGGCTGTGATTGAGGCCTGCCCGTTTTTGAATGTCACATTTTCTATCCTCTACGCGCTTTAGAATTTGCACCAGCCACGGCGGGACAGGGCCTCACTGTCTCGGCTCTGTTTGCTTAAATACTTGCAAAAACGGGGGGTTGTGTTATGATAGCGCCCATGTCTAAAAGTAAGCAGACAAAACCGGATGTGAATCCGTCGATTAAGAATAAAAAGGCCTATCATAACTATGAACTGGTGGAAAAGGTCGAGGCCGGCATTGCGCTGCTGGGGACCGAGGTCAAGAGCCTGCGGGAGAAAAACTGCGACCTGGATGCCAGTTACGGCCGCGTCGAGGACGGCGAGATCTGGCTGATCGGCTGCAAGATTGCCCCGTACGACCGCGGCGGCTATACCAACCACGATCCCCTGAGAAAACGAAAACTGCTGCTGCACCGTCAGCAGATCAAGAAAATACGAACGAAACTCGAACAGCGCGGTTTTACTCTCGTACCAACCAAAATCTATTTTAACTCCCGCGGACTGGCCAAGGTGGAACTGGCCCTGGCGACGGGAAAGAAACAATATGACAAGCGCGCCAAGATGGCCGATGACCAACAGAAAAAAGACCTGCGGCGAGCAATGAAACATTATTAACTTTTAACCACGGATTACGCAGATTATCACGGATTATATTAAAAAAATTCCGTGTAAATCCGTGAAATCCGCGGTTAGATTCTTTAGGAGACCATGATGGCGGACGACGAAAAGAAAATTATTATCGACGAGGACTGGAAGGCACAGGCCCAGAAGGAAAAAGAAGTTCTGAAAGAACAGGAAAAAGTCGAACATGAACATGCCGAGCAACCTCATCCGGGCTTGCCGGAGGCGGATTTTTCCGGGTTGGTGAGCATGCTGGCCACACAGGGCTTTTTCGCGCTGGGGATGATTCGAAACGAAGCGGACAAAGACAAAGACATTGAGCCGGACTGGCAGATGGCCAAGTTTAACATCGATTTGCTGGGAATGCTGGAGGATAAGTGCAAGGGCAATCTTAGCAAAGACGAGGAGGAGATGCTCAAAGGCACGGTTGAACAGTTGCGGATGCTGTTTGTGCAGCTTTCGCAGAAGGGCTAGACAGTGGCCACTATTCTTGACAAAATCATTGCCGATAAGCGGATTGAAGTGGCTCAATGCAAAGAGCAGCGTCCGATCGAATTGCTGAAAAATGATGTCAGCGGCATGAAGAAGTGCCGCAATTTTTACTCAGCCGTAACCAAACAGAATCCGCGGGGCCTGAATGTGATCGCCGAAGTCAAAAAGGCCTCACCGTCGGCGGGATTGATCCGGGCAGACTTTGACCCGGTGCACATCGCACAGACCTATGAGTGCTGCGGGGCCAGCGCGATCAGTGTTCTGACGGATGAAAAATATTTTCAGGGAAAGCTGGAGTTTCTGACCGCAGTGAAAGCGGCGGTTGCCCTGCCGGTGCTGCGAAAAGATTTTATTGTCGATCCGTACCAGGTGTATGAAGCGCGGGCCGCGGGTGCGGATGCGATTTTACTGATCGCCGAAGCCCTGAAGCCCGCGATATTAATGGACCTGCTGATTTTGGCCAATGAACTGACACTGACGGCACTGATCGAGGTGCACGGGGCCGATTCGCTGCTGCAAGTGCGCAGCATGGTGGGATTTCCGCAGAAAAATTACAGCGTTCTGGGGGTTAACAACCGGGACCTGACAACCATGACGGTCGACATCAACAATACGGCCCGTCTGGCCGAACTGGTGGACAATAAGCGGGAGCTGATCGCCGAAAGCGGGATTAAAACGCGGGCTGATGTGGAAAAACTGATCGCCCTTGGGGTCGGAGGCGTACTGATCGGCCAGACATTGTGTGAAAGCGAACGCATCGAGGATAAATTCAACGAGCTCTTCAATCCCGATGAAAGGTGATCATGGATATTGTTATCTATCTCGTGATCGGATTGTGTATGGGCGTGCTGGGAGGCATGCTGGGTATCGGGGGGTCGGTGTTTATGATCCCCGCGATGACACTGGCTTTCGATGAAAATCAACACCTGTACCAGGCCGCGGCGATGATCTGTAACTTTTTCGTTGCCAGTTCATCGATGCTTGCACATCGCAAGGCCGAGGCATGGGTTAAAAGCGTGCTGCTCTGGCTGGTCCCGGCGGCCATTGTAGGCATCTTCGGTGGTGTGATGCTGAGCAATGCCCCTGTGTTTGAAGGAGAAAAGAGTTACCTGCTGGCGCGGGCGTTCGGGATTTTCCTGGTTTATGTGGTCATCTATAACAGTTATCGTTTATACCTTCACTTGCATCCAAAAATCGAAGTCGTCAGTAAATCCATGCCACCCAAAAAAATCGCCCGGGTCTTCTCCGTAATATGCGGAGCGATTACCGGACTGGCCGCGGGATTGCTGGGGATCGGTGCCGGGACGGTGGCGACGCCGCTGCAGCAGGTCACGCTGAAGCTGCCGCTGAAAAACGCCATGAGCAATTCGGCGGTCACCATTGTCTGTATTTCCTGGCTGGGGGCCATTTACAAAAACGCCACTCTGGCCCAGCACGGGATTGCCGTAGCAGATTCGCTGAAGATTGCGGCCTGGGTGATTCCCGGGGCGGTTGTCGGCGGCTTTATCGGCGGACACCTCATGCACACACTGCCAAAAAATATCGTACGGGGCATCTTCATCGGCGTCTGCCTGATGGCAGCGATCAAACTGCTGACCGTGACACCCAATTAATGCCCTACTGGGGCGGGCTATTATATGACGAACCTTCTTTCTTTTTCATAAACGATTCGGACGTTATTCTCCCCGCGGTTCCGGTACAAAATACATTTGGAGTTTCATGTTCAACGGATCAATGCCCATGGCTTTTAGACGCGTATGATGGTCTACATCTGCCGGATTGATGGGAAGATTAAAAGAGTAACCTTTAGTCAGGCTTTCAGTTTGAACTATTTTCCCGGAATTCGCTTCGATGACATAGACAACACCGCGTTCCGGAGCACGGTAATTTAAATCGAATCCACCGCCGACATAATACTCTGCCTTTGGAAGGCCGTTTTTATCAAAAGGCATTTGCTTTGGTTTATCCACTAAGTCCCTGTCAGGAATGAAATAGACTGCAAAATCCATATTCTTGGGATCGAAGCCTTCCTGCTTAAGCAACCCTTTTTCTTCCTCACTGAAATTGCTGAAGTTTTTAACATCAAAAGTGTATTCGACTCCTTTTTCGAGTGGTTTGATGATCAGAGTTTTATCAGCATTCGTTTCGACCAGATAGATATGTCCGTCTTCCGGTGCCTTGAATCTCACTTCAACTCCGCTGCCGATAAGATACCTCTGATTTGGCCGGCCGTGTTTGTCTAAAACGGCCCGGTTGCCATCCATCGCCTTACTCGACTCGGTTGTCGCGCATCCGCTTAAAAGTAATGCTGCAAGTGCCATCGTTACGATTGCTATTTTTATTGTTTGCTCTTTCATTGGGATCATTTTCCTTTTGGGATTTCATTTGTATTCACGAAAAGCATGACTGCCGCCGGTGACCGGGCACTTCGTTCCATGCGGAGAGGGAACCGCCCCGCAATGAGGGCACACCATGAGCTTTGTCTTTTGTATTTCCCTGAAAGCATGGCTGCCGCCGGTGACCGGGCATTTCATTCCTCCGGGAGACGGGATGATCCCGCAGTGAACACAGTATATCAAAGGCCCCTCAAAATCAACCGGGAGAGTCTCATATCGGATTTTGTTAACATCGTGATGTGTCTTTGATTCCCCGCAACCGACTAGACACAGTACACTTACAGCCGCAATCCATATCCACACGCAGATACGCATCCATTGACTCCTTACCATGATTATTTTTTTTCTGTTGTTTATTGAATCGTCGCCGTCAGGATGAGGAAAGTTACAGAATCTTCCGCCTGAAGACCGCCTGCAATGACTGGTTTTCCGGAAGGCATTGTGACGGTCCCTGACAAGTCCATACCATATCGAGTCGGCGGAGCCTGTGTATCTTCGTTTTCTTCAAATCCTGAAGCAGAGTACTCGTAACTGAGACGTACTCCGTCCTGTAAAATCGTCGGCCGTGCTTCAAACTGTATCCCTGATTCGTAGGCATCATACCGGACATCTTTCATTTCCAGGGGGCCGTCCGGTGTTTGACGCATATTAACTATTTCTCTTTTGAGGTAAAATGTCTCGTTGTTTGACATCTCTGCCTGAGAACTGTGACGAACCGACAATTTGGAACCGGAGATCACCTCTGCTGTATCCGGATCATCGAGGCAGGCAAGGATTTTGAGGATGGAAATCCCTTCCGGCGCCTGACCGATGGGATTGACGCCTGTCTCGACCAGGGCTTCCGTTGAAACACGTACCATGAATGCCTCTACGAGAACCGAGGTATTTTCATGTGGATCGACTTCCTTCGGGGCAACGGGCACCTGCTTTGTCACAATTTGGCCGGTTTCGGGATTCCTGATTCTGACTGTTCGGGTCGTCTGCTCTTCAGCCCGAAGACTTGTAACAAGGAGAACAACAAACAATAATAGAACCGCAATTTTTCTTCTGAATCGCATCATAGCTCCTTTCGTTATTCGGTCACTGTTACCTCCGGTTCTGTCGGTTGCTGCGGAGGTTGTACCTTTACAGGCCTGGAATTATTGTTTACCAAGATCATCATTACCTCTTTCCTCGCCGATTCGGTGTGAAGTTGTTTTTGAGAAGCATTGATTAAATAGATTCTTTCCTGTTCTGAAAGATTCGGTCTTCGCGCAATAGCTT
>ENA-ORCT01001196-ORCT01001196.1-marine-metagenome-genome-assembly--contig:-NODE-1196-length-10500-cov-3.279382_pt1 | contig 10500 bp, 4 predicted proteins | sample MGYA00248632_ERZ508511 | MGnify/ENA primary metagenome ERZ508511 (study PRJEB26182, sample SAMN06268839) | marine metagenome | isolation source: Tt an P1-techrep anaerobic enrichment on pine from sediment... | reverse complement strand
AATTACTACCATTAAACAACGGACTGGCTGCAAATAAAAGAACACGTGCCTTCAAGGCACGACATGATCCGGCACCAACGCGTCCGTAGTCACGTCCTGAAAATTTATTTGGCAAAAACGGGGCTGCAGCATCACACTCGGAAATGATATAGTTCACACATTCTTCGTAAGTGTTACGCGTGGCGGGAATGTCATCTTCATACACATAAATGGAATCACCAATTAACGGGACTCCTCCATAGTGCTTCAGCAAGATGGAATAATACCACGCACGCAAGAACCGCGCTTCTGCCACGTAGCGGTTTTTACGAGCTTCGGTTAAGGGCGCTCCATCAATATTTGCCAGCAGGACATTGACTTTACGAATGTATTTGTAAGGCTCACGCCAAGCGTCACTACTGATCACAACCGGATTAACCGTTCCTGTAGCAAACTGAATATCAGTTGTGATATTGGCCAGCTTTTTAGGTTCTGCCTCATCAGTGGCTGTTTGAGGACCGCCGCTACTAAACCGACCCAACTCGGTATCGAAACCAATACCGGTGTAAATATCGGTAAGGAAGGCGGTTGTATAGGTACTGTCCGAAAAGACCGTTTGCTGGTCCAGATCTGTGGTTTCGGTTTCATCGAGAAAACCTCCGGACTCACATGCGGTAGTGAACCAAAGCCCTCCACAGACAATAAAGATGTAATACATCAGTTTTTTCATAAGCATAAATGTTTAGTTGTTTTACAATTGATTTAATTCAGAATTATTTTTAGGGTTATTGAAATCGATTGGGTGTTTAAAGCATTTGCGCTTAATGTCTCCATGCTCTTTTTTTTTCATCTTCCAATGATTCATTGAAGTCCATAAGCTGAATTTCTTTCCTTTTATTGTTTTTGTATTGAGATTGAAAACGGCGAATCCCCATCAGCAATTCCCCGCTCATAATTCGGTTGACTGCTCATTTTAAAATGAAGCTTACCACCGTTGATAATATCATCGTAAGTAATCCAGTTTTTGGAAAGAGGTTTCCCATTCCGGCTGGCGGACTGGATGTACACATTGTCCGAACTGTTGTTCTCTGCTTCAATGACAAATTTCTTTCCGTCTTCCAGGGTAATGGCAGCCTTTTTAAACATCGGGCTTCCGATCACATACTGATCTGTTCCCGGGCAAACACTGTAAATCCCCAATGCGCTGAGAATGTACCAGGACGACAATCCGCCCTGGTCTTCGTCACCGGGATAGCCCGCAGGCGATGCATTGTAAAGTTCGGTCATCACTTTGCGCAACTGGGCCTGGGCTTTCCATGGCTGTCCGGAGTAGTTATACAAATAAGGCACATGCTGACAAGGCTGATTGCCGTGTGCATATTGGCCCATGTTGGCATCAAGCATTTCAGCAATCTCATGAATGACAGTTCCGTAAGCGCCAACATCATAAGCATTTGTTCCATTGAAAAATTCGTCTAAACGGGCATTAAAACGGTCCTTCCCGCCCATCAAGTCGATTAATCCCTGCGGGTCGTGAAAAACCGACCAGGTATACTGCGCGGAGTTGCCTTCTGTAAAAGGATTCCCCCAGCGGTAAGGGTTGAACTCTTCAAACGCCCAGTCGCCATTATCTTTGCGACCTCTCATATATTGAGATTGGTCGTCCCAAATATTTTTGTAGTTGTACATTTGACGACCATAAACCTGCATCCAGAATTTGTTGCCGGTCATTTTGGCCAGGTTGTAGGCGCAAAAATCGTCATAGGCATACTCCAGCGTCTTGGCTGCGCTTTCCCCCGCTTTTTCGTAAGGAATGTAACCCAGCTCAAAATATTCTTTGTGAGCTTCGCGGCCGCTTGAACCGCGCCAGGGACTAACATTGGTTATTTCGTGATAGTACTGGCGCAACACTTTTTCCGGGTCAAAGTTTCTGATTCCTTTTGCCCAGGCATCGGCCAACAATGAAATAGCATGATTTCCGATCATAATACCCGACATTCCCGGACAAGACCAGGCCGGAAACCAACCGCACTGATCCTTGGCATCAACCAATGATTGCATGTATCGTCCCTGCATGGTCGGATGAAGGATATTGGTCAGCGGAAACTGCGAACGGAACGTATCCCAGAAACCGTTGTCTGTGTACATATAACCTTCGTGAACCTTGTTGTCATAAGGGCTGCGATAGTATGGTTTTCCTTCTTCGTTGATTTCGTAGAATTTGTGCGAAAACAGGTTGGCCCGAAATAAACAGGAATAGAAAGTCGCCTTATCGTCTTCGTTGTCACCTTCAACTACCACCCTATTCAATAACTCGTTCCATGATTTAGCTGCCGCATCCTTAACCTGATCCAGTTTTTTGTATTCACCCAACTCCCGGTCGAGTGTCAGTTGTGCCTGCTCCTGGCTAATATAGGACGAGGCAATTTTCACCTGAACCGTTGTCCCCGGCTTAAACTGAATGTACGCGCCAATACCTTCTCCGGAGCCCGCTGTGCCGTTTTCGGTAATCACATTGTTTCTGTTTTCCCACGTACCGTATGAAACAAAAGGTTGATCAAAACTCAACACAAAGTATCCTTTAAATTCCTTGGGAAACAGAAAACCGCTGTTCACCCAGCCAATAATTTTTTTCTCCTTTGGGAGAATTTTCACCTCGCTGGTGCCAATATATCCGTCTAAAACAAGATAAGCGGTTTCCTTTTTTGGAAAAGAAAAACGCATCATGCCACCCCGCTCTACCGGAGATATTTCTGTTTTAATTCCGTTGGCCAGTGTTACCGCATAGTAATGAGGCTTTGCAATTTCATCATCATGCGAAAATCCGGTCGCTCTTTCACGTTCGTCGACAACGAGATTCCCGATTTGTGGCATCAGGGTGAGCGTGGCGTAATCTCTCACCCACGGGCTGCACTGGTGGGTCTGCTGAAAGCCCCGGATTGTTGTGGCAGAATACTGGTATTTCCAACCGTCGCCGTTTTTTCCTGTTTGAGCCGAAAATGCATGCATCGGATAGGGTACTGCAACTGTGGGGTAAGTGTTTCCGTTGCTGTATTCCGGTTTCGAATCAGTACCCTGCAAGGTATTCACATATTTCAGTAAATCCATAGTTTGAGCCTGAAGTATCAGGTTCATCATACTGAAGGCCAGGATTATTGTTAGTCTTTTTTTCATACTATTGGTTTTTCGATTTTATCATGTTTTAATTGATTCCCCAGTTTTGATTCGGTTCAGCCCCCATAATCAGTTCCAGTGTTCCACCAGCCGCTATCTCCGGATAGTCGAGATAGCACCTTTTCAATGGTTCCCCGTTGAGCATTGCCTGCTGGATATATATATTTTCAGGCGAATTGTTTGTAGCGATAATGCTGAATGTTTTACCCGAAGCGTATTTCTCATCCAGTTGAATTTCAATTTCATTAAAAACCGGACTGGTAATTTCATAGCGCATATTGCCGGGACAAACCTGATGCAAACCAGTAGCTGCCAATACATACCAAGCCGACATTTGGCCCACATCTTCGTTTCCAACCAGACCTTCAACTTCGTTTTTATAGGCACGGCGACAAATTTCGCGGGTCCATTTTTGGGTCAGCCAGGGAGCATTAAGCTGGTTGAACAAAAAGGGCACATGGTGAACCGGTTCGTTGGCATGATTGTAATAATCATTCCACATCATGTTTTCCGGAACTTTATCGAAAAATTCAGTCAGGTCGGCCAGCACTTTTTCGCGGCCTCCCATCAATTCAACCATACCATCAATATCGTGCGGAACAAACCAGCCTTGCTGGTAAGGATTACATTCCACCGTTCCATACCATTCCTGCATACGGCCTTCTTCGGGCCACGGCTTCCAGCTTCCATCTTCGTTTCGCGCCCGAAACCAACCCACCTGCGGATCAAACACATTGCGATAGCTCTGGGCTAATTTTGAATATTTTTCGTGGTCTTCTTCGCGGTAAATCGATTTAGCGAGTTGTGCCAGGCACCATTCGGTATAGCTTAACTCCAAGGTGTTTGAGATTGAATATTCTCCGGTAGCCATGCCTTCATAGCCCGCGTCTTCCGAATTTGCACGAACCGTAAATCCCAGCTCCTCATTTCCGCTGAACTCGCAAGTTACCAAAGCTGTTTTATAAGCCTGGTTAAAATCATAGCCTCGAATACCTTTAAAATAGGCATCGGTCAAGACAGAAACAGCCGGATTGCCGATCATACAGCCGCTGTATGCGTTGGCAAGCTCCCATCGCTCAAAGTATCCTTTGCCACTTTCGTCAGCCAAGGTGATCAGCGAATTCAACATATCGTCAACAACGGTTGGATTAATCAATGTTTGTAGAGGGAATTGGCTGCGGAATACATCCCAGCCACTGAAGATGGTACGCTTGGTAAAATTGGTTGACTGGTGAACCATTTTGTCACCGCCAATATAAAGGTCATTCACATCTTCAAATGTCCGGGGATCAATCATGGTATGGTAAAGCGCCGTATAGAAAACGGTTTTCTCGTCGTCCGTTCCGCCCTTAACCGCCATTTTTTTCAGGGCCGAGTTCCAGGCCTGGTGAGCCTGATTCTTTATTTCGTCGAAATTCCATCCGGTGATTTCCGTTTCCAGGTTTAATTTAGCACCTTCAAGGTTTACGAATGAAATGCCGGTTTTCAGCATGATCTCGTCACCTTCTTCCGTATTGAAATTAGCAAAGAAACCCAGGTGTTTTCCAGTCATCTCTTTAGCGCCGGCGATTATTTCAGCGTTTGCAATCGCTGCCTGGTAACGGTCGCTGGTTACATCTTCCAATTTCCGGGTCCAATCATCCGGGATATTGGCACGCCACACACCGAAATCAGCAAGCGGCTTGCTGAATTGGGCATAAAAGTAGATGGTATAGTCTGATTTTCCCTGTCCGTTTCCCCAACCGCCACCTTCAGGAGGACATTGCATCCAGCCGGCAATAGTGTTTTCATCGACCACCTCAACATGCTGCACCGTTGATGTTCCACCAACACGACGGGCCAAATCAATCTGAATGCGGGCTTCGTCATTCTTGGGGAAAGTGAACCGATACATACCGCAGCGTGTTGTCGCGGTCATTTCAGCTTTTACCTTATAATCGTCCAACACGACAGAATAATAACCGGCCGACGCAGTTTCCGTCGATTTTGAATAGCGCGAACGGTAGCCATCCCCGGGATGATCGGCCTTTCCCCGGCTGGTTTTCAAGGGGCCGGTTGTTGGCATGACCAAAAAGTTGCCCATGTCGCCATTCCAGCCAATCCCACTCATTTGGGTCATGGCAAAGCCTTCGATGGTCGTGTGTTCGTAACTATATCCTGAGCCGTTATCGCCTCCGGTAATTGTGTTCGGACTCACCTGCACCATGCCAAAAGGAGTTGCCGCTCCCGGGAATGTTTTTCCCAGGCCATGATACACTCCTGCAGCGTCGGTGCTGGTTGTTGCCCCAATAAACGGGTTTACATAGGAGGCGAAATCTGTCTCAACCGAGAGCTTTTCCGTTTCATGACTCGAGCAGCCTGCCTGAAAAAGTACAGCCATCAGGGGAGCGTATTTCAAAATTTTGATCATCTTATTTCAACTTTATTTTTTCGAGCCTCACGGTTTGAAAACCAAACTGCGGCAGGGTTAATTTTGTAACCCGTTTGCCATTGGCGCCCTTCCCTTGTTGAACCGGGGCAATTGTGGTCCCAAGCAAATCAACCAATTCAATTTTTTCTGCGCGGCAATTCCAAAGAACTTCCTGATCTTGATTTTGAGATGCATTATAGAAGCGAACCAGCAGATCTTCACCGTCAACTGCGACCGAAGAAACCTGAAGATTTTTATCGGCAACTTCCAATAAGTTAAATTCAGACAGGTCTTTTTCAGCGTGGACAAATCGGCCAATCAAGGGTTCGTTCCAGGCGCTGCTGGCAAATTCAATCGAAGCTTTTTCCCAATTGCCGGAATGAGGCAACAAAGCGTATTTTAAACGGGTTGGACCATGAATACGGTAATTTCGGCCCCACAATGCTTTACCCGTATACTGCACAGTTAATCCCAGCGACAAATCATCAGTTTGCAGATAAGAAGTGGTGTGGTCAGTAAAAAGCGCAACGCCGTAATCGTTGGCTTGGTTTGCAACATCCACCCAGTTCAAAATCACATTGTGCTTAATCCGATCCCAACTATCGTAAAGGGTATTCTCCAACCTGGTTTCGGAAACATCAAACGGACTGTTTTTAAACAACCTGTCGTGGACATCTTTCAGAGGAAACTGCAAGTGAAGTTTGTATTGATCGTTGTAAAACGCTTTTTCCCGGTCTTCGGCTTTATAATTTTCACTTTGATCGTATGCGCCGATTCCGGGCTGTCCATCCCAATCAATCGTCAAATCACAATCGATCAGGGGTGATTTTTTATGGAAAGCGATGAGTTGGGAATACCGGTTACCGTTAATTTGATTTTCAACCTTAATTTGCACAAATAATTGTCCGTCTTCGGCAAGGGTTACTTTGGCCGGGCTGTTTGTCCCTTCATGGAATTTTCCTTCATCGTAGAAATATCCTTTCAGATTATTCAAACTACGTCCTTGCTCAACAAGCTGGCGCCTGCCGTTCTTTTTATCAATCAAGCTCGTGATTGTACCACCTTGTTTCGGGTCGATCGTAGCCGAATAGAATTCCGTCTCGATACGAAAAGTGCCATCGGCCAACTGCGATGCAGCGGCAGGTTCCTTTTTACTTTTCGCTGTTTTCAGGCTATAGGTGGTATATCCCATCCCCGGAACGGTAGCTTCAAAATAAAGTACCACAACGCGGTCTCTGTCCACAACAAGTTGCGATGGCACGACTTTTCCCGCTGGATTTAACACCTGGTATCCGGTTTTGGAGAAATTGTCCGGGAGTTCCAAAGCAACAGTTTCGGTGCGGGTTACACCCAGCGTATTGAATACGCGAATGGTTTTTGAACTTTCCGAATCCGCCTCATCAAAGAAGGAGCTGAATTTCGAATTGGCAATTGCATTGGAATTATTCGTCCACCGGGTGACATTATCGGCCCAGGTGTATCCGGGCCGCCCATTATAAGGTACAATCCAGCAATCGTGATGCTGGGCCAGCATGAGTGTTCTCCAGGCTTCGGCAAAATCAGCGTCGGGCCATTCCCTGCCGTTTAAAAGATAATCGACGGCAGCTATTTTTTCAGCCATCATCATCTTGTTTTCGCTCACCCTCACCTCCCGGGCGATCTTTTGCAATACTTGTGCTCCCCACACCAGGCCCGGCTTTACATCTTCTATTGAAAATTTCCAGTTGGTCGCTTCGACCTTGTCACTGATCATGTCGATGTATGCTGTCCAGGTGGTGTACTCCGTTGGTTTATATTGATTTCCCCAGGGGCCACCATCCCAACCGGCATCCTGAAAAGTCATGCCGACGGGATATTGTATTCCGTTCTCAAAGCATTTTTCGATAAAGCTGTTTGAATTTGTCCAGGATTCAGTTTGCCAGGTCGATTTTGTTGAAAGCTCTTCGCACTCGTATCGTGGCACCGAAGTGATTGACGTACCGTCAGGGCCAATCCAGTTGACCAGGTCTTTTCCGAAAGCGCTGGTGTAGCCGCCCCAACAGGTATTGGGATTGCGAATCACCGCATATTTATAGCCAAACCCTTTCAATATTTGGGGCAGGCTGCTCGTAAAACAAGGTTCTTCAACCGAATAAGTGATAAATGTAGCCTCGGGAAAGTACTCCAATGTTTTGTCGATTCCATAGGCAAACTGTCGAATGATGCTTTCGCCGGAAATATTGTAGCAGTAGGGTTGCGCCCAGGTAGGGTTCACAAATTCGATCCGGCCAAATCGTCCCGTTGACTTAAAATACTCCTGCAATGCACTAAAATTCTCCGCGTCTTTCACGCTCACCGTATCCCAGGTTTCCGGTTCAATTTCAAGATTGATCGCCCAACCAGGATTTTCATTCAATTTTTCAACCATAAACCGGGCCTGCCACATGGGATAATGGCCATAAACACCGCCATGATATCCGTCGGCAAACCAAGCTTTCTGCGCCTGCGTTTGGGCAGTTGCCAACAACAAAACTGCCAGCGCAATCAAATGATATGTTTTTTGGAATTTCAAAACTTTAATTTTAGGGATTATTCAACTTTTACGAGCTCGAATGTGTGTTCCACAGGCTGGGCTATCTCGTACATGTTTTTCACAATCAAGTCCATTTGTTCCTGCCAGGTTTTACGCACGGCAGCATGATGAGCTCTTTCAAATACACCGAAGTTTCCGCGTACGAAACCTTCGTTCCAATAGGCACGAATGGTGTCAATGGCTGCCTGATTGTCGGCAAACAACATTCCTTTTCCCTGCAAGAATGAAAATTCCATCCAAGCATAGTCACGCATTCGTTTTTCAATTTCGAAGCGTTCTTCATTCAGGTACATAATTGAAGAAGCTTGCCGGTACTGGGGGGTATTGGTCAATTCGGCCAGATTGATGCCATCCTGCAGATCTTTGGAGGAAAAGACTGAAATTAACTGTCCGTCAATTTTCAGTTCGTATGCATTTTGATCCAGGCCGGACACGCTGAGAACTTCCTGATTGAATTCCTGCATAAAAGGAATCAGCTGCATGGCATCGGCCTGCGATTTTTTACTTCCCCAGCCACGGGCAAGGGTATCCAAAGGATAAGGAAGCGCATTGGCCAGGTATTTGAATTCAAGCTTGTTCGCGCTTTTCTTCAGGTTCGAAACCGTACAATTATCGGCCAGGCTAACTTTTTTGTTTTTGGCGTCAATGGTAACTTCGGCCACCTTCTTTCCGCTCATGCCCTGTGCTTTCAGAAAAAGGTAAGCCATGACCATGTGTCCGTCATTGTCCGGGTGAATGCGGTCGCCACCGCACAATGCAAATAGTGAATCCTTTTGTTGTTCACGCTGGTTAATTTCCATCATCGGACGGGCAAAATCAACAAATCCCCATCCGTTCTCTTCAGCCGAAGCACGTTGAAAATCGTTTACTTTCAATAAAGCTTCGTTTTTGGTGGGGAATATCTGGTTTTCGATTTTCGAAGTCTCGTCGTAAGGCGAACCGCCAATCAAAACCTTGGTAACACCTTTTGCTTGCTGCATCCGCTCTTCAATCTCCTGATAACTATCGAATGACTTTTTTATCTGACGTTCAGCCAGTTCCTGGGCATTATCCTTGTAAAAATCAAAATATCCCACATCATTCATTCCGAATGTCATGGTCATGTAAGTCGGATTTTTACTAAAAATATCTTCTTCCAAGCGTTCCTCAATATCCCATGCCGAATCTCCTCCAATACCTGCATTGATAACTGTAACAGGCATTTCGGGAAAACGGGTCACATAATATAACCACACAAAAGAGTGGTAATGTCCGCCATGCGTGATACTGTTTCCTACGAAAACGGCACGCTCGCCTTTTTTAAACGGAGGTATTGTTTGCTGCGCCTGAGAAAAGCCCACGCAAAGCACCGCGGCGAATAATAAAAGTTGTTTTTTAAGTTTCATCTGTTCAATTTTCTATTTTGATTTTCCTTGACTTTCATCGTAAACAACAACAGCGACGCGCGAATCTGCACAGCCGTAGTACAGAAACCACTTCTCCTGCTTGTAAACCAAGCCCTCAACAAAGACAGTTCCAGCCGGATACTGTCCGCTTTTCTCAAACGGTTCCTCCGGAATTAAGAACGGAGCATCCAGGCGGTCAACCACCTTGTACGGGTCGTTTGTATCGAACAGGATTTGACCGGCACAATAAGCATTGGCGGTATAGGTCGTATCACCGGCAGTACCCGGATTGTTTTTACCGTTATAAATCAAAACAATTCCCTCTTTTGTCAGAACAGCTGGCGGGCCGCATTCAGTGAGTTGACTATCAAAATATCCGTCGCGGGGTGAAGCCAAGGCAATCAGGTCTTGATTCTCATCCACATAGGGATACCAATTAATAAGATCGTCGGAGGTAGCAGCAAAAACATTTTTTTCGCCCCAGTACATCAGGTATTGTCCATCGATTTTTGTGATAACCAACTTACCGTCTTTCAATGTGGTAACTACGGATGCCGATTTGCTGAAGCGGTCGGCAAACTTGCCATTGTATGCCTGCTTGAAAGCGGGACCGAATTTTTCCCAATGAATCAAATCTTTTGAGTGTGCCACGGCTAAACGTGCCTGCTTGCGGTTCCACTGGGTATACAACATCACGTAGGTTCCGTCTTCGGTTACAGCTACCCGCGGATCTTCACACCCACCCGGCCATTCCAGTTCCTGCTGGCTGTCTTTTGCCGGAAACAAAACCGGCGATTTCGACTTCTTCACAATGGTGGTTCCGTCAACGCTTTGCGCATAACCAATACGCGACGTACGTTGTCCGATGCCTTGTCCCGACTGGTCTTCGGCCCGGTACAAAATACAAATCGTGTCGTTTTTCAGTGTTGCCGCCGGGTTGAATGTGTCGCCGTTTTCCCACGGAATCGTATCAGCGGTTA
>ENA-ORCT01001195-ORCT01001195.1-marine-metagenome-genome-assembly--contig:-NODE-1195-length-10502-cov-2.927002_pt1 | contig 10502 bp, 8 predicted proteins | sample MGYA00248632_ERZ508511 | MGnify/ENA primary metagenome ERZ508511 (study PRJEB26182, sample SAMN06268839) | marine metagenome | isolation source: Tt an P1-techrep anaerobic enrichment on pine from sediment... | reverse complement strand
ATTCAATCGGGGAATTTTCCATCATTAAGCCCGACCCTGCAATTGAACATCTCGACATGATGGGGATGCTGAAATCGGACGATTCTTCTATCGCTCTTTTCGAACAAAAAGACAGGCGTCTTGTTCCGCCCCGTGAATATATTCTTCCGGTCGGAGACTATTACCCGCATGAACTGCATATCACCTGTGACAAAAACTCCATTGACATGGTCTCTATTTTTGATCCGAAAATCCAGGAAGAACTGAGCCTGGATGCCGCACCTGAGTATTGGTTTCAAATCCGCAAAGACAAGCTCGCTGAAGTTCGTTTTGCCAAAAAACCGGAGGTTCTGTTTCTTCTGCCGTCTCCCGATCAAAACGCGTTCAAGCCCGGCCAGGACATTGTCATCCAGGCCTATTTAATGGATCCGTCACTGCATATGCTCATCACCAACTATACGACATCGGTTAGAATGGAGCGTGAATTGAATGGTCAAACAATTGCTGCTTATAACATCGTTGACGGCGAATTACAGGTCGCTGAACGTGAGGTGCCTCTGAGATACAGGATCAAGATTGCACGTGAAAACGGGGATGTCATCGTTGAAGATGCAATGGACTGTCACTTGGCATACACATGGACCATCCCGGAGGATATTGAGTTGTCCGAAGATGAAAAACCCTGGATTGTCACACTGACCTGGGACACCAGCGCCATTTACGGAACTGTGACCAGCCAAACCCAAATTACCGTTTCTCCGTAATGAAAACAATGCAGAAGGCCTGCAAACCCGGTTCTTTACGAAAACGAACATAATCGGCTTGAAAAATTTTCACACGAAGGTACGATAGCGTTTTTGAAAGAAAGAGACAAAACTGAATTTCGGAGACAATATGGCAGCAAAGATCATCGATGGTAAGCAGGTGGCCGCGGATATGCGGGCCGAATTGAAAGATAAAGTCGCGGATTTGAAAGCCAAAGGCGTCGTACCCGGACTGGCGGTGGTGCTGGTCGGCGAGGACCCGGCATCCCAATCATATGTAACCGCCAAAGAAAAGGCATGCGCCGAGATCGGCATTTACAGCGATGACAACCGACTGTCCGCGGATACATCCGAAGCAGACCTGCTGGCACTGGTTGAAAAGTTCAACACCGATCCCAAAATTCATGGCATCCTGATTCAGTTGCCGCTGCCCAAGCATATTGACGAGGATAAAGTGCTGCTGGCAATCGATCCAGCGAAGGATGTCGATGGATTCCACCCGGTGAACGTTGGCCGCATGGTCGTCGGACAGGAGGCGTACCTTCCCTGCACCCCGCATGGTGTGATTCAGTTGCTGCTGCGGAATAATGTGCCGTTGGAAGGCGCCGAGGTCGTGGTCGTCGGCCGCAGTAATATCGTCGGAAAGCCCGTGGCGAACATGCTGATCCAGAAGGCCCCCACCGGCAACGCCACTGTCACCATCTGCCATACGCGAACCAAAAACATCGCCGAACACTGCAAACGCGCCGACATCATCATCGCCGCGGCGGGCCGACCCAATACCGTCACCGCCGATATGGTCAAAGACGGTGCCGTGGTCATCGATGTGGGTGTCAACCGCGTTGAAGACCCAACCAAGAAAAGAGGATACCGGCTGGCAGGCGATGTGGATTTTGAAGCGATCAAGGAAAAGGCCAGCCTGATCACCCCCGTTCCCGGCGGCGTGGGCCCAATGACCATCACCATGCTGCTGTACAACACGGTTCTGTCAGCTGAAAAAACGCTTCAATAGCCGTGTCATGAAACGGTATTTCTGAAAACGCATAAGCCCGATTCAAATCAAACGAATCGGGCTTTTTTATCTTATACAGTCCTTCAGATTTATATGTCAATCCTCCCCCGGCAAATTTTGGTTTGAACCGCCAGAAGACGGTTCTTGAGGATTAGAAATGATTTCTTCATCCGGTTCAGAGGATTCACTCAGACCTAGCAACCAGTCAACAGATCGTTCACTGTCACCATAAAAACATTCCAGCGAGTACCATCCCAAAAAGTTACAGGCCTTGCAGACACCGGGAACAGACAAAGCCTTCATTTTATCCCGCCCGGAAAACCAATCCATTTTACCCTCAACCGACCAGGGTAATATGCAAAGGGTAAGAATTATCAGCAAATAGAAAAGATATCCGCACAATCCACCCACCAGGAATCCCCCCACGCGGTCGAGACTTTTTGGAAAATAATCTTCCCGAAGACGCAGAAAATAAAACCAGGCAAAGATTTGCAGTAATCCGAAGATCAGGCAAAATATCAGCAATACCCCCAATGCAGCGTAATTTCCATTGTGCTCATATTGAGAGCTGTAGCTAAGCAATTTGCGTGTGGAAAGAACGGCAATAAAAACAGCAAACAGGATATTGAACAGCGTCGCAAACATCACATACAGCCCTTTTTTCAGCCCCATGTATGAAAAGCCCAGACACACGATGATTAACAATATCGGCAACATTGTTATCCTCCCTCCATCGTGATTCGCTTGACTTCCTTCAGGGTTGTTTTGCCCGCCATTACATGCCGAATTCCCTCGTTCCGCAGCATGCCCATAAATGTTTTATCACCCTGTTTTTTCAAGTCGCCGGGGGTGAGTTTATTATCGGTCAGGAGCTGTCGCAGATTGTCGTCAAGGTACATGACATCCAGAATCGCAGTGCGACCGTAATATCCGGTTCCAGCGCAGTGACCGCAACCGTTGGCTTTGAGAATTTTATTCTGATCAATCTTGTTTTTCATACAGTATTCATACTGGCTCTCTGTCAATTTCGAGGGCCCCTTGCAATATTCACACAAACAGCGGATCAATCGCTGTGAGACCACGACTGACAGTGCCGAGGCAATCAGCAGCGGCTTCACGCCCAGATCCATCAGTCTGACAAGGGCTCCGACATTACTGCTGGCGTGCAGGGTTGCCAATACGAGGTGGCCGGTCTGAGCCGCCTGCAATGCGACCTGTGCCGTCTCGGCGTCACGAATTTCCCCAACACAGATCACATCGGGGTCCTGACGGAGAATACTTCGAAGCGAGTTGGAAAAGGTCACGCCGGCTTTGTTGTTGACTTCTATTTGACTGATATGCGGCATGACATGCTCTATCGGGTCTTCGACGGTAATCACATTACGCTGTTCGAAATCAATCGTTTGCAGCATCGCGTAAAGTGATGTCGTTTTGCCGCTTCCCGTTGGGCCGCAAATCAGCACCATCCCCTGCGGCTGCTGAACAACACGTTTCAACGTTTTGATCTGTTCGGGAGCCAAACCGATCTCCTCAAGTCCCAGCAAACCCCGGGTCTGGTCCATTACGCGGATCGCCAGTTTTTCACCTCCCAACACACCGGAGGTTGCGATGCGAAAATAGACCTCACCGCTGGCCAGTCGCGCCATGAAAGCACCATCCTGAGGCCTTCTTTTTTCCGCGATATCCATTCCCGCGATGGCTTTAAGGCTATTGATGATCGCATTAGACTGTTTGCTGTCAACTGTATCATGAGTACGGAGAAATCCATCCACCCGATATCGGATCGTGTATTCAGACTCTCTTCTCGGATCAATCAGGATATCCGTGGCCCGACTGCGAATAGCTTCAAGCACGATCCGCTCGGTCTGCTGTTGGATTTTCAGATCATTCGGACCCTGCCGAAGCTCATTCGAATACACATCTTTAAAAGCACGGCCGGATGTGTCAAGCAGTTCGATTTCCGGCCGGGCACTCATCGAGCGAGTTCTTCGCGACACGGAACGCTCCAGGATACAATCCAATGTATAACGTGGAATTTCAGTCAATTCCAACGCACCGTCCTGGAGTTTCTGGACAGTATCAGCAATAAACAGGGTGATTAAATGGAGGGGGCCAATGAACAGGGCCGCGATATTGGATAGATACCGATAACGATTTCGCACAAGCGGGGTATTGTCAGAACGTTGAACAGAATAGAGGCAAAGATAGAACCAGCCAATAAAAAAAAGCGTCTTGAAAGGATTGTAGGGAAGCAGCACTCCATTCGACACACCATCGATACTACCCCAGGTGCCGCTTAAAAGTGTCATTACATTCACCGAACCTGTCCACATTCAATTTTTCCTCTGCATACCCCCTTTCGAAAGCAGAATACCCTAATTCAGGATGAAATGCAATGATTATTGTTGCATTTTCTTTGAAGCGGACTGAATCTGTGGATAGGAGAGCGGCCTATGCCCTAATTGGCCGTATTATACCTGCATCGGATTGCCGGAAGAAGACGCTTGGGCAGCTTGAAGTCCTGCGATCGCCTCGCGAAGGCCCGCGCTGATTGCGGCCAGTCGAGACAGGTCTCCGGCCTGCAGGGGCAACTCGGCGGGACGATAGATCAGCACAAATCCAACTCCATGCCCCAGACGTCCCAGCGGGACGGCGGCAAGGGAAATCGTCTTAATGATCGCCGGCGGGCCCTGAAGCCCCATCCGAAGCAGTTGTTCCAGCGAGCAAACCCGATTCATCTGGCTGATGGTCTTGACAAGATCCCGGGTGAACCAATGACGAAACTGCTGCTTTTCAACCGGTTCAACCGAACTGCCGGTAGGCACATGTACCTCAAAGTCGTTATCGGTCAGCAGGAAAACAGCAGCATCGGCCTGTTGAATCGTTTGATGAATACCTTCAACGGCGGTCTGAATCACCCCCTCCAGATCCGTACAGCCCAGCAGGCATTCATAATACGAAACGACAAATTTCATCGTCGCCAGCTTCGTTGAGAACGTCTGATGTGCCGATACCATATCATGACACAAGATATCGATCTGCTCTGCCTGTTTATCACGATTGGCCCGAAGATGACGGATGACCTTCAGTGCTCGTTTATTATTGATCAAACCCAACATTCACTCCCGTACGTGGTGATATTTGCAATTAAACGCCTTAGGTATAGTTGTGTTTCGGCATTTCAACAAATAGGCTTAATCATAATATTCAGGAAACGCGGGTAAAAAACGATTGATTTATCGGACATGACCTCGTCTGCAACACCCCATAATATTCAACGCAACTCTATCAAAACACGGCGCGGCTACAGCACCGCACAGGGATACCGTATCTTCCGGGCCGGGCACCCTGTCCTGTTCCAATTTCGAGTGTTGATTATGAGACGTTGGTTTTCAGGATATCAGGGGATAGACACCTCAACGGTATGATAGCGTGTGTTTTCCAGATCATCGGCCGCTGAAAAGGCAATGACGTGATCGCCGGATTTTATGGCATCGATCCGGAATGTAAATGTCTCCGTCAGCGTATCATAGACCAGATCATCCGGCAGCAGTGTAATCCACTTTTCATTGCTGTCAACGGTGTATTGCACCTTCCCAAGCGTTGAGAATGCATCTTCAATGACCAGCTTGATATCCACATCACGCCCCTGAACCTCGACATCGACATCTTTAAACTCAGGGGGGGTATTGTCAATCACGAAAACATCGCTGATACGCGAACCGGTCAGCATTGTTTCAGGGCTGTTGTCCTTGCGATCATCCGCGGTCACCCGGATTTCGTAGCGACCGTCTTCGACCGTCCGACTATCCCATTGAAATCGAGGCTTGTCCAGGTCCTCTTCGAGTAAGATCCAGCGACTTCGTCCGGCCTTGCGAAAATCAAGTGTAAACATCAACTCATCTTTATTATCATCGGTTGCGGTAAACATAATCTCGGTCAGGTGCGGACTATTTTTATCACGGGACCGCTGAACTCGAACCAATTTAACCGTAGGCGCCAAATTCGGAATGACATGGGCGACCGCCACCTCCCGTATCACCGGCGTGGCTTGTTCACTGTTGGTCGCAAGCGTTAAGCGGTATTGGCAATACCGCCCCACCGGACACTCCAGTTGGGTCGCGTCTGACAGAATAACCTCCTCGCTCCAGTCAGAAAATGTACTGTCATTGGGATCTTTCATATTACCGCTGCGAGAAACCATGGTAACCTGGCACCCGGCAGGAATGTTTGCTTCTATCTGAAGTTTACCCCATCGGGCCGGTTGACCGGCATCAATCAGGTCTGATTCAAAAATTCCGATTGGGGCCAGTGCCTCATCCATTCGGATCAGTCTCGGGGGATTGGAAAGCCCCAGGAACATCGCCCCGTCAACCTGAACCGCAGAGGTAATTTGTGATGAGGTTTCATCCTCAAAAAGGATTGATGTTTCCTCGGTTTCAGGATCGATGGAAAAGAGCTGCCCCTTATTACCGGTGCCCAGATAGAGTTTGCCTTCGGACTGAGCCAATGCATACAGTACCGCGATTTCCCCGAAAATATCCGTCACAAAACCATCGGGTGTTATCTTGTAGATATGTCCGGCGACCTTGGCCGGTGGGGGTGTCGGAGCCGTCGGTGTCGGCTTCTTTTCTTCTTTTGTCTCGGATTCATCACTATTGGCGGTATTCAGCGATTCGCTGGTATCTGATGGCGATGCAGCATCGCTGCTGCTGTCCGGCCGACCGGGGGATCTGTTTAACGAAATCTCTGAAGCCTTCAATTGCAGCATAGCCGCCTGGGCACTGGTTGCTGCTGCATAGATATTTCCCGCTGAATCCACGACCAACGCAGAGACTTCATCTTGTTCGGCATCATAGAGCACCGTCGTCCGCTTCGTCTCGGGTTCGATTTTGTAAATCACCCCGCGCTGATCACTGCCGGCATAGATGATCCCATCATGAACAGCCAGTGACAGAATGCTTTTATCCTGTGCATCATAGATCACTTGCGGATCCTGGCAAAACGGGTCCAGACGAAAGATCAAACCCTCCGGGCCAGTACCCAGATAAATATTATTGTCCGAATCCCGGACGATTGCGAAAATGTACTTTACCCGGTCATCCTCAAAGACGGTTTCCGGCTCCTGGGCCAGCCGAACCAGTTTTCCCGTTTCGCCACTGACACCAATCAGCAGGCGTCCGGCAAGATCCTGAGACAGCGCAAAAACATGTTCGTTCCGTATCTCTGAATCAGCAACATCATTAACATCAGCCTGCTGGGGAGGATAAATCAAGTGGGCTTTTTGATCAGCCCAGCGAATCACGGCCGCATTGGGCCCTGTACCGAGATAAATAGCATCATCTCCGGCGAACAGTGTATGAACAGACAATGCGTCACTGAGCAGGTCTCCACAATCCAACTCCTCACTCTGGCGTGCCAGCCGGAGGGTGCCCGCAGAGTCAGCTACTACATTTTCCAGTTCCCCCTTTATAAAATCCTTACCGGCCTCATGGCGTGTGATCACCGTCGTCACTGCAAGCGAATACGCAGAAATCCCTAAAATTATCCCTGTCAGAGCAGTCCGTTTCATATTCATTCACTGTTTCCTTTGTATGGTTTAGTTTTCTACTGTGATTTCAATTTCAGCGCGTCCCTGCACAATTCGGTCCAGCGTGATACTGTTTTCGATCCATGCCTTATACGGTTCCAGCGGAAGCAGCCGTTTACTGTCCTGCATCAACAGCATTTTTGTCGGCGGCAGTTGCCCCATTTCATGCTGGCGAATAATCAAACCGGACGCTGGAGTCGGCATCACGGCAAACAGTTTGTCCCGGCGTAATTGCATGACGCGCTTTAATCCGCTCTTTAAAGAGGGCAGATCGGTCGCACGATACTTATGCGGCGCCATCCCGGACGCAAATGTCTCATAATCGTCTGAGCCGAGAATTTGAATCTTGTATGTGCCGGCGGTCAGTGTTTCAGGGATCTTCAGATCAATCTCTACCGTCTCTTCCTCGGAACGGTACGTTTTTAAGACGACAGTGGCGTTCACTGTCTGGCCCGGACGAACCTTCGTCTGATTAACTTGTACGGCCCACACTGAGGCCAGGATATTTTTCGGCTCAATCGAAATATTCATTTCGACCGAATCGACCTTCACTTGACCAAATGAGTTATTCATGAGCAAGGACATCGCCGAAGCCATTTCACCGGCAGCCTGCACCATCGATCGCTGCGAAGAAATATTATCAAATGAAATGGTTTCATTGCCTTCAATCACAATGCGACCGGAATAATTGACTGTGTGCTCCGGCGGAAATGATGCCTTCATCTGAGCCGCACCGTTAAGAACGACTTGCAGAATCATCGGGGTCATGTCCGGATCGACCGCCATATAACAGTCATAATCACGATGCTGGGGATCGTTGTAGCAGTCGACGCCGATTTTCAAATCAATTTTTTTCGGCATCTTACCGATGGTTCCTCGAATTGCGCTGGTTTGATCGTATTCCAGGGTTCCAAGGATCGGGCCCGGCGAAGAAAATTTGAAGGATTCTGTTCGACTGCCCACCACGGTATGGACGATCCCGGCCGCAATCGGGTAATTCACGGCACCGGTTCCGTTAAATTCATGGCCAAATCCAAAAAACTGATCGCCGATCACTTCGGTCACCGTGCCGGTTCCGACCAGGGAAATATCTCCGCCGCATAACACCAGTGACAAAACACCACCCGGTACAATCTCACCCGTTTCTGAAAACGCCTCACTTGGCAGCAAAGCCCCCGCCGAAACCGGTACCAGTCCCCTACCTTCAAATAGGCTGCTGAACGGTTGCATCACAGAAGTCGGTAATGAACTTGACAGTGGCAAAATCATTTTCGAACCTCGAGGGGTGCTTTTCAAACGCTGAAGATACTGCTCATACGAGGCATCCAGATCCAGCGACTGTGAGTTTTCATACGACAATGAAACCGCATTCGATGCCCCGGAAACGGTCGTTTCACTGCCGACAGCTAGCATATCCTGAATCGGACGGACAAGGTATAACGGCTCTAAAGATCCGTCCCATCCGGCTGCCAAAGCCCCGGCCATGCGGCCGTCAATATAAACCGGTGACCCGCTGCAGCCGTGAACGGCGCTGTTTTTAAGAAAACGCTCATCGGTGCCTTTGACCAGAATCATGCTCAGGCCGGGTTCGTAATTTCGAACAATACTGAGTATTTCCAGTTCGAACTTTTCGATTTTAGTACCTGAAAAGACCGTCAGGCAATAGGCCTCCATATCCGTGCTGATCTCATCGATCGAGATATATTTAGATGTATCCAGTGCATACCCGATATACTGGACATTTAAAATCACTGTTATCCATACAGCAGTAAGCAATAATGTCCGTATCCTGTTTTTTTGCATCGTTTTTTCCTGTTTCTGGTAGCATTTTGCGTTTCTCAAAAACCAAAAACACAGTATCGCCAAACAAATATTGCATGTCAAAGGCATTTTTCCTATAATACGGGCTTTCTGTCATCCCGACGGTTCAAGGGAGCCGATTCAGGGATGTATATTACGAGTTACAGAGAATCCAACTGTATTAGAAAGGTCTATCAATGGATGCGGAACATCGTCATGAACTGAAAACAAACGAATTGGCGGATTGGCTGGGTCACCTGCCTCAGTTTCTTAAAGACAATACCAATACCATCATTGGTGTGGCTTTGATTTGTGTCGGCCTGATCACCTGGCCCCTGTTCAATAAGATGAGTCGTCAAAAGGACATAGCCGAACAAACCCAGATGACACAGTCGATTCAAATGCTCGATCAGGATGTCTATGATGTCCTCAACGCCCCTGAAGATGATATGCTGGCACAGACGGAAGCTCTGAATACGATGGTGATTAACGCCGATGCCCTGATCGAAAAAGCATCTGAGACGGATAATCCGAATCTGGCCGCAATGGCTCTTATCAAAGGAGCTCAAGCCATTCGCACACAAATGCACCTGCGGAAGACACTGGACGCGGAAACGCTCGAAACCCAGATTGAAAAAGCCCGCCAAGCCTATCAGAAGGCATATGAGACTCCCGCAACGCCAACGCTGAAAGCAATGGCACAACTGGGATTGGGATTATGTTCGGAAGAATTGGGCCAGACCGCCCAGGCGGCTGAAATTTATCAGCAGATTATCGAAAATGAAGACTATCAGGCCACCGTCCTGCCGGCACAGGCGCAGCAGCGTTTGGACGGATTGGATGAAAATGAAGAAATTTTCACTTTTGTTGAAGCGCCGGAAACGCCCGAGGTGCCTGCTGAGGGCATCACTCAAGAAATTATTGCACCTACACCGGATTCGGGGATTGAATCGACTCCGGAAGATACCCCTGCTGTCGAAGAACCAACCGAACCGGCTGTCGACACCAGTGAAATGATCAATGAAATAGACAGCGCTGCCCCCGCCGAGGAGGCGACGGAACCGGTTGCTGAGACGGGTGAATCAACAGACGAAACGACCGAAACCGCGCCTGTCGAATAGTAATTATGGCTCAGTCGAACGAGAATTCTCTGTCTGATAATGTCGATCCGATCGACGATGGTTCCGCAGAAGAAAACGAAATCATCGACCTGGACCAAACGCTGAACGAGGAGAAGGCCGAAGAACTTGCCGGTCGCCACCTGCGTTTCCGCGTGGGGACCAATCTCAAGTTCAATCGGCTTGACAAGTACTTGTGCGGCCGTTTCAGCTGTTTCAGCCGGACACGGCTTCAAAAA
>ENA-ORCT01001193-ORCT01001193.1-marine-metagenome-genome-assembly--contig:-NODE-1193-length-10524-cov-3.257012_pt1 | contig 10524 bp, 8 predicted proteins | sample MGYA00248632_ERZ508511 | MGnify/ENA primary metagenome ERZ508511 (study PRJEB26182, sample SAMN06268839) | marine metagenome | isolation source: Tt an P1-techrep anaerobic enrichment on pine from sediment... | reverse complement strand
ATTTTTCTAATCTTTTTCATTTTACTGTTGATTTAGATTATTCTTTCCCAATATTTTTTAATCCCTCAAAAACCAGTCGGGCAACGGCTTTCGCTCCCTCAGGCTGAAAATGAGTATTATCATCCTGTCCTTCAGGATAGGCTTCGTAAACTCCGGCTGGCAAATTCATAAAATAGTTAGCCGACACATAGTCTTTCCCTAATTCAGAAAAGTGATCCATCGAGCGTTGATTCAGATCGATGAGCAGAACATCCAACTCAGCTGCAACCGCTTTCATTGCATTCGGGTAGTCGCCATGCACATTCTCCAGATGACCATTTTCCCAGGGATAGTTCCGGGCAACCGGTGTAAGTAAAATCGGTATTCCACCCTTTTCGCGTGTTTGATGAACAAAAAGTCGCAAAAACTCCTGGTAACCTTCCTCATCGACATACCGCTCTGTTTTGCTCTCGGCCGCATCATTGTGTCCAAACTGAATCAACACCAAATCACCTGGCTGCATTTCGTTGTAAACATTCCGCCAACGTCCTTCCTGAAAGAAGGTGCGGGTGCTGCGTCCTCCTCTGGCGCGGTCGTCAACAATCAAGCTGTCAGCTTGCACCAAATGGCTGATCTGAGCCAAACTATCTTTGGCAAGAAATGGCTGAAATACCTGCCCCCATCCTGTAATCGGATAACGATTGCTTTGATAATTCTCTTCCAGGGCGTAATTTGCCATGGTTGAATCGCCAATCAACCAAACGGTATTGATTTTTTCCTCGGGTTCTTCCTTCGTTGCCGAACAGGAAATCAGGATTGGAGCTAATCCAAAAAATAAGATCAGACATCCTAGTTTCGTATATCTGGAGTCTTGTCTCATCCGTCACTTTTTAATCTTATCAACTCGAAACCAATCGATATCAGCGGTTCCAGAGTCGTTCGTCACACCATCGCGCAGGGCAAAGAAGCCCACTTTGGCACCAATCCACCGCCCCGGGACCGCAGAAAAGTCAGCGCCCATTTCGGTGAACTTTTTGCCATCGGCACTAAAACTAAAGCTACAAATGGCCCCGGCTTTCACTTTCACCCGAAACCAGATGGTATTCCCATCGAATTTTCGCTGATCCAGTTCTTTTTCTGTTCCTCCTAACCGGGCGCCCTTACATTGTACCACACGTGTCATTAATTGTCCAGACACCTGTTTTAAGCCGATATACTGGTAGTCCTCCCCCATCACAACAAAGCCAATTTCTTCGCCATCGGCCCTGGGGATGAATGTGAGTTTCGCAGTCGCCATAAATTCCTCTGCCGGAAACTTTTGAAGCAGCAGGTTTGGAACCGGCCACAAATTGACAAAATTATCGGGCCTTGGCTTGCAGTTCAACCGATAGTAGCCCAGGTTTCCGGAAGGATAACCAAACTTAAGCTGAGGATTCGCATGCCACTGCCATTGAATTCCAAGTTGGTGGGTATTAAACTCATCGTTCTCCGGCGGCGTAACCACCGGATACGTGCCGCCAACATTCGGCTTTTTGTAGGAAGCAACGGGCTCCCCAATGCCATTACCATCATGATCAACCCCCATTACCGGCCAATCATTTTCCCAACGCATAGGTTGCATATGGACAATTCGTCCGTAGGCTTCCTTATCCTGAAAATGAATAAACCAATCTTCGCCACTAGGGGTGTCAATCCAAGCCCCCTGGTGTGGCCCGTTAATATTGGTGGATCCCTGCTCTAACACGATTTTTTCTTCATAAGGACCATAAATATTTTTCGACCGCAGAATCAACTGCCAACCAGTTGCAACGCCACCTGCCGGAGCAAAAATATAATAGTAGCCGTTTCTTTTGTAGAACTTGGGGCCTTCGACCGTTGGATGAGCTTCATGCCCATCAAAAACCATGACGTCGTCACCGATCAATTGTGTACCATCCGAAGTCATTTCGCTCACCATCAAAACACTTTTCACCGTTGCGCGGCTTCCGGCAAAAGCGTAGACCAAATAAGCTTTTCCATCATCATCCCAAAGTGGCGAAGGATCGATCAGACCTTTTCCGCCTCTCACCAAAATTGGTTCAGACCAAGTTCCTGCAGGATCTGTAGTCTTGGTCATATAAATCCCAAAATCGGGATCGGGATAGTAGATATAGTATTCGCCTTGGTGATACCGGATACACGGTGCCCATACGCCGTTTCCATGTTGCGGCTGATCAAAAACGTCGAAAGGCGGCTGTTTTGGAAGCGCATAATTGATCAGATCCCAGTTCACCAGGTCCTTGGAATGAAGCACTGGCAAGCCCGGTACGCAATTAAATGAGGACGATGTCATATAGAAATCATTTCCTACCCGTACCACATCCGGATCGGAATAATCCGCATGCAAAATTGGATTCTTATAAGTTCCATCGCCATTGTCGGCTATCCAAACATTGGATATTTTACTGTCTTGTGCCTGTGTTGAAACCGCCACAAATCCGGCAATCAACATCAGATAAGTTTTTGCTTTTAATTTCATTTCGATTCAATATTTAAGGGTTTTCCTGGAATCCATCCATCAAAAATGTTTTCCAAGGTATATGTTGCGTGCTCTTGCTCGGTCAATTGAGACGACCATGCCACACGCTTTTCTGGATTGGCTCCTTTGCCAGTGTTCCGATATTCCACATAGGTGACCGTTTTTTCCGCCTCCTGTTTTCCCCAATTGTGCCAGCCTTCTTCCTTGATGATGTCGTCAAGCTCACATTCTATAAAAGCTGTTTTGGCAAACGGACGCCAGGGGCGCCCCAGGTATACCGAACGAGCCGGGGCACTGCCGGTAATTTTACAACGAAAAAAAACAAAGCCAAAAGCAGTTTCCTCAAGCGTGGAGGCGGCCGTTACATAACCAGCCGATTTGCAAAAAATCTCGCAATCTTCAAAAACAGCAGTTGACCAGCCAAAAATAAAGTCGACCGTTCCTTCGATGTAGCAATTCTTATAATATTGCCGACTGTTTTCACCATGTGGATACAGCGTGTCCTGAAAACCTAAAAAGCGACAGTTGCTAAAAAAAATGCGATCGCCATCAATTCTTACAGCCACAGCCTGACCCACCGGCCCGGCTGAATTTTCAAAGGTGATGTTCTCAGCCGTAAAATCATTTCCAAAAATAAAAAAGCCCGACGATCCCGTGGTTCCCATTTCTTCACCAAACCGGTTCTTTTTCGAAGCGTAGTCGTCATTGGTAATGATTGTTTTTTCGACACTTTCACCAATGAGAGTCACCTGATTTTTTGATGCCGGCAATATCAGTTTTTCCTTGTAAATACCATTCTTAATGAAAATGGTGGTCGTATTCTTTCTGAAATGCGGCACCGCATCGATGGCCTCCTGAACCGTTTTAAAGTCATCATCTCCATCTTTCGAAACAACCAGATCATAGTCTTTGTTGGCAAAAGCGCTCCCAGCTTGCCAAATAAGGACCAGCATCAGTATTTTTATAGCATTCTTCCAATTCATTTTTTTCGTTTAATAATTTCTAAATTTCTCTGCAAAAACCTGCTTTTTCTCATCCTGGATGCGCAGCAGGTAGATTCCCTGTTGATGAATGGGCACGTTCAGTTGTAAACTCTTTTGGTTAACTGCCTCGGTGTAAATCAATACGCCGGTGATCGAATACACCTGTACCTTTTCAATCTTAAAGTCATGACTTACGCTAAGCTCATTGGTGCCGGGATTGTAAAACACCTGCAACGGGTTAAAACGCTTTTCCATTTGTTTAACCGATGTCGTTACGCCATCTTCTTTCTGATTCTCGGTAATGCTTGCCACCAGGCTGTACAGATAAACCTCAACATTGGTGTATTTTCCATCCAGGCTCGTCAGTTTGGCATCGCTCGCGTTGTTCGAATTCAGGTTATTGGCCGCTTCCCAAACATCGGGCATGCCATCGGCATCCGTATCTGCCGGCGCATTGGTTGAGTGCAGTTCAGGCCATCCGCCAACGGCACTTTGCGTATCAATAATTCCATTGGTGCTCCCGTTTCCACCATCTGTAATAGTCGCTGTTCCGGTTCGCACATCATGAATCACCCTTTTATCAATCGTATCGCGAACCAGGCAGGCACCAACAAAATCCAACACCTTCTCGTACGCCTGCTCTGCTGAGTGGGTGGTCACTCCTCCTGTAGGCAGTTCCGATCCCAGCTTCAAATCGGCTTTGGTAACGCCTGGCGCGTAGGTCGAGAAGCTGGAGTGCAGGTGAACCCCCTGCCAGTTATCGCCCGACACCACAGCACTTACCGATAGTTTATTACCTTCGACATAAAACGTTCCATAAGTTCCGGCAGGCTGATTGTTCGAACCATTGTCGGCGTAAGGTTCAATAATCCGGGTCGTTTTTGAAGATGCAGTTGCGGGACCAGCTTTGTAGTAATTGTTAACCAGGTTGTAGCGTCCGCCTTCGGCTGCATAGGCACTGTTGCTGCCCCAGTTGTAAACTACGTTGTTCCGAAAATCGACCAGTTCATCATCCGGACGATTGGAATAACGGCTTCCGTTAAATCGTGGATTCCGGCTATCGTGACTCGCCAGCAAGTTGTGATGAAATGAGGCGTTCCGGCCTCCCCAGATACCACCGTAGCCATGCGCTCCTTTACCATGAACAGAGTTCCGAAGGCTTTCAGAAAGGATACTCCACTGCAAAGTAAAGTTTTCATTGTCATAAAACGAAGCACATTCGTCGGTTGACCAACTGATGGAACAGTGATCGATGATGATGTTTTTTCGATTTCGGCCCCACAAAGCATCAGCTTCCTGATTGGTTGCATCGCCCATGCGAAAACGCAGGTAACGTAAAATGACATTGTCGGCCTGAATTTCCACCGGATAATCGCGCAGGCAAATGCCGTCGCCCGGCGCTGTTTGTCCGGCAATGGTCAGGTCACCCTGGGTAGTTTTCAAAGCTGATTTCAGTTGAATGGTTCCCGAAATTTTGAACAACACCAGCCGCGCTCCGGTTTGGTTTACGGCATAGCGCAACGACCCCGGGCTGCCGTTATCCTCCAGGGTAGTCACGTAAATCACTTGTCCGCCACGTCCGCCGGTCGTGAATCGCCCATGTCCTTCAGCACCCGGAAAAGCAGGAATCTGATTTTCCTGAGCCATAACCGCAACTGCAAAGAAGAGGCTACACCAGGCTAAAAAAAACATGTTCATTCTTGCTCTCACCATTTTAAATTCTCCTCTTGTAATCAGCAACACTGTTTCAACCGTTTAAAATTTTCAAGTTTCTGAAGATTTACTTCAAAATTTGAGAACGGATAGAACCGCTGCGCTCTCCCATAAACTTCTTTAATCATCCTTGTTTATGAATTTTTGATTAAAAAAGTTCATGTTCGTTTCATTCAATTTTCTAATTCTTTGGGAAGCAGTCTTCCACCAACGAATTGAAATAGACTTCCAGATTCGTGTACCCGGAATGTAGTTGGTGGCCTGCGCTGTCTTCCGGATCATCGGGATTCAGCTTATTTGCCTGCTCCCACTGATCGGGCATGCCATCGTTGTCGCTGTCTTTAGGCGCGGAAGCCGGTTTTAGCTCCGGCCAGCCGCCCACTTCAGTTTGCGAGTCAATCACTCCTTTTTGGCCGTTGCCATAGGTTGCTCCATAACGTTCCTTGCCGGTTTTAGCTTCCTTTAAAATTCGCTTATCCACCACATCCCGACTGAGAGAAGCACCAGCATATTTTAGAACCAGCTTGTAAGCTTCTTTTGCCGGATGAGTATAAACAGCCGTGTGTGCTACCGGCTCACCCAATTTCGACTTCAGCTTGGCGGCCTCGTCCACCCCTTTTCCCTGAACACCGAAAGTCCAGTTGTCTGCCGAGGTTTTGGCGTCGCCATGCACCTGGTTTCCTTCAATATAAAACCACCCGGCATGCATGGTGTCGGGCCGTACTTTGGGGTCATAAAATTTTTGGGTCAGATCCAGAATTCGGCTTTGAACATCCTTTTTGCTGGCCGGTCCTGGCTTGTAATAGTTGTTGATCAGGTTATAATAGCCCTCTTCACCTCCGTAGGCCGTGTTATATCCCCAGTTGTATATCACATTGTTGCGGAAATCGGTTGATTCGGTTTCGGGTTTGCCTGAATAGCGGGAACCACAAAAGCGGGGGTTTCGGCTTGTATGGTCTGAAAAAAGGTTGTGATGAAACGAAGCATTTTGTCCGCCCCAAATGGCGCCATAGCCATGTTCTCCTTTTTGGTGCACCGACTTGAAAAGGCTTTCGCTGAGAATGCACCACTGCATGGTAAAATCAGTATTGTTGTAGAACGACGCCACTTCGTCGGTTGACCAGCTCATGCTGCAGTGGTCAAGAATAATATTTTTGTGCCACATGCCAGTTACGGCATCCTGGGCTTTTTCCATCTTGTCGCCCGGCCTTACGCGGATAAAGCGGATGATGACATTATCGGCATCTACCCTGATTCCGTAGTTCACCAAGCAAATACCTCCGCCCGGCGCAGTTTGCCCGGCAATGGTCAGATCGCCATTCTTGATGTGGATGGGTTTACTCAATTCAATATTTCCAGACACGCGAAACACGATTGTGCGCGGACCTTCTTTTTCGATGGCTTTCCGAAAACTTCCGTTTCCCTTGTCATTCAGATTGTCCACATAATACACCGCGCCTCCGCGTCCTCCGGTGGTAAACTTGCCACCACCTTCAGCACCCGGGAAAGCCGGTGTCTTGGGATGCTCAGAAATCGCGGCTGGGGACGCCAGCCATGCCAGCACGAATATAATCGGTAAATAATGAAAACGTTTCATTGAATTGAATCAAAGGTCTAAAATGAGAAGAACAAATCTGTTCTGACTGTTTTTTCCGAGGACAAAAAGAACCAGAAGTTTTCACACGCAGTGGTGCGAAAACTTCGGTTCAGTATCTAATATACAAGTTCAGTTCCTAATTTCTCCAGCGTGGATCGCCTACGCTAAAGTCAATCAAATCCTGATTGGTCACCGTAAAGTCACCATTCACCGCATCAACAAAACCGGGATTCACGGTCGTGTAGTTGGTCGAAAGGTCAATTTTGGCCCCAGACGCATATCCGTCGGTATAGAAACCTTCGGCATTGAAATAATTATTTCTGGAACATTCCGGCTGGGCCGATCTCGACTGGTTGGTGTAATACCCAACTGTTTCAGCGATGATGGTGTTGGTCACGGTCAAAGTATTGTCGACAAAGCGAACGTACAGCACTCTTCTGGAAGTGTTGTTGGATACCCCATAAAGCGTACAGTGGTCAATCAACACATCGGTAACCATTCCTGGGAAGGCTCCTGAGGTGTCGTCCAGACGTATGAAATCACGTCCCGGAGCAACATTGTTGAACGTACTATTTGTCAGACTCAAACTAGCCACGTATCCTCCCCTGAAATCGATACCATCAGCCCCATCGGTCAGAATGTTGGTCACGACAGAGTTGTCCATTGAAATGGATTCGATGGTGGAGGCAATACTCGATGAGCCGGCAAACAGCGACTTGCTGTAATCGTGAATATTACAGCCGGTAACCGTAAGCGATCCATAGCTTACTCCCGTTGTATTGTACTGGAAAGCATGATCAAGAACAGTTGCTAAGCTGGTTTCCGGATCGGTATAAGAACCTGCCATTTCCAGATCGGCGATTTCCACATTCTGCACACCATCTTCCAAAACAAACTGGATGTGAACAATTGGCTTGTCGTACGGATAAAGTCCCCTGATAGCGATAGACTTGTTCAATGTCAGCGTACCTGTGTGAACCATAAATTCACCCGGGAACAACACCAGCACATCACCTTCGGCGGCTGCGGCAACCATAGCGCTTAAGTCGTCTTCAGGATAAACAGCGGTAGCATCGCCAATATCGACCAGCGTGGTGAAAGTCACCTGACCGCGTTGCTTCGTGCCGCGTACCATCCTAATGGTATATTCTGTTTCACTATTTAACCCTGTGATGGTGGCCTCACCGGCAGCAATTTCGTCAGCGGTAATTACCCTTTCCGTATTACCCGGAAGGATAACAAATTTGTCAGCGGATTCTCCGGCCGGCCAATTGATGGTCACACTGTTGGCCGTGATCTTTTCACCAGCCAATGGCGCAAAAATGTTTTCCGCATCGGTTTTAAACGCGACTTCGGCCCACTTAGAGTCAGCAACGCCGCCATTACTTACTCCCTTCACCCGGGCTGAATACTGTGTTTGACCTTCCAGTACGATGCTGACAGGAACTTCGTCCGGAGCAACTTCAACGGTTCTTACAATAGTGTTGAACAACAAACTGTCCTCACTGATTTCAACAACATAAGAGTCTGCATCGTCCCGAAGGTTCCAGCTAATCTCAGCTGTGGTCATATTTCTGATCCGTGTCGTCAGCTCAAGCGGAGTAAACACCCGTTCGAATTGAATTTCTTCCACAATGGGGTCAATCTTGTCCTCGCATGCTACAAACAGAAGGGAGAACAGCCCCATGATAAATCCTATATTTTTTATTCTATTTTTCATATCTGTCAATTTATTAGTAGCCATAATCGTTTGTCAATTGCCCGTTACTTGCGTCCAGGAATACCTGCCAAATCGGCCAGTACTGGTATTCGTTTGGGTTCCGTGCATAAATTGATTCAATCTTTGTGTCTTCCAGTTCGGCAGGTGCTACCCAGGTTTCGTTAAACTCGTACTCTGCCGATTTGTCTTCATTTTCCCCCCGGTTTAACCCGTAAAATACCAACGATTCACCATCTTCAGCATAACTGTAATAAAGAGTTGTTGGGACATCGGCATAGTCTCCCGTCTGGGCACGCAGATCGTACATTTTGGCTTTTGATTCATCCAATTTGTCTTTCAGTAAATTCCAGCGAATCAAAGCTTCTTTGCGGAGCATTTCACCTGTAAACTCAAATTTGTGCTCTTCAACAATCGCGTCAAACATGGCTTCTTTGGTGGTCAAAGCATTGACATAAGTATCAACCTTAGTGGCCCACTCGCCGGCAGGAAAGGCCCGCTGGCGAATCATTTTCAGATATGGTGCTGCGGCCGTTGGTCCATTCAGCTCGTTGGCTGCTTCGGCTGCCATCAGGATGATTTCAGCATAGCGCATGTACAGTTTATTAACACCATCGTCGTTCGTTGATGTCACATAACGATCCATCCATTCGTAACGATATTTACCAAACTGCCAGGTGTCTAACTCCAAAAGCTGCTGCTGGGCAAATCCATCGGTGTTGGCTGTTCCCCACTCATAAGGCACGCACGTTACATCGCGGCGGGTGTCAGCTAGATCATAGTCGTAAAACAAGTTCGGTACTGGTCCTGCCTGTCCCCCGCGGGCTTGTCCGGTGTGTTGATCAACACTACGGTGGCGGATACCAAAGGTAAACACCACGCGGCCACGTCCGTCGGCAAAGGGAATTTCCCAAAGGGTTTCGCCACCAGCTGCGATAATATCCCGGTTATTCTTTTTAAATACTGTTTCAAACATCGGCTCCAGCCTGGCTGAACCGCTGTTGATCACATCGACACATTCCTGAAGAGCCAGGGCATACATGGCATCAGAGGCCAGATCCGGGTCATTACTTTTACGAATACCATCCGGGCGCTGAGAGAATCCACCGGCAGCCAAAGCAATGCGGGCACGCAAACCTTTTACAAAAGCTTTGTTTACGCGTTCCACCGTACTGGTTGCATTGGTTGTGTTTGGCCAGGGCACCAAGGTAGCGGCCTCTTCCAAATCGACCAGCAACTGTTTGTAAATCGTATCGCGGTCTGATTTAGGCAGGTAAAGTGTCTCTGTTGATATTGGATCGAAACGGGCAACCACATCGCCCCATGCTTTTACCAGGTCGGAATAATAAACCGCCCGCAAAGTCAGGGCTTCCCCCAGCAGATAACCCAGTTCCGTTCCGGGCTCCGGATTTCCATAGGTTCTTAAACCGCGAATACAGATGTTAGCCCGCTCGATGCCTTCGTACATTTTAGCCCAGGCATTGTTGGTACTGTTCATGTTCGAGTTACTTGGTGAAGCGTTGTAGGTTACCAAGTCGGCATTGGCACCCGAGTTCTCTGATGAATTGTACCACTCCGCATCGGTGTTCATTCCATACCAGGGAATGAATCGCCCGCGATAGGAGTTGGTTTCCGCAAAAGAAATCTTAATCCCGTCGACGGCACCTTTTGCCAAATCGGGAGTTGAAAAGATGACCGATTCGTCAAGAGACGATTTGGTGGGTGCATCCAGGTAGTCTTCATTGCATGACACGGTTAGCACCGCAACAAATATTCCGATAATATATGCTATTTTTTTCATATTCAATTCAGTTTAAAAATTAAGGTTTAACCCGAACACAATTTGTCTGCTTCGTGGGTAGGCTGAATAATCAACCCCGGGAGTCAGCGCTGTTCTTCTTCGGGTCGAAACTTCCGGGTCGAAACCAGAATAATTGGTCAGCAAAAATACATTATAGCCTGTGATGTAAAACCGCAGGTTTTGGATGTTCATTTTACTGGTCAGATCCGCTGGCAG
>ENA-ORCT01001192-ORCT01001192.1-marine-metagenome-genome-assembly--contig:-NODE-1192-length-10531-cov-3.569160_pt1 | contig 10531 bp, 8 predicted proteins | sample MGYA00248632_ERZ508511 | MGnify/ENA primary metagenome ERZ508511 (study PRJEB26182, sample SAMN06268839) | marine metagenome | isolation source: Tt an P1-techrep anaerobic enrichment on pine from sediment... | reverse complement strand
CCAGGGAAATGTCCGACTCGTAGTGGTTTTGCACCTTTTTTCCGTTGAACAGGTGAATCATGTCCTCAAACAGGTCGACATAGGTGTCGGCTACCCGTTTCAGGGGCTTTTCACACCGCTGGCCAAAGAGCCGGTACCACGATTTTCCGCCTTCCAGCTCCCGGCAGGGAACCCACTTTCCGGATGCCGGAACCCCTTGCCCTTCAGTGATGTAGCTGAATACCGGCAGCATGACCCACGGGTTGACGTGGATGTCAGAGATCACTCTTCCGCTGGTGTCGATGCTGAAATTTTTGCCGAGGATTTTGATGGTCAGTCGGCCGCTTGAAAAATCAGCGCCCAGCCGCCGGGCGGCTTCGGCGAGATCGCTTTCGGCTAATTTTTTCTTCAGATCTTCGACCAGACTGGCCATCTCCTGTTCCATCGAAACCTGGCCGGCCATTTTCCCCGAGTATTTCTCGATGATTTCCCGTGGCAGCTTCGGGCACTCATCGAGCCGCATCTGGCCCTGGAAAACAGCTGCGGCAAAGGCCAGACAGGTTGGCTTGTTGCATTTTTTGCAGTTGGATTTATCGAGTAATTTAAAAATATCCATTGCATTTTTCAATTGGGCCACGGGCATTCTCCTTCGTCTGCGTTTCTGAGCCGGTGCGACAGGTACGGATTTCACTGTTTCGTATCACGGCGACTATAAGCACATCATTCATAAAAGCGAATCCCCCATTCGGGGGATCGATCAGATTTTTCTGATAAAAATTTTGTTTGCTTCAGGTCGATTCGCGGTCAATCGTATTGAGCCGCGCAGAAGTGCATGTGAATATGGCGGCACCCCTTCACATTTTTACTTTTGGAGACAGCGATTTTGTGAAGCAGGTACTTGAGGAGGCAAAGGAGCAACTTGAACGGAACTATCCGCTTCAGGCTCGGGGTATCGATGAGAATCAGCTGATCGAGATCGTCGCCGGGGTGATGGGCGTTGAGCCGTGGCAGGTATGCGCGCCCGGCAAGGCACGGGATCGGGTCCGTGCCAAAAGTCTTTTGTGCTAGTGGACGGTCCGGGAGTTGATAGGATAGGGGCAGCGCCTTCGGACATTGTTGTGGCGGAATCTGCGGACCGGAAGTCACCATGCAGCAAAAAAATCGGCTGATTTCATGGGTAGAGATCGTGGACTTCGAAAGCGGGTTGAACGGATCGGGTGGGGCGATTACTTATCATAAGCTGGTGTCAGGTTCTTTATCATGGGATAATGCCTTTAAAACATCTGTGTCGAGAAGAATTGAACCCGTCATGATCAGTGCCTGTCCCATTCTGTCCGTATTGACTCGAAATCAGGCAGGTCCTTACGATCCTTCCAGATTCCGGCAGTCTCGCGTAATACTGCCTCTCTCCGACTGTGGCCCTGAGCTTGGCACACACTTGACACAGGGGGATTTAAAAAACTCGCAAGAAACGCGATAATTCCTTGTAATATCGAGGTTATTCTGGATTCCCGCCTTCGCGGGAATGACATCAAAAGTGTATCCCGTCATACCCGCGAAGGCGGGTATCCAGAGAATTAAGAAAATATTAATCGAAAATTAAGACAGTTATAATTACTCCTGTGTCAAGTGTGTATAAATATCAGCGTTAGGGGAGGGAAGTTTTTTTAAATCCATCCCTTGATGGTCTATCGTGAGGACGCGGTCCGGCGAACCCGAGTGTTTCAGCGCGCTGTGCCCCTACAGAGGGCAGTCTGCAGATGAAATGTGTCTGCGTGAGTCCGCGTGTGTCTGCGGTTAATATTGCAGTTCCCTGCGTCTTCGCGTCTTTGCGTGAGAAAAGGTTTTAGCTTTTGAGGATGATTGGGATCGAAACTGATCCGGTACATTTACCGAAATCCGCCTCATGCAGGTATTTTGGCGATCTTAAACAGCCTGATAGAGCACCAGCTCCCTCAAATCCTGTTACGCCAGTGGGCATTCCATAACAATTTTTCTCGACCAACCTGCATTTATAACTATTTTCCTTGCCTGGTAACTGTATTTTTCGATTAATTTCGTCTTTTCTTTGCGGCTTAGCGACTTTGCGTGAAAACAGCTTTTAAATTTTTCTGGAGCACAGCGCGCTGTGCCCCTACAGGGTTAAAGGCAGTTTTAGTTATTAGCTCTTAGTGATTAGCTAAAGACAATTTCTTTTCCGCAGTGTCTGCGTCTTTCCGCGTGAGTCTGCGGTTAATTTTGCAGTTCTATGTGGTTAATTTCGTCTTTCGCGGCTTTGCGAGACTTTTTTGCAAACGAAGGCATCTTCGCCGTTCAGTTTTTCTCAACCGCAGGCAGGGTCCATGTTTTTTTTGTCTCGCCCGAAAACCTCTTTGCGGCGGATTTCAGGCGGATAAACTGGACCAGGCAGAGGGATACCAGCCCCATGGCGGCTCCTCCGACAAAGGGAATCCTGTAATCGACCATCCACAGATATCCTCCCATCGCCGGCAGGACCACCGCGGCAATATGGTTGATCGTAAAGCCGACCGCGGCACTGGGGGCAATATCTTCCGGATCGGCGATTTTCTGGAAATAGGTATTGATGCCGATGCTGAAATTAAACAGCAGGTGGTCGACAATATACAGGCAGACGGCGACCATCCGTGATTCAACCAATGCATAGGATATGAATACGAGGATCAGCATCAGGTATTCGGCCGAGAGCACTGCCCTTTCTCCGAAGCGGGCAATGGCCCTTCCGGCATAGGGGCCGGCGAAATAGTTGATGCCGCTGTTGAACAGAAAGAGCAGGGAAATATCCCGAACGGAAAACCCGAATTTCTGTACCAGAAGGAATGCGGCAAAGGCCACAAAGATCTGGCGCCTGGCGCCGCCCATAAAGGTCAGCACATAAAACAGCCAATATTTCCGTTTCAGGACCATCCCTTCTCTCTGAGGCGCTATGCAAGTCCCGGTGGGGTCTTTTGTCAGCATGAAAAATGATACGCCCAGGATGGCGGCGCCAAAAAACATATAGATAGCGGCTGAGGAAAACCAGGCTGTCCCGGCATAAATGAGCAGGCATACAATCACGCTGGTTGCCGCGCCGGCACTGATCTGCCGCCCCATCACGATGGGAGCCTGGTCCTGGTCAAAATACTGGAGGGTAAGGGACTGGCGGGTGGTTTCAAAGTAATGGAACCCAAGGCTCGAGACCAGCGTCGTCATGATCAGTCCGGGGAAGCTGGGCATCAGCCCTGTTGCAAACACCCCTGCGCCCAGGCATATGACGGACAGTACGGAAAGCCGGTGCTCTTTTATAATCAAGAGAGCAAAAACCGCGAGCAGGGCCAGAAAGCCGGGGATTTCCCTGACCGATTGGAGAATCCCCATGTGATATCCTTCAAGCCCTGCCGTGTTGACCACGAAATTATCGAAAAGAACAGTCCATGCGTGGGTCCCGGCGGTGGAACAGATGGTCAATATAATAAGGAACGGGTACATGGAATTGTTTTTTATACGGTTCATGCTGTAAATCCTTTGTGCCGCTTGTCCGTTTTTTTGTTTGGCGTTGACAATAGCACGGAAGGAGAATAGACAGCTTTCGATATGGGGACCAATAATAACTCAAATGAGACAAAAACAGGTGAGTCCGGCCGCAAGACTTGGGACATTATGGAAACACCCCGCCCGGTAGTGACCAGGACAGCGGAACGCTTCCCGGGAGAGGTCACCGGCGCTCACGACCATCCCAGATCCCAACTGCTCTATGCAGCATCAGGGGTGATGACAGTTAAAACAGACAAGGGCATTTGGGTGGTTCCGCCTTTTCGTGCCGTGTGGATACCGGCCCACACTCTCCACCAGGTCATCGTGTCGACTCGCCTGTCCATGCGGACGCTCTACATCGAGCCTGAATTCTTCAAAGATGCGCCAGGATCCTGTTGTGTGATCTCGGTTTCCCCTTTACTCAAGGAGTTGATCCTGGAAGCCGTCAAGTTCCCGAGGCTCTATCCGCTGAACGGGCCGGAAGAACGAATCATGTCCGTCATTGTGGATCAGATTCAACGGATGGACATCACATCAGTGAACCTTACCATCCCGAAGGATCCCAGGCTGAAAGCCATTTATCTGGGCTTGGATAAAAATCCCGGAGACAGGCGAACCCTTGAAGAATGGGGAAAGGACGTCGGGGCCACCCGGCGGACGCTGACCCGGCTTTTCCTGTCGGAAACAGCAATGACGTTCGGACACTGGCGGCAGCAGATCCGGATATTGAAATCATTGACCCGGCTTGCCGAAAACGAACCGGTAACCACCATCGCCCTGGACATGGGATATGAAAATCCCAGCGCCTTCATCTCCATGTTCAGAAAAGCCCTGGGAAAAACCCCGGGCCAGTATTTCGCAAGTCATTAATGGTATGTCACGCCCCTTCAGGGCTGAAAGCAGCTGATAGTGATTAGCTGATATTTGGGAATTCAATTCCCAAACATCATTTATATGGTTTTATCGGGATCGAAGTCGATTTCCTCGATCCTATATTCGGCAGAACGCAGCCTATCGCAAGGCGGTACATGTCCCGTTTTTGAGCCCTCTGCGGCTTTGTGAGAACGTTTTAAAAGGCGTTTTTAACCACGGATATACACAGATGCACACAGATCTTTTACCAGCCGTACCGGACGGATAAAACCGTGATCCCGCCTGAAGGGCTGAAGTTTTTCAACGAATCGGCGCTTTATCGATTCGCTGAAAAGCAACCTCTCTTTTCTGCAGAGTCTGTGTCTTACAGGGACAACTTACCGCCTCTAATTAAAAAAATTCTCATCTGTGTGAATCTGTGTCCATCCGTGGTTAATTATGTCTTTCTCTGCGTCTTCGCGACTTTGCGTGAGCATTTTGAAAAGCTTTTTAAACCACAGATAGACACGGATCCACACAGATCCTATTTTTATGAAGTTTGCGGCTAATTTTGCAGTTCTCTGTGGTTAATTATATCTTTCTTTGCGCCCTTCGCGGCTTTGCGAGACCTTTTTTCTTTCTTGATCCACACCCGCCGCAACGATATATTGATCTCAACCAACACACCGATTTAAATAGAAAACAGCTTAATCCCTTTATCCAGCAGCAACACATCCCCTTTCATCATGCGGCATTCGAACGCATGCAGGAGAAAAGCAAAATGCCACCAATTGAAATCATCGCCGATGATCGGGAGCAGAAAAGTAATGTCATCCGGCACCTTCAGGACATCGACGGGGTATCGTTCCACATCCGGCGCCTTAAACTGGGCGACTACCAGGCTGCCAACCGGATCGTATTTGAACGGAAAACCCTCAAGGACTTTTCCATTTCCATTATCGATGGCCGGTTTTTCAAACAGATGACCCGGCTGGCCAATACATCGCTCAAAGGGGTTTTGATTCTTGAGGGAACGGGAAAAGATCTTGCGGAGACAAACATGCAGCGGGAAGCCATTCAGGGTGCGCTGATCACCGCATCGCTGATTCTGGGGATACCGCTCCTGCGCTCGAAAGATCCCGGGGAGACCGCCCGGTTGATGGTCTACGCCGCGCGCCAGGTTCTGGCCGTTGCGGCCGGCGGACTTCACCGGCCGGGGTATCGGCCCAAAAGCAAACCGAAGCGGCAGCTCTATATCCTGCAGGGACTGCCGGGAATCGGACCGGAACGAGCACGGCGCCTGCTGAAGACGTTTGGCGGTGTCGAAGGAGTGATAACGGCCAGCCGCAGCGAACTGCAGGCGGTTGAAGGCATCGGGAAGAACACCGCGGATCGGATCAAATGGGCGGTTGAAGAACAGCTTCAGCCCTACGGTGGTAGGGATCCTCAATCATAGCAAAGCTGCATCAGGACGAGCCAGACTGCAAAAGGCCGTTTAGGAACGCGGATAAACGCAGATTTGGTATAGCGGACTGATCGGAACCGATGATCGGTTAAAAATTAAAGCCCTTCGGGTAACATGTGGTTGATGAGGTATTAACTGCACGATAACTGGGCCAAAATCTTAATTCAACGCGTTGTTTTTCTTAACCTTCGTGGTCTTCGTGAACTTGTATGTTGAAAATGAATTTGTCTCACGCAAAGCCGCAAAGGACGCAAAGAAAGACTAAATCAGCCACGGACACACACAGACGCACACAGACAAAAAAACGATTTTCTTTTCAGGGAATCGATAAAGCGTCGATTCACTGAAAAACATTGTCCCTGAAAGGATAGTTCAGTAATATAAGATGATTGCACTACTCTCACTTTTCACCCCCACCCGGCCTCCCTTCGGTCTTCGCCAAGGCTTCCGTCTTCGCTGAACAAGCTACGACGGGACAAGTCGTCGCGACAGGCCATCAAAGGGGAGGAAAAAAAAACTTCCCTCCCCTGGTGGGAGGGATTGAGGGAGGGGGCGAAATTAGACGCTCCTTTTTATTGGTTACAGGATCCCAACGCTTTACCGTAAAAAACAAAAACGGCCGCCCCGGGAAACAGTAATCGGGCGGCCATCGTCATGTGGATAGAATTAAAAATCAGTGCTGGTTACGGTATCGGGTCCGCCGGGCCGACAGGATCGGTGTGTTGAACACCAGTGCCGACATGTCCCCGGATCGTTGAATGTCTAGTTTCAAGGAAGTCTTGTCGATCTCAAAATACTTTGAAATCACATCAACGATATCCTGCTGGAGGTTGGTCAGGGTCGTATTCGATACCTCGAGCTGGTCGTATACCAGGGCAAATTTCAGACGTCTTTTGGCGACATCCTTACTGCTTTCCTTTCCGAACAGTCTCTGAAGAAATCCGTTTCCCATCGAGCCTCCTTATTTTCTCAGGCCTAGTTTTTGGCCGATTTTATTCCAGAAGCGAGTCTGCCCTGTGGGAATCTCAAGGGGCAGGTCCGGCTGGCCGTTGAGACGCTGGGCAATCCGGCGGAAGGCCTGGCCGGCCTTTGACGAGCCGTCCTTGACCAGCGGAAGCCCCGTATTGGTGGAAGCCACCACCTGCTCATCCATTTCCACCAGACCGATCAGATCAATAGACAGCACATCCACCACATCCTCATGGCTGAGCATGTCACCGCTGTCCACCATTCGCGGCACAATGCGGTTGATAATCAGCTTGGGGGTGATTGAGCGGGCGTAGAGAAGGCCAATGATCCGGTCGGCGTCCCGGACCGCGGACACCTCCGGGGTGCAGACGACCACGGCTTCATCGGCACCGGCCACAGCATTTTCAAACCCCTGCTCGATACCGGCCGGGCAGTCCATGAGTATAAAATCAAACTCGGCCCGGAGTTTTTCGCTGAGCTTGACCATACTTTCGGGGTTCAGCGCGTTTTTATTATCGCTCTGGGAGGCCGGAATCAGGTAGAGGTTGTCGATTCGACGGTCTTTGATAGCGGCCTGTTTGACCTGGCATTTGCCTTTGGCCGCATCAACCACGTTAAACACAATCCGGTTTTCAAGCCCCATGACAACGTCCAGATTGCGCAGGCCGATGTCCATATCCACGACGGCCACCCGGTTGCCTTCCAAAGCCAGCGCTGCGCCAATGGAGGCCGTTGCAGTGGTTTTACCGACGCCGCCCTTACCAGACGTGATAACAATGACTTTACCTTCCAATGGTCACCTCTTTTTGTGCGGTAGTTACGGATTGATGGTTTCCCGCCGGCGCCCGATGCACCGTGCGCGGAAACGCGCTGCCTGGGTTACCTGCCAGTCATCTGACCTCGGGCCAGGGAAGCCGGCTGAACGGATTGGCCCGCAGGTAGTCCTCCACGACGATGGCGCCATTTTCAATATGCGCATATTCAGCAACCTTCCCGGAAGAAGTCGGCACACCCGCCGCAACGAGACCGGCGATCTGAATCTGGGTCGGTCTGAAATCCAGGGATAAAATAATGGAGCCCTCGTCTCCAGAACGGCCGGCCAGCGCCGTTCCACATAAACTGCCCATGACAATGACATCACCGCCGGCGATCACCTGGGCCCCGGGATTGACATCCCCCATGACGATCAGGTGTTTTCGGGCCGACACCTTTTGACCGGAGCGAACCCGTCCGGCCAGCACCAGCGCATCGCTTTTCCAGTTTTCCCAGGAGCGATCGATGTCCCGCCGGCGTTTTCGCTCCTCGGTCTCCGAGCGTTTACGAGGCGGTGGAATGACATGGCCGACGCCAAATTTTTCTTTCAGGAAATTTCCGAGCGTTTCGATGAGGTTCTGATGGTCCCCGGATTCGCCGGGATCGATCACGATCCGGGCGTTGATGGTCAGGTGGTTCATCCGGGAGAACACCTTGTCCAGTTCATCTTGCAGAACATCGACTGGCAGATGCGGGGAAATGGTGACCCATAACGAATCACCGACGCCTTTTAATCGAACGGGAAGTCGAGCCTCATTTTCCGTATTCATACAGCTGTAACAACTCCTTCAACCGGAGGTTAATTCCGTAGTCTGTGCAATCCGGGCATTCACGAATCGAAGTGGAGAATATTAAAGTAAAAAATGCGGGGGTTTGTGTCAAGAAAGATATGATTTGCAAATTGCCGGCCAAGATTTTCAGCTGGACGCCGGCCCTGAAAAAAGCAAACCCGCGAACTTGCGTTCGCGGGTTTGCCCTGCATGAAGGAGTGATGAACGAAAGGATGAATGAATTAACGATTACGTGCCGTTTTTCCCGGCCTTTCGGCCGGGGGTGACGAAAAAACAATTGTTAAGCTGATGATTCTGGGCCGGTTTGTTTTCAGTGATAATCGTGCGTTCCCAGCACAACCGGGACCCCGAATTTATTCTCCAGCATTTTAGCAAGGTTCTCTGCACTGACATAAGGACATTCCGGTTTCGCGTTGACCAGGCAGGAACTCAGGTAGATGGCATCCGGCTTGATCTCCGAGAGCTTGATCGCCATGCCGGTGTTGGGCAATGCGGTTCGTCCCGGGCATTCGCATTTCACGAAGGCCACCACCTGGGACGGCTCGTCGAATTTTCCCTCGCCCAGTGCAGCGGCTTTCAGACACCGCCATTCCCCAGGGCATCCGTACCCGCTGTCCATGTATGCACCGCATCCTACAACCGCGACCTTTTTCATGGATTTCCTCCTTTGTCAGTTCAGGATAACATAGCGGGCCGGATCGATTTTTTTTCTTGATCCATGGCGGTTTTTCTTTTTGCCCCGTCAACCCGCGGTGCGGTTATAGGTATATGCTCATTAAAAGTCAACACATGTTTCGCCTTTTTTTAAAAAAAATTTTTCGAGCGATTTTAAGGGCACAGCACGCTGTGCCGCTACCAGGTGGTAGACTGCTTTAGCGAGGATATGTCACGCCCTTTCAGGGCTCAATCCGGTTGTGGGGTGCCCGTCACCGGGGCGTTGCCCGGGCTGGTATGTATCGCCCTTTCAGGGCTGTTGCTTATAGCAGAAGAATAAGCGTCTGGTGCAGAAGCTTGTCAAGATATGGTTTTATCGGGATCGGAATCGATGTCGATGTCGATGTCCTCGATCCCATGACCGGCGGGATGCAGTCCATCGCAAGGCGGCAAACATCCCGTTTTTGTCGAATCCAGATGCAGTGTCTTTTCGATTTCGATCCCGATGCCGATAGCGATTGGGAATAACCAAACAGGTTTTTGATGCCGGCGGGGTGTTGCCGATGGCTATCTGAAAAATGTGTGTGTTTTGAAGTTCTTTGCGGCTTCGCGCCTTTGCGTGAGAGAATCTTGTGGTTTTTAAAGGCACAGCACGCTGTGCCGCTACCGAGCGGCGGTCTGCTGTGGTGGGGGGTATGTCACGCCCTTTCAGGGCTGAATACGGTGGTGGGATTGCCGTCACCGGGGCGTTGCCCCGGGCTGGTATGTATCGCCCCTTCAGGGCTGTTGACTGCGGCAGAAAAATAATAGCCTGGCACATCCGTTTGTTGGGGTATGATTTTATCGGAATCGAAATCGTTTTCCATGCCCACATGGCCATCGGAACGTAGTTTATCGCAAGGCAGTGCACATACTATTTTTCGTTTCCAAACCCCATGTCCTTTCGATCCCGATGCCGATAGCGATTGGGAATAGCCAAACAGGTTTATGATACCGGCTGGGCTTTGCCGATGGCTATCTGAAAAATGTGTTTGCTTTGCAGTTCTTTGCGGCTTCGCGCCTTTGCGTGAGAAAATCTTGTGGTTTTTAGGGGCACAGCACGCTGTGCCGCTACCGAGTGGCGGGGGGGTGTCTCACCCTTTCAGGGCTGTTTCTTTTGACTCCAGAATACCGGAATAATGGAAAGCCGCTATTGAACAAGGAGCATAATGGAAATCGACTTGTTTTCATTGCCCAAAGGGGAAATTTCGTATAGCCGGTGGATTCAGCCACCGGGACACGTCATTCATCCATTCTATAAGCCCTGAAAGGGCGACGCGGTTTTGGTGTTTGTCCTGCCATATACGTCGTCCTTTCAGGACGCATGATTATTGTACAATTCTGACCGGTGGCTGAAGAGCACTGGCTATATGACCCCACCCCTGCCGGGGTTTTTGAATTGGCAACAATATGCCATGGAAAAAATATAGACCCATAG
>ENA-ORCT01001191-ORCT01001191.1-marine-metagenome-genome-assembly--contig:-NODE-1191-length-10551-cov-3.265801_pt1 | contig 10551 bp, 8 predicted proteins | sample MGYA00248632_ERZ508511 | MGnify/ENA primary metagenome ERZ508511 (study PRJEB26182, sample SAMN06268839) | marine metagenome | isolation source: Tt an P1-techrep anaerobic enrichment on pine from sediment... | reverse complement strand
TACAGCGTCGATCGCTATTACGACAAGAGCCAGAACGACGGCAACCTTTCCCCCTACTTCCTTGAAGTCATCGAAGCCGTTTCGGACAAGCTGGCCAAGGAAGAACCTCAGGAAACCCAGAAGGCCACGTTCGAGACCCAGTTCCCCGAACAGATCGAACTCACCGGTCACATGAAGATACGCCTCTGGGTGGAGGCGGACGGCAACGACGATATGGACCTGTTGATCGCCGTCCAGAAGCTGGATTCCAAGGGCATTGTGGGATTGGGATTTGCCGAAGGCGGATTTCGTCAAATGATCAATAATGTTCGGGCGGTAAAAACTCCGCAGGATGTAGCGGGTATCAAATGGCGGGTAATGCAAAATCCCGTGTATATCGGGATGTTTCGTTCCCTCGGCGGCAACGCCGTTCCCATGGCCTGGGGTGAGGCATTTACAGCCGTGCAGCAGGGAACCATCGATGGGCTTGAAATCCCCGTTGCCGTGATTCAAAACAACGGGTTTTATGAAGTAACCAAATATCTTTCGATGACCAACCACACCTATTCGGCTCTGGGCGTTTTAGCCTCCAAGAGTTTCTTTGGAAAACTGTCTGATCAACAGCAGCAGGCCTTAAAGAAAGCGGCCCGAATTGCCATCGAGCAAGAGCGGGCCATTAATCTGGAAAATGTCCGTAAGCTGTTGGAAAAGCTAAAGGAAGAGGGCATGGCGGTGAATTCGATCGCGAACCCTCAGGCTTTTCAGGAGAAAGTCAAATCGGTTTATGACGAATTCCGAACGAGCATCGGAAACGATATTTTCGATCTGGTAATGAAGCAGATGTAATTGATGAAGATCCTGGCGGTTCCGGAACATAGGAATCGCCAACCCCATGGACCCCCCTGTCATGAAAACCGTATACGTTGTTTTAGATAAAGTCAGTCTGTTTTTTGCCCGTGTCAGCAGGGCGGCGGTGGTGATTCTTTGTGTCGCACTTGTCGGGAGCATTCTTGCCTCGGTTTTTTTTCGCTATGTCGTCGGCCAGGCCCTCTCATGGCCTGAAGAGATCGCCCTGATCCTGTTTGCCTGGCTGGTTCTGCTGGCCGGGAGCCTGGGCGTAAGGGAAGGGTTCCATGTCCGACTGACCCTCATCACCGAACATTTCCCTGCTGTTGTGAGAGTTGTCCTGGATCGGATAATTACTGCCGCGGTGGGTGTTTTCGGTATCATCTTAACCGCCACCGGCTACGATTTTGTGCAGCGGACAGCAGAGCATTTAACCCCGACTCTGCGTTTGCCTCTGGACTGGCTCAATTATGCTGCCTTGGCTTGTGGCAGCCTGATTTTCCTTCACGCGTTGGCGAACCTATTCAAACCTGAAGAACAATAAATCGTTATGAGTACTGCATCGTGGGTATTGACAATTGGTTTTCTGGGCTTTCTGGCGTTGGGGGTGCCCATTGCATTTGCCATCGGGATTTCCTCCATTATTGCTCTGTGGTTGCTGGATCTTGACCTGGTCGTATTGGCACAGCGTGTGATTTCCGGAACACAGTCGTTTCCCCTTCTGGCTATTCCCGGATTCATTCTGGCCGGGGATTTGATGTCTTCAGGAGGGCTCTCAGCCCGTCTCATGCAAGTGGCCAATCGGATGGTACGGCATGTGTCCGGCGGACTGGGAATGGTGTCGGTTCTCTCCTCCATGTTTTTTGCCTGCTTGTCAGGCTCTGCGCCGGCAACAACCGCCACCATCGGCAAAATCATGATCCCGGAGATGGAAAAAAGAGGCTATACCAAACGGTTTGCCACCTCCCTGGCGGTCAGTGTAGGTCCGCTCGGTCAGATCATTCCACCGTCAATTCCCTTTATTGTGTGGGGGGTGATCGCCGAACAATCGATTTCAAAGCTTTTTCTGGCTGGTGTCGTGCCGGGTATCATAGACGGCCTGGCCTATATGACAGTCTGCTATTTCCTTGCCAGAAGGCTGGGGATCGGCAAAATGCCAAGAGCCGGTTTGAAAGAGTTGCTTCAGGCTATCTATGAGGGCAAATGGGCTTTGTTTGCACCTGTGCTCATCCTCGGGGGCATTTACGGTGGCGTTTTTACTCCTACCGAGGCCTCTGTGATTGCCGTTGTCTATGGCCTTATCACGGGACTGTGGGTGTACCGCGGGATTCAATACAAAGATCTGGGCGATCTTGTTTTGACCGCCATGCGAACCACTGCCATTGTCATGTTCATTATTGCGGTCGCATCGGTATTCGGATGGTTGTTGGCGTATGAACAGGTTCCGGATAAAATCGTCAGCTTCATTCTTTCCATATCCGACAATCGCATCGTTATTCTTTTGCTGCTGAACGTGACACTGCTGTTGATCGGAGCGGTCATGGACAATCTTGCCGTGATGATCATTCTGGGCGGATTGTTGATGAAACTGGGGACACAACTGGGAATCGACCCCATTCAGCTGGGTCCGATTATCGTAATTAACTTTGCCGTGGGAATGGAGACGCCACCACTGGGATATTCCCTCTTTGTCGGTTCAGCCATCAGCGGGCTTTCGATTGAAGAGATTACCAAGGGGATGTTGCCTTTTTTCATCGTTGATGTTTGCCTGTTGTTGCTTATTACCTTCGTCCCCTGGGTAACGCTTTGGCTTCCGAATCTAATTTTCGGATAAGAGGAAGGAGAGGCATCGATCATGACCTCTGAACAGATATTAGAAGGTGCGTTTGATCTTCATGTTCACGCTTCACCGGATGTAATTCCCCGGGCCATGGATTTGGGGCAACTGAGCCGGGAGGTTGATAAGGCCGGAATGGCGGGAATGTTGATCAAGGACCACTGCACCTCCACGGTAGGCCGGGTGGCTGCCTTGAACCAGCTGGGAACCGGTCGATGCCGGTTTTTCAGCTCCTTGGTCCTGAATCCGACTGTCGGCGGCTTGAATCCGACCGCTGTCGAGGCAGCGTTACGGGTTGGTGCCGATGTGATCTATTTTCCAACCTATGGTGCTGCCAACCACATTAAAAAATGGGGTGCCGGAAAGCCGCCGACGGCGTTTCCTTTGTCCGAAAAGGACTTGGAGGGAATTGCTATTGTTGATGAAAACAACAAGCTTCTGCCCGAGGCCGTCGAAATAATTAAACTCATCGCCGATTATCAGGCCGTTCTGGCCACCGGGCACATCTCGGCCCACGAATCATTGATCCTTTTAAAACAGGCTCGATCCATGGGCGTCAGACGATTGCTGGTGACCCACGCCTCCGAATCGGTTTCGCAATTTTCTGTGGCCCAGCAGCAGGAGGCCATTCGACTGGGTGCTTTGGTTGAGCATTCATTTTTTGCTGCTACGCCCTTCTGCCCGAATCCCATCACACTGGATTATATGGGAAACATGATTCGTGCAACGGGTGTAACCAACGTAATCCTGTCATCGGACTTCGGCCAGCCGTCGAATGGTAATCCGGTGAAAAACTTCGGGCGTCATCTGGAGCAGATGCAATCCTTCGGGTTCAGCCTGGACGATATTCGCCAGATGGTGTGCACTAATCCGCAAAAGCTTTTTCGAGACCGAGCAACTTGTTGCTAAGCGTTTTGATCTTTTCCCGCAGCCAGATGTGGCCCTCGTCCTGGTGATAACGAGCATGCCAGTACTGGAAATGCTGAATTTCAATGGATTCAAGCGGGATCGGCAGGATTTTGATGGGCATGAACCGGAGATATTCCCTGGCGGCCAGTTCGGCCACATTCGCCAGCAGCTCGGACCGGCAGATGAGCTGGAAAATGGCCACCTCCTGCTCCACCGTTACCCGGATGTTTCGCTTTTTTCCAATCTCCTCAAGCCGTGTGTCCACCCGGTCTGATGCCAGGTTGGATACGCTCAGCCGAATGAATTCGGCATCCACATATTGCTCCAGGCTTAACGTATCCGTAATGCATGGATGATCCCGTCTCAGGATACAGACCTCCCTGTCGCTGAACAGGTGCTGCTGGTAAATATTGCTTCCGTACTCCTGCTGGCAGCCGATAACCAGCTCCAGATTTCCTTCTTCAAGGGCCGTCCGGCGGTCCTCCATGTTCAGATCGTAAATTCGAACGCCCACATGCGGCGCCTCTTTGTGGAGGATTTCCAGCAGCTTGGGCAGGACCACCATCATGGGATAATCCTGCATGCCGATATGAAAGGTGCGCTCGGATGTTCGCGGATCAAAGCGCCCCTGATCGGCGATGGTTTTTTCAGCCAGCCGGATGATGTCGCGGATCGGTGCACTCAGCTGTTCTGCGACCGCCGTGGGATTCATCTGGTTTGCCTGCCGGACGAAAAGGGGGTTGTTGAATGCGTTGCGCAATCGATTCAGGGCGTGACTGATGGCCGGTTGAGACAAGTGCAGCCGTTGTCCGGCGCGCGTCAGGTTTTTTTCCTGATAAATCGCGTCGAACACAATCAACAGATTGAGGTCGAAGTCGGTCAGATTCATGGAGTTTATTCAGTCAATAAATAAACTTCACTGGACTATCCCGGCGGTCTTCCTTAAGAATAATAACAGGATGCCCGCCTTTGTCCATCGGGTCGCTGCTTATTTCACGTAGCAGTGGTAATACCGCGAGTCAAGTAACAGGTCGACGATTCGGCAGTCACCACCCGCAAACCACCGACTTTCGGCTGGAGTGTTCAGCCGCATGCTTTTCAGCTGAAAGCCAATAAACAGTAAAGGGGATACGCTATGTCTAACCGGTTCATTGAAATGGAAAACACGTATGGCGCCCATAACTATAAGCCGCTGGATGTGGTGTTGAGTCGCGGTGAAGGCGTGTGGGTGTGGGATGTGGACAACAAGCGGTATCTGGATTGCCTCTCGGCGTACTCTGCCGTCAACCAGGGGCATTGCCACCCGAAAATCCTGCAGGCACTGATTGATCAGGCGGGGCAGTTGACCCTGACGTCCCGGGCATTTCGCAATGATCAGCTCGGCTTTCTTTACAAGGAGCTTTGCGAGCTGACCCGATCCCACAAAGTGCTGCCCATGAACAGCGGAGCCGAGGCTGTTGAGACGGCCATCAAGGTCGTGAGAAAATGGGGTTACAAGGTCAAAGGGGTGCCGCCGGACAAGGCCGAAATTATCGTGTGCGAAAACAATTTTCACGGCCGCACCATCACCATCGTCAGCTTCAGCACCGACGAGGGGTCACGAAGGGGGTTCGGTCCCTTTACGCCGGGTTTCAAGGTGATTCCCTACGGTGATGCGGCTGCACTCGAAGCGGCTATCACTCCCAACACCGTGGGGTTTCTGGTTGAACCCATTCAGGGCGAGGCGGGCGTGATCATTCCCCCTGCCGGCTACCTCAAGGCCGTGCGGGATGTCTGCACCCGGCATAACGTGGTGTTGATCCTCGATGAAATTCAGACCGGGCTCGGGCGGACGGGAAAGCTGCTGGCAGAAGAACATGAGGGGATCGAAGCGGACCTGACCCTCATCGGCAAGGCGCTTTCCGGCGGTTTTTATCCCATCTCGGCAGTACTGTCCAACATCGAGGTGATGGATGTCCTGCAGCCGGGTGAACATGGCAGTACATTTGGCGGCAACCCGCTGGCCTGTGCGGTGGCCCGAACGGCCATGAAGGTCCTTGTCGACGAAAAACTGGTGGAAAATGCCGAAGCCATGGGCACCTATTTTCTGGAGCGGCTCAGCCAGTTGAAAAATCCGCTGATCAAGGAAATCAGAGGCCGGGGATTACTGATCGGTGTTGAATTTCATCCCGGTGCGGGTGGCGCCAGGCAGTATTGCGAACGTCTCAAAGAGGCAGGGTTGCTCTGCAAGGAGACCCATGACAACATTATCCGCTTTGCGCCGCCCCTGGTCATCACCCGGGATGTGATTGACTGGGCCATGGACAGAATTACCCCGATGCTTTCCTGATCAACGCTTAGTTGTTCTAAAATTTGGTGCTTGTGATTTGTTATTTCCGGTTTGGCCGGGTTGGGAATAAAGAACAGTATCAAGAGGGAGAAGTAAAAAAACTTCCCTCCCCTGGCGGCTTGTCCGCCGTAGCGGTTACCGCGAAGGATGGGGAGGGATTGAGGGAGGGGAGACAAGTATCTCTTTTTTGGGGTTATAGACCCGATAAAAAAGTGGCGATGCGAATGGAGAAGAAACAATGGTTGAAAATGTCATTATCATGGGTGCTGCGGGACGCGATTTTCACAATTTCAACGTCTATTTCCGGGACAATCCGCGCTACAATGTCATCTGCTTCACGGCGACCCAGATTCCCAATATCGATGGCCGGCTCTACCCGCCAGAGTTGGCCGGATCCATGTACCCGGCGGGAATCCCGATTGAATCCGATGAAAACCTCATGGGACTGATCAAAGCGCATCAGGTGGACCTGGTGGCCTTTTCCTACAGCGATGTGCCCCATACGGAAGTCATGCACAAGGCCTCGCAGGTCACCGCTGCCGGGGCGGATTTTATCATTATCGGCGCACCGTATACCATGCTTGAATCCAGCAAAAAGGTGGTGTCGGTCTGTGCTGTTCGGACCGGCTGCGGGAAATCCCAGACCAGCCGCCAGATCGTCAATATCCTCAGCGGCATGGGCAAGCGGGTGGTTTCGGTTCGACATCCCATGCCGTACGGCGATCTGACCCGGCAGGTCGTCCAGCGGTTTGCCTCCTATGAGGATCTGGACAGCTATCACTGTACCATCGAGGAGCGGGAGGAATACGAGCCGGTGGTCCGGATGGGGGCGGTCATCTATGCCGGCATCGACTATGAGAAAATTCTTCGCCGGGCCGAGGAGGAGGCCGATGTCATTGTCTGGGACGGGGGCAATAATGATACGCCGTTCTATAAGCCCGATGTCAGCGTCGTGGTCTTCGATCCGCACCGCCTGGGGCACGAAACGACCTACCATCCCGGCGAAACCAATATGCTCATGGCCGACATTGCCGTGATCAACAAAGTGGACAGTGCCGCCCTTGAAGATGTGCAAACGCTGAAAGAGACGATTGCCCGGCACAACCCCGCGGCCCGGATCGTTCTGGCCAACTCCAGGGTAACGGCGGAAAATGGCGAGAGTATGATGGGCCGACGCGTTCTGGTTGTCGAGGACGGCCCCACCCTGACCCATGGTGAAATGACATTCGGCGCGGGGGTAATCGCCGCCCGGCGTTATGGTGCCGGTGAAATTGTCGATCCGAGGCCCTGGCTCGTCGGCAGCCTCAAGGAGACATTCGATACCTATCCGGGGATCGGCAGTGTGCTGCCGGCCATGGGGTACAGCGATCAACAGATCAGGGATCTGGAGGACACCATCAACGGCTGCGACTGCGATATGGTGGTGTCCGCCACCCCTATCGACCTGACTCGCCTGGTGACCATTGAAAAGCCCATCCTGCGGGTATGCTATGAATATGAAAACAACAGTGTTCCGACCCTGGGTGAGCTGGTCAAGGAAAAGTTGGGATTCTGATGGAGAAATACCATGACTCACACCGCCGGCAATGCCCCGAAACCCACTTTGCTGATTGCCCTGGGTGGAAATGCGTTGATCCGAAAAGGGCAGGTTGGAACCAGCGTCGAGCAATTTGAGAACCTGCGGCTCCCCATTCGCCAGATTGCCGCGCTGTCCAACACGTACAACATCATTATCACCCACGGCAATGGACCCCAAGTGGGCAATCTTCTGCTGCAGCAGGAGGCGTGCGAGAAGGTGCCCCGGCTGCCGCTGGAGATTCTTGTGGCCCAGACCCAGGGCCAGATCGGTTACATGATCGAGTCTGCCCTGGACGAGGCCCTCATGGAACTCGGGGTGGAGTTCAGGCCCCTGGTTTCACTGATCACCTACGTGGTCGTGGACCGGGCGGATCCGGCCTTTGCCAGTCCAAGCAAACCCATCGGTCCCTGCTTTTCGGAAATCGAAGCCGGCGCCCTCGACTATCCGACCATGCTGACCCCCAAGGGCTACCGGCGCGTTGTGGCGTCCCCGCGGCCCATCACCATCATTGAAAAACGTGAGATCAACCAGTTGATCAGGGCCGGTTTTATCGTCATCTGCTGCGGCGGTGGAGGCATTCCCGTCATTCGCAGCGGCAGGGCATTCAGCGGTGTGGATGCCGTGATCGACAAGGATCTGGCCAGTGCGCTTCTGGCTCAGGAGGTGGGCGTCGATACCCTGGTCATTGCCACGGATATCGACGGGGTAATGGCAAATTTCGGAAAGCCGGACCAGCGCCTGATTCGGCGGATGAATCTGGATCAGGCCACCCGGATGCTTGACGGCACCGAACTGGGCGCAGGTTCCATGCGACCCAAGGTGGAAGCGGGTATCTGGTATGCCGGTCAGACCGGCAACCGGGCCGTGATCACATCCATCGCGAAGATCGTTGATGCCGTCCGGGGCGTGGCCGGCACGGAGATTGTCTGTTCCTGATGCCGCCATCGCCGTCAATGTTCCGGTTGCCGATCTACCGTTTCCTTTCAGACCGAAGCCGGGCGGCCGGCTTCATCCCAACCGCGCAGGCGGTAATAATCGTTGACCATATACTGAAGGTCCGTTTCAGACAGATAGGAATTTGAGTTTTTAAGTTTTCGATGCAGGCCTTTTGACAAACGGTCGTCCTCCGGAACCAAGCCTTCGCGGAGGTTGAATCGTCTGGCAAGATCGGTAACAGCACCTGCAATTTCACGGAGATTGTTGATATCCGAAGGAATACCAGTGGTTGCATGAATGACCTGCCCCAATTCCTCCCACCCATACAGATCCCGGTAAAACCGGCACAGGATCATGGTGTCAAAAAGGGTCAGACGGTCCTCGAAATCTATGAACAGTTTGGCTTTGTCGTGTATCTGATCCGGGGGGATCATCCCGGAAAGTTCGGGTTTATAAAACGTTGCTCTCAAATGGCAGGCACCACGATCTGAGACTGCATAGGCCAGGCCCATTCCTTTGAGCACCCTGGGATCGTAGCCCGCAGGTTCCATTCCCTTGGAATGAACCGCGATATCCTCCAGCCCCCATTGAGCAGCCGCATAACGGATTCCCATGGCAAGAACCTGTCCCACTCCCTGTTTGCGGACGATCAATTTGAGAAGTCCGGCAATGGCCTCTGCATCACCGTAATCGATCGGGTAGTCAATTTTACCGCGCCGGGCTGCTTCAATTGCAAACGCGCACATGTTGCCGGCAGTAATGGTATCCAGGCCCAGCAGGTCGCATAAATGATTCAGGTAAATTATCTCCTCGATGGAATCGATCATGCATAACCCGCCAAATACATAGATGGTTTCATATTCCGGCCCTTCGATTTTAAGGCCCGCATGGCGTCCGTGTGCTACTTCGGTCATTCGCCCGCAGGCCATTAAGCATTTGGCGCAGGCATGGGGCCTGACCCTGCATCGTTCGTGAAGGGCGTCTCCGCTGATTTGTTCCCATTTATTGAAACGGCTTTCGGCCCAGTACCGAGTGGGAAACGCGTTGGCGGTGTTCATCACTTTGACCATCTGGGACGTTCCCCTTGCCTGGTAAGCCTTGACCGCAGGATGATTCCGATTTTTTGCGATAAACTGCCTGGAAAGTTCGCGTACGGCAGGCTCATCATAGAGCGGTCGGGTCCGGTCGCCCTGGAAAACGATGGCCTTGATCCGTTTTGAACCCATGACGGTCCCCACACCTGTTCGTCCCGCACATCGCCAGCCGTCATTTTTGATAATCGAGAATCGAACTCCATTCTCTGCCGCCGGTCCGATCACCACGACTCCGGGCCGCCGGAATCCCTCGCCTGAGTGCGTGTGCCGTTTACCAACGACACATTCCGTTTCAAATGTATCCATACCCCACAGGTCCCCAGCATCGTGAAATTCGACCCCCTCCGGATGCACAGCCAATACGGTCGGCTCGGCGCTCCGTCCCTTTATGACGATAGCGTCAAAGCCGGTGGAGTCGATGGCCTCGGGCACCCTGCCGCCGGAATACGATTCCGAATAAAAGCCGGTCAGGGGGGATTTGGTAAATACGCCATACCGACTCGACCCCCACACTCGGGTGCCGCTCACCGGACCCATGGCAAAAATCATGCAGTTTTCCGGTGCTGCCGGATCAATCTTCGGAGGATTTTTTTCGTATAGCAGCCACGTCCCCAGTCCCTTTCCCCCCAGGTAGGTTCTGTAAACTGAATCCGGAACAGTTTCGATGCTGGACTGTTTATTGGTTGCATCAATGTTTAAAATTCTTCCGTAAAATCCGTGCACTATGATCTCCTTTTCATAAAAGAACGGCTTCCCTCCACAACGCTCGTGTAATGCGACCAGCAGCGCCTGGCGAGTTGAATTGGTGGATTTGTAGAGGATTTGGGTGATACCCGCGAGCAGTCAAACCGGATATTTCAGTTTCCTTCGAAGCGTTTCGGGATCTGTCGGGATCCGATTCGTCCATTTGGGTGAACGATGGAAATTAGGAGCGCGAATTTAATTAATTACAATTTCTTGCTTGTCTGTTGGCCCATCTTCGGCGTTGCGTCAACGGCCTCATACGTAAAGTATGAAACAGCTGACGCGCCTTGAAGATGAA
>ENA-ORCT01001190-ORCT01001190.1-marine-metagenome-genome-assembly--contig:-NODE-1190-length-10555-cov-2.970128_pt1 | contig 10555 bp, 10 predicted proteins | sample MGYA00248632_ERZ508511 | MGnify/ENA primary metagenome ERZ508511 (study PRJEB26182, sample SAMN06268839) | marine metagenome | isolation source: Tt an P1-techrep anaerobic enrichment on pine from... | reverse complement strand
CCCGCCGTCAGCCGATTCCATCGGTCTGGTTCGATCCACCATGGGGTTTCGCGGGTGGCGATCCTGCCATACCGCCCTTTCTCCTGTTGCCAGGAGCCTGAATTTTGAAACGGTATTGTATTACCGTGTATTTATGAAGGGTGTATTCAGGGTATTGGGTGTGTATGAAAAAGGGATTGCCAACGCGCTTGAATTAAAGATTACCCGGCTCAATCTGGACTTTCCGGATCTGCCGGTTGAATTTGATTTATACCGCATTCTGTTTATCAGTGATCTGCACATCGACGGGGTGGAGGGGCTGGCAGACCGTCTGATCGAGGCGGTGGCTCCGCTCAATCCGGACCTGTGTCTGCTGGGTGGCGATTACCGCATGGAGATGTACGGATCGTTTTTCAAGGCCATGCAAAAGCTTCGGCAAGTGGTGCAAGCGATTAACGCCTCTGACGGTATTCTGGGTATCCTTGGAAATCACGACTGCATCGAGATTGCGCCGGATCTGGAGGATTGTGGTATCGTGATGCTGATCAACGAAGCTGTCAGCGTGCGACGAGGCAGTCAGACGCTCAGTGTCGCCGGGGTGGATGACCCGCATTATTACCAGTGCCATGATCTTGAAAAGGCATTTCGGGATGTGGCTCCCCATGATTTTTCCATTCTTTTGGCTCATTCTCCGGAAATCATCTATTCCATAAACGGACAAAAAATCGACCTGTGCTTGTGTGGTCACACCCATGGCGGCCAGATCTGCCTGCCACGCATCGGTCCGGTGTTTACGCACTGTCACACTCCAAGACGCTACATTTCGGGGCTGTGGCGGTATGGCGATACGGTTGGTTTTACGAGCCGGGGCGCCGGTTCTTCCGGACTGCCCGTGCGGTTTAATTGCCCGCCGGAGATAGTCATGTTGACCCTGAACCGCCGCACGGACTCACCGGGGGCATGACATGAAGGAACATGTGCTCCTGGGGCTCACCATGCTTACGGTTTTGCTCGTTATCGCTGCGACACCCTATTTCGTGAATCGCGCAAAGGTTGTCGGTTACCGTGAGGGGTATGCCCTGATCCGGTTGAATTTTGAATGTACCGGTTCGTTGCCTGATGAAGCGCTGGTTGAGCGTATTGCCGGAATCATGGTCCGAAACCGGTGGACGCCTGAATACCTGAATTGCTCGCATATTCAACTGATACGGGAAAATAGCGATCTTTCCTTTGAGGAGATGGAAGCCCTTCTCATTCGCGAGTTGAGACGGAAAAGACCGCTGTTTAAAGTGTACTGATATTAAAAAAATCTTGTTAAATTCATTGAATACGGGTTATAAAAAATAAAAGCATCCAGATTCCCCCTCCTCCGACGATTGCATTTGTTCTCTTGACGATTCGCGCTGCCTGCATTCTGATTCCGATTCGACTGCCAACACAGCCGTTGACCATCATATCCAAAGGAGTGAACAGTATGGCCCGCACACCGTTTGTGGATTACTACGAATGCCTCCAGATCAGCCCGAATGCCGATAGCGAAACCGTCGAGCGGGTATTCCGGCTTATGGCCAAACGTTACCATCCGGACAATGAGGTGTCTGGGGATACGGAAAAGTTTCAACTGGTCGTTCGTGCCAATCGCGTGTTGTCAAACCCGGAAAGCCGGGCCGCATACGACGCGAGATACGAACAGGAAAAACAGAAACTCTGGAAAACGTTTTCCCGGGTTTCCGATGGCAACAGCTTTGACGATGACCGGAGCATCCGGCATGCGATTCTGTCCGTTTTATATACAGCCAGGCGGCAGGATCCCTCCAATTCCGGTGTCGGTACCTGGCAGTTGGAAAAACTGCTTGATTCACCTCAGGAGCATATTGACTTTCATGTCTGGTACCTCAAGGAAAAGGGGTTGATTCAGCGCGATGAGACCGGCGGATTTTCGATTACCTTCCGCGGTGTCGACGCGATTGAAGAAAAGCATTTGCTGCTGAGAAAGGATCGGTTGCTGCCTGATATCACGGCTTCCGGGTTTGGCCCGCAGGACCGTCGCCGAATTGAAAAGGCGGTGGAAGTGGCCTGATTCCGGGCTGTTCCAACAAACAAAACAGGCCCGTCCGACAGCATATGTCGGACGGGCCTGTTTTGTTTGGTTGAGCAGTGTATGGATTTGTTTTCAACCCTGCATTGAGGGCGTGGTAAGGAACTGCCGGACAGAGAGGTGATCAAGCGCTATGATGTTTGCTGCGGATGCAAACGAGATGTGCTGAATCCGCATCCTTTGGATGCCGGCTTTCCCTTGATTTATAGACGATTGAAAGATAAATAGACGCCACGCAATTTGTTATTTCAGGACGAAGTGATTCGTCAGTATGCTGATTCAGTTTGGATTTTTTTAAGCGTATGTTTTTATTTGGTTATAAGTTAAAAGCCAATAGCCTGAAGTTATCGACCTTCATCCATAATCTGCAGTCATGGCAGAATCTCTGAACCAGGTCATCCGGTATTTTTCCACCTACGAAGCGCGGGAAGAAGCGTTTCGGGAGCAGGTCTGCGCACTGATTCCCCGAAAGCATGCCGGGCCCGACCAGTTCTGGCGGGATTTCGGCACGTTTTCAAAAAACGGATTCTCTGAAAATGATATCCGCCCGGTTGCCCATATCACCAGCAATCCGCGGGACTGCCTGGCTTTCGGAACGCCCCTTCAGGTGCTGGCCGCGGCAAAATTATGCGGAAGCCGGGTAAACGGCTGCGCCGGTATCGATGTCAAGGCGGTGGCGGACGACTTCAATCTCGGGGGAAATCTGTCTCAGCCGGTGCGCACCCTGTCCGGTGGTGAAACCGTGAAACTGGCTATTGCAAAAGCATATATCGCTGCCGGGGGAAGCCGGAAACTGGTGGTGGCCAGTCCGTTCAGCTGGCTGTCCCGGGCAAACCGGCACTGTTTTGACAAGCTGTACGACCGTTATCGCGAGTTGGACCTTCCGATCGACCTGCTGGCTCTGGATGGCGAGGATTCTGTTGAGCCGGTTCACTTTGAAGAAACCCCGGATATGTTCTGCCCGCGATTGTTGGATTTTTCCATTTCACTGAAAAACGTCAGGATTCCACTCGGAGCGCTTGTCGACTTTTCGGGAAACGGTCAGCCCGTCGCCCGGGTTGAAAACGCGGAACTGGCGCTTGCTTCGCCATGTCTGTTTCTCGGTGAAAACGGTCAGGGTAAAAGCCTCGTCGCCAAAGTTTTTGCCCGTGCGGTTCAAAGCCGGGGTTCTGCCCGGATTAACCGGGACTGCCGATCCGGGTCGGCGGCCCGGCTTCTTTTTCAGGATGCCATTTCCCAGACTCTTCTGAGACCCGTTGACGCCCTGGTCGACGGGCAGACGGAAGCCCTCGGCATTTACCGGGAAATTATAGCCGATATCCCTGCCCCGAACGATGAGGTGGCATCTTCCGGCAGCAATGGATGGAAATCGCTTTTTGACATCAAGGGCGCTCTGGTGGCCTCCCGTCTTGTCGGACGTCCTGCCGCCCTGATTCTTGACGAACCGGACTGGGGACTTTCCCGTAAGGCTGCAATCGCTTTTGTTTCGGCGGTGATCCGATCCGCTCATCGACGGGGTGTCCCGGTGATCCTGATTTCTCATAAACCCTGGTGGCTTTCCATCGCCGGCAGCACCGTTCAGGTGAATAAGATCGACGGCGACGAATCGGCCGGATTCGGCATTCGCCTGTCGCCGGGTCGACCGGAGATCCCATGAACTGGAAATGTCGACTGGCTGTACTGTTTATCGCGCTGATTCCTGCGTTCACCGGCTACCCGGTGAACGTCTGGTCCGGTGACATCATCCCGGGAATTTCATGGGCCTGGACAGGATATTGCCTGCTGGCCAATCTGCTGATTTTCCGCCTTGTCGGTTCCAGGCGTTATGCCGGCATCCTTGCGGTCGCGAGTCTGATCACGGTGCCGGTGGTTTTTGCCGGCGGCACCCTGTCGTATTTTCTCTGGTTGACCGGATGGGGCGCGGACCCGGCCGGCTGGAGCGCCCACTACGTGTTGCTGTGCCTGACCATGCTGACCGTGATCCCGCTGGCCCTTGCCGTGGTGACGCTGGTGCCCTTTCAGGCCATCGAGCAGCGACTGCTTTCCGGTGAGGCGGGTGTGAGCCGGCAGGAAAAAAATCTGTTGATGTTTTTACGGGTGTTCAACCATATCGTGTATTTTGTCATCCCCAGCATTCTGGAAATTATGAGAGAAGAGGGCGCCTTTCGCCGCCGGCCGGCCGGCTCGAAGACGATCCGTGAGCGGGTTCGGCAGCTTATCCGCGACATGACGTTGATCGGTGTCGAGGGAATCTGCGCGTCCATTCAATACATCCCTTTGTGGGCGGTGGAAATCTCACGGTTGCCGGAGAAGCGACCGCCCCAATAATCCGATTCGCCCATGCTAATAGAAGGAATCGACTGTGGTTGATCCATTGAAAAGAAGATCCGGAGCGCCTGCCGGGCGCAATTATTGAAGGAGTTTGATGTGACTGAAGCCCATGAAATGAAGCGGCTGTTCAACGTGGGAATTATCGCGGCATTTGCTACCCTGGCATTTGTCGGGACCACCGTGATTCGGGTTCCGATCCCGGCATCGGGGGGATATTTCAATCTGGGTGATACCTTTGTAATGGTGGCGGCTCTGCTCTACGGCCCGGTCGTGGGGGGGCTGGTCGGGCTTATCGGGCCAACGCTGGCCGACGCCGTCGGATTTCCCCAGTTTATCCTGGCCACTGCGGTGGTGAAAGGGATCGAGGGGATGGCAGTCGGTTGGATTGCAGGAAAATCAGGCCCGGATGCCATGATGAAGCCGGTTATGGCGTTAGTGGCGGGCATCCTTATTCTGGCAGGGGGATATTTTGTTTTTGAGGCCCTGATTTATCCGATTCTTGCCAAGGGAATCCCCTTTTTCGGAGTGACCGACGCCACGGCCGCCGTAGCGGAACTGGTGCCGAACCTGCTCCAGGGAGGGATCAGCGCTGTGATCGCTTTTGGTATCTGGCGGGTGTTCAGCAGGCGAGGGGAGGATGGTTAGTTTCGGGTTCCGGGTTCCGGGTTCCGAGTTCCGAGTTCCGGGATAAGACCAGTTCCGAGTTCCGGGTTTCGGGTTTCGGGATAAAAACCAGTTCAAAGTTTCGGGTTTAAAGTTCAAAGGAACGGCGGCTTGGTGCTGTGGTTGATTCCACTATTTGGGTTGCCTTCATCCACCATCCACCAACGACCAACGGCGCCGGGACCGGCGCCTTTAAAAACTGTATTTAATCTCCGCATATACCCGATCGTTGTCACCGATGGTTTCAAACTCCGGCAGGTCGCCGGACTGGTAGAACACAACGCCGCCGGTCAACTCGACAGCGTCGGTGATGTCATATTCAACGGTGAACCGCTCGGCGGCACCGTCCTGGCCGAGAGCGTTGTAGAGCGAGATCAGAACGGTGATGGTCAGTGTATCGTTCAGGTAATCTTTTGTGGCACGGAGTGCGGTCTGAAAGCGGTCCTGTTTGGCTTCGTTGGGCGGCTCTTCCAAGGCCTTGTCAAAATGCCTGATATGACGGTTGGCGACATCGAGGCTGACTGACGCCTCTGAAAACCCGGCATATTCAATGCCGGCCAGCACGTCCACCTCCTGGTAGGTTTCATCGGCCGGAATACGAAGACCGCCGGGACCCATTACAGGTGCCTGAAAAAACTCAATGCCGTCAAACCATGCCGCTTCGATTTTCAGCAGCCAGTTGCCCCGGGTAAGGTTCATCGCTCCACCGATCATGGTGAGCCGGTCATGGACCCGTTCCGTGTCCACTTCTACTGTCGGCGGAAAAAGGGGGGAGGAGCCCGGGATGAGGCTTGCGCGTTTCAGATCGATTCGGGACAGATCATTGAAATAGCGTGCCCAGTAAAGGGACACGTCCCACCCGCTGAACACCCCGTTCAGCGCGGCAGCATATTCGGTGGCGTCTGAAAAATCCGACGGCTCGTCCTCGGGCGGCGGCGGGGTGGTCGAGGGAAAAAAATCGCTCCCGAACTCCGGCCCCTTGTTGAAACGGATCTCGGGGATGGCCATGCCGGTGAGATTCCAGGGGCCGTGATAGTAGTCCACCCGGGCCATGGTGACCGGAAGGCGAAGGTCCTCGATGTCGGTCAGGCCCGGTTCCCGGAGATCCAGAGGGTTCAGCACATCGGTTATCCGGATATTGTCCGAGCGACCCCACACAACGATCTGACGGCCCAGTTTGATGTCCAGGCTGGGAAACAGAGTCCCCAAAAGCCAGGTGTCCCGCAATTCCAGATCCGTTTCATACTCGTCGAGAACCTCGTCCGTATAATCGCTTCGTCCCCTGAGCGCAAAGATCGGATCATAAGCGGCGTGCCCGATGATGCGCATCTGCCAGTCGTCCGAGAGCCTGGCATTCAGTTCAAGCTCCGCCTCGGCCCGCAACCGCGAGAATCTCCGCCAGTCGGTCTCTCCCTCCTCGGGCTTGTCATGGGCAAAATTATAGGAAACCCCCTGTTTGAAAAATCCTTCCAGGGTAACCCGTGAGGGGGGGGCATCGTCCTCTCTTTCCTCAACCGTTTCTTTGATCACTTCCTGTGTATCCGCTTCATCCTCGAAACCCTCCAAAAGGTCTTCGAGATCCGGATATAGTTCCGAGTTCCGAGTTCCGGGTTTCGGGTTGAGTTCCGAGTTCCGAGTTCCGAGTTTCGGGTTGAGTTGCGAGTTCCGGGTTCCGGGTTCGTGGTTGAGTTCCGAGTTCCGAGTTCCGGGTTCCGGGTTGAGTTCCGGGTTTCGGGTTCCGGGTTCGGGGTTAAGTTCCGAGTTCCGAGTTCCGGGTTCGGGGTTGAGTTCCGAGTTCCGGGTTCCAGGTTCGGGGTTGAGTTCCGGGTTCTGAGTTCCGGGTTCGGAGTTGAGTTCCGGATTTCGGGTTCTGGGTTCGGGGTTGAGTTCTGAGTTCCGGGTTCTAAGTTCCGAGTTCCGAGTTCCGGGTTTCGAGTTATGATTATGGCTTTTATGGGAAGATGTATTAATTGAATTGATAGATTCGGAATACTGGGGATATTTATCGCTGGTGGTCTCTGAAAGAACAATACTTATTGCAACAGGATCGGCTGTATTTGCCAATAGTGGATAAAAACCAAAGATTCCGAAAAAAATAAAAAGAAAGTTATAAAAAATCAGCAGTATCTGGAAGTTCGAGGTTCGCTTCATTTGATTTCAAAAGTTCCATATATTCTGTTTTCAAACAGGCTCTAATGCACGCGAGTCCCGGTCGGATTTGTAATCGGATTGCTATCTGAATTTCGATCCCTTGTGCTTTGATCCTTTTAAATAGCGTATCAGGCCGCCGATTATTTTCCCTGTTTCATCAGCTTGGTCATAAATGTGAAAAAATTCCTCTTGAGTCAGGTAACCGGCGTCCAATGCCACATAGAGGTGGTTTTTTACCTCGCCAGCGGATCCTTTGGCGATGGATAAAAATTGCTGAAATTCCTTATTGCCGTCCCGTTCGAACCCTTCGGCGATATTGGCCATGATGGATATCGCCGAGCGGTTTGTCCCGCAGGACGGGCATATCGAGTTTGCCGCCACCCGGGGAAAAATCGATATCCGCGTTTCTACGGTGCCCACCGTTTTCGGGGAGGCCATTACGATGCGACTGCTGGACCGCAGCGCGGCACTGATCCAGTTATCCGATCTAGGCATGAATCCAACCACGCTGAGCGGCTATTCGCAATGTTTGAAGAAGGCCCACGGGGTCGTCCTGGTAACCGGCCCGACCGGAAGTGGAAAAACAACCACCTTATACGCCTCACTCAACCATATTTTTGATCCCAGCCTAAAGATCATCACAATTGAAGATCCCGTCGAGTATCAACTGGACGGAGTGGTTCAGATGCCAGTGAATCCGCGGCGTGGACTGACCTTCGGGCGAGGTCTGCGTCATATTTTGCGGCAGGACCCGAATATTATCATGGTCGGGGAAATTCGCGACAAGGAAACTGCTGACATCGCGATTCGAGCTGCCCTGACCGGACACCTGGTCTTTTCCACGCTGCACACCAATGACGCCGCCGGTGCGGTCACCCGCCTGATCGATATGGGAGTGGAACCGTTCCTGCTGGCGAGTTCACTGGAAGGGGTACTCGCCCAGCGACTGGTGCGGCGAATCTGTCCGGTGTGCCGCCAGGTGTACCATCCTGACGAACGCGTGCTGGACCGCTTGAATAATTCGATCAGCATTCCAAAGGATGCCGAATTGTATCACGGGGTCGGCTGTGATGAGTGCAACCGTACCGGAATGAGCGGACGGGGGGGCATCTTCGAGCTGCTGCGAGTGACAGACTCGCTTCGGAAACTGATTTCGACCAGTCCGACCACCGAACAGATCGTCGAAGCAGCACCGACCGACCATGTCAGCATGCGTCACGACGGTATCCTGAAAATCATGGATGGTCAGACGACACCGGAAGAGGTGTTGCGGGTGACACAGGGCGTCGAGGACGAAGACCCGGGATTGTGACCGACGTTCTCACCCCGGATTGGATCCAGGGCATCCCGCTTCGGATATCAAGTCGCAAAGTTGAATAACAATAATACGAATTGAAGAACACGGGAGACGATATTTTTGGCACTATTTGAGTACACAGGCGTCGATTCTTCAGGCCAACACATCAGCGGAACGATTGAGGCAGTGGACCGTAAATCGGCCATCGCCGAATTGTCGTCGCGTGGGCGGTTTGCTTCGAACCTGACCGAGAAAGCCGGCGCGCTCGCGACTCAAACAGCCGAACGAGTTTCGGTGCAATTCGGCAAGGGCCGCATCAATGACAAAAAAGTGCTGGAGATTACCAGCCAGCTTGCCACGGCAATGAAGGCCGGATTGCCGATATTGAATGCTCTGGACATTTTGAAATCCCAGCAGAAAAACGAGCGGCTGCGGGAGCTGCTGGAGGAATTGTCCGTCGCGGTCAGCAGCGGCCAGAGCCTGAGCGAGGCCCTGGGTCGGCACCCGGAGATTTTTTCAGTGCTGTATGTCTCCATGGTGCGCGTGGGTGAAACCGGCGGTATCCTGGATAAAACACTGGAGCAGCTGGTCACGCTGATGAGCCGGGAAAGCAAAATCCGCAGCAATCTTCGCAGTGCGATGGCCTACCCACTGTTTGTGTTGTCGGTAGGGCTTCTGTCAATGATCGTGATCCTGGTTGGCGTGCTGCCCAAGATTATTAAAACGATTGGGATGGATTCGACAATGCTGCCGCTGCCGACGAAGCTGATGATGGGCTTGAGCCATTTTTTTCTTTCGTTCGGCTGGCTGGTTGCGATCGGTGTGGCATTTGGATTTTATGCATTTGTAAGATGGAAACGGTCGCCGCAAGGGACGCTGGCTTGGGACAGCTTCAAGCTGAAGCTGCCGTTGTTCGGTAATGTCGTCCGCACGCTGTCGGTGGGACGCTTTGCCCGGACATTGGGATCGCTGACGGCCAGCGGTGTGACGATCCTTGAGGCGTTGCAGGTCGTTCGAGATACCCTCGGCAATGAAGCCCTAGCCCGGCAGATCGATGAGGTGGCCGTCAAAGTCAAAACCGGCTCTAACCTGGCCGATCCGCTGGACGGGTCGGGGATGTTTCCGGCGCTGCTGGTGCAGATCGTGGCGATGGGTGAGCAGACCGGGAAACTGGACGAATTGTTATTGAACGCCGCCGAGACATTCGATGATCAGGCCGATACGACGGTATCGCGGTTTATGACCCTGTTCCCGGCGGTACTGATTTTGCTGCTGGCTGCAGTGATCTTTTTCATCATCATGAGTACACTGCTGCCGATTATGACAATGGACATGAGTATGTTTTAGTTAATCGATAAGGATCGAATATGAAGACGAAAAGACAGAGGAAGGCGTTTACAATTATTGAAATGGTCGCCGTAGCGATGATTATTGCTTTATTGGCGGTGTTCGTAGTACCGCGGGCGTTCAAGGGGTTGGGGCAGGCCAAGGCCGATATAGCGCGCGGCAAAATGGGCATCATCGAAAGCGGCATCTCCCGGTTTCAGTATGACTGCGGACGGCTGCCCACCGACGACGAGGGGCTCGATGTGCTGTTGACGGCTCCGGCAGACCTGGAAGAAAAATGGGGCGGCCCCTATTGCAAACGCAGCGACCTGGAAGATCCGTGGGGCAACCCGTATGAATACATGGCCGAAGGCGTGATTAACATCGGCAGCTTTGACCTGATTTGCTGGGGCGCCGACGGTGCTGAAGGCGGAGAAGGCGAAAACGCAGATCTTTATAATGACTAAAACGGTTCGACAAAACGGTTTTACGCTTTTGGAACTGCTGGCGGTCGCGATCCTGATCGCGTTGCTTTTTTCGCTGGGCATCAGCTCTTACGCCCGCACATTTCAACGCTGGAGCATCCAGCAGAATGCTCGGCAGATGTACCTGGCGGCCAAGGCAGCACGGCTTTATGCGGTCGAACACCAAAATGCGTGCACTCTCGTGCTGGATCAGGAAAATAAAATGTTCTTTCTGATCACCGAACA
>ENA-ORCT01001189-ORCT01001189.1-marine-metagenome-genome-assembly--contig:-NODE-1189-length-10558-cov-2.704799_pt1 | contig 10558 bp, 6 predicted proteins | sample MGYA00248632_ERZ508511 | MGnify/ENA primary metagenome ERZ508511 (study PRJEB26182, sample SAMN06268839) | marine metagenome | isolation source: Tt an P1-techrep anaerobic enrichment on pine from sediment... | reverse complement strand
TGCGCAGCCCCGGCAGTTCATCGCGTGAGAAGTATCCTTTATTTGCCAAAGCTGCATAAAGACACGGACAGGCATGTCCCTTGGATAGAATGAAACGGTCACGGTCTGCCTTTTTAGGATTGGCTGGATCCACCTTCATGACCTCAAAGTAAAGGGCAGTAACCAAATCGGTCACTGAGAGTGAAGCACCCGGGTGACCGTCACCGCCTTTGTGAATCATGGTGACAATGTCGATCCGAATCTGCCGGGCGATATCTTCGAGTTTTCTGATACGGTCTTTCACGTTTCTTTTGCCTTTCAAGTTGATTTATAAATATGTTATAGTCAACCAATCGACAGCTTTCAAGCCTCCATCGAAATTTAATGAATATGTGTTAATATATCAAATGGTTATGCTTAGCATGGTAGTTTATTTTCTGACAATCAAAACCCAGTCGGAATCTCGATTGGGCGGATTGAAATGGGCCGGATCGCCCGTTGCAGAAACGGTTTCGAGTTTGGTTTGTTTGCCGGTTTTGGTGTCGAGCCAAATGTTGTTCTTGTATGTGCCTTTAGTGAGTATGATCGAAAAAGGTTCACCATAGCTGGAAAAAACCAGATACTGTTTACCCGTTTCAGCCAGGCACCAGACACGGAATAGATCGTGACCGGTCAGTACATCGTCCTTAGGTATCATTCTTTGAAAAACGACTTCGTTGCTCATTACATCAGACAGAATGTCGATATACTTTGCGGATACCGTATAAGGATTATCGTCGCCGTGGAACGGCATCCCCTCCGGACCACGCACATAGAGTTCGTATTCCTTTGCATGACCGTTCCAGCAAAATGAAGCACCTGCTGTGACACAGGCCCAGGCGGCCCTGCGAAGGTCGTTCTGGTCAGCACCGCTTTTTTCATGCCAATAGCGGCGCCAAAGGGCATTGCCTTCCGACATATAAACCGGCTTGCCGGGAACGCTCCCCAACAGGCAGGCCTGATGGTGGGTCCAGGGTGTCTTCCAGTAGAACTTGTCGAGTTCTCGCTCTGCGGAGACGATGCGATGATTCTCAATCGCGGCAAAGTTGTACTCAGGCCGGTCGTATTCGTGTTCGCGAGGCATCTCATCTTCGTATGTGCACAGGTGATTAAAGATATCATATTTCTGCAACAGGCGAGCAAGTCCGAGCTCGTGCGACTTCCGATCCCCCGGCACTTCCCAGACGAAATTCCAGCCGGCCAGGTTCGCATAGGGTCCGATGCGTGCTACTGTGTAACGAACATAGAAGTCCTTTTCATCATCGCTCAGTGCCTCCCACTTCGGTCCATCATTCCTTTCCCCTTCGAATCCGAGAAACATGTGTACGCCCACATTTCGCTCATTTAACCAGCCAAGATGACGTTCCAACATCTGCCAGACGTCGAGCCGCATTGTGCTTGAAGCGAGGCCTTCCTCATACAGTGTCAAATCCTGAGTCGATGGTTCCGGTCCGTCCTTGTAGTATTGACCAAAGCAGCACAGCGACAGCAACCAATTGACCTGAAGATGATTATAGCCGCGATCCACTAACGGTTGATATACATTTTCAGTGATCCAGTCAAAGTCCTGGGCGATCGAGCCATGGCCGGTTTCGTAGTAGGATTTGATCCAGACTGGCTCTGTGCCATTGTAGGCAAACCAATACGGATTCTCTTTATAGGGCTGCAACATTCCTTTGCTGGCTCCTTTTTCAACACATTCAAACCGGCCCTTGCCGCCAGGTGTTCCATCGCTCCAGTTGTAGGTGTAATTCCATGTTCCTAATTCGTTCGGCATGAATCGCATTTTCCATACATTCCCGGTGGTCAGGTCGCCACTGCCATCGCCATCGCCGTCATAAAATCCCCAGAAATCCCAGGTTTTGCCGGACGGTCCCGTATAGATCACGGTAAGTTCAATATCAGCGAACTTATTCGCATAAGAGTTATCGTTTTTCACGGATGTCTCAAACAAACGATAAAGTCCAATCTCAGGTGCCTTTTCGGCAAAAGCATTGTATGTGACACATCCAGACAAAAGACCTGCCAATATTAAACATAAAATCGCTTGCACTTTCATATATTACTCCTTAACGGTTACTTCAATGTGTTAATATTGCTTTATAACTTACATATACTTCATCTGATTTGTAATTTTTTGAATCTGCTATTTAATCGTGATAATTATCCTCTGATATTGCGTTAATGGCGGCGTACCGTTATCTGTTACTTCGCAGATAATATGGATGGTCTGGCCCTTAGCCGCATCAGCAGGGACCGTGAATGAAGCATCCTGTTTTTCTTTATTCTCTATTGTGACCGTTCCGTCATACGTATCGGCTTCTTCGTATTGCCACCAATTATAGCTCAACGCATCACCATCCGGATCAACTGTACCCTTGGCGCTCAGTTTTACAGTCGCACCCGGTTTGGCCTTCAGATCGGCTGCATGAGCGAGTTTAACTTCCGGCGGGTGGTTGGCTCCTTTGTAAGTTTTAACACACCAATCGGCACGTGCCGCAAAGTCGTTCTGAAATGCATCAGCCCATCGCCAGATGGGCTTGAGATAGTCTGTAAGTTCTTTATAATCAGGCTTTTCTGCACGCATTCCTTCGCGTCCCCATGCCGTCGAGGAATACCATCTTCCCTGGGGGTATGTATAGCCCGGTTTGGATACGGGATCGAGCCAGGTGTTCTCGCGCACTAGTACATAGCGACCGCCCCAACCGCCCCAATCCGGCGATTCCATACTTCGCAAACCTGTCACGATAGTATGCATGAAGGCCGGAGAGTCGCCTTCAGATCGAAAGTCTCCATCATGATATCCCTTTTTATTGCCATCGTGTGCTTTGTAGAGCGCACACAACGGACCGTGATCCTCTAATATATGTGTGTTCATCCACTCTGCGCTAAAGAACATCTGTTTTTCAGGCGGTATAAGCTTTTTCCAGTGGTAGGCGATCGCTATAAACTGGTCAGAGATGATTGTAGGGATGTTGTATTTTCCCCAGTGCGGGCGGATATATTTCTGGTAGGTGTCATCCTGCTCCCAGATGAAGAAAAAGCGAATTTTTTTCGCTACGGCTTCCATATTGTCCGGGTGCTTTTCTTCAATGGTTTTCAGGGCACGGGCAATGGTATTTGGACCGCCCCATGCCTGCAGCCAAATCGGCCGCTCGTCGGTTTCATCCAAAAGCACCTTTACGATCAGCTGCGATCCTGCGGTCACTTCGTCCATCTCACCTTCGGCCTTGACGTTTCCTAAAGCGGTTCTCTTGCGCAGGTATTCAGGCTTTGGAAAAGCTGGATCATGCTTAATCAAGTTTGGGTAAACTTTTTCGTATGCATCCAGATATGGCTCAATCCAGTCGTCCCCGGCCCATTTGTGGCCTTGCCAGTGATATTGCGAACTTGATGTGACAATACCTTCGATATCCCACTCGTTGGCATAAAGAAGGAAACGAACCATGGAGCACTCATCGTCGATTTCGCCGTCGCTTGTAACAATTACTCGCGGCCGTGTTTCTTGCGATACTGCTCCGAATGTGTTAAATACCATAGTTAGCACCGTAATAAAAAGGATTAATTTTCCTACAGGACTCATCGTATTTCCCTTCAGTTATTTCGTTTTCTCCTTGCTTACCAGACTGTCGAGGTAAACCTCCAGATTTGTGTAATCAGTGCTGATTGTATAATCGTTCCGGTCGTCTGCATTTTTAGAATTCAGGTTGTGAGCAGTCTCCCATTCATCCGGCATGCCGTCTTTATCCGTATCCACCGGAGCCGGGGCAGATTTCAGATCCGGCCAGCCTCCAACATCATCCGGCGTCGTAATAATCCCATGGTTCCCAAACGTTGCAGTGCCAGTGCGGACTTCTTCGATAATACGTTTGTCAATACTGTCACGGTTCGGCAATGAACATCCAACATGTTCAAGAACCGCCTCATAAGCATCCTGCGGAGTTTGCTGGTTAATCGACATAGCATTCCAAGGCTCACTCATTTTATCGTATTCGTCGCCGTCTACACCGAGCCAGTTATCGGCAGTGACCTCAGGATATCCGTCCACATAATTATCGGCGACATACCAGCTTCCCTTATTTTCACCTTTACGCGCTGACGGTTCTGCAATACGTCTTTTAACGTTGTCTTTTGTGGCAGGTCCCGGCTTGTAATAGTTGGCAATCATATTGATTGTGGTAAACGACCAGTCTTCCTTACCTTTCTGCTGGGCTTCACCCCCATAGCAACTGTTATAACCCCAGTTATAGATGACATTATTTCTGTAATCGTTATATTTGCAGCCGGAAGCCCATCGCGGATTGCGGCTGTCATTATTTGCAATCAGGTTATGATGATAAGTACCATAATTGTTTCCCCAGATGCCGCCAAACCGATGGCCTGTGTTCTTACCGTTCTTAAATTTGGCGCACGCTTCAGTAATCATGCACCATTGGATGGTCACGTTTTCATTATGATAAAGAGATAGTATCTCATCGCTGCTCCAACTTACTGAAACATGATCCAGAATAATGTTCTTGTTATACCTGCCGGATACTACATCCACTTCGCCAACGGCCGGATTCACTCTTACACGAATATACCGGATGATCACATCATTAGCACCCACTCCAAGACTGCCTTTTATACAGATCCCATCCCCCGGTGCCGTTTGTCCGGCGATGGTGATGTTGTCATTTTTAATCTTAAAATTCCCCTCAATCGTACCAGAAACACGGAATACTACCGTTCTTGGCCCTGATGCACCAATGGCTGCATCAAGACTGCCTGGCCCCGTAGGTTCGAGGGATGTAACTTCATAGACGGCTCCGCTGCGTCCACCAACAGAAACAGCCCCATATCCTTCGGCACCTGGAAAAGCGGGAATTTCCCGGGCTTGGCTGTAAGCAAGACAACTTAGTGTCAGTAGCAAGGTAAGTGTTCTTTGAATGTTAGTATTCATGGTAACATAATTCTTTTTCAGTTTTTGGACATTTTTGTAGTTGGCGTCTGACAACGTAGCATTCGTTGTGCGAAGTCACCCAAGAAATCTTCGCGCCAGCGGCTAACGGTTTTGGCACCATGATGATCCCCTTCGGCAACATGCGGGGACGGATCATCAGTCCACCAGTTGGGAAATATTGAGGATGGTTGTTTCGCTATATCAGGGGAGGGGAAATACGCTGTAATCCCACCGGTTTTTCCGTCGAGTGTTGGCACATTACTTTGAATTTTGAAACGATATACTTTTTGACTTTTCGGGCAGAAACGAAATCGCATGCTGTCGTCATCAGACGCATAACCCGCTAACTTTTGATTGTCCACGAGCAGCATGCCCTCGGGATTCTCTGGAGCATTGTTGCCGAGCGGCAGTACAAGTTCCAGAATACCAAAAATCTCAATACGATCGTCTTGAGTCGTTATACGCTCAAAGCAGTAATGGGGCCGTTCCCATGCCCGCACGAACGTCCCACCCCACCCCGGTTGCAAGGCGTCGCTTGGTGTGCCTTTGAGTATCCAACCGACCGATGGCGTATCCCCCATCTTGATTGTGTTCATCTGACTGACGAAAAAGTCTCCCAGTGCGCCTTTACCTGCGATATGCTTCGATACGAATTCCTTATTGCCCCATTGGCCCGACTGGTTGCCGCCGACAAACCAGCCGCGATAGGTGGCATTGGCTTCAATCATCCACAACTTAGGGTGGTGATCAACGATATACTGATAAGCATCGGGAGCCCATTTCTTGTTCGGTCCGCCGATCCAATACACTCGCAGCTTGGATAGAATGTCGGGGGCATCGTGAATTGCCTGGGCGAGATCCTCAATACCTCCCCAGACTAAAACATGAAGCGGACGAGGATCATCTCGCCGCGCGCATTCAACGATCCACCGTGAACCCTCAGTCGAACTTCTCACTCCTGCATAGGGTGCCTGTTTGATCTCGCCCTGTTTTGTAATTGCACGCAGCGCATCGGGCGTAGGATACTGGTCAGAATATGTTGCTAGATTGGAATAATCTTTCTCATAACAATCGATAACTTTTAAAATGTCTTCTTTTCGACCCGGGCCGTGGGGAGAAGAAATGATGCCCTCGATATCAAGAACATCTGCATAAACCAACAAATGTACCATAGACTGAAAATCATCCGGATCGGTTCCCCCAATGTCTGTTGATACTACGATACGGTGACGATAGCCTGACAAAGCACCGTTATTAGCCGCCGTTTCAATGGAGGTCGGTTCAGAAGCATGTATAACTGCTGAAATCAGGCCACATAATATCAGGATGGCAAGTTTAATCCGAGACTGCATCTCTGTATGCTCCATATTGCATCATCGAATATCTGTTTAACAAAGAAAGATAGTGTAATTAAGAATCCGGTAATTTCTTTCTTTATTTATAAAATAACTTATTGTATTCATAGATTTACAATATTTCGAAACCAGAGATGCCCGAATTCCCAATAATATCCACCTATCTGGCCTTTTTATATCTTTAAGTGCGAAATCTATTGATCGCTTTCAGTTTCTCGTGTCTCTATCTGCTCCCTGATTTGTGCCATAGAACTCCGATTGATCGGGTAGAACATAAGGATCGGCAACGCTAGTATCACCATAACCGGTCCTGTTGTAAAGGTAATCATTGCAACGTTACGGGCAGCCTCTTCTGTCTGGATTTCCTGGCCGGAAACGTATCCAGCCCAACTCATCAAGAGACCATTAACAGCCATTCCCATCGCCATAGCAAACTTGAGTATAAAGCTGAATACGGCCGAATAGCTGCCGTCTTTCAGGACGCCGGTTTTAAGCAGATTAATTTCAGACACGTCGGCAATCATCGAGGTGGCCAATGGGATCAGCATACCACATCCTCCCCACCACAAACCCTGGAATACACCAAACGTAATAACGGAGATTGGCAGATTCAGCGAACCGATCGCCCAGCAGGTCTCCGGTTTCAGCAGTCCACCCAGGAAGATAATCCAGAGCATCACATTGCTGAATACACAGAAAAAGACACCGACGTATCCAGCCGGCTTCTTATCGAATTTGCGAACAAGCCAGGCCTGCAGCAAGGCACCCAGCGCAAAGGCAATCATGGTGCCCCCGTGTACGCACGTCTTTTGAAAAGCGGGGAATTTCATAAAGTCAGTATAGGTGAACATTTGGGCCTGGCCAACTAACTGCATGCCCAATTGAGCAATTCCAATAAATGCAAAAACATACAGAGCGTACTTATCCGATATCGTATAACGAAAATCGATCAAAAAAGATTTGAGATTATTGTGGGTTTTCATGCCCCGGGTATCCGCGGCATATCGGCGTGTAAAATAAAGACAGTATCCTATTGTGACGACTATCATTATTGTCAGAATAATACTCATATTGGAGTAGTTGGAAGCGATATTGGTTCCGTCCAAACGAGTACCGTCGGCATTAACCCCGTCCCGGAAGAACAGAGACCAAGCCATGGCGCCAAAAAAGAAATTGACAGCCATATTGACAACATAACGGGCACTCTGCAACTTGGATCGGCCTTCGTATTCCGTGCAGATTTCAAATCCCAAGGCGGTATAGGGCACCAGGAAAACTGTCAAAGCAGTCCGAAAAATCAGGTTCATCACCACTACGTACCCAAACAGATAGGTCGGTTCTTTGAAAAAATCAGGTACAAACCACAGGAAAAAGAACGAGACTGCCAGGATCAATCCGCCGAACAACATGTAGGGGTGGCGCCGACCGAAACGACTGCGGGTATTGTCCGTGATATGCCCCATGATGGGATCGGAAATGGCGTCCCAGAGCAATGTCACACCTAATGCCAATCCGGCAATTTCTGTTTTCATCCCCAGTACTTTAGCATAGTAGAGCATGGCAAAATTAGCAATTCCATTCATGGCAATCGAGGTGGCGCCTTCGCCGATGGAATAATTGATAATGTCCCGTAAGGGGGTGGCCGATTGTGTCTTTTTTAATACCATGACTTGTACTCTCCCTTGTTATGTGTATTTACCAGACAGGCATCCAGACTGTCATTTCGCTCTTGCCGCGATTGTCCCATGCATAATACGGAATCAAACGAATGTTCATTTCCCGGGGTTGCTCCTTAGAGATTTCACGATACAGGGTATCCTGCCAAGACTGTTGGGCCTGCTGTAATGCCACACCTTCCAGAACCGTGACACCGCCCAGCAGAACAGAATCAAAACGGTTCGTGAATTGCTGGTTCCGCTTGACACCGACGTCCATCAGATTGATGTTATCCGGCAGATCAATCGACTCCAGACAATACACAATAGGACCGCGTTTAACGGCGACCTGGTTGCGCGTTTCCTCAACGAATGGATTTGTTTCAATCAACTGAGTTGACATGGGCAGTTCCATTTCAATTTTATCACCCGCTGACCAGCGTCGCTGTATCTTGAAATAGGACTGAGGTTGAACCGCTTCATCAATTGATTTTCCATTCAATTTTATACTGGGCTCTTTCACCCATCCGGGGATTCGCAAAAACAAAGGAATCTGGTCGGCAGGGGCCTTGTCAATTATTATTTGAATGGCTCCGTCCCAAGGATAATTTGTTTGCTGATGCAGTTTGATCTGTGAACCGTCCGTTAACTGGGTATCCACTGTGTTACCCCCGTAGAGATGGACATACAATCCTTCTTCTGAGATACTGTAAGCATATCTTGGTGATTCAGCAATCATGCGTACGGTATTGGGTGGACAGCAAAAGCAACTGATATAAGGTTGGCGCTGCCGTGACCAGCGCATCTCGAAAGGTTCGTCATTAACCACACGAAGGGGATTTGTATAGAAAAATTCTTTTCCATCGAGACTGATCGTGGACATGATACCATTATAGAAGGCTAATTCCAGGATATCCGCATATTTAGCCTCGGCTGTAATGTCGAGCATTCGTTTGTTGAAGAGAACGAAACCAATGGTTGCACAGGTTTCGTTATACGCAGTCAGATTTGGCAGTTGATAGGCCCGGCCGTACGCTTGATGTACAAGTTGAATGGAGTTATGATCTTTGGAGCAGTCGGGTGACGCACCGTCATAGAGCGCTCCTGTGGCCCCATTGACGTACATTTTTCGGGTCACGATATCACGCCAGATGCTTTCCAGCGGCGTCCATAAGACATCATTGCCGGTTTCTTCGTAAACATCTGCTGCTCCGGCGTATAAGTAATTGGCACGAACCGCGTGGCCGACAGCCTCACGCTGCTGGTAGAATGGAATACGATCCTGATTATGGTCGGATCCTTCTTCAACCATTTTTCGAATCTCAATCAGGTTTTTCGCAAGTTCCAGATACTTTGGCTCCCGCGTTGTGCGATACAGATCGCAGAGCCCCATGTAATGAGAGGGGCAAATCGCATTATTCGCCAGATTGACGGGTTGGGCTTTGTAAACTTCGCAAAGATAATCGGCGCTCTTGCGGGCAATCTGAAGCAGACTGGTCTTGCCGGTGGCTTTATAATGAATGGTTGCACATGTCATTAAGTGCCCCATATTATATGTCTCAAAATCCATTCTGTTTTGGAATTCTGTTTTCTGATTTGACTGTCTTTCAGCGATGATTACGGGCGTATGGATATAACCGTCCTCACGCTGGGCTTTGCCGATGACTTCGATGATACTATCCATTTGCTGATCCAGCTTTTCATCTTTGGTGATGGCATATGTAAATGCGACTGCTTCGAGCCATTTATAAAAATCGCCGTCATGCCATTTGGGGCCATGGTGTCTGCCTTCTTTCAAGTCTGCAGCGACGAGAAAATTGGCATAGGCGTGGCTAATGTCGGGATCTTTTAGAAGATGCCAAATATTCGGAATCATGACGTCGCGGCAGACTTTAAATCGGTCAGCCCAAAAGCCCTCGGTCCATTTTATATCGTCAATACCTGTATCTGACATTTTCGCATAGTGAGCATTGACAACGTGGAAGTTTTCTGTTCGGTTGCTCCGGCAGCACAGACGTTAAGGCACAGCATTGCACACAGTAAAGAGGTGGAAAAGATTTTATTCATAATCATATCTCCGGGCTGATTCGGCAATGTCTTTGTTTGTGCCTGTCTGACAGGGCCGAATGCTTAATTTCATTTCTACAGGTTGCGGCTTGATTTCATAACGAGGCAGTACACCGGGGCCGCAACTGCCATTGCCAAGTCCGCTGTGCCGGGCATCCAGAGATAAAACCACCTGTTGGCGGGGTGTCAGTTCATAGGTATGTTGAGCCCGACTCAGGTCGTGTGCTGTATAATGAAGCGCCGATGCGGCGATCGGCTGGTCTGTAACGACAAGTAAACCCTTACCATTATTATTTGTTAATGAAAGCCAGCGAATATCAGTTTTTGTCCCGGTTTCCTGCGGGCGAGGATAAGGAACATATTGCGCATCGACCGAGCCCGACCAGATGCCCATTTGAGCGGATTGCTGCCGGTCGGAGTAATTTTCATGAGGGCCGCGTCCATGCCACCGAAACATGTCGTAATCATTGGCGATGTGCATGACAACACCCAAACGCGGCAGCGGGGGCAGTTGGCCAAAA
>ENA-ORCT01001188-ORCT01001188.1-marine-metagenome-genome-assembly--contig:-NODE-1188-length-10559-cov-3.019748_pt1 | contig 10559 bp, 6 predicted proteins | sample MGYA00248632_ERZ508511 | MGnify/ENA primary metagenome ERZ508511 (study PRJEB26182, sample SAMN06268839) | marine metagenome | isolation source: Tt an P1-techrep anaerobic enrichment on pine from sediment... | reverse complement strand
AACATGAGCTCGCCAACCGCCGTCCTCCCGACTGGAAGGTGAAAGAATGGTGCCGTCGGGCAATTGAATTGGCTTATTTTTGACTGCCCCAATCAATGCCTTGCCTGTTTCATTAACGATCCGTTTGTGTTCAGTCCAGTTCCAGCCGCCATCAGAGGACGTTGTGAGCATACCCCACCACTCGCTCGGAGAAGGCCCGACCTTATAGAACAGCAGTAAATCTCCCTGTTTTGGCTGAAATAGCACCGGATTCCAGGTCGGGTAGCGCAATTCGAGCGATTGTACGCCGTCAGCGACTTTGATGACCGGGGTCCACTTGCCGTTGAACTTATGGCTGACCCAAATACAGACGTCGGGATTGCGCTCGGCCGTGCCGCCGAAGAAGGAGCAAATCAGTTTGCCATTGACTTCTGCAAGGGTGGCCGCATGACAGGAAGGGAAGGGGGCTTCGGTGAAGACAAATTCTTCAAGTACCACACCCGGCTTAAGCGACTTGTGTACAGGTTTGAACGCTTCTTGCTTTTGTGCTTGGGTATTGGCTTTATCCTGCTGCTGGTTGTCCATGTTTGTTACAGATTCCCTTGTATCTGCCCATACCGAAGCAGTCAAGAGCAAGGATAACAAGCAAATACCTGACTTTAATAAATTCATTATATGATTAAACTCCTGTTTACAGTGTTTTTTTTCAGCGGCGATAGGATTCCAGCTTATCAGCAAGTTGTTCCATTTGCCTTGGCCGGATCTTTTCCCCACCTGCGGTAACGACATTCAGATATACACCTTTAGGGCCGATGGCATCTAATAATGGAATAACGTCATCAACATCAATGTTGGCGACCCAGACAGCCTTTCCGGCGTTGAGAATTTTCTTATAAAGGTCATACCAATGCGATGAACCTCCAGGCGGAACCTGCGGGTCCGGTGTCCATTCAATGGCATCCAATCCTTCGATTTCCAGCAGCAAATCCATGTGTGCCAGGCATTGATGCCCGTCCACGTGAAACATCGAGTAATCCAGATAGTCAACGGATTGTCTTAAATAGGGAACCACGAAGTCTTCAAACATCTTCGGAGAAAACATTGCCGCCGCATCGCACTGGAGCAGTGAAGTTTTTCCAGGTCCCCAGAGCATGAAATAGCCAAACGCCATACTCCCGTCTTTGGTTTTTATGATTTCATACAAGGTATCAAAGACCTGCCGGAAAGACGTTTCAATCTCCTGAAGTTTTTCATGAACCCATGCTGGACGCTCAATCATATCCATTAACAGGTTCTGTGTCCCTCGCAGTTCAGCCAAAACATCTAGATTGGGTGCAATTGCAGGCATTCCTATAAAATAATGCCCCTGACTTTGCGCAACTGTTTTCCGTAAAACAGCTTCCATCATCCTGCCATAAGGAAGGGCGGGATCGTAGCAAAACGGCGGATGCGAATTGGGATCGGTAATGCAGGATTGATACCAAATGTTATCTTTCTCATACTTTGGAATGGCACCAAGATAAGGGGCTAAGGTGACAGTGCCGATATCAGGCCAGGCAACCGGCAGCACATCCGCCGGCCAGAGTTTGTGAGCCATTTCATAGTGAATTCTTTCGGCGACTGATGTTGGATCAGTATGATACTGTACCGGATCAGCCACAGATGCGGGCTTGGCTATATCCACATGAGGCGGACCGTCACTGTCAATTCCGGTGCCCCAACATCCCAGCACAAGTCCGTTACACTTCCACCATTCTATAAAATGCTGTTGTGTTTGGGACCAGTTGTTTTTCCAGAGAGGTTTCATCTGATATTCATCATTGTTAATCGGTTTCTGATGCAGGTTTAATATCCTGATAGGCAGGCTCAAGACCGGCCGCATCGATAATTGTCTGAGCCTCCTTGGACCATGGCGGTGCATCAGTTTCTACAATTGTATTGGTAACCGGACACTTGGTCCCCTCATTACGGACATTGTCGGTTTTAACATAATTTTGGTCTATCGTCATATCGTGACATCGTTGATTCCAGATGTGCAGCCAGAGTCCCTTATGCTCGGAAGGACTAGACGGTCCGTTTAGAATAACATTATCGTGGATGTTCCAGTAGGCCGAACCGTCATCTGGATATATACATCGTGGCCCGTCATAACAATAATTGTAAGCAATTTCTGAACCGGGCTGTTCGCCCAGTACGTAAATAATTCCACCATCTTTGAGGGCCCGGTGAGTGTTGCCGACGCGGTTATACAAAATCGAGTTGTTTTTAGCAACAGTCGAAGGCGGGATCTGTGCATTACCCCACCACCAGCCCAGGGCAATGCCGCCATAGGGTGTTCCGCTGATCTCGTTATGAACAATTTTAACATTTTCCACGAAAAAGCCGGTCATTCCTTCGACTTGGTGAAAGTCTAGGCAGGCGTTATGAACAAAATTATTTGAGATAAGAATATCTTTGCAGACACCTTCAACTCCGTCAGAAAATTTTTCCCCGTCACCGATTTTGTAGTGCTGAGGATGACCGACATTGATAGACGTACCCATCACATCCGTAAACGAATTCCCGATGACAGTTGCATTGACCACATCATTTTCCAGACTCAATGACACAGCACTTGCGAGGTGTTTGAAACGGTTTCGTTCGAATTGAATCGAGTCGGTATTACACAGATTGACAGTACCTTTTGGAATCGTGATATCATTATACTGATTAGGGTGCCAGTTGCCGTCTTTGATATAGCGTGTGAATTGAGACAGGCTCTGTACGCTGACCCAGCCGTGAGAATTACTTAGCTCGGACATCAGGTAATCGTCATAGGCAAAGGTCAGGCCGTAAAACTGAACATTTCGGACTCTTGCCGAAGTACTTTCGCCTTTGATGCTGACAAGCCCTTCCACCACGGGGGCGAATACCTGTGCCGTTTCCATATCTTCTCCACGAGAATAATAGTACAAGGTATCCGTTTGATTATTGAAATAAAATTCTCCCGGCTCATCAAGAAGTTCATAGGCATTGCGAATATAAATAGGACGGTCAGGTCGAGGGTCTGCATGAAAGGGGATCCAACTCATATTCAACGCAATTGCACCATATGGCTGCTGAAGTATCGCTACGGTATAGCCATCCTCGGAAAACATGTCTTCCACACACAAAATTGGTTCACTCCAAACATTGGCCTGGACCAACTCGACATCATGAGGATTGGTATACATTGAAACTTGGTCGGCCTTAAATTTAATTCCGGCAAATTCCGATCCGGCAGCAGATGCCCAAGGTTCCTCACCGGTAATCGTAAAGGTTCCATAACCTCCCTGACCGATGACTCCTTCGGTTTTGCGTGCCATGACGGCTCTTTTTCCATTCACATACAGTGCTCGCAGTTTTTTATCACGGACGAGTCGGGCCTTCCAGATATTATCCGTGTGATGTGTCCATCCTGTTACCGGAACGGCCCCGCTTAAAATCGGCACCTCATCTTGATAGGCTTTATAGATGATCCAATGTCCATGTGTGCCGGAATCCTCGGTTGTCAATTCGAACGTTGTTTGCAGCGGATATAAGCCTCCGCGAAGAAAGACCGTGATATCTTCATGCATCTTCTTGTTGATGATTCGAATATGGTCGCGCGCATGCTGCAATGTTCGCCACGGTTGGTCCAGGCTCCCCACAGCGCTGTCATCGCCATCAGACGAGACATAAAATTCCATTTGCGACTGTTGCGATGTTGTTACACAACCGTTGAAACAAACCAGAATAACTACACTTGTCATGTTTATAAGCATCCACACCCTAATACTGGTTTTCTTGAGCATAATCATTTTACCTTCATCCCAAATTGAAAGAACAGATACAAGCCAACCATAATAACTGCCAGGAGAACCCACCCGGCTAATCCGAGAGGCCCCAGTCCCGGATTTTCACGATAGGTTTGACGTAACGTCGGCAGCGGCGTTTCAGAAGTGCTATGTCGTGTTAGCAGGGAGGTCACTATCATAAATATCATGATCCCGCAGAACAAATAAAACGACAGTAACAGAAAATGTGGGAAAATATTATTCCCTGCTTCATCTACAAATTTTTTGGTGATGTCACAGTAACCAATAGATAATGAAACAATCGATCCAACAATTAAGGTCATCAAGGCAGCTTTCGCGGTCGAACGCTTCCAGAAAATCCCTAATACAAAGACAGCCGAGACCGGGGGCGCCATATAACCGATAATGCTCTGAAACAGATCAAACAAATCCTTATCCTTGACTTCGTTCAAAGCCCAGGCGACTCCGACTGCCATCAGTGCTGAAACAACAGTTGTGATGCGTCCGATTTGTTTGATTTTATGTTCCGCTGCTCTTGGTTCCATCCAGCGTTTATAAATATCTAATGTAAATATCGTGCTAAAGGAGTTGAGTCCAGAATCCAGCGTTGAAATCACCGCCGCGACAAGAACGGAAACGATCAATCCAACCAACCCGGGCGGCAAATAGGTATCCACCATGGTTAGAAAAACCTGTTTTTCATCCTTGATACCGGGCAACAACTGAGCCGCAAAAATTCCCGGTAGCAGGAAAATAAACGGTGGGACAATTTTAAGAAATGCCGCGAACAGGGTGCCGCCCTGACTGTGCTTGAGATTCTTTGCTCCTAAGGCGCGTTGCACAATCGTTTGGTCCGAACACCAAAACCATAACGAAATCACCGGGTATCCCAGAACAAATGCATACCATGGATTCGATGACCCGGCCGGATGAAATAATTTCCAGGTTAAATTCGAAGGTGTATCACCGCATCGTAAATTTACCAAGTCCGAAAAGGATTCCAACTGGGTTGCCGCCATGATGGAAAGTGTAGCCGCACCAATAATCATCAGGACGGACTGAAAAGAGTCTGTGACCATGACGGCTACGAGTCCTCCGGCAATCGTAAAACTGGCTGCGATAACGGCCAATAACCAAATACACGTCATCAACTCCCACCCCATCAACTGAGCCAGTAAAGCACCGCCTGCAAATAACGTTCCTCCAATCCATAATATCACCGTTCCCAACAATGCATAAAATGACATAAACGTATAGCAACCGCGACCAAAACGCTTATTCATAAACTCCGGCATTGTGGAAATTTTAGTATTCAGATAAAACGGTACAAACACCATCCCCAACAAAAACAAAAAAACCCAAGCCATCCATTCAAAATTGGCCCTCACCATACCGGTGGTGTACCCAGCCCCGCAGGTGGCGATTAAAAACGTTGGGCCGATATTGGTCCCAAAAATACTCAAACCAACATTGCTCCACCCCATGGAACGACCACCAAGAAATAAATCTTCGCTTTTGCGATGGCGATAGCTTACAAATGCCCCAATTGACAGCAGAACCAACAGATATCCCGCAAAAACACAGACATCCAAGGGATGCATTGTCACATCCGCAACCAGAATTACCGACAGGTTAATCATTCTCAGATTCCTTTTGGGGCGTTGCGGCTGTTACTTGAATCATCGGCGTCCAATTCTCTTTTTCACCGGGAAGTGGCTGCTGACATGGATCTGTCTGAGCCCACCATCGCTGATTGACCGGGTCTTCTCTGTTCATCTGATCATCCTTACCAGAGTCAGTGCCCATATACTCCAAATAGAAGAACTCATACAAAGTATCTCCGATTTCTACTAGAAAGATGGAAAAGTTACGGTTATTTCCGCGAATCATTTGATCGACAACACCTGGCCAAACAGTTTGGTGTAGACTGCGGTAGTGATTTTCTTTTTCGGGTTTTATCGATGTTACCATTGACAGGATTTGAGTTGGGTCTCGCTGAACATCCAGACCGTGAATATAATTAATCCATTCCATCTGCAACCAGCAGCAACCGTATCGCGTCGCTCGCGGATGGGGATCGACCAGAGCTTTTAACTCAGGAGTGGCTGTTTCAAACGATTGGTTGGCGGTCAAATATTGTTTGCTGCCGTCATATTGAAAATAAACCAGATACCATATATTGTTCTGAATCTCTCTGTGAAAGACAGCCAGATTCGATATTCCCATCTGTTTTAGTTTATCATTTTCTTTTTGACGGCATAGCTCAGAAAGTTTTTGAGACAATATTTCATCCTGGCCGGACTTGGCACGAGCGATTAAGCCCACATATGTAGGCTTTCCTGATAATAAATAATTTTCATAAGGCGAAAAAGCATATCCGACTCTGGTGCAAAGAACCAGCCCAAACACAATCCAGTAAAGATTTTTCATAAATGCTCTCCTTTGTTTAGGAATTTAAGGGGAGTTGTACTCCTTTAGTATCAATTCGGTATAATTTACCATATATTTTTATTTTGACGGGATTGCCTTCGATCACTTTAAATGTCGCTTGTGTTGTATCTACAACAGCTTCGATAAGGGCTCCTTGATAATTGATCCTGAACTGATACCGTTTCCACGCTTGTGCAATCTGAGGGCTGAATGAAATAACGGGACCATCGCTGCGCATGCCGCCGTAACCGCAAACCAAATTTGCCCAGACGCCTGCCGCAGATGTTGCATGATGACCCTGCTCACTATTGCGATTATAGTTGTCCAGATCCAACCGGGCTGCATACGTAAAGAACTGATATGCCTGTTCAGTCATTCCCAACTCCAGTGCTAAAATAGAATGCAGTGAAGGCGATAAAGATGACTCATGAATTGTCCTGGCTTCGTAAAAGTCGTAATTGGCTTTCTTCTCTTCCAGCGTGAAATCTTCACTGAAGAAGAACATATGGTTGAGCACATCCGGCTGCTTGATCATATTTTTTCGGAAGATTCTAATATACGCCCAGTTCTTATAAATGGGAATTTGGTCCACAGGAACATGGGTAATCTCCACATGCGGTAAATCAAAATAGCCCGCATGCTGCTCAAATACGTTTGTTTCGGGATTCTGGACGATACGCATTTTCTCGGCCATATTTTTCCATGCCTTCGGCTCTGCCGGGTCCAGAGCCACTTTTTTAATGGCTGTTTCATAGCGATCCGGAGCATTGGCTTTCATTTCTTCCAGCACATCCAGCGTAAAGAGAAAAACCTTTTTCGCCAGATAGTTCGTATAGAAGTTGTGGTTGACCATCATATGGAACTCATCCGGCCCCATGACGCCGTAAAGACCAAAATCTCCGTTCAAGGGGCTGTAATCTCCGGCACTCGCATAGAATCGGGAAATCTGGAGAAGCATCTCAATGCCTTCTAGGTACAAAAAATCCTTGTCTCGGGTAATCCTGTCATACTGCCATATTGCATAGCCGATTGCTCCACTGATATGGTGCTCCAGGTCCACATGCTGCCAGGTTCCCGAATCTTCATAGCCGGAAATAGTCGCAAAGGGGTAGCGTGCCCCCTCACAATCCAGGTCCTGAGCTCGCCGGAGTGCTTGTGGAAGCGTGTGATAGCGATACATCAAGAGATTTTTTGCAGCCTCAGGATTGAGAAACAAGTGGAATCGATGACAGTAAATCTCCGTATCCCAGAACGCCCAACCGAAATATACCTCACCTGTCAGCCCTTTACATAGCGGGTTTAAACGGGGATTTTCTCCATGATAAGTTTGATAGCATGACAGGATGGAAAAGCGAAGTCCCTGCAGCGTGTCGTCGTCACCGTCAATATGGACGGCAAAGCGATCCCATACTTTTTCCATGAATTCGGTGTGTTGCTGATATGCCGTTTCAAAGGTGGTATTTTCGTTCTGATTGGTTAATGCAATTCCGCTTTTCCAGTTTTCATTGGTGTGGTCATTTTTTTCCCAGTGATTAATTACTATTTTATCAATACTGGTTGTCTTGTTTTCATCCAGGGAAAGAGAAAATCTTAAACCGATGAACTTGTCATCTGACAGCACTTGCGGCGTAATCGATTGAGCGGTTAACATGCGAAAGCCTGAAAACAATTGGAAGCCTGTCCCCTTTGTTTGTGCCAGAATTCGGCAGCCTGTAGTATCTGAATTCTTTTTAACTTCATTCCAGAAATTTTTACCTTTGTCTGAATTCGCCGATCCGGTGGCCTGTGTCTGGTTCCATCCGGAAGCAATTTCATAGCGGGTATTAAAATCAAGCCCCAGCACGATGTCGGCTTTTCCGGAAAAATTCAACGGCTCGAAAAGAATACGCTGGCAGCCCATTTTTGTCGTATGCATATTCAAAAAGCGTATGAACGTCATTTTTATCTGACGACCAGATTGCAGGTGCCAAATGAATTCCCGGGTATATACAAGCTTTTTCATGTCAAGAGTTCGCTTGAAATTGCTGAACCGGACTTCAGCAAGGTCAAGTTGCTCCCCGTCAATGCCGATGCGGGTATACAACCAGTCCACCGCATTAATCATCGCGCCGCTTTTATCAACCATGCCCTTAAAAAACTGGTCATGGCCAATATTCAGATAATCATAAAGATGATTGAAGTAGCTGCCTGACAGATGGTCGCCACTGTAGCCTTCCTCAAAATGGCCTCTGACACCCATGTGTTCGTTGCCAACAGAAAAAATAGATTCACTCAGCCGTTGTTTTTCAGGGCAGAATCCTTCCTCCACGATGTTCCATGGATCTCCTTGATAATACTTTTCGGGATGTTTCGTCAAATGCATATATTATTCGATTTTCATAAATATCTTATTTTATCTATGTTTATAGAGCAAAAGATAAAAGTCTTTTTAAAAGATTAAATACAATACTTCAGCTAGATATATCTTTAAAAACAGGAAACCAGTAATTAATGTGAAGCGCGGTATTGGCTGGGGGTGCAACCGCAAAGTCGTTTAAATGAAGCATTAAAGCGACTTAGAGAATTGAAACCCGATTCAAAAGCAATATTTAGAATCTTGTTATTTGTTGTAACCAACATTCGTTGCGCATGTTGTACACGATACTGGATGATAAAATGATTCAGCGTGACACCAAACGTTTTTCGAAACAAATCTGCAGCATAATCGGGATGAAGGTTAACTTCCTTGGCGATATCAGCAACACAAATTTGTTCCGTATAATTCTGCGCAATAAACTTTGCCATGCGTTCTATCTTGCTGACGCTCTGCGTTCCTACAGGTTTTACGTGATCATTGAAAGATTCTAAAGCATTACTGGCGATTAGATTTGTGGCAAGCCGAAGCAAACGAGCTTTTATTTCAAGTAATATAATTTCATGACAATGCTGTAAATGATGCGTAATATCCTGATACCACTGTTCAAATATCTGATGATCCGGATACCCTTCAGAAGGCTGATTTTCCTGAAGTAACCGGCCATTAAGCAGTTGATTAATAAAAGGACCGGGAAGGTTCCAGTTTAGCACCCATGGAAGTGGAAGTGTTATCACAAGATACGAATCAATACCCTCATAGTCTACAATTTGATGCGGAGTAGCAGCCCAGAATAAAGCCGGTCGGCCACCTTCGACAGTGACACGTTCACCCCAAAATAGGTATGTCAGGCGTCCGTGATCAAAATAGTTCAATTCGATTTCGTTATGTTTATCAGGACGCTGCATTCGTTCCGGTTCCCATCGTTCACAGGTAAAACCGTACGGTGTAAATTCCTTGCGTTTGGGATCAAATTGTACCATAATGCTAAGAATATGGCAGGTTACAAAAAAAATCAAGAAAATTACCTCATTATCTTGTAAAATTTATTGCATGATCCATCTATTTCCTTATAAAGTTAGATGCAAGCGAAGATAATGTACTTTTAACAGGAATTTCCCGCAGTTTTTAACAGTGTATTTGTAAAATGCTCACGAATTGAATACGATAGGTTTTTTATCAGTTTCATAGCAGGTACTTAATGTAGTCGATTTTATATTAATCAAGAGGGTATCATGAACAATATGATGCAAAAGAAAATAACTTTCGGTGTCATTATCGGTACACGTAATATTTTTAACGCCAATCTTGCCATCGAACAGCGGCAAAAGGTACTGAGCCAGTTAGACAAACTTGGATTTGAGTATATAATTCCCGACGAAAAGGCGACTCGGGCCGGTGCGATTGAAACACGAGCGGATGCAAAAATATGTGCGGAATCATTTAAATCACATCGGGATTTAATTGATGGAGTGGTTATCATTCTACCAAATTTCGGCGATGAATTGGGGATTATCCAGACGCTTCAAATGGCAAAACTCGATGTGCCGGTGCTGGTTCAGGCCTGTAACGATGAAATCAGCAAGGTGGATGTTAAAAGCCGGCGTGATGCCTTTTGCGGTAAAATATCGGTGTGCAACAACTTATACCAATATAATATCCCCTTTACTGATACAACCGAACACACTTGTGATGTCGGCAGTGATCTTTTCGCCCAAGATTTAAACTACTTCGGGGCTGTCTGTCGGGTTGTTAAAGGGCTTAAAAATGTCCGAATCGGAGCATTTGGAACCCGGCCTGCCGCCTTCCAGACGGTCCGATACAGCGAAAAACTTCTTCAGACTGCCGGAATTACAGTGGTTCCGATTGATCTTTCCGAAATCATCACCCAAGCTCAATCATTGGATTCTTCTACATCTGCCGTTAAAGACAAACTGACAGCTATCAAAGATTACGGCAGGATTCCTAAAGAGATCGCCCCT
>ENA-ORCT01001186-ORCT01001186.1-marine-metagenome-genome-assembly--contig:-NODE-1186-length-10567-cov-3.278837_pt1 | contig 10567 bp, 12 predicted proteins | sample MGYA00248632_ERZ508511 | MGnify/ENA primary metagenome ERZ508511 (study PRJEB26182, sample SAMN06268839) | marine metagenome | isolation source: Tt an P1-techrep anaerobic enrichment on pine from... | reverse complement strand
CGGCCGACTTTAAAGTTTTTGTTTTTGATGTCACCAACTCTGGAGCATAAACCATAACAACGCGGGGTAGCGTCCCCGCACGACGCCCTACTCTTTTTTCGCGCCCAAAAAAGAGTAGGCAGAAAAAGGCGCCCCGGTTCCTTGCCCTTCGGGTTCCCTGCGCTGCGCAGACGTTTTGCGGGCGGAAAAGATTCGCTGCGCTCAGTTTTCCGCCTGTTTCGCAAAACGTCCACTCCGCTCCGGCGGCGTCACAGGGGAAGGGCTCGAAGTCCAAACAAATTTTTCACCTATTACGATTTACGCATCACGGCTCAGAAAGGTGTCTGCAAGAATATGCTGTTGCCGCGGGGAAAATTGATCAAGGATGAGTTCAATCCGGTGCGCATGAACTGGCTCGAGGCGATCCACAAGCTGCAGGCCGGGCGCTTTTCCGGCTATCTGCGCTGTTGGGATTTGCACGGGTGGGGCGTGGTGCTGTTTGTCGGTGGTCAGTTGGTGGCGGTGCGCTTTATCAGTCAGCATGAACAGCTGACTGACGAGGAGGCCTTTGCCCGTATCTTTGCTCGCTCGCTGTCCGGCGACACCATGCTATGCATTTATCGCCTCTCCAAGGAACTGGCTCTGCATCTGTATGGTGTGGTCTGCGGCGAGGTGCTGTTCGCCGCCCAGCAACTGCAGCTGCTCGACATCCCCCATCTTCTCCATACCCTCAAACACGACCGTTTTAACGGCTGTCTGCGAGTTACTGCCGCCGAAGATGTTGTGCTGATTTTTTACGAGCAGGGCAGTCCCATCGGTTTCTTTCACGACGGCGGTACCGATCTGGCAAAAGACGCTGAGTTGAGCGAATCGGTGGCCTGGCAACCCGGGGCCTCGGTGGATATCATCGCTGGTCAAAGTGAGCTGGCCGAGAACCTGCCCGACCTCATGAACGCGCTGGACCTTCCGGGTTGTTGGCAGCAGGCTGTAGCCAGGGTCGCCCAGGATCGCTGACCGATCAGCCGCAGGGACGAAGACCTGACCATCGGTTCTGGTAAACTGTTGAAGAACAGCCCTGCGGGGCTACAAACGGTTTTCAACATTCTGTCAGCGAAGGGGAGGGCGTTATGAAAAAAGAGACCTTCGATCGCTTGGAACTGCTGCAGGGCGATATCACCCGCCTTGAGGTGGATGCCATCGTCAATGCGGCCAATCGCTCTTTGCTGGGTGGTGGTGGCGTCGATGGAGCCATCCATCGGGCCGCAGGTCCGCAGCTGCTGGCCGAGTGTCGCACCCTGAATGGCTGCGAGACAGGCCAGGCCAAGATTACTGCCGGCTATCGGCTGCCGGCGCGGCATGTCATCCATACCGTCGGCCCGGTCTATCGCAACAGGCCGGATGATCCGCAATTGCTCGCAGCCTGCTATCGCAACAGCCTGGAGTTGGCCGTCGCTCACGGTCTGAAGACGGTGGCCTTTCCTTCAATCAGCTGCGGGGTTTACGGCTATCCGCCGCAGGAAGCCTGCCCTATAGCGGTCGATACCGTGAAAGCGTTTTTGCAACAGGACCGGGCCCTGGACAAGGTCCTGTTCGTCGTCTTTTCAGAAGAAATGTACCAGCTCTATCATGCCTACCTGAAGACGGGAGGCCACTGATTGGCCTGACAGGTTGTTGAAAAACAGCCTGCGGAGCCCATGGATGGCCAACCAAATCAAGGCGGCCTTTTTTTAATGCCTTGATCTTATGGGCAAGGCGAAAATTTCATTTTCGACTTACGGCATTGAAAAAGTTCAAGAAGGAACTTTTTCAATACTTTCCTAAAGGCACCGCTGGCGAGGTCTGGCCGGGCAACTTGGATTACATGAAGTTACTCCTTCTCGAACCCTACTTCACCGGTTCCCATGCCTCCTGGAGCGAGGAATACGCACAATGCAGCCGGCATCAGGTGGATATCCTGTCGTTGCCCGGGCGTCATTGGAAATGGCGCATGCATGGCGGGGCGGTGACCCTGGCCCGGCAGTTTCTGGAGCGCCGGGAACCGGTCGATCTGCTGTTGGCCAGTGCCATGCTCGATCTGACCACTTTTCTCGCTCTGACCCGCAGCAAAAGCGCCTCTGTGCCGTCGGTGCTTTATTTTCACGAAAATCAGCTGACCTATCCCTGGTCGCCGCGGGACGGCGATCCTGCCAAACGGCGGGATATCCATTACGGTTTCATCAACTACGCCAGCGCCCTGGCCGCCGATCGGGTGCTGTTCAATTCGCACTATCACCGTCGGGCTTTTCTTGAGGCGTTGCCGGAATTCCTCGGCGTTTTTCCCGATCATCGCGAGACCGCCGCTATCGACCAGATCGCCGCCAAGAGCCAGGTGCTGCCGCTGGGACTCGATCTGCAGCGTTTCGATTCCCATCGTCCCCAGCTCGAGGATGACCCCGCAAGACCGCCGTTGCTGTTGTGGAATCATCGCTGGGAGTACGACAAGAACCCGGAGGAGTTTTTTCAGGCCCTGTTCCTGTTGCAGGAAGAAGGACTCGAATTTCAGGTGGCGATTCTCGGAGAGAGTTTTGCGGAACAGCCTAACATCTTCTCCGAGGCGCGGGGTCGGCTTGGTGAGCGGGTCGTACAGTTCGGTTATGCCGACGATTTTGCCGACTATGCCCGCTGGCTGTGGCGGGCTGATATCCTGCCGGTGACCGCGATTCACGACTTTTTTGGCATCAGTGTGGTGCAGGCTATGCACTGCGACTGTCATCCGTTGCTGCCGAAACGCCTGGCCTATCCGGAACATGTGCCGCAGGCTCATCACGGCGATTATTTCTATAATGATTTTGAAGATCTGGTGGCACGGCTGGCCAAGCTGATCGAACAGGCCCCTGCCAGGCGCTGCCGCAGCGTGCGTCCCTTCGTTAGTGGGTACGACTGGCATTTGCTCGGCGCCTGTTACGATGACCTGTTGGCTGAAATTCTGAACGAAAAAGTTTTTGCGAATGCATCAAGGAGGGGGGATGCGTAAAACCATCATCGCGGTAATCGGCGCCGGTAAGGTCGGTGAGGACGGATACGCGACGGCTCGCGAGGTAGGGCGTCGCATCGCTGAGAGCGGTGCGGTGCTGCTCTGCGGCGGCCTTTCCGGAGTGATGGAGGCGGCCTGTCGGGGCTGCGTCGAGGCCGGTGGCGAAGCCCTAGGCATTCTGCCCGGTGGTGAAGCGGCCACGGCCAATCCATATGTCACTCTTGCGGTGCCGACCAATATGGGCCATGCCCGCAATGTGATCATTGCCCACACCGCACAGGCCCTGATTGCCGTGGAGGGGGAATACGGTACCCTCTCGGAAATGGCCATAGCCCTCAAGCTCGGACGGCCGGTGGTAGCCCTGAACAGCTGGCCCGGTCTCGACGGAGCGATTGAAGCGGCCAGTGCCGAAGAAGCGGTTGCCCTGGCGATGCAACTGGCTGCCAGGCAAGGGGAGGAATGACGGTGCGCCGAAAGACAGATCTGAAGCAGTCGCGGGAGTTCTCCAACAGCTTTATCGAATGGCTGCGCGGCAAGGGAGCGGTGCTCATTGTCACCCATGACCACCCCGATCCCGATTCTCTGGCTGCGGCCATGGCTCTCAAGCATCTCATAGTGGTCAAGACCGGCCAGAAAGTGACCATAGCCTACGGTGGGGTGGTCGGCCGGGGCGAAAACAAGGTCCTGGTGGAGAAGCTGGAGATTGAGCTGGTTCCTCTTGAAGGGCTCGACCTGCGTCCCTATCAGGTGGTTTGTCTGGTCGATACCCAGCCCGGTGCGGGGAATAATTCTTTGCCGGCCGAGTGCAAGGTCGATCTGGTCATCGACCATCATCCGATGCGGAAGTCGTGTCGGGCATGCCGTTGGGTTGACGTGCGGGATGACTACGGCGCTTCGGCTACCATCCTGTTCGAATACCTGCTAGCCCAGGAAATCAGTCTCAGCACCAAACTGGCGACCATTCTTTTCTATGCCATAAAATCGGAAACCCAGGATCTCGGCCGCGAATGGAGCCACGCCGACCGCCTGGCCTATCTGCATCTTCTGCCGCTGAGCAATAACCGCATTCTGTTCGATATCATTCATCCCGAGGTACCGCGAGAGTATTTTGCCGCCTTCAGTCTGGCTATCCGCAATGCTCGCACATTCAGTGATGTGCTGGTTTTCAATCTGTACGATATCGACAACCCCGACATCGTTGCCGAGATGGCCGATTTTCTGCTACGGGTCGATCAGATCAAGATCGTGCTCGGCATGGGGCATTACCAAGGGGGCGAAATCCTCTCCTTTCGTACCCTGCTGCCCGACATTCGGGCCGGGAAAGTAATGCAGGAGGTGGTCGCCGGGCTCGGTACAGCCGGCGGTCACGGGATGATTGCAGGCGGCCAGATTCGTTCTGTAGCCAAAGAGCGTGCCGCCCAGAGCGATCTGGAGGAGACTCTGATTGAGCGTTTGCTGCACTGTCTGAAACGTCCCGTCAGCCCCGGCCTGCCTCTGGTGGTTGACTGATGACCCGTCGTTGCCGCGTTGACACCCCTGCGATGACTGGGGTATAAGAAGGCCCCTGCTGAAGAGGAAGATATGGTTCGTACCCTTTTTATCCTGCTGCTGTTGCTGACGGCGTTCAATGTTGCCGAAGGGGCTGTTGAGCTGGCTCTCGAAGGCCAGCCGCCGGTTACCCTAAAAGAGGTCTATCTTCGCGACGGCGTCGCTTATCTGGCTGTCGATGATGTGCTGCCGGTGCTCGGCCTTTCCGGGTCGTGGGATTCGGTCAAGCATGTTTATGCGATCAAGACTCCCTGGGGAAAGGCGTTGATGTCTCCGGGCAGTCAGTTCCTGCGTTTTGGCGGCCAGTTTCAGATGTTGACCAATCCGCCACGGTTTATCGACGGTCGCTTGCGAGTCGACGAAAATTTTGTCGTGATCCATTTGCCGGCCCTGCTGAACCTGGCCGTTTACTATCGCAATCTCGATCCGACTTTCGAGCAGATGCCGACCGAGAGTTCTCTCGATCGCCTGTTTTCCTTTCTGTTGCGCAAAAGGAATCCGGCTGGCGTTCAGGGCTTGCGGGCGGTAGCCATCGATCCCGGTCACGGCGGAGAGGACCCCGGCAGCATGGGGCCGAACGGCCTGAAAGAAAAAGATGTGGTGCTGGCGGTGGCTCAGGGGTTGCAAAAACGCCTCAAAATGCATCTCGGTCTGCCGGTCTATCTGAGCCGCAATGCCGACTATTCCCTTACCGAGGCGCAGCGTTTTGCAGCTATCGACAAGCCCGAGGTCGACGCTTTGGTGCTGCTGCATGCCCAGGCTGCCCTAAACGACAACCCGCGGGGTGCGGTACTGTTCGTCCGCCCCCGGGAAGAGGGAAGTGCCGACGGTGGCATGGACAGCATGGCTCTGGCTGTTCAGTTGCGACAGGCGCTGAACCGGGCCGGCATTGAGGTGGCGGCCATCGAACGGGCGCCGCTGCTGCCCCTTGGCCAGGGCAACCTGCCTACTGTCCTGGTGGAACTCGGTTATCTGAGCAATCCGATTGATCACGAGTTGCTTGGCCAGACTGCCGGCCATGAACGATTGGCCGAAGCGCTCTATCGCGGCCTGCAGGCCTTTGCCCAACAACAGCAGGAGATTCAACAATGACGGAAGCCCCCTTTGTACGTGCCGATGGCCGTCGCCCGGATCAGTTGCGGCCGGTCTCTTTTCTGCGTGGTTTTACCCGTTATGCAGAAGGGTCGGTGCTGGTTTCCTTCGGCGAAACCCGCGTGCTGTGCAACGCCACCGTAGAAGAGAGCGTGCCTCCCTTTCTGCGCGGTACCGGCGGCGGCTGGGTAACAGCTGAGTACTCGATGTTGCCACGGGCCACCCAGACCCGTTCGGCACGGGAATCGTTGCGCGGCAAGGTGGGCGGTCGCACTTACGAAATCCAGCGTCTCATCGGCCGCTCTCTGCGTGCGGTGGTCGACTTGGCTGCGCTTGGAGAACGTACGGTGGTTTTGGATTGCGATGTGCTGCAGGCTGATGGTGGCACCCGCACAGCAGCCATTACCGGCGCTTGCGTGGCTCTGGCTGAAGCCCTGAACGGGCTGGTGGCAAAAGGGACCCTGATCGAGTCGCCACTACGGGAAAGCGTATCTGCGATCAGCGTCGGCATGATCGACGGCCGCGCATTGCTCGATCTCGATTACCAGGAAGATTATCGTGCTGCCGTCGATATGAACTTTGTCGTGACTGCATCCGGACGTCTGGTCGAGGTGCAGGGCACCGCCGAAGAGGAACCCTTTACGCCTCAGGAACTCGACGCCATGCGCGATCTGGCTCTGCTCGGCTGTCGGGAACTGAGCGATTTGCAGCTCCAGAGCCTGGAGGGCTGATTCTATGGAACTGGTGGTGGCGACCTCAAATCGCGGCAAATTAAAAGAAATCAGCCGGCTGCTGGCGGATAGCGGTATCGTGGTTAAGGGGCTGGAGGACGTTGAAGAGGTGCCGGAGATCGTCGAGGACGGCGATACGTTTGAAGCCAATGCGCAGAAAAAAGCCCTTATCGTGGCTCGCCATTGCGGTTGTCTGACCCTGGCCGACGATTCAGGGCTGGTCGTGGAAGCCCTGAACGGCGAACCAGGGGTCTATTCGGCCCGATATGCCGGTCCGGACGCGAGCGATGCCGATAACAACCGCAAGTTGCAGGCCGCCATGGAGGGTTTGCCGCAGGAGCAGCGCAAGGCAGCTTTTTATTGTGCCATGGCTCTCTGCCAGCCGTCCGGTGACTGCCTCTTGTTTCAGGGACAGCTCAAAGGGCTGATTCTCGAAGCGCCCCGCGGCAGCGGCGGCTTCGGCTACGACCCGCTTTTTCTGGTTCCGGAGTTCGGCAAGGCTTTGGCAGAACTGCCTCTGGAAATCAAGAACCGCATCAGCCATCGTGGTCGGGCCCTGCGCAAGGTTCTGGCGCATTTAACCCGGAGCTGAGAGTTTTTGCGAGTAGGGATTAATTGGGGTTCGCACAAAAATCTTGACAATTTTCCCCGCCAAGTTGACAGTGTTGCCATTAGATGGTTTAAGTTAAATACAACACTAACTAACAGAGGAGGGGTAATTATGCGTAAATGGCAATTATGTTTGGCGGGTGCTTCCTTGGGAATGCTGGTACTGAGCGGCTGCACTGCACAGCTGTCCCCGACCGATCGTGATCTGCTCAATCAGGCTCTGGAGTCGGGTCAGATGGCAAGCCAGCAGGCTGCCAAAGCGCAGACTGCGGCCGGAATGGCCAGTGATGCCGCGGCCCGTGCTGAGGATGCGGCTGTAAGAGCTGAAGTGGCTGCCGCCGCAGCCGAAGCGAGTGCCGTGCTCTCCGCAGAGGGTGCTGCTGCCTCTGCCGCCAGCGCTGACAAAGCCGTCAAGGCCTTTGAAATGGGTCAGATGAAGTAAGCGGCCGAGTCATCAACGAGTTTTGAAAAACTGAAAGAGCCCCGCAGTGCGGGGCTCTTTCAGTTTTTGATGGCGTCGCTACGGCGTTGCAGCGTTTTTTCAGGATCTCGGCATACCATATGTTTGCCCTCACCCTTGAAAAACTACGTTGTCTTGCAGGTCGAAATTTTTGCTTAGCTATCTCATGACCTTTTAGGCAAGCATCAGTTTTCGGAAATCAGCACCGGTATGCCCCGTTGCTCGGCGATAACCTGTTTCAGGGCCTGCTCGTCGATTTCCCCCTCCCAGTTCAAGGTGGCCGCCTGAAGCAGGACTTCGGCCACCGGGTCCGCAATTCGCTGCTCGAGGTCCTGATGGACTTCGACGAACAATCTTCCGTTGTGCAGACCGACTTTGATGGGCTGATACATGATGCGTACCGGCGTGCCCTTGGGGGCGCGCGGAAAGAGGTCACTGATGTCCTTAGGATAGAGGCGCAGGCAGCCGTGGCTGACCCGGCGGCCGACGCCGAAGGGTTTATTGGTGCCATGAATGCCGTACCCCGAAACCGACAGGCCAAGCCAGTATTCGCCGAGGGGGTTGTCGGGGCCCGGTGGAATACTGGTGGCAGTACCGGGTTCTGCAGCCAGAATAGTCTCAGGAGCAGTCCAGGAAGGCTTTTCGATGTGCTGGACGACGCTGAAGTCGCCCTCGGGAGTACTCCAGCCTTCGCTGCCGATGCCTACCGGATAGACCCGGACCCGTTGCCGACCATTTTCACTCCAGATATAGTAGAGACGCAACTCGGCCAGGTTGATGGTGATCCCGCACTGAGCCGCCTGCGGCAAAAGAAAGGCATAGGGCAGCAGTACCCTCGCACCTTCTGGCGGCAGCCATGGATCGATGTCCGGATTGGCTCGCTCCAGAGCCAAATAGCCCAGGCCGCTGCGGCGTGCCAGTTCGATGAGGGTTTCATCGCGGCCGAGCACATAGGTGAGGTGTTGACCAAGCAGGGGGGCGGGTTGCTCCGGGTCTCGATATGATTGCTGCTGTTGCCGCGGATACCATGCCCAGCTGTTGCCCGGGCAGGTTAAAAACAATAAGATCAGTGTGATAGCAAATAAGTTGGACATGCCCGCAGTATAGCGGAAATTTTGAGGTGGGGGCAACGTAAAGTGCAGGGCGAAGCCTGAGGTGGCTGGTCCCGGTGAGGAAGAAGATCAGACGTTTCGTATGCTACTGTCGCATTCTACTGATGCTGTTTGGCCCGGTGGCTTGCTATGAGTCGGGTCGAACGCTGCAATACCACCTTGAGACTGTAGGGCTTGGGAATATAGTCGTTGGCCCCCAGTTGCAGTCCCTGGGCACGGTTTTCTTCGGTATGCAGAGCGCTGATCATAATGATCGGGATAGTGGCAAGGCTGCGGTCGGGGATCTTGCGTATCAGCCGACAGATTTCCCAGCCATCCAGTTCAGGCAGCATGATATCCAGCAGTATCAGGTCGGGACGCAGAGCATTGATCATGCGGCAGGCACTCAGGCCATCACCGGCAACCGCGGTTTCGAAACCGTTGTTGCGCAGGAAACGTCCCAGCAGTTCTGCCGGCTCCGGCTCGTCTTCGACGATCAGAATCTTGCCTTGCGTTTCATTATTCAGGGCTTTTTTCGGCAAGGACTTGTTCTGGGTGAGGTTGTCCGGGGTCTCACCTGATAACGGCAATTCGCTCTGTTCGGTAGTAAAAAGCAATCGTTTGTCCTTTAATTGATTGGCTGCCAGGAGGCTGTCGGACTTCCCATGAACCGACTGCAAAATTGTCTGATCGGTCCATATGCCCGACAATTTTCGACAAATAGCCCTGCTATTCGCGCTCAAATTCTCGGAAATCTGTTCTTAATCAGCCAGTTTTTCGTATCGGCCCGCTAAGCCCGACACACTCCTAGACCGTCCGAGAACCGGCCTTTTTTTTGCCGACAGGAACAAACGACTGCCGGACCGATGGTTCGCATATCCTAGGCAGCTCCTGTTAGGCCCTCGTTAATACTGGATAATTTTGAGGTTAAGGTCATTGCCGATGGCATGGCTATTCTGTTCGGGCTATTCAGCAGCCCGCCGACAGATCAAGGCTTTGCTCCCAATTCTGAGGGGCGCCACGCAGTAGTGACCAGAACTTTGCCCGGCCTTTTTGCGGTCTTATGGTGAGGGCATGAATGGTTGACACTTTGCCGGCTGCCGTTGTATTTAAAACGGGTTTTGTTTGCTTCACTAAGCCAGTCAATTTTCACGGAGGTTTCATGATCAAAATCGATTTCGACAAAATGGGCGGCCTGATTCCCGCTATCATTCAGGACCATGAAACGAATGAAGTGCTGATGTGTGCTTTTCTTGACGAAAAGGCTCTCAACCTGACTCTGGAAACGGGCAAGACCTGGTTTTTCAGTCGTCGGCGCAACAAGTACTGGATGAAGGGCGAGCAGTCCGGCAATACCCAGGAGGTCAAGGAAGTCCTGACCGACTGCGATGCCGACACGGTGGTGATCAAGGTCAAACAGAACGGTGGCGCGGCCTGTCATACCGGCAACCGTACCTGCTTTTACGTGCGCTGGGAAGACGGCCAGTGGGTGGAACACTCCGAGCCGCTGTTCGACCCCGATGAGGTCTATAAAAAATGAGCCGGTCGATCAAGTTCGGCATCCCCAAAGGGAGCCTGGAAAAAGCCACCGTTGAGCTTTTCGAACAGGCCGGCTGGACTATTCGCCTGTCGTCGCGCAACTATTTTCCTTCCATCGACGATGAGGAGATCAGCTGCAACCTGATCCGCAGTCAGGAGATGGCCAAGTACGTCGAGCGGGGAACCATCGATGTCGGTATCGCCGGTCGCGACTGGGTGGAGGAAAACGAGTCCGATGTGGTCATTGTCGACAATCTGGTCTATTCCAAGGTCTCGCGGCGTCCGGCCCGCTGGGTGCTGGTGGTGACCCAGGATTCACCGGTGCAACGCCCCGAGGACCTGGCCGGCAAGACCATCTCCACGGAACTGGTCGGTTTCACCAAACGCTATTTTGCCGAGCGCAATGTTCCGGTCGAGGTGGAGTTCTCCTGGGGAGCGACCGAAGCCAAAGTGGTCGAGGGCTTGTGCGACGCCATCGTCGAGGTGACCGAGACCGGCTCCACTA
>ENA-ORCT01001185-ORCT01001185.1-marine-metagenome-genome-assembly--contig:-NODE-1185-length-10587-cov-3.317697_pt1 | contig 10587 bp, 12 predicted proteins | sample MGYA00248632_ERZ508511 | MGnify/ENA primary metagenome ERZ508511 (study PRJEB26182, sample SAMN06268839) | marine metagenome | isolation source: Tt an P1-techrep anaerobic enrichment on pine from... | reverse complement strand
GTTAAAACCGGAATGCCCATCGTAATTGAGCGACAGGTAAAGGCAACCGCCGGGATGAACCAATTGTCGAAAACCGTCGAGTGTCTCCTCAATATGAACCAGATCCATTACAGCATGGGCGATGATGCCATCCCATTTTCCACGTTGGCCCGGATCGCGGATGATGTCGTAAAGGTCGCCATGAACCATTTTGATGCGGCATCTGGAATAATCCGTCAGTAAAGTAGCCTCATCCGGCCTTTGCCAGGAAAGATCCGCGCCCCGGTCAGCACCCCACTGCTCCAGATACGCCCGGAAGGCCGACGGGAAATCCGGATGCTTCTCCACTGCCGTGTAATTCATGTGTCGAGCCAGGCGTCGTTCCACAACCCGGGCAAGCATGGTGCCAATGCCTGCGCCCATCTCGATGATTCGAAGGGGCCTGCCGCGTTCCGTGCTTGATACAGCCTCGGCAAAAGCCTGCCAGACGCGCGGATTCAACGAGCGATCATCGATGTATTTTTTTGCCGCCAGATAGCGGGCGTGCTCATTGGAATCGAATGCTTCCATTGGTGTTTCTGTGATAAGTAGTTAAAGTATTGGTTTTAAATGTAAAAAGTTGTTTTTGCCATGAAGTTAATGAAGGTCATGAAGATTAAAAGCAACTTTACAATGCGGCCCTCCAGCCAAAGGTGCTTCACCCCGAGCGGTTCTCCTGACGGTGCAGTGCGTGTTTTAGAAATACTTCGATTCGCTCCATGGATGCCCGCCATCCAGGAAACTCGTTGAATCGACGGGTGGCGTCCACTCCCATGCGGGCCAGGGTTTCCCGATCGGCGGCGAGCTGTTCAATCGCCGCTGCCGCCCCTCTGACATCTTCCCGGTTCACCAGATGACCATTAACGCCGGTTTGGACAATTTCACCCGTGGCACCGGCAGTTGAGCCGATCACCGGCAGCCCGAATGACATGGCCTCAAGGGTGACGATGCCGAAGCCTTCGTAGGCAAACGGCATGCAGAGGACGTGGGCGTTTTCCAGTACCTCGACCAGCGGGCTGCCGTTCAGCGGGCCCCGAAACCGGATGGCGCTGCCCAGACCGAGAGCGTCCGCCCGGTTCCGGACGTGTCGGGCATAGGCCGGATCCATGTCCAGTCTGCCGACTACCTGCAGTTCCCATCGGTCGTGTGGAACGGTCCGAAGCGATTCAATCAGCGGCAACAGCCCCTTGCGTGCAATGACATTACCCAGAAACAGCAGGCGAAGTGGACCGCTCTGCCGGGCACGGGCTTTGATTTTTTCGGCCGTTATGGAACCGCCGAAGCGATCACCGCCGGGGGTGGCAATGACAAAGGGCCGGTTGTTTTCAATCAGTCCTGCGACCGTGCGGCGGGTCGTTTCAGAGTTGAAAATAAACCCGTCAACCGAGGCAAGATAGGGCTTTTCAATCCAGGCCAACCCATTATTCCACAGGCGCTGCCGAGGTTCATCGCAGAGCACCTGGTGAACGAGAGCGATAAGCGGGATGCGAGTCAATTGCCGGAGGCGGCGGTTCAGAAGAAACAGGGTGGGATGGCACAGCTCGTCCTGAACAATGACGTCATAATCCGATCCGGCCAGCCGTCTTTTCAGGGATTCCGAACCGTTGTCCAGCAGGCGAAGCGGGTAGGGCCGCCAGGGCAGGGATACGATCTCCACGCTGTGGCCGCTTTGCCTCAAGTGGCTGACCATCCGGCGGTCATAGAAATATCCGCCGGTAAGCGTGTCGAGCGAGCCGTAGATGATCAGCCCGATGCGCACGGAACGGTCTCCCGGAAGGATGCCCATGCCTCGTCGTTTTCCCAGATGCGGACCTCGATCGCAGTTATATTTTTTGCGTCAAGGTTTTGATTGAGTTTATCGAAAAATCGCCGGGCAAAATTTTCGATGCTCGGATTCACACCATTAAATTCCGGCAGGTCATTGAGCAGGCGGTCGCGATATTGTGCTACGCACTCATCCAGCACCGGCTCCAGTTCGCACAGATCCACCATGTACCCATGCCTGTCGAGGCGCTCGCCGGACAGTCGGACGTCCACCCGGTAGTGATGGGCGTGCGGCTGGTCTTCGTTTTCCCAGTCTCCGCCGAAGAGAAAATGGCGGGCAATAAACTGTCGCTGAAGTGACAGAGTGTACATTGGGGCTTCCTTTAGTTATAAATACGGTGCCATTCGATCTCCGAATCCACGGTCTGCAGGTTTAAAGACGGCATTACCGATTGATTTTCGTTCTTCCTGATCCGGATATTTTTGGAAAAAAGCGGCCCACGCACCGGGAGTACCGGATATATTCCTGTCCGAATCGATTTGCGAGGAGCCGCTCTTCACGATTAACGCGAAGGAGCTGGTTGCCGATGTATAGAAGCAAACCGGCCAGCACCCATGGGCTGGGTACAACCAGGAAAAGCCCTAAGTAAATCAGACCCATGCCCGCTACGATGGGGTGTCTGATCATGCCGTATATTCCCCGGGTCAGCAGACGATCGCTCTCACCGCCGGGGTCAAATGCCGATTCACGCCTCAGGCTCACCGCGGCCCATACGGTGAGCGTGTTGCCGGCCACCATAGAGCCTGCAGCGATCAGTGCCGTCGAGTTTGCAGACGGTATCCGAAACACGGTCAGGCTGCCGCAGAGAGGCGAATGGAGGCAGACCGAAAGGGGCACCAGCGCGGCCGCTAATGCTCCGGCCGCCATTGCCGCCAGCCCCACAGCCTTGATGCCCGCTTTCCGGTCAGGGCTTTTTATCTGCCGGTTCATCACCAGCCGGATCGAGGAAACCGGACTTGGAACGGGGAGGCCCACGATGAGGATAGTCTGAATCAAGTAGGTGAGCAGCACCGGCCACCGAAGCCAACCGATCAATAAGACCGCTTGATCCATTTTTTCCTATATGTTTCAGAGTTCACATTTGTTTCAAATTTTCGGCCCCGGATTTCGATTGTTCAGGGTAGATCAACACCACCTGAAGCGTCTCCTGAGGCCGATCGGTAATTAACTCGTAAGCGGCAGGCGCCTGACAGATGTCAACCCGGTGCGTGATGAACCGGGATGGGCGAAAGTGGCGAATCATCTCCCAGGCGAGCGTCAGTCTTCTTTCCCTGGTCCATCGGCCGGACAGCTCCGGTGCTATGGTACTCACCTGGCTGCCGATGATCCGGATGCGGTCGCGGTGAAAGCGGCCGCCTAAATCAAGCGTCACCGGTTTTGTTCCGTACCAGGATCCGATTACTATCCGCCCGCCAAATCCGATGCAGCGGAGAGCGGTGTTGAGAGCCGCCGGGTTTCCGGACAATTCGATGATCAGATCGGCCGCTTTCTCCCCGGGTTTGGGGACCAGGGCTCCGTACAGCCGTCGCTCAAAATCCTCGTCAGTCGGCGACAATGCGGCGTTGGCGCCGACTTCAAGTGCGGCATCACGTCGCAGGCGGTAGTTGTCAACACAAATGAGAGTCGCAAGCGGATAGCCGGCCAGCAATGCGGCGGTCAACAGGCCGATGATGCCCTGCCCGAATACAACCACTTTTTCGCCGATAAGCGGTCCGGCATCCATCACCACATTTACAGCGGTTTCCATGGCGGCCAGAAAAACCGCATCCTCATCGCCGATGTCCGGGGGAATCGCGATCAACTCGCCGGGCCGGGCCGTGAAGTGGCTCTCATGCGGGTTAAAGGCAAAGACCCGGCGACCGATCCATTCGGTATCGTTTTCCGATCCGGCGGCTTTGACCCGGCCTGCACAGCTGTATCCGTACTTTAACGGGTATTTAAATGTTCCGGCAAGCGATGAGATCGTTTCGTCGACTGGCAGATGCTCCGGGAACCGACCCGTAAATACCAGAGCCTCTGTGCCGGCACTGACAGCAGACAACCGGCTTTTCACCAGTAATTCCCCGGACCGGGGCCGGGGCGCCTTTTTTTCGTGAATTTCCACCTGCCCGGGTCTGGTGAATACCAGCGAGGCGGCTTTCATGGTCTGTTCCAGTCCGGTGTTGCCCACAGAATCAGATCCTTACCCATTTGCTCATAGTGGATCTGCTTCATGGACAGCGTTTGAATATCACCGTTCTGACGCGTTGCGATGACCGGCAATCCGCCGATCAGCATCGGGGAAATAGTGATGATAAACAGATCCACCAGGCGGGATTGGATGAAGCTGGTAATGACCCGGGCGCCGCCTTCGACCATCAGGCTGGCGAGGTTTCGCCGGTGCAGCGTTTTCATGAGAATATCGAGATCAACCTGCTCTTTGCGATCCAGCGGGCAGGGAAGAAGGGTTGCCCCCGCGCGGATCATGTCATCTTTTTTATCCCCCGAATGGTTCGTCCCGCAGGCCAGCCACGGACTGATATCCGGACGCTGAATCAGGTTACAGCTCGTGGGGGTCCGCAGGCGGGTGTCCAACACCACCGGTTGAGGATGTTGTCCGTCAATTCCCCTGACGGTAAGCCGGGGATTGTCGGTCAGCACCGTTTCGATCCCAACGAGAATTCCGTCCATCATGGCCCGCAGATTGTGGGTCAGACTCATGGATTCGGGGCCGCTGATCTGAAGCGGTTGGCGCGCTGCGGACGCGATGCTGCCATCCACGCTCTGGGCATAGGTGATCGCCACAAACGGTCGTTCACGGCGAGGAAACGATGCTTCCACCCGTTGCAGACAGTTGCCAAGATCCTTCAGATTGCGGATTTCGCATTCAACCATTTTATCTCCGGTTGCCACAGAGAAAATTTCCCCGTGCCCAAAATGATGAACGTCAGGGTGCAACAGAACGTCACCCAAAGCGCCATGGACGATCCGTTCACTGTTATGAGATGGGCCAGGCCCAGTCCGGCTGCTATTGCAGCGGTCCGGCCGAGGCATCCAACCACCAGCATGCCCCACAGCAAAAACACGCACAGAGTCACGGCGATGGTTTGAGAGCGGTAAAGGTCAGTCAGAATCGGGATTCCGCTGGTCAGGACGAGAACACGCAGGATCGAAAGCAGTCGATCGGTTTGCGTTTGCAGCTTTTTCCGGAGGTGTTGAGAGAGTTGATGGGAAAGCGAATCGCTGACGATCAGCCAGTCCCAGATAAAGCCGCCAACTAATGGCAGCATAAAAAAAATAGCGGAAATCTTCAATATACGGGTTGAAAAAAGAGGCAGCAGCGCCACTGCCAGAAAGCCCATGTTCAGACCGGCTGCAATGCGGGCAAGGGGTCTGGGTATAAGATTCCTTACTGTTTGGCACCGTCGCCGGCGGTACCGGATTCCAAACCGGAATCCGTAATAGGCGAGGCCGGCCAGCAGGTAAACCGCGGGTAATCGCCCCCAATAGATGCCCAGAAGGCCGGCGACCAGTATACCGAGGGCATCCATCTCCACATCCAATCGTTTTCCCAGGCGGGTTTCCCGACCGGTCTGTCGTGCCACCCGGCCGTCGACAAAATCAGCGATGGCTGTGGTGAGATAGAGAAGACCCGGAATCCATTCCAGTCCCGGTAATGCAAAGTCAGGTGATGGTGCGGGCAGGCCGAGGAATCCGGCAAGCATCGCCGTCAGACATCCCCGGCCCAGGGTAATGGTGTTGGGAACTCCCAGAGCTGGAAATAGCCGAACGAGGCCGGGGGGGTGATTCAAATCCAGGTAGCGTCGGAGAACAACGTGGACCCACAGCAGGGCAACCGCAGCCGGTATCAGCCAGCGCACCGCCGAGATTCCGAGCCCGCTTCGGTACAACCACAGAAACCCCGCAAGCGCTGCCATGCCATGCCCGGCCGCCTGATAACCTGCTGTTAGTCGCAGGTGACGGAGTGCGGCCGGTTGATCATACCATGGTTGTGACGATTTGAAGGCCATGGGGATCTAATTCCTGAGCGTTTCTGGTCTGTTACACCAGGATGACTGTATCGGGATCAATCGGGTGGCAGTGAAGGGCCGGTGGTGAAAAGAGGGGGGGCTGTAGCTCTTGGGCGCCCTGGTGATGGCGAAACATTAACTAATTTTCGCCGGTGTGCGCGGATATGTCAACTGGTGCCTTTTATATAAAAAATTAAGGGTGGACGCCTTCAGATGTCGGCTTTTGCAGCATGAAAATCATGTCCGTTGTCACGGAACCGTCTGTTTCCGGGTAGTCCTGGCGGATCGTATCGATGATGCAAAATCCACAATCCCGAAAAATATCGGTGAGAAATGTTTCTTCAAAATAGTTGATGAAAAGTTCTTCGCCGGCGGTAAAACTGGCGGTCTCGAATCCCTCGCCGGTTCCTTCCATGCAGCTGAGATACAGATATCCTTTGGGTTTGAGCACGCGGTGCATGTTTCGGATCAGCGCTTCGGCCTCGTCATCGTGAAGAAAGGGAAGGCAGAAGGCCGCAACGATCGCATCGTAGGTTGCGCTCTCGAAATTAAGTCTCCGGATATCTTTCACCATAAATGATGCTTCCGGAACATTTCGCTCTGCCAGACGGATCATTTCCCGGGACAGGTCGATTCCCGTAAGATCTATGTTTCCGATTTGATCGATCAGAAATCGCGACACGTTGCCCGGTCCGCACCCCAGATCCAGTACCTTCCAGCCTTTTTCGATCATGCCTGAAAACCGGTGCAGGGAATCCCGGTATAGATGAAGCCCCATGAATTTGTCTTCAAACGCCGTGGCGCAGCGATCGTAGGTCTGGATGGTTTTTTCGGTCTTGTCCATTCTGGAGTCGTCTTTCATGCTTGTGAATAGTTCTCATTGATTTTAAATCTGAGTATAATGTCAGACCGTCGGTAAAACGGTGCGTGGCCTCTTGTGACACATAATTCCCCGCAAGTAAAACGGTATGGTGCGACATGAAGTCGCACAATTGGCAGATCGGTAAGGCGCCACCACTGTGTTTACTGCCGGGACAAGGAGAATTTATATAGGAGGGGAAATGAGTTCAGATTTTAAAACGAGAACCCTGGGGCGAACCGGACTGGAAGTGGGGCGATTGGGTCTTGCGGCAAGTTACGGTGCTCCGGCGGGAGCTTTTGAGGAGGCCTTTGAAAAGGGGTGCACCTACTTTTATTACGGATCCGGCAGGCGCCGGGCGGGCATGCGCCAGGCGCTGAGAAACCTGTGTGATCGCGGGGCGCGGGACAAACTGGTTGTGGCCGTTCAGACCTATGCGCGGTTCGGTCTGTTGACCGAGTATACCGTGGCAAAGACCCTTCGAAGCCTTGGCATCGACTATGCCGATATCCTGATCCTCGGCTGGCATAACCGCCGCCCGTCACTGGGGTTGGTCGATCAGACAATGAAACTGAGAGAAAAGGGGCTGGTCCGGTTCATCGGATTATCCGGTCACAATCGGAAACTTTTTCCCGAATTATCGAAAAACGGGGTCTTCGACCTGTTTCACATCCGCTACAACGCGGCCCACCGGGGAGCTGAAACCGAGTCCTTCCCGTTTTTAACGGGTGACAACAGGCCCGGTTTGGTGACCTATACTGCCACCCGTTGGGGGCAACTGTTGAAACCCAAAATGATGCCCGCCGGCGAAGGCCCCTTGACGGCGGCGGACTGTTACCGGTTTGTCCTGTCCAATCCCGATGTGGATGTCTGCATGTGCGGCCCCAGGGATATCGGTGAGATGCAGATGGCTCTGTCCGCACTCGACCTGGGTCCCTTCGATGATGACAAGATGAATCGGGTCAGGCGGATCGGGGACCATATCCATAGCCATTCTAAGGGGTTTTTTTCGATGGGATAAATCGGTATCCGTTTACCTTTTCAACCACATGACCAGAAGGCCGAAAATCCCGATCCCAATGGCGGCCACCCAGGGCAGGTTTTCGGCAGCGGACAGGCTCCGGAGACCGTCTGAAATTGCCGTCAGGGCTGTTGTTGCAAAACCGCCGGCCAAGGCTCCGTATTCAGCAAACATGGTCGCTCCTGTCAGGAATCAAATTGTTTACTGCCATTTTAAACCGACCGGCTGCATGGTTTCCGTGTAAGTTGCAGCAGCCGTTGCCGGTAGTATCGGTAGTTTTCAAAACTGACGTCATCACGCACCCGCCCGTCAGCAAGCGGGATATATCCGCCCTCGGCCAGCAACGGCGGTATTTTTTCGTTGAGTTCGCGATGGATAGCTTGCTTGCCGCGGCGAAGCGCATCCAGGTCGATCCCGCCGATCAGCCGCAGATTTTTTCCAAATTCCCGGCGAAGCGAGCGATAATCCATGGCCTCGATATTGACCTCGCAGGCCCACAGGCAGTTGAATCCTCTGCGGAGTATTTTGGGGATCAGGATTCGGGCATTGGCATAAGTCCTGAAAATGATCGTCTCCACGCCGTATCGCTTCAGGACCTTCAGTATAGGCTCGTAGCTGGTCAGGACGATGTCATCATACATGGCCGGCGATATCAGGGGGCGGTCATTTCCCCCGATCGGCTCGCTGAATATGGCCGCATCCACCTCAATGTCCTGCAATACCCGTTCGGTCAGGGCTGCCGAAAATTCTCCCTGGATGCGCATGGCACTCCGGACGACATCGGGCTCTTTAACGAGCAGCATCATCAGTTCGTTAAACCGATTCCACCCGATAACCCCCATGGACAGAAACAGTCCGCGGTGCACCCGCAGCATCCGCACCGAGTCTTCGGTTTCCAGAGAGCGCACCATCCGGTTCCAGTTTCGAGGCAGCCGTTTCGGATCGTTTGGATCCAGGCGTCGCTTAAATTCAGCCAGCTCGTCCTCGCGGGTCGGCCAGCGGCTTAAGGTCGGACGCGGATCGAGGTCCAGTTCGATCTCCTGTCGGGGGGCTATGGAAAACAGCTGTGCCGGATCCATGGCCGGCGGCATTCCCTGGGTGCGCCAGGCATCGAGGACTTCCCCGCGCAATCCTTCCCCAAAACAGGGAACGCGATCGCAGCTTCCATATCGCATGGTCTCCCTGAACCGGCTTCTGACGGTTGCGGGTTTTGTTGGCATTTTCCTCCAGGCGGTATCCCGTGTTCATCCGGGAATCGTTATTCGTTGACTTTAATACCTGGGTAAAATTTTTCCAAGCAATCGGGGCACATACTGTGGCTGAATTCGGCTTCGGAGCGGTCCCGGATATAGGCCTCGATCTGGTTCCAGTATCCTTTGTCATCGCGAATTTTTTTGCAGACGGCGCAGATGGGCAGCATGCCGCTAAGGGTTTTGACCTTCTCCAGCGCTTCCTGCAGTTTGTCGCGCTCCAGTTCAAGCGCCTCCTGGACAACCTTTCGTTCGGCAATTTCCAGGCGTAATTTCTTATTGGAAAGGTTCAGTTCCGCCGTCCGTTCGGCCACCAGGTCCTCCAGGTGGAGCTTGTGCTCGGAAAGTTCGCGGTTCGCGGATTTCAGTCTGGCATTGTATGCACTGAACGTCCGGTGGGAGAAAAAAATAAATGGCAGTGACACCAGCAGAAAAAAAATTGACGTATAAACGGAGTGCGCCAGGTTTTTTCTGAGAATCGTGTTGATATCACTGATTTTATAATCGGCACAGGCCAGATAGGTGCGGCCTCCCGGCGAGATTTGCGGGAGGGCCACCGACCGGTAGTCACCCCACTGATCGGTGTAACTGATAAAAATGGGCTGTTTTTCCTTATAGGCTTTGACGAAGCCTTCAGGAATATCGTCGTACGGGTAAAAATACCAGGATTCCCGCTCTTTTAATTCTTCCTGGGTCACGGTGGGAGCCGAAAAGAAAAAGTGACCGTCTTTTTCAACCAGCGTGTACAGCCACTGAAATTCAGTCTCTGCTGCGAAGTCGGATACCGCGATCCGGTTTCGGGTCTCTTCTTCGGGTGCAATTGAATCCTTGTCAACGGCGCGGTCGTGAAAATCCGGAGCCAGGATGTACTTGAGGCTCTGGGCGGTCAGCAGGAGTTTCTGGTCAATTTTTTCAATATTGGCGACCCGTTCCTGGATGTTGGACCAGACGGTGTAGGATATCACGGCGAGAAAATAAATGGTGATGCAGATAAACAGATAAAACAGGTGCTGTCGGCGCCGCATCGATTCTTTTTCCATGCATTACCCCGAATCGAATTAAACGTGATTGGGAATGGAGCAACTTTAAAACCATTCTGTCGGATGTATCAAAATTGTCGGCCACTTGCAAATTCCTTCCCCGGCAGCCGCTTTTGGGGGGGATCAATCGGTGGAAATATTTTTCCCCGACCGTGAGCCCGGTGCTGCACAAACCTCACCAAAGGGTACACACGCATCCGGCGGATAGACATTTTTCAATTCATCCCTGATGGTTTTTCCCCACAGGTAAACGCCGACGAGATAAGACACCCGGCCGATTCGGTGTGAGGCAACCGGGGCGGTCGCAAACACGAATGCGATGGTCGCCAGCGAACGGGTAACAACTCCGGTATCCCGGAAGTAGAGTGCCAACGCGAGCAACAGTGTTCCAAAACCGATTGTTGCGGCTTTGGTACTGCATGACATACGCAGAAATATATCCGGCATTCGAAGGATTCCAAGGCCGGCGACAAACATGAAGAAAGCACCGATAATCAGCAGGGCAGCGGTGATTGCGTCGATCATGGTCTTCCCCTCCATTTTTCGATGTAGTAGGCGAATCCG